>Ga0207691_10000272_pt1 | contig 51151 bp, 47 predicted proteins | sample KBSM13metaG_FD_184327 | JGI IMG/M metagenome (GOLD analysis project Ga0207691, IMG submission 184327) | Miscanthus rhizosphere microbial communities from Kellogg Biological Station, Michigan, USA - KBS M1-3 metaG (SPAdes) (version 2) | ecosystem: Host-associated > Plants > Roots > Rhizosphere >...
GCCGGAATTGTGACGGGATCCCTCGTCGCTGCGCTCCTCGGGATGACCGCGCGCCGCGCAAGCGCGCGCGCGGTCACTTTCCCAGGATGTGGAATTTTAGGGAGAGCAGCAGGCGCTCGATGTCGCTGCGCGACTGGAGCTCGATCGAGAAGGACTGTCCCTCGCCGACTTCCTTGCCCTGCTGATCCTCGAATCGCAACCCGACGGTGACCTGGTGCCCTTGCGAGAGCTGACGGCGTGGCACCTGCACCTCGAAGACCTTGCTGATTTCCTTGCGGTGATTGAGGCTCGACGCCAGCAGATCGTCGACCGAGATGCCGGTGGCCGGACGGCGCGGCTTCTCGGGTTCGGGCGCGGTGGAGGTCGATGTCTTCCGCAGACGATCGAGCTCCGCAAGGATGTCGAGGTTGGAGCGGACCTTGACGTGCCGCACCTCTTCGGTAATCGCTTTCTCGGGCTCCGGCTGCGCCGCCTCGGCGAAGGACACGTCGGCGATGTCGCCCTCCGCCGGAGGAGCCGCGGAGGCGGCGGCGGCGGCGGCCGCTGGCGCCGCTTCGGGCAGCGGCGCGTCGAGCGAGTCGAGGGCCTGCTCGAACTCCTGGACCGTCTCCTGGTCCGAGCCGTCGAAGGTCGAGGGGGGTTGATTGAGCTCGTAGGCGCGCACCGGAGCCGGAGCCTTTTCGGAGAACGTGCCGGGGTCGACGTCCAGTGCGTCCTGAAGGTCGTCGGGGGGCGGCGGGGGAGGTGGCGCCGCCGGTTTGGCCGCGGCCTTCGGCGCGGACTTCGGCGGCGCCGCGGGAGCCGCGGCCGCCGAAGGCGCTGCTGCCTTCGCCGGGGAAGCCGCTTTCGGCACGGGCGCCGACACGGGCGCTTTCTCTTCGCCGAGCATTCTCTTCTTGAGCGAACGCAGCGTGAGGCGAGAGATCGCCTTGAGCGTTTCGAAGACGCCCTGACCGAGAACGGCGCAGGCTTCGTAGCTCTCGAAAAGTTTCTCCGGATTCAGGCTGTCTTCGAGCTCCGCGAGCGAGAGGATGTTGGCGAGGTCGCGCTTGTTGTACTGGAGCACGAGGGGAATCTCGTCGAGCTTCACGCCGATCTCGGCGAGGTTCGTCTTGAGATTCGCGAGAGACTCGACGTTCGCGTCCCGCATCGCGCGCTGGGAGTCGGCCACGAAGACGATGCCGTCGACGCCCTTGAGCACGAGCTTTCGCGTGGTGTTGTAGAAGACCTGGCCGGGGACGGTGTAGAGCTGGACCCGCGTCTTGAACCCTCCGATCACCCCGACGTCGAGGGGCAGCAGGTCGAAGAAAAGCGTCCGGTCGGTCTCGGTCTCCAGCGACACCATCTCGCCGCGCGAGCCGGGCGCGGTGCGGCCGTAGATGTGGTGCAGGTTCGTCGTCTTCCCGCAGAGGCCCGGGCCGTAATAAACGACCTTGGCCGCCATCTGCATCGTGGCGTAGTTGAAAAAAACCATGACTTTCTGAGCCCGGGCGCGCCGCGCGCCAAGCGGGGCGTTGCGACGGGCTGCGCAAATTGTAGCACCCGGAGTGGGTTACGGGCACCCCGCAGCTCGGATGGAAGATTCGGATCGAGGATTGTCGATCGTCCCGCGCTCAGCCTCGCGTCAGGATTCCGCGGATCTCGTCTTCCTTTCCTCGGCCTTGCGTGCGTCGCAGGATCTCCTCCGCGAGCGCGCGATAGAGAGCGAACGCTTCGGGGTGGGGAGCGAGCGCCTCGGTGTGCGCGCGCACAGTGCCGACGTCGCGGCGCGCGACGGCTCCGGTGAACGCTTCGCGGAACGGCAGCTTGCTCGCCGCGGCCACCGCTCGTTCCGCCAGGCCCGAAAGGACTTCGCGGGCGGTGTCCGCGGGCACGCCGGCGGCGATCCAGGCTTCCACGGCGACCGAGACGACGGCGGCGGTGCCGCCGGCGGCGAGCGACGCGGCCGCGTGATACAGCGGCTTCGCGTCGGGCGAGAGGGCATGAGGCCGCGCTCCGACCGCGCGGGCGATCGCCGTCGCCGTCTCCGCCGCGGCCGGGTCGCCCTCGACGGCAACGAAAGCCCCGCTCCAATCTTCGTGCACTTCGCCGGTGAAAGGCCGGACGGGATGGAGCGAGCCCACGGCGGCCCCGAGGCGGGCCAGGGGAGCGAGGACCCCGCTCGAAAGAGCTCCGGAGAGGTGAAGCGCCACGCGGCAGGACACCCGGGAAGCGAGGGCTTCGGCGACGCTCTCGATGGCGTCATCCGAGACCGCAAGGATCAGAACGTCGCAGGCTCGAGTCGAGGGAGTCGAGCCCGCTTCGCGGACCGGGACGGCGGGAATCCCCGCGAACTCGGCCGGAAGCCCGCTGGCGGACGCCGGATTGCGGACGATGAGGAAAGGGATGCGGCCGCCGGCACGGAGCCAGGACCGCGCGAAAGCTCGGCTCGCGCGGCCCGCTCCGGCGAGCGCCAAACGCGACTCGAGAATCTCTGCCGCCACGGCGCGGAGTCTAACGGCCCTTTTTGGTATCATTAGCACTCTCTCGACCGGACTGCCAAAGGCGGAGCCAAAGCCCAAATCCCATGTCGACACTCGAACCCCGAAGCCGCGCGATCCTGAAGGAGATCATCCGCGTCCACGTGGACACGGGACGTCCGGTCTCTTCGCGAACGCTTTTCAAGTCCAACCGCTTCGACCTGTCCCCGGCCTCGATCCGAAACATCATGGCCGACCTGACGGACTCCGGCTTCCTGGCCCAGCCCCACACCTCAGCGGGCCGGGTCCCGACCGACCGGGCCTACCGGGTCTACATCGACGAGCTCATGCGCCAGCGGAAGGTCGGCGACGAGGTCCGCGAGCAGATCGACTCCGACCTCGATTCGGCCGGCCACGACGTCAGCCGCCTCTTCACGGCGGCTTCACGCCTGCTTTCACAGCTCTCGGGTGAGGTCGGGTTCGTCGTCGCGCCGGACGCTCTGCATACGGTCGTCAAGAGCCTGCGCTTCCTGGCCGTTGCTCCGGGCAAGATCCTCTGTGTCCAGGTCCATGAGCCCGACGTCGTGATCTCGCGGGTGCTCGAGACCGAAACGACCTACTCGCCGGCCGAGCTGGACGCTCTCTCCGAGAGGCTGACGCGCGAATATGGCGGCCTGACGCTGCACGAAGTCCGCCGCCGCCTCGCCGCGGCCATGGAGCGCGAGCGCGCCGAAGCCGACCGGATCGGCCGGGTCGCCGCTCTCGCCCGGCAGGCGTTCGACCGCAAGGACGGAGAGCACCAGCTCTTCTACGATGGCACGGCGCGCCTGCTGGAAAAGCCCGAGTTTTCCGATCTGTACTCGATTCGCCGGATCTTCCAGGCGTTCGACGAAAAAGTCCGGGTGCTGGAGCTCGTCTCCCGTTACCTCGATTCCCCCGGCACGAGCGTGATCCTGGGCTCCGAAGACGACCGCTCCGTGGACCCGAAGCTCTCGGCCGTCTTGACCTCTTATGGCACGGGAGAGACACTGACGGGAATGTTGGGAGTCATCGGACCGGCGCGCCGGGAATACACCCGGGTCATCCCCGTCGTCGACCTGCTCGGCCGGGCTGTCTCGGATCGGCTCGACCGCCGGGAAGAGCGCCAGAAGGAGGATCGCTCCGAATGAGCGACCGCGACCGGAACCGGCGGAGACCCGATGAGGACACGCTCGAAGTGTCCGATTCGGGCGAGTCCCTGCAGTCGGCGCTGAACGAGGAGGAAGTCAACGCCCTCGCCGCGGCCGAGGACAGGCTGCGCCACATTCAGAAGGAGATCGAGGAGCTCAAGGACCGCCACATCCGCAAGCTCGCCGAGTTCGAGAACCACAAGAAGCGCAGTGAGCGCGAGCGCCAGGAGTACTTCAAGATCGCCCTCGCCGGGTTCGCGCACGACTTTCTTCCCATTCTCGACAACTTCGAGCGGGCCTTCGCGCACGCCCGTCCCGAGGACCTCACGAGCGACTTCGGGCAGGGCATCGCGATCATCGCCAAGCAGCTCGGCGAGCTGTGGAAGCGCAACGGGCTGATTCCCATCGACACGTCCGGGGCGTTCGATCCCAACCTGCACGAGGCCGTCGCGACCGAGAAGACGGACGCGGTCCCGCCGAACACCATCGTCGAGGAGCTCCAGCGCGGCTACTTCCTGAACGAACGCCTCATTCGGCCGTCGTTCGTGAAGGTCGCGGTCCGCACGACGCCCGAAGACGAGGCGCCGGCGGTCAAGAAGTAGAAGTCAGGAATTCAGGAGGCCGCGTGGGAAAGATTCTCGGCATCGACCTCGGAACGACCAATTGCTGCGTCTCCGTGGTCGAGGGCGCGACCCCCCAGGTCCTGACGAACCGCGAGGGCAGCCGGACGACGCCCTCCATCGTGGGATTCACGGAGGACGGCGAGCGGCTCGTCGGACAGATCGCCAAGCGGCAATCCATCACGAACCCGATGAACACGGTGTTCGCGGTCAAACGCCTCGTCGGGCGCAAGTACGACGCCGAAGAGACGCAGCATGCCCGGGAGGTCCTGCCCTACGAGATCGTGCGCGCCGTCAACGGCGACGTGAAGATCCGGGCGCGGGCCCGGGAGTACAGCCCCGAGGAAATCTCGGCGTTCATCCTCTCCGAGATCAAGGAGTTTTCGGAAGAGGCCCTCGGCGAGGAGATCACCGAGGCGATCATCACGGTTCCCGCCTACTTCGACGACGCCCAGCGCCAGGCCACGCGCGACGCCGGCCGGATCGCGGGACTCGAAGTCCTCCGGATCATCAACGAGCCGACGGCGGCGTCTCTCGCCTACGGCCTCGACCGGAAGGGCAGCGAAGTCGTGGCCGTCTACGACCTCGGCGGGGGCACGTTCGATATCTCGATCCTGCAGCTCGGCGACGGGATCTACGAGGTCAAGGCCACGGCCGGCGACACGTATCTCGGCGGCGAGGACTTCGACAAGAAGATCATGGACTGGCTGCTCGACGACTTCCGGAAGGCGACCGGCATCGACCTTCGCCAGGACCGCATGGCGCTGCAGAGGCTGAAGGAAGCCGCGGAGAAGGCCAAGTGCGAGCTCTCCACCGCGACCGAGACGACGATCACGCTGCCGTTCATCTCGGCCGACGCGTCCGGTCCCAAGCACATCAACCGCACGCTGACGCGGGAGCGCTTCGAGAGCCTCGTCGCCGACCTGATCGATCGGACGGCCGCTCCCTGCCTCGACGCTCTCTCCGCGGCCGGGCTCAAGCCCTCCGACGTCGACCAGGTCATCCTCGTGGGAGGGCAGACGCGGACGCCGAAGGTCCAGCGGATGGTCGCCGAGCTCTTCGGCCGCGAGCCCAACCGCGACATCAATCCGGACGAGGTCGTCGCCATCGGCGCCGCGATCCAGGGCGGTGTCCTCAAGGGCGAGATCAAGGACGTCGTCCTCCTCGACGTGACGCCGCTCTCCCTCGGCATCGAGATGCACGGCGGGGTCTTCGAGAAGCTCATCGAACGGAATTCGACGATCCCCACCAAGAACACGAAGGTCTTCACGACCGTCGCGGACAATCAGTCCGTCGTCGAGATCCACGTCCTGCAGGGCGAGCGCGAGATCGCCAAGGACAACAAGTCTCTCGGCCGCTTCGAGCTCGTCGGAATCCCCGTGGCTCCGCGCGGCGTACCTCAGATCGAAGTGACCTTCGCGATCGACTCCAACGGCATCGTCAACACGTCCGCGCGGGACCTCGCGACGGGCAAGGCCCAGGGCATGCAGATCAATCCGGCGGGCGGCCTCTCGCAGAACGAGATCGACAAGATCATCAAGGAAGCGTCGGCGTTCGCCGAGGCGGACCACGAACGCCGCGAGATCGCGGCCATCAAGAACCGTCTGGAGGGCATGATCGCCTCCAACGAGCGGGTGCTCGGCGAGTTCGGCGGCTCCCTGGCCGACGACGAGCGCCAGCGCATCGAAGAGACGCTCAAGCGCTCGCGCGAGATCGCCACCGGCGAGTCGCGGGAGGCCTTCAACGAGGCCATCTTCGACATGCAGGGCGTGTCGAAGGTGTTGACGCGGGTGATGCTGGCCCGGGCGGGCGCGGGCGGCGCCGCGGCGAGCTGAGAAGAAGTCGAAGCGTCGGAACCTTGAAGTGTCGAAACGTGAAATGGTGCGACATCGGCTTTGACGCTCCGACCTTTCGACCCTTCGACTCTGAACTCCCATGACTAAACGCGACTACTACGAAATCTTGTCCGTTTCGCGCGACGTGGACGAGCCCACGCTCAAGTCCACCTATCGCAAGCTGGCTCTGACCTACCATCCCGACCGCAACCCCAATAATCCCGACGCGGCCGAGAAATTTCGCGAGGTGTCCGAGGCCTACGCCGTGCTGTCGGATCCCGGGAAGCGGGCGCGCTACGACCAGTTCGGGCACGCCGGCGTGGGGGCCGGGGCCGGGGCGCACGGAGGCTTCTCGGGCTTCGATCCTTCGGCCTTCGGCGACTTTTCGGATCTCTTCAACGGCATCTTCGGATTCGGAGGCGCGGCCGGGGGCCCCGCCGGCGGAAGCGATCTCGTCTACCGGATGGAGATCACGTTCGAGAACGCGGCGCATGGCGTGGAAGCGCCGATCGCGATTTCTCGCCTCGAGAGCTGCGGCGACTGCGACGGCGTGGGTGCCGCCGAGGGCACGCAGCCGCGCTCTTGCCCGGGCTGTCGGGGCACGGGACGCCAGCGGCTCTCGCAGGGATTCCTGACGGTCACGCGGCCCTGTGGGACCTGCCGCGGGGACGGGCGCGTCATCGACAAGCCTTGCGCGGGCTGCCGCGGAGAAGGACGGCGCCGGGGCAAGAAGGAACTGACGATCAAGATCCCGGCCGGCGTCGAGACGGGAACCCGCCTGCGGCTCACCGGAGAGGGGGACGCGGGCCCCAACGGCGGCCCGGCGGGCGACCTCTACGTCGTGCTCACGGTCGCGGAGCACGAGATCTTCGAGCGCGAAGAAGACGACCTCATCCTGCAGCTCGACCTGCCGTTCCCCACGCTCGTGCTGGGCGGCGACGTCGAGGTCCCGACGCTCGAGGGCCCGGAGACCGTCTCGATCGCCGCGGGCACGGCCTCGGGTGCGAACGTCCGGCTCCGAGGGCGCGGATTCGGGCGGCTGGGCCGCGGCGGCAAAGGCGATCTCGTGCTGAAGATCGGCGTGCGCGTGCCCGACAAGCCTTCGAAGGAAGAGAAGGAGCTCCTCCGGAAATACGCGGAGCTCGTCGGTGCGCCGGTGTCGGACAAGAGCGTTTTCTTCAAGCGGAAAGCCAAGAAGATTTTCTCCTGAGAGGCGGCCCGTTGGCCCGCTCGCGCTTCAGCCGCCTGCTCGTTCCGAAGAAATCCGGGGACGACGCGCTGCTCGGCCTTCTGGCTCTCCACGCGCCCCTCGGATTCGAGAGCGAAGGCCCCGACCTCGTGGCCTTCTTCCGGGAAGCGGTCGCGGCCCGGACGGCGGCGGAGTTTCTGCGAGCGCGCGGGATCCAGCACGCCCTGACGACCGACATCGCCGAGGGGGATCCGCTCGAGGCCTTCCGAGCCGCCTCTCGCACGTTCTCCGTGGGCCGGAGACTCTGGATCGATCCCGGCGATCCGAGCGACGCCGAGCCGCCGGAGGGTCGCATCGCGCTGCGGCTGCCGGCGTCTCGCGCATTCGGCACCGGCGAGCACGCTTCGACTCGCCTCGCCCTCCTCGCGCTCGAGGAAGAAGCCATGGAGGGCCGTTCGGTGCTCGACGTCGGCACGGGCTCGGGCGTCCTCGCTCTGGCCGCCGCGGCGCTGGGCGCCCGCGTCGCCGTCGGACTCGACACCGACGCCGAAGCCATCTTCGTGGCCCGGGAGAATCTGCGGCGCCACGGGTTCGGGGCAAAGGTCCGCCTCTATGCGGGACCCCTCGCGGCCGCGCGGGGAGTCTTCGACCTGGTCCTTGCAAACATGCTCGCCGACGAGATCCTCCCGGAAGCGCCGCGGATTCTGGCGCGCGCCGGGCGTGCGGGGAGGATCATTCTCTCGGGCGTAACGCGCGAGCGCGAGAAGGACGTCCTGGAGAAACTTCGCATCCGGCGCTGGAAGCTCGCGGGCCGCCGGTCCGAGAAGGAGTGGGTCTGCCTGTGCCTGTCGCGCGCTTCGTAGTCGAGAGTCTCCCTTCGGCCGGAGCGTCTTGTGTTCTCGGTCGCGAGAAGGCGGCCCACGCTCGCGCGCGGCGGCTGGCCGCGGGGGACGCCGTCGTCCTGGTCGACGGAAGCGGCGCCGAAGCCTCGGGTCGCGTCGCGGCGCTCGCTCGCGACCGCGTCACGATCTCCATCGAGAGCGTCTCCCGCGTCCCGCCGGAGGAGGTGCCGCCCGTCCACCTGTGCGTGGCGGCCGTGCGTCCGGAGCGGCTCTCCTGGATTGCCGAGAAGGCCACCGAGCTCGGCGCGTCCTCGCTGCTGCTGGTCGTCAGCGAGCGCACGCAGAGGCCGCGCGCCGGCGCGGGCCTCGTTCCGCGGCTCCGCCGCGTGGTCGAAGAGGCCGCGGAACAATCCGAGAGCGCGCGCTGGCCGAGGATCGACGGGCCCGTGGCGTATGCCTCGGCGCTCTCGCGATTCGAAGAATGCCAGCGGTTTCTCCTGGACCCTCGCGGCGAGCCGTTGCCGGCGGGGCTTGCGCTTCGCGACACGGCGCTGCTCATCGGTCCGGAGGGAGGATGGAGCGACACCGAGCACGCCGCGGCGATCGCCGCCGGCTGGGTCGCGGCCTCGCTCGCATCGGGAAAGCTTCGGGCCGAGACCGCCGCGGTCGCAGGGCTCGCCCTCGTGCGGTCGGCGCTCGCGAGGTCGGCGCTGGAGCGCCGCTCGCATTGACACCCCCCCGGGTTGGGTCAATACTCCCGGTCGAATCCCGGAAGGGCGAAGCGAAGAGGCGGAGGCCCCCATGTCGTACGAGGACGTCAAGAAAGTCTGGATGAACGGGCGGCTCGTGGACTTCGCCGACGCGAAGATCCACGCGTTCTCGCACGTCTTCCACTACGGCTCGGCGATGTTCGAGGGCGCCCGGCTGTACAAGAACCGCCACGGGTCGGCCTTCTTCCGGCTCGACGAGCACATCAAGCGCCTCTACGACTCGTGCAAGGTCTACCGAATGGACGTGTCGCTTTCGATGGCCGAGTTCAAGGAGGCCATCGTCGAGACCATCCGGGCCAACGGGTATGACGAGTGCTACATCCGGCCCGTCATCTACCGCGGCCTCGGTGCCCTCGGCGTCAACCCGTTCCACAGCCCGGTCGACGTGATGATCGCGGTCTGGCGGTGGGGCAAGTACCTCGGCGAAGAGGCCCTCGAGCAGGGCGTCGACGTCTGCGTGTCCTCCTGGAACCGCATGGCTCCCAACACTTTCCCGGCCATGGCGAAGGCCACCGGCAACTACCTCAATTCCGCGCTGATCAAGATGGAAGCCGTGACGAACGGCTTCAGCGAGGGCATCGCGCTCGACAACGCCGGCCGGGTGTCCGAAGGCAGCGGGGAAAACATCTTCGTGGTCTACGGCGGGCGCCTTCTGACGCCGCCGCTCGCGGGAACCATCCTTCCCGGCATCACGCGCGACTCGATCATGACGCTCGCCCGGGACGCCGGGTTCACCGTGGTGGAGCAGCAGATCGCCCGGGAAATGCTCTACATCGCCGACGAAGTGTTCTTCACGGGTACGGCCGCCGAGATCACCCCGATCCGTTCGGTCGACCACATCACCGTGGGCGCCGGGCGGCGGGGACCGGTCACCGAACGCCTCCAGAAGGACTTCTTCGAGCTCATCCGGGGCGAAGCGCCGGATCGGTACGGCTGGCTCACGCCGTTGCCGGTCGAGGCGGCGGTGCGCTGACTGTCCGCTTCGGCTATCGGCCGTCCGCTCAATACGTTAGAAGTGGCCATTCGGCCGGGGCGCGGTCCGGCTGACAGCTGAACTCCCGGCGCGGACGGCTTTCTTTCCCTTCCCAACGAGCGTAATCTAGCTGCCAACCGAGGACACAAACCAATGCATATCAACGATCTGCTGAAGATTGCGGTCGAGCGGAAGGCGTCCGACCTGCACCTGAAAGTCGGCGCGTTTCCGGTCATCCGCGTCGACGGAACTCTCCTGCCGCTGGCCGACATGCGGCGCCTGATGCAGGAAGACACGATCGCGATGGCGTTCTCGATCATGTCGGCCCGTCAGAAAGAGAAGTTCAAGAACAACTTCGAGATCGACATCGCCTACAACGTGCCGAACCTCGGCCGCTTCCGGTGCAACATCTTCCAGCAGCGGGGCACCGTCGGCCTGGTCCTCCGCGTCATCCCGGCCAAGATCCTGACGATCAAGGAGCTCCTGCTGCCGCCCGTCCTCGAGAAGATCTGCCTCGAGCAGCGTGGCCTCGTGCTCTGCACCGGCACGACGGGCTCGGGCAAGTCGACGACGCTGGCCGCGATGATCGACCACATCAACGCGACTCGCAACGAGCACGTCATGACGATCGAGGACCCGATCGAGTTCCTCCACCGCGACAAGAAATCGATCGTCAACCAGCGCGAGGTCGACGTCGACACCAAGGGCTTCTCCCTCGCCCTGCGCAGCGCCCTGCGCCAGGACCCCGACGTCATCCTCGTCGGCGAAATGCGCGACTACGAGACGATCGAGACGGCCCTGACGGCCGCCGAGACGGGCCACCTGGTCTTCTCGACGCTCCACACCCTCGACGCCACGGAGACGATCAACCGCATCATCGCGGTCTTCCCGCCGCACCAGCAGAAGCAGATCCGCCTGCAGCTCGGCGCGGTGCTCAAGGCCGCCGTCTCGCTCCGCCTCATGCCCCGCGCCGACGGTCTCGGCCGAGTCCCCGCGGCGGAGATCCTCATCCGGACGAACTACGTCCGCGAGTGCATCGAGAACAAGGAAAAGACCAAGTACATCAAGGACGCGATCCAGCAGGGCACGTCGCAGTACGGCATGCAGACCTTCGACCAGTCGCTGTACAGCCTGTACAAGTCGGGCCTCATCACTCTCGAGGAAGCCCTCAAGCGCGCGACGAACCCGAACGAGTTCAAGCTCAAGATCCAGGGCATCCAGTCGACGGCCGACCTCGCGCGCGAGGAGATGGACTCGGCCCTCGAAGCGCCCTCGGACTTCAACCCGATGCCGGAGGAGTCGCCGTTCGACTTCTCCAACCAGACCCCTCAGGGAAGAACCTAGACGGCCTGGCGGAAGTCGAGCCCCCGGGATCCGGAATCCGCCGCCGCGGCTCGGGAACGGGCGCTGCGCCTCCTGTCGGTTCGCGCCCGCGGGCGCGCCGAGCTGATCCGGACCCTCGAGGACCGGGGCTTCTCGGCGGCGGCCATCGCGGAAGCGGCCGAGAGCCTCGAGGCGGCGGGCCTCCTCGACGACCTCGCGGCGGCACGCTCGGCCGTGCGGACGCGGGGCGCGCGCCACGGTCGCGGCCGGGTCGAGCGCGAGCTCCACGCCCGGGGCTTTTCGAAGGACACGATCGCCGCGGCGCTGGAGGCGGAAGGCGCCTCTCAACGGGAAGACGAAGCCCTGCGGAAAGCGTTTGAGAGGCTCTGGAACGCGCGAGCGCATCTCGCGCCGCCGCTGCGGCGGCGCCGGGTGTTCGATGCGCTGACACGCCGCGGTTTTCCGGCCGAGAAGATTTCTGACATCATCCGAAACCGGTATGCAGTCGACTGAAGTTCGCGAACGATTCCTGAGTTACTTCGAGAAGCGCGGCCACCGCCGCGTTCCGTCGTCCTCGCTCATCCCGGCGGAGGATCCGACGCTCCTCTTCACCAACGCCGGGATGAACCAGTTCAAGGACGTCTTCACCGGCCGGGAGAAGCGCGACTACGCGCGCGCCACGACGGCCCAGAAGTGCGTGCGGGCGGGCGGGAAGCACAACGACCTCGACAACGTGGGCTACACCGGCCGCCACCACACCTTCTTCGAGATGCTCGGCAACTTCTCCTTCGGCGACTACTTCAAGGACGAGGCGATCGCCTTCGCCTGGGAGCTCGTTACGTCTCGCGAGGGTTACGGCCTCGATCCCGAGCGGCTCTGGGCGACCGTCTACACCGATGATGACGAGGCGGCGCGGCTCTGGCAGCGGCACCTGCCTGCCGCGCGGGTTCTGCGGTTCGGCGAGAAGGAAAACTTCTGGGCGATGGGAGAGACGGGGCCCTGCGGGCCGTGCTCGGAGCTGCACTACTACCGGGGGACGAGCCTCGCGGGCAACACGGCGGCGCTCGTGAACGGTCCCGGAGACGACACGCTCGAGATCTGGAACCTCGTCTTCATGCAGTACGAGCGCGACGCCTCGGGGAAGATGACGCCCCTGCCGCGCCCGTCGGTCGACACCGGCGCCGGCCTCGAAAGGCTGACCGCCATCCTCCAGGGCGTGAACAACAACTTCGATACCGATCTCTTCGCCCCGACGCTCCGGAAGCTGGAGGAGCTGTCCGGCCAGAAATACCGGGGCGCCATGGTGCCCGAAGACGCGCCCTTCCGCGTCATCGCCGACCACGTCCGGGCCGCGACGATGCTGGTGGCCGACGGTGCCCTGCCGTCGAACGAGGGGCGGGGATACGTCCTGCGCCGGATCCTTCGCCGCGCGATGCGGTACGGCCGCCGCCTGGGGCTCGACCATCCTTTCCTTCATCGGCTCGCCCCCGTCGTGGTCGACGGCTTTTCGGGCGTCTACTTCGAGCCGGGAAAATTGGCCTCTACGGCGAAGACGGTGTCGGACGTGCTCGAGCCGGAGGAGGAACGCTTCGGGCGCACCCTTTCCGAGGGCGCCGACCGCGTCGGGGAAGCGATCGAGCGCCTGCGGCGCGAAGGAGCGACGGCCCTCTCGGGCGAGACCGTGTTCCGTTTCTACGACACCTACGGGATCCCGCTCGAGGTCATCGAGGAGATCGCCGGCGACGAAGGTGTCGCGGTCGACCGGGCCGGCTTCGAAGAAGCCATGGAGCGGCAGCGGGTCGCCTCGCGCGCGTCCCAGAAGTTCGACGCCGCCGACGCCTCCGTTTTCGAGCGGTTGGAGCTGCCGGGCCCGCACTCGGTTTTTCGGGGATATCCCGAACAGGACTTCGTCAAGCTCGGGGGAGCGCGCGTGCTCGCGATCGTGCGCGACGGGCGCGAGGCCTCGCTGCTCGAGCCCGGCCAGAGCGGCGACGTGATCTTCGACCGAACGGTCTTCTATCCCGAGGGCGGCGGACAGGTCGCGGACAAGGGCGCGCTGCGCTGGGACGGCGGCACAGCCGAGGTCGTGGACGTGCAGAAGCCGGTGCCCAATCTCATCGCCCATCGCGTGGAAGTCCGTTCCGGACGGCTCGAGCTCGGGGCCTCGGTCGACATGGAGGTGCCGGAGTGGACCCGGCGCCGCACCCAGGCGAACCACACCGGCACGCACCTCCTTCACGCCGCGCTGCGGAAGGTCCTCGGACCGTCGGCGAGACAGATGGGCTCCCTCGTGGCGCCGGATCGGCTGCGATTCGACTATGCGTCACAGAAGCCGATGACCACGGAGCAACTGTCCGAGATCGAGCGTCTCGTCAACGAGGAGATCCTCCGCGACCAGCCCGTCACCAAGGAAGTCATGCCGATGGAGGATGCGCGCCGCAGAGGCGCCGACATGTTCTTCGACGAGAAGTACGGCGAGCGGGTCCGTGTCGTCGAAGTGGCCGGTTTCTCCACTGAGCTCTGCGGCGGCTGCCACGTTCCCCGGACCGGAGAGATCGGGGCCTTCAAGATCGTTTCCGACCGAGGCATCGCCCAGGGCCAGCGCCGGATCGAAGCGGTGACGTCGCTCGGCGCGGTGGAGCTGCTTTCTCAGGACGAGCGCATCCTCGGGGAGCTCTCGGGCGCCGCGCAGTCGCCGAGGGAACTCCTGCCGGCGCGCTGGCAGGAGCGGGAGGAGCGGGTCAAGGCGCTCGAACGCGAGGTGGCCTCGCTCAAGCTGAAGCTGGCCTCGGGCGACACCGGGACGGACGGGGGCGCTCACCGCGTCGAGGTCGGCGGCGTACCGGTCGTGACCCGGGTCGTCGAGGGACTGTCGATCCCGGAGCTGCGGAATCTCTCGGACACGCTCCGCTCCAGGCTCCGCAGCGGCGTGGTGGCGGTGGGAACCGTTGGGGACGGGAAGACCTCGGTCATCATTGCCGTGACGCCGGACCTGACCAAGCGTCTGCCCGCCTCCCAGATCGCCGCCCGGGTGGGGAAGTCGCTGTCCGGCAGCGGCGGGGGAAAGCCCGACCTCGCGCAGGCCGGAGGGAAGAACGCGGATCTCCTGCCGGCCGGCCTGAAGGCCGCCGCCGAGGCGGTGCGCGACCTCCTGGCGGAGCCGGTCGCTCCTCTCCCGTCCTGACGCCTCGGAGCCGCCGCGTGACCCGCATCACGCGGCGGAAGTCGTTCAGGCCGCAGGGCCTCACGTTGCCCGCCGCCCCACGTCGGCTATAATTTCCACTCACCAATTCATGAAGACCAGAACGCTCCTCATCCTGGGAGTGCTTGCCGTATCCGCATCGGCGGCTACGGGTGAAGTGCGCCTCAAGATCGAGGGCGGCCGCCACGTGATCTACAACGACGGCCCGGCGAAACTTCGCGCGAGCGAAGACTGGCTCGCCGCGAGGATGCAGAAGGCGTCCGGCTTCGACGAGCTCATCGAGTCCTCGGCCCGCGAATTCTCGGTCGATCCCAAGCTCGTGAAGTCCGTCATGCTCGTCGAGTCCGGATTCAATCCCGCCGCGATCTCCCGCAAGGGCGCGCGCGGACTGATGCAGCTCATGCCGGAGACCGCGGCGGAGCACGGCGTCGCCATGTCGAACATCCACGACCCGAGGCAGAACATCGCCGCGGGCACACGGCACCTGTCACGCCTTCTCGCGTATTACGGCGGCGACCTCGTGAAGTCGCTCGCCGCGTACAACGCGGGCGAAGGCGCCGTGGACCGCTACGGCGGCGTGCCTCCCTACGACGAGACGCAGCTCTACGTGCGCAAGACTCTGGCTGCCTACAACGGCAAGTCCACACTGGGCGGAGGCTTCGGCAAGCCGTCCTCGGAGACGTTCCGCGGCCTTCCGTCTTCGGAGGGCAAACCCGTCCGCTGGATTCGCGACGAGCGCACCAACCGCGTCATCCTGACGACGAAGAAGTCGCGCCCCGCCCGCCTCGGTTAGCGGCCAGCCGGAGCCATACCGTGGAGACCGCCGCCGACGACCTGGCCCCCGTCGATCAAGGACTGTTCCTGCTTCACCTCAATCGCGCGCGCAAAGGCGTGCGCGAAGGCCGGCTCGACGAAGCCTGGGAGCAGCTCGACCAGGCCCGGATCATCCGTCCTCGCGACGAGGACGTGCTGAACCTGCTGTCGCTGCTCGAATTCAAGCGCGGGCACTACAACGAGGCGGCCAACGCGGCGCGCACGCTCCTCTCCGACAACCCGACCTCGGAGGTCCTGCGCGCGAACCTCGGCCTGATCCTCTTCAAGGCCGGCTTTCTTGCGGAGGCCGAGCTCGAGCTCCGCAAGGCCATCGAGCTCTCGCCGGGGCATCTCCGGAGCCACCTCTACCTCGGGCTGCTCTACCAGACGCGCGGAAAGCTGGGCCTGGCTCTCGAGCATCTCCGCATCGCGGGCGCGAGACGCCGCGTCGTCGAGATCGAAGAGGCGTTGCGGCGCAACAGCCGCGAGGCCGCAGGCCGCGCGGGCAACGCGGACACGGCGCCCACGCCCAAGTCCCAAATCGGCGAGGCGACGATGCCCTCGGGCCGCGTCACCGTCGAGAAGATCGCGCCGGTCGCCGACGCTCCGGAGCTGCAGCCGCCGTTTCCGGACGCCCCCGACCGCTCGCGGCCCATCGCCATCGGAGCTCCCGAGGCGCGCCCCCTCTTCAAGATCCGACCGGAAGGCGGGCTCGAGGTCGCGTCGCGCGGAACCGTCTTCGTCAGAAAAGGCTGCGTCGCCTGGTACAGCGGCAAGATCCGTTTCACGTCGCTTCCGGAGTTCCGCAACACGTCGCTCGAGCGGATCCTCCGGGCGAGCGGAGGCGGGACGCTCCTCGTCATCGACCCCGGGCGCCGTGCCTACCGCCGCGACTTGAATGGCCAGACGCTGTTTGTCGAGGGCACGCGGCTGCTGGCTCTCGACCACGGACTCTCGTTCCGGATCGACGCCATCCACGACTTCCGCCGCAACCGGCGCGTCGACGTGCTCCGGGTGCAGGGCCGCGGCAGCGCGATCTTTTCAGTCGGCGGGCCCGTGCTCGCGCACGAGGTCTCGGCCGACTACCCGCTCTCCATCTCCTCGCGCGACCTGGTCGGCTGGACCGGCGAGCTGGTGGCGTCCGTGCTCGACGACGAGTTCCTGGAAGAGGTCATGCAGCCGGACGTCTCGAGCCCGCCGAAGATCCGCTTCGAGGGAGAGGGCACCGTGCTGACCGAGCCCCCGCGTCCCCGCCGCCGGGCGTCGGACATGGATCGGCCGGTGGACCAAAGGAGAGGTTGAGAGCTCAGCTCAACCCACGAAGTCCCGCAACCGCTTCTCCGCCTCGACGAGGATCTTAGCCATCGTCTCCGCGTCTTCATGCTCACAGTAGAGCCGCACGAGGGGCTCCGTGCCGGAGAGCCGGTGAAGCAGCCAGCCTCGCTCGCCGAAGACGTACTTGACGCCGTCCCGATCCAGCACCCCGGTCACCGGCTCGCCCGCCATCTTTCGGGGAGGCGCGTCGCGCACCCAGGTCACGAAGCGGCGGATCGTTTCGACCGGCAACCGGACGTCACGCCGCCCGTACTCGAACCGGCCGAATTCCTTCGCGAGCGCCGCGAGCGCCTCTCCGAGCGTTCGGCCGGACTTCGCCAGGCTCTCGAGGAGCAGCAGGGCGGAGAGCACTCCGTCTCGCTCGGGAAGGTGAAACGCAAACGCGTAACCGCCGCTCTCCTCGCCGCCGGCCGCGGCCTCGCCGCGGTTCATCAGCTCGGCCACGTACTTGAAGCCGATCCCGGTCTCGATCAAAGGCACTCCCAGGCTCCGGGCGATGCGATCGATCTGGAAAGACGTCGAAAACGTCTTGGCGATGCCGCCCGTGATGCCGCGCCCGCGAAAGGCATGGAGCAGCAGCAGGGCGAGCACCTGGTGCGGCGAGACGAATCGGCCCTGGTCGTCGAGCACCCCGAGCCGGTCGGCGTCGCCGTCCTGGGCGACGGCGAGGTGGAGCCCCTGCGCCCGCACGAGTGCGGCGGTTTCGATCATGTTCTCGGCGATCGGCTCCGGATGGACGCCGCCGAAGAGTGGATCCCGCGCCGTGCGGAATCCGGACACGGAGAGCCGGCCGCCCGAGAGGATCTCGGGCAGGAGCGCTCCGGCCGCTCCGTGGATGGAGTCCGCGAGCACGGAAAGTCGCGCCCCCCGAAGGGCGGGAAGGTCCACGAGCTCGGCGAGGCGTGCGGCATACGGGTGGAGCAGGTCCGCGGTCTCGACCGTTCCGCGCCGGGCGGGCGCCGGCGCCGGACGATCCGCCTCTTCCGAGATCGCTTCGTACGTTTCGGGCGGGGCGCTTCCGCCGAAGTGCGCCTTCACCTTGAAACCGTTGTAACGGGCCGGGTTGTGGCTGGCCGTGATCGCGACGCCGCCCCGCAGGCCGAGCTGCCGCACGTGCCACGAGACTGCCGGTGTCGGGATCGGGCGGTCGCTCAGCAACACGTCGATACCGGCGCCGGCGAAGACCTCGGCCGCGGCGCGGGCAAGCTCGGGCGACAGGAATCGGGGGTCGTGGCCGACGACGATGCGCCGCGGATCCCCCGGCCCGTCCGTCGCGGTGTACCAGCGCGCCGTCGCCGCCGCGATCCTCCGGATCTCTGAGAACGTGCAGGTGTCGGCAATGACGCCGCGCCACCCGTCCGTCCCGAAAGCGATCTTCAAGGCGTCCGTGTTTCCGGGCTCAGGGAGCGCCCGCGGGTGGGGCGCTCCGGAATGACGCGAGGCGCGCGGCGTCGTAGCCCTGGCGCTCGAGGAACTCCGAAGCGCGCGCGAGCTGGAACCCCTTGGCGGCGAGGCCGTCGAGAAGCACGTCGATCCTGGAGCTCACGGGCTCGGCGCGGTCGCTGCCGAGGTGGAGCAGCACGATGCCCCCGTTCTCGGCGTGCTGGACGAGCCGCGACAGCAGCCTCTCGGCGGAGCGGTATCCCCGGGCGCTCGGATCGGTGATCCAGTCGAGCCCGTCGAGCCCCGTGCGGCCGCCGGTCCATCCGACGTGCCAGTAACCCTGCTCGGCCGCCCAGCGGCGGATCTCGGCGTTGTGCTCTCCGAAAGGCGCGCGCCAGAGCGGCGCCATGGTGCGCCCCGTGGCCTCGCGGTAGAGGCGGGCCGTGCGGGTCAGCTCGCCAGCCACGAAGGCTCGGTCGACTCCGAGGCGCGTGGTCTGCCGGCCGTCCCCGGCGTAGGTCGTCAGGTGGGGGTGCGTGTCCGTATGGTTTCCGACCTCGTGGCCGTCGGCCGCGATCCGCCGGGCGATCTCCGGGTAGCGTCGGACGAACTCTCCGGTCACGAAGATGGTCGTGCGGATGTTCCGCTTCTTGAGCGCGTCGAGGATCTCGATCGAGCCGCGGTCGGAAGATCCGGCGTCGAAGGAGACGAGCACTTCACGGCGGTCGGAAGGCCCGCGAGTCATGTCCGGAGCGCCGAGGGTCCGGGGAGAAGCGGGGGCGGGAGCTGCAGGGGGGGCGGGAGCCCGAGCCGCCTGAGGCGGGATCGGCGAAGGCCGCGGAATCGCGGCCACCATCACGGGGGATGGAGATCGGAGCGACGAAGCGCTGGCGTTCGACGGCGCGGACGGCAGCGAAGCCGCCGCGGATGGAATGGGCGAAGCGGGCGCCGAAACGATCCGGGGCGAGGGTGGCGGCAACGCGGCCGGTGCGGGAGGCGCGGGCGGTGGGGCGTTCAACGCCGCTTCCGCCGACAGGGACATCGCCCCGACTCGGTACGGACCCTTCTCGCGCACGTTGTCGAACCGGAACCGTCCGTTCACGACGGGGACGCTCGTGAGGAAACGGCCGCCGGCGAAGAGAAACACGGCGGATCCATCCGAGGCCGTTCCCTCGAGAACGGAGGCTCCTCCGGGCGCGTCCCGAACGGATTCGAGCCTCGCGGAGGGCGCGAGGCGCCGGGGCGGGGCGAGCGGGGAGGGAGCCGAGAGGGCATCCAGTTGGCGGACTGTGCGGAGGGCGAGAATCACGGGAGTGCAGGCAGCGAGCGCGACGGCGGCCACCGCCAGACGGGCAGGCACCCGGCGTACGAGGTGGCCCTGCACCGCCCGCCACACGGCGTGACGCCCCGCGTCCCGGGCGCAGCGCGTCGAGCAATAGAGGTGGCCGCGCATCGCCACCTCGCACAGCCGGCAGATGGGCTTGCGGCAGAAGTGACAGCTCTTGTGGGCCCGCCGGCCGGGGTGGGTCGGGCAGGGGACATTCACGCTCCTATTATGGGGGAAGCCCATTCCCGTATATTTGCCGGGACGTGTCGATCAACCTGCCCAATGCGCTGACCCTGACGCGCATCTTCCTCGTCCCCTTTCTCGTGGTCGTGCTCCTGACGAAGTTCGATGAGCGCGAGACGGTCGGCCTCATCATCTTCCTGACGGCGGTCGCGACCGACTTCCTCGACGGGTGGCTGGCGCGGCGGCGGAGCCAGATCACGACCCTCGGCACTCTGCTCGATCCGATCGCCGACAAGCTCCTGATCTCGGCGGCCTTCATCTCCCTCGTCGAGCTCGGGCTGGCTCCCGCCTGGATGGTCGTCGTGATCATCGGCCGGGAGTTCGCCGTGTCTGGCCTCCGCTCGATCGCGTCGGGGCGCGGGATCGTGATCCCGGCCTCGGGCTGGGGCAAGGCGAAAATGGTCACGCAGATCGCGGCCGTCTCCCTCCTGATCCTCGCGCTGCGCCACGAGCAGTTCGCGACTCCCGGACGGATCGCTCTATGGCTGGTGGTGGCCGTGGCCCTGGCGTCGGGCATGGAATACTTCCTGCGCTTTTTCCGTCGGATCGTTCTCGAAGGGCCGCTGCCGGGGGCGAACTCGGACCTCTAGGGGAAGTCGCTTCTGCCCCCTCTCCCAGCAAACGCGGGCGCGGTGGAGTCAGTCGAAACGACTAGCCACGCCGGGCCGCGAAGCGCCAGATGGGGCGGCCTTCGCGGGAGTACTTGAGCTCGTAGTGCGTGGGGGCCGGCGCGGGGAGGCTCGTCCACTCGATGCGCTCGAGCGACGGAACCGTCTCGAGGAGAGGACCGAGGGATCGGCCGTAGTCGGGATGATCGGTCGCGATGCGGAGTGTACCGCCCGGTTCGAGACGCGTTCCGAGCAGGTCGAGAAAGATCCCGTCGAGAAGACGGCGCTTCTTCTGCTTCTTCTTGGGCCACGGATCCGGAAAGTAGATGTGGAACGCCGCGACGGATGCGGGAGCGAGCGCGGACTCGACGAAGATCCGCCCGTCGGAGCGGACGATGCGGACGTTGGGAAGTTGCGTGCGCGCGAGACGCTCGCGGCAGAGTCGGTAGTACGACAGCGACCTCTCGATCCCGAGGTAGTCGCGATCGGCGCCGGCCTGCGCCGAGGCGATCAAGAATCGCGCCTTGCCGCTGCCGATCTCGACCTCGAGCGGCGCCCGCCGGCCGAAGAACGACGCCGGATCGAACGGCCGTCCGAACCAGAGCTCCTCGTCCGGTGCGCCCGGCCACCGGCCGGGTCGAATCGCTGTGCTACCCTGATTTGACAAGAACCGCGATTTTCATGCCCACGATCGTCTTCGTCAACGAGGGGAAGGCGGGCGCTGTCGGGGAGGACACCACGATCCTCCAGGCGGCCCTGGACCTCGGCGTCAAGATCAGCCACGTCTGTGGCGGCAACGGCACCTGCTCGACCTGCCGCGTCGAGGTCGTCGTGGGCGGCGAAAACCTCTCGCCGGTCAATCCCCAGGAGCTCGCTTACGACATGGGCAACGGCCGCCGGCTCGGATGCCAGGCGAAGGTGCGGGGGAATTGTGCGGTGAGGGCGTTGATGATTCCCAAAGTGGAGTTGTACTGAAATCGACGAAAGTTAAGAGTTGAAGGGGCGCTGGCGCCGCATCGACTTTCAACCTTCACTCTTCGTCCGTTCCGCCACCGCCCTCGCAAACTCCCGTGTCCCCGCCGTCCCGCCCAGATCTCGGGTCTTGATTCCCGCCTCGAACGTCGCGAGCAGGGCTTTCTCGATCCGGTCGGCGAGCTCCGGAAGTCCGAGGTGCCGGAGCATGAGGATGGCGGACATGAGCAAGGCCGTCGGGTTGGCCTTGTCCTGGCCGGCGATGTCGGGGGCCGTTCCATGGACGGCCTCGAAGATCGCCCCCAGGGTGCCGAGGTTGGCGCCGGGGACGAGGCCCAGCCCGCCGACGAGGCCGGCGGCGAGATCCGAGACGATGTCCCCGTAGAGATTGGGCAGGAGCAGGACGTCGTACTTCTCGGGCTTCAGGACCAGGTCCATGCACGCGGCGTCGACGATGCGCTCGTCGAACACGATGTCGGGAAAGTCCTGCGCCACCCGCTGCACGCTGCGGAGGAAGAGGCCGTCGGAGAGTTTCATGATGTTGGCCTTGTGGACGGCCGTGACCCGCCGGCGGCCGTGCGCTCGGGCGTACTCGAAGCCGAAGCGTGCGATGCGCGTCGAGGCGGCCTCGGTGATGATCTTCAGAGACTCCACGACTCCGGGAACCACGGTGTGCTCGAGGCCGGCGTAGAGGTCCTCGGTGTTTTCGCGGACGACGACCAGATCCACCCCGGAGAAGCGGCTGGCGACGTTGGGGAGATTCTTCACCGGCCGGAGGTTCGCGTAGAGATCGAGAGTCTGCCGGAGCCTCACGTTGACGGACTGGAAGCCCTTGCCGATCGGCGTGCCGACGGGTCCCTTGAGGGCGACGCCGTTCCTGCGGATCGATTCCAGGGCGCGCGCGGGCAGGGGGTCTCCCTCCGCGGCTTCCGCGTCGCGGCCGACGAGGACCTCTTCCCAGGAGAGCGGCGCGCCCGCCGCGTCGAGGATCGACAGGACGGCGTCGGCGACTTCGGGGCCGATGCCGTCGCCGCGGATCAGCGTGACCGTCTTCGGATTCGGATTCGAGGCGCTCAGTGGGCCTCCCGTTTCTCCGGCGCGACCGGCGCGACGGGCGCGACGGGCAAAGTCGGCAGGATCATCTTGATCTTTCGGATGGCCGTCGGCGTGGCGTCCTCGATCACGAAATCGGCAAACCGCCCCTTCCAGCGCTCGCCCTTCCGGGGAATGCGGCCGAACCGGAGCATGAGGTGGCCGGCGATGGTCTCGGCCTCGTCGCGCGGAAGCTTGATGCCGAACTGGTCTTCGAGGGCGTCCAGACGCAGGGAACCATCGAGAACGTACGCCCGGTCGCCCGCGGCCTCGAAGCTCGGCTTTTCCTCGTCGAACTCGTCCTGGATTTGTCCGAGGAGCTCCTCGATGGCGTTCTCGATCGTGGCGAGGCCGGCCGTGCCGCCGTGCTCGTCGACGACGATGGCCATGTGGGTGTGGCGCCGGCGCATTTCGCGGAAGAGCTCCTCGGCCCGTTTGAACTCCGGCACGAGGAACGGCGGGTCGAGGTACTTCGGCAGCTCGAAAATCTTCTCTTCTTCGTCCGTCAGGTCGAAGAGATCTTTGGCGTGGAGGATCCCGACGACGTTGTCGAGCGTTCCCCGGTAGACCGGCAGGCGTGAGAACTTGTGCTCCCGGAGCAGCATCTTGACGTCCTCGAAGCTCGCCGTCTCGGGCACCGCCACGATCTTCGTGCGCGGCACCATGATGTCGCGAACGGTCTTGTCGCCGAACTCGATGACCTTGTGGAGGAGCTGGCGCTCGTCGCGGTGGATGACGCCCTCGTCGGCACCGAGATTGAAGATGCTCTTGAGCTCCTCCTCGGTCAGGCCCGGCCGATGCTCCGGAACCCCGAAGACGCCCAGCACCTTCGTCGTGAGCTTCACGCACAGCACGGCGATGGGCGAGAGCAGCTTCGTCATCCACGAGAGCGGGACCGCGACCGCGCGCGCGACGGCCACGGGAGAGGCCGCGGCCACGGCCTTGGGCATCATCTCGGCGAAGATGAAAAGGGTAATGGTCGAGAACAGAATCGAGAAGAGGACCGCGGCGACTTTTCCGTAGCGCGGCCCGATCCAGTCATCCGCCAGCGAGGTCGCGGTGGCCGACGCGGCGGTGAGGAACAGGTTCTGGCCGATCAAAAGCACCGCGAGCAGGCGCGCGGTCTGGGAGCGCAGGCCCCGAATGATCGCCGCTCGGCGGTCGCCCTTCTCCCGCATGGCCTGGAGATCGATCCGGCCGAGCGAAATGAGGGCTGTCTCGGAGCCGGCGAAGAACGCCGAGCCTGCCAGCGCCACAATGAATGCGACGGCGTAGAGGGCCGTTTGAGGGTCCATGGAGGCGTCCTTTCGAAACGAAAGCGGATCTTACAGGCTCAGAGACGAGCCCCCAGCTGGCGGAGCGCCCAGCCGGCGGCCTCGGAGAGGCCCCGCTCTTCGACGCGCGCGGTGTGCTCGAGGCCCGGCCGGCTGGCCTCGTCCCGCATGGCGCCCGCCGAGGCGGCCGCATTTCGCTGGAGCCCCCGCCGTGCCGCGCGGTTGACGGCGGTCTTCCCGAACCGCCGTCGCCAGGCGCCCTTGCCCATCGAGAGGATTTCGGCGCGCGTGGGTGGCGGCGAGGGGGGTGTCGCTGCGAGCGAGGGAAGCGCGCGGAGTGGAGCATTCCACGGACAGACTTCCTGACACACGTCACAGCCGAAGACGTGCGGGCCGATGGCGGCCTTCCAGGCGTCGGGAATCGGACCGCGGTGTTCGATGGTCCAGTAGGCGATGCACCGTCCGGCGTCGAGGAGTCCCGGCTCGACGAAAGCCCCGGTCGGGCACGCGTCGAGGCAGCGCGTGCAGGTGCCGCAGGCCTCCGCGACGGGCGCGTCCGCCGGGAGGTTCAAATCCGTCAGGATCTCGGCCAGCAGCAGGTAACTTCCATGCTCGGGGTCGATGAGGCAGCCGTTCTTGCCGATCCAGCCGAGGCCCGCGGCCGCGGCGAACGACCGCTCCGCGAGCGGCGTGGAGTCGACGCACACGCGGGCGCCCCACGCGTCGCCCAGCCTGGCTCGGGCGGCCGCGACCACGGCGAGCGCCTGCGCCCGCAGGCCGCCGTGGTAATCGGATCCCCGGGAATAGCGGGCGAAGTGCGAGCCGTCCTCGGCGATCCAGGGCGTGGCGGCGTAAGGCGCGGCGAGGCAGACGACGGAGCGCGCGCCGGGCAGCAGCGTCCGCGGGTCCGAGCGGACGTCCCGGGTTCCCTCGAGGTATCGCATCCCGGCGTGCCGCCCGGCGGCGAGCCAGTCGGCGAAGAGCGCGTGTCGCGGCGGCTCCTCCGCCCGCGCGATGCCGAATCGAACGAAACCGGCGCGCTTCGCCTCTTCGCGGAGCACCTGCGCCGCGAACAGCCGGTCGGGCGGCGACGGCGACGCATCGTCTTGCGGCAAGCGGCCCGATGCTAGCATCCCCCGCGAGAAGCCGGCGCGCACGAGAGCCGGAGAAAGAACGGGCCGTCCGATGCCGCAGGACCGATTCGTCACGCGTGTCGTCGCCCTCGCGGTCTCCGCCGTCCTCGGCTACGTTCTGTACCTGATCTTTCGCCCGTTCATCGGATCGATCGTCTGGGCGCTGCTGCTCGCCTACCTGCTCTTCCCGCTGGTGATGAAGCTTCGCCGTCGGCTCGGCGGCCGCGACGGCCTCGCGGCCGCGATCATGACGGTCGGCGTGATCCTCGGCTTCGGCATCCCCGCCGCGCTCATCACCGCGGCATTCGCCGGCCAGGCCGTCGAGCTCGTACAGCGGTTGTCGCAGATCGCGCAGGAGTATCAGATCCATGCGCCGGAAGACCTCGTGTCGATTCCGGTGGTCGGAAAGGCCGTCGAGTGGCTGGATGCGATCCTGCCGGTCAGCGCGGCGCAGATCCAGACGTGGGCGGTGCGGGCACTCCAGACGGTCCTTCAGTTCCTGCTGGCGCATACGGGCGCCTTCGTCGCCGGAGCCTTCGGAATCGTCGGCAACATTTCGGTGATGCTCTTCGTTCTCTTTTTCTTCTTCCGCGACGGCGACGAGATGCTGGAACGCGTTTTCCGACTCGTGCCCATGGACCCGAAACGAAAAGACCGGCTGCGCCGCCACCTCGGCGACGTGACTCGGGCCGTCGTGTTCGGCACGCTCGTCACCGCGCTGGCTCAGGGCACGCTCATCGGGATCGCGTTCTGGATCTGCGGAATGAAGTCGCCGGTGGTCTTCGGAGGGCTCGCCTTCATCGCTTCCTTCATTCCGTTCGTCGGCACCTCGCTCGTCGTCGCGCCCGCGGTCCTGTTTCTGCTGGCGCAGGGTGTCGCATGGAAATGGATCTTCATGCTCGTCTGGGGGGTCCTGGTCGCGGGCAGCGCCGACAACTTCCTCCGGCCGGCCCTCGTGTCGGGGCGCGCCGAGATCGGCACGCTCACGGCGTTCTTCGGCGTGGTGGGCGGAATCTCGGCGTTCGGCCTGGTCGGGCTCTTCCTCGGCCCGGTAGTCCTGGCGCTCATCCAGGCCCTCATCCAGTTCGCCGAGGAGACGCAGAAGATTGAGGCCCCGGCCCCAGCCGCCGCCCCGCCGCCGCGCTAGGAGGGCTTCCGAATCCAGTCGGCGACGAAGATGTTCGTCTCGTGCGGCTTGACGCCGTTCCGGTTGGACGCGAAGACGATCCGCTTTCCGTCGCGCGTGAGCATCGGAAAGCCGTCGAAGTCGGGGCTGAACGTCACCTGCGTGAGCCCGGTGCCGTCTTCCCGGATGAGATAGAGCTCGAACTCGCGGCCCTTCGGATCCGAGAGATTGGACGAGAAAATGATCTCGCGGCCTCCCGGAAGGAAGAACGGTGCAAAGTTGGCGGCGCCGTTCTGCGTCACGGCATGGTCGTTGGAGCCGTCGGCGTTCATGACGCGGATTTCGAGGCTCCGCGGCGCGTACGTGTGCCGAGACAGGTTCTCGCGGTAACGCTCGAGGTCCTCCGGCGCGGTCGGATGGTCGGCCCGGTAGACGATCTTCTTCCCGTCGTCCGAGAAGAACGCTCCGCCGTCGTAGCCGGGCGTATGCGTGAGACGACGGACTCCCGAGCCGTCGGCGTTCATCGTGTAGATCTCGAGGTCGCCGTCCCTCGCCGACGTGAAGACGATCGTCTTGCCGTCAGGGGAGATCGTCGCTTCCGCGTCGTAGGCCGGCGACGCGAAGAGCGGCTTCGTGTCGGTGCCGTCGGCCCTGGCGGTGTAGATGTCGTAGTCGTCGAGGGCCCAGACGTAGCCGCGGGAACGATCCGGCCGGGGCGGGCACGCCGCGCCCGCGCGAAAAGTCGATGCGTAGACGACGCGCTCGCCGTCGGGGAAAAAGTACGAGCACGTCGTCTTGCCCTCTCCGTTGGAGATCCTCCGGCGGCCGGACCCGTCGGCGGACATGGCGAAGATCTGGTCGCACGGGAGGGAGCCTTCGTCGGATTGAAAGATGAGGCGCCCGCCGTCGGCCGACCAGTACGCCTCGGCGTTCTGCCCGGCGAAGGTCAACTGACGGAGGTTCGCGAGGAACTTCTCCTCCCCGGGAGCGAGCAGCGGTCGGGGTGTCGGCGAGGGCTCGGGCGCGCCACGCGGGGTCGCGCCTGAGGGCGCGCTGATACTCGCCGCGAAGACGAGGCCCGTGACGGAGGCCAGGGCGAAGGCGATCGCGCGTCTCATGCGGGCGGGCATTCTAGCCGCGATTTGACTTATCCTCGACGCATTCCGATGGATTCTTCGCAGGATCTGAAACGCGTGCTGGCGGAGGAAGTGCGCGCCGCGATCGCCGAGACGGCGCCGGCCGCTCCCTCGGCCGCGGGCGAAGGCGGCCGTCGCGACGCCGCCAGCGCGGAGGCGCGCTCCGCCCTGTCGCGGGCGGAGGAGGTCCTGACACCGGCCGTTCCCGACGGCGCCCCGCTCTCCGCCGTCAAACGCTTCGTGATCCGCTCGCTCCGCTTCTTGTGGCGAAACCAGTCCTCGTTCAACTCGCTCTCGCTCTCCGCCTCCGCCGGGCTGGCCGAGGGGCTCGACCGGCTGCGGGCCGAGGCCGGCCGGGGAATCGACGAGCTCTCGCGTCGCTCCGGAATCCAGGAGTCGCGCCTGACGCTTCTCGAGGCCGCCCCGGCTGCGGCTGCGGACCGCCCGGCGGCCCCCATCTCGCCGGCGACACATTCGCCGCAGGCGTCGACGATTCCTCCCGGGGTGTACGCCCTCTTCGAAGAGCGCTTTCGAGGCAGCCCGGAGGAGATCGCCCGGGCGCAGCGCTTCTACCTCGACTTTGTGCGCGACGTGCCGGGCCCGGTGCTCGACGTCGGCTGCGGACGCGGAGAGTTCCTCGGGCTGCTCCGGGCCGCGGGCATTCCGGGGAGCGGCATCGAGTCGAACCCGATCTCGGTCGAGGCTTGCCGCAAGGCCGGCCTCGAGGTGGAGGAGGGCGACGTCTTCGCGCTGCTCGGACGCCGCCCGGCGGGAAAGCTCGGTGCGGTCGTGGCGTTCCAGGTCGTCGAGCATTGGACGCCCGATGGGATCTTCCGGTTCCTCCAGGAGGCGAAGCGAGTCCTCGCGCCGGGAGGCGTGTTGATCGCCGAGACCATCAACGCCGATTCGCTCTCCGCCCTCCGCGCCTTCTACCTCGACCCGACGCACGTGCGTCCCGTGCCGCCGGAAGCGCTGCGCTTTCTCGCCGAGGCGGCGGGCTTCGCGGACATCAGGATCGAATACCGCTCGCTTCTGCCGGCGGAGGAGAGGCTCGAGGAACGCTCGCCGAACGAGACGCGGTTGAACGCCCTGCTCTTCGGTCCGCAGGACTACGCGCTCATCGGCCGCGTGCCGGTCGTCGCTTGAAGGCGACCTTGAAGGTCGCGGCTTGAAGGTGCCGTCGAGCTCCAAAGGCAAGCCCCGCCGCGTCCTCGTGCTCGGCGTCCAGACACCCTTCGCGCGGGGCGGCGCGGAGCGGCACGTTCGCCGGCTCACCGAAGAGCTCGTCGCGCGCGGCATCGAGGCCGACCTCGTCACGCTCCCGCTGGTCGAGAGAGAGCGGTTCGATCTCATCCGCGGCGCGGCCGCGTGGCGGAGCCTCGATTTGACCGAGTCCGGAGGGCAGCCGGTCGACGCCGTCATCGCGACGCGGTTTCCGACGTACGCCGTGCGCCATCCCAACAAGGTCGTGTGGCTCATCCACCAGTACCGGCAGGCCTACGATCAGTACGGCACCTCCTACAGCGACCTCACCGCTTCCCCCGAGGACCGACGGACGCGCGAAGTCATCGCCGAGATCGACCGGGTCGGGCTGAAGGAGGCGCGCAAGATTTTCGCGAACTCGCAAACGGTCGCGGCCCGACTCCTCCGGTTCAACGGGATCCGCTCGGAGCCCCTCTACCATCCGCCCCCGCTCGCCGGCCGGTACCGCAACGGGAAGCTGGGCGACACCGTCCTCTGGGTCGGGCGGCTCGACCCGTGGAAGCGCCCGGGGCTTCTTCTGGAGGCCCTTCCGCACGCGCCGGAGGCGCAGGCGGTCTTCGTGGGCCGCGGGCCCGAGGAGGGGCGCCTGCGTCGCCGTGCGGAGGAGCTGGGCGTGGGCGGGCGAGTCCGGTTCCTCGAGTCCGTCGACGACGAGTCGCTGCTCTCGCTCTACGCGGACGCTCGCCTGGTCGCCGTGACGGCCACGGGCGAGGACCTCGGGTACGTGCCGCTCGAGGCGTTTCTCTCGGGCAAGGCCGTGCTCACGACGGAGGACGCCGGGGGTCCGCTCGAGTTCGTGCGAGACGGAGAGACCGGCCTCGTCGTCGCGCCGCGGCCGGAGGCGATGGGCGTCGCGCTGCGCCTGGCCTGGTCGCGCCCCGAGGCGCTCGCGGCCCTGGGCGAAGCGGGACGGAGGCGGGCCGCCGCGCTCTCGTGGGACGAGCCGGTGGCGAAGCTGCTCGGAGCGGCGGGGCTGACATCGGCATGAGCACGAGCGAGCGGGATCCCCTCCGCCGGCTCGCGCAGGAGCGCGGGCGGATCCTGGGCGAGCTCGGCGTGAAGCCGGACGACGCTCGCTGGGCCCGCATGGAAGGGGAGACTCTCGCGAGCCTGCTCGTTCCGGCCCTGTCGGTGCGCCTGCCGGCGGCCCTCGAGCGTCTGCGCCGACGCCTGGCCCGAATCGTCCGCTAACGTCGCCGCGCGAGCGCGCGAGCGGTAAAGAGCCGGGCGCGGTTTCTCCCGGTGTCCTTGGCGTAGTAGAGGGCCTTGTCGGCGCGGACGAGCAGCTCCGCCCGGTCTTCGGAGGACAGCCCGTCCGTGTCGGCCACGCCGGCCGAGACCGTGACGCGGAAGGGACGGCCGTCCTTGCTGAAAGGCTCGCGCTCGACCGTTCGGCGGACGCGATCGGCCACGCTCAGCGCCGCACTGGCAGGAGTTTCCGGAAAGAGCACGGCGAACTCTTCGCCCCCGTAGCGGCAGGGCAGATCGCTGGCACGCACGGTGGCCTGGAGGATTCCGCCGAATCGGCGGATCGCCATGTCTCCGGCGCCGTGGCCGTGGGTGTCGTTGAGACGCTTGAAATGATCGAGATCGAAGAGCGCCACGGTCAGGGGAGCGCCGTAACGGCGATGCCGCGCCCACTCCTCCGAGAATCGGGTCTCGAAGTATCGGCGGGAGGAGAGCCCGGAGAGCTCGTCGGTGACGGCGATCTGCCAGTTGCGGGAGGCATGGAGCGACGCCGTCAACGGCGCGAGCAACGCGCGGATCTCGCCCTTGCGCGTCTCGTCGATCGGCTGGGGGGAGGCGAGCGTCAGGTACGCCACGAGCACGTCCCCGGAGTAGAGAGGGAGGTGGAGCTTCTGTGTCGGCTCGGCGCCGGGGAGCAGCTCGGCCGGGGCGAACGAGCGGTCGGTCTCGGTCGCGGCGAACTGGAGCAGGGCTTGAGCGTCGATGCGCTCGCCCAGGAGCTCGTGGGCGGCGTCACGTTCGGGGAGCCGCGGCTCGCCGACGGCCGCGACGGGCGGGAGAATCCAGACCTCGTGGATGGTCTGCGACGCGTCGACGCGAAAAAGGTTGAATCCCGAGAGCGGAAGGATCTCGGCGGCCGCGCGGTACGCGTGCTGGACGATCTGGCGGGGCTCGGGAGACTCCCCGAGGAAGTGCGAGCCGCGTTCGCGGGCCTGCAGCCGGGCGGCCAGGATCCGCGCGCGGCGGGTGAGCCAGGAGGCCCGAAGACCGGCGCCGATCGCGGCGAGGAGGAGGAGGGCTTCCGCCCAGACCGGCAACACTGCGAGGAGTTTAGCCCCGCGGAAACGGAAGAGGTCCCCGACCGGCGGGCCGCGCCAAATGAAGAGGCCCCCTTTCGGGGGCCTCGACGTTTCAAACGGGCAGGTGGGTTACTGAGCGGCCGGGGTTGCGGTGGCGGGAGCGGTCTCGGTCGTCGTGGTCGTTTCGGTCGTCGTCGTGGTCGTAGCCGCGGTGCCGGTCTCCTCGACGACCGCCGGGGCTTCCGCTGCGGGCGCAGCCTCGGGAGCAGCCGCCTCTTTCTTCTGGCAGCCGGTAGCGAGAGCCATCGCCGCGACAGCCGCAAAACCCAGGGTCAGAACCTTCTTCATTTTCCTCATCTCCTTCTTGTTGCGCAAACGCTCCCTCGGAGCTAAATGTAACCGCGGAAAATCGACGCGGAATGATACCCGAACGCGATCTCCTGTCAACCCGAAACCCGCCTCGACTCGCGCGCGAACCCTCGGTTATCCTGCGATTTGTTTGCGCCAACAGCGCGTAACCGTTGTCAATCATGCACGACGGTTACTGAAAACGAGGTTCCGGTGTTCGAGTCACTGTCCGACAGGATGCAGGGCGTCTTCAAAGAGCTGCGAGGCGAGGGGCACCTGACCGAGTACCACCTCGAGCAGGCCCTTCGTGAAATCCGACTCTCGCTCCTCGAAGCCGACGTCGCTCTCCCCGTCGTCCGCATCTTCACGGAGAAGGTCAAAGAGCGCGCCATCGGAGCGAAAGTCACTCAGCAACTATCGCCGGCGCAGGAGGTCACGCGCATCGTTCGCGACGAGCTCCAAACGCTCCTCGGCGGTGAAGCCGCCGACGTCGCGCTTTCCGGAAAACCCGCGGTCATTGCGCTCGTCGGGCTGCAGGGCTCCGGCAAGACGACGTCCGCGGCCAAGCTCGCGCGTCACCTCAAGACCCGCGGCCGCTATCCGCTGATCGTGGCTGCGGACCTCGCGAGGCCCGCCGCCGTGGCGCAGCTCGTGACGCTCGGCCGGCAGATCGGCGTGCCGGTCTTCGAGCCGGGGGCGAACACCGATCCCGTGGAGGTGGCTCGCGCGGGAGTCCGCGAGGCCCGGCAGACCGGACGCGACACCGTCATCGTAGACACCGCCGGGCGTCTGCACGTCGACGAAGAGCTCATGGCGCAGATCCGCGCGGTCGCGGCCGCGATCGAGCCGCAGGAAATCCTCTTCGTCGCCGATGCGATGACGGGGCAGGACGCCGTGCGCTCCGCCGCGGGGTTCGCCGAGGCGCTTCCGCTGACCGGCATCATTCTGACCAAGACCGACGGCGACGCGCGCGGAGGCGCGGCGCTCACGGTCGTGAAGACGACGGGCAAGCCGATCAAGTTCGTCGGCGTCGGCGAAAAGCCCGAGGACTTCGAGGCGTTTCACCCCGATCGCATGGCCTCGCGGATCCTGGGTCTCGGCGACGTGCTCACGCTCATCGAGAAGGTCGAAGCGACCGTCGACGCCGAGGCGGCCCAGAAGCTGGCCTCGAAGACCGCCGCCGGAGAGTTCACTCTCGAGGACCTGCGGGATCAGCTCACGTCGATGAAGAAGATGGGCCCGCTCGAAGGGCTGCTGGACCTGCTCCCGAAGGCCGGCGCGTTCAAGGCGCTCCGGCAGCCGGAGACCGTCGACGAGAAAGCCCTCACGCGCGTGTCCGCGATGATCGATTCGATGACCGTGGAAGAGAGGCGCTATCCCCAGGTCCTCAACGGCAGCCGGAAGAAGCGGATCGCCGGCGGCTCGGGGACCTCGGTCGCCGAGATCAACCGGCTTCTGAAGCAGTACCAGCAGATGCGGCGGCTCATGAGGACGGCCAAAAAGGGCATCCGGGGCCTGGACCTCTCGAAGCTGGCCCTGCCTGGAGGCAGGCCCCAGTAGGCAGGAGGCGGTAGGCAGGAGGCAGGGGGTCACGACAGCCCGTCCGGACCTGCCTCCCGCCGCCTGTCGCCTGCCTCCCCGTCCCTCTGGTGTAGAATGCCCCGCTTTTGACGAGGCCAACGAAGGAACGAACATGCTGAAGATCCGCTTGCGCCGCATGGGCGCCCGCAACCGCCCCTATTACCGCATCGTCGTCTCCGATTCGCGCCGGACGGCGCGGGCGGAAGTGCTGGAAGAGCTCGGCTCGTACGACCCGGTCGTGAATCCCCCGGTGCTGTCGTTCGACCGCGAGCGCGCCCGCGTCTGGATCGGCAAGGGCGCGAGCGCGTCGCCGACCGTCCAGTCGCTGCTCGATCGGCCGGAGCCGGCGCCGGCGCCGGCCGTCTGAGGAAGGGCCCGCAATGAAACGACTCGTCGAGACCGTCGTCCGCCGCCTCTCGGATCACCCCGACGATGCGCGGGTCTTCGAGACCTTCGAAGGCAAGACCTCCGTCTACGACATCGAGGTGCCGGAGGGAGATCGCGGGCGGCTGATCGGCCGCGAGGGCCGGACGATTCGCGCGATGCGCGCATTCGTGTCCGCCGCGGCCACGGCGCGCGGCAAGAAAGTCCTCATCCGCGTTCGCGACTGATCTCGTCCGGAGGCGGCGCTCGCAGTCCCCGCGCCGGTTGCCATGGATCACCCGGAGCTTCTGGTCGTCGGACGCGTCGAGCGCCCCCACGGTGTCGCGGGCGAGGTCTCGGTTTCCATCCGCACCAATTTCCCGGACCGATTCGTCGCCGGAGCCGCCTTCATCTGGCAGAACGGCGACGCGAAGCGAGTGCTGCGAGTGACCACGGCACGGCCTCACCTCGGGCGGATGCTGCTGCGCTTCGAGGGCGTCGGCGACGTCAGCGCGGCGCGATCGCTGGCGGGCGGAGACCTCTCGATCGAGTCGAGCGAGGCTCGGCCCGCGCCGCCCGGATTCTTCTACGAGCACGAGGTCGTGGGATGGGCCTGCGAGGACCGCGACGGCCGCCGGCTGGGCGAGGTGACCGCGCTCGAGCGCGCGCCGGGGGCGCCGCTGCTCTCGGTCGAGACACAGCCCGGCAAGGTGGCCCTGGTGCCCTTCGTGCACGGAATCGTGGTCTCCGTCGACCGCGAGGGGAGGCGCATCGTCCTCGATCCGCCCGAGGGTCTTCTGGATCTGGCGGACGGCTGAGAGGCCGGTGAAGGAGGCTGAAAAAGTCGAAGGCCGAAAGCGTGCAGTCGAGGATGTGGGAGTCCGGCGTCCACCCTCGGCCTGGGGCCTTCGACCTTCAACCAGCGTGAGACTATAGGCCAACGAAGCGTCGCGTTCATCCATGCAGATCGAGATCCTCACGATCTTCCCGGGCTACTTCGACACACCATTGCGCGAGAGCCTTCTCGGGAAGGCCATCGCGGCCGGCAAGGTCGACGTGACCGTGACCGACCTGCGGACATTCGCCGAAGGGCGACATCGCAAGGTCGACGATGAGCCGTATGGCGGAGGGGCCGGCATGGTCATGATGGCCCCCGTGGTGGCCGCGGCCATCGAGGCCCGGAGGGAGGCGCCTGGCAGCCCGCGGGCCTGGACCGTGCTGATGGCGCCGGAAGGCCGCCGTTTCGACCAGGAGGCGGCGGCGGCGCTGGCGGGCCGCGAGAGGCTTCTGATCGTGTGCGGCCGCTACGAAGGGATCGACGAGCGCGTCCGGGACCTCGGGCTCTACGACGAGGAGATTTCGATGGGCGACTTCGTCCTGCCGGGCGGCGAGGTGGCGGCGCTGACGCTCACGGAGGCCGTCTCACGGCTGCTGCCCGGCGTTGTGGGCGCGGCGGAATCCCTCGAGAACGAGTCGTTCCTCCGGGAGCGGCTGGACTATCCCCACTACACGCGGCCCCGCGAATTCCGGGGCCTGGAGGTCCCGGAAGTCCTCCTTTCCGGCGACCACCGCAAGATCGAGGCGTTTCGCCGGGGTCGGGCCCTTGCCCGCACCCGGGAGCGGAGGCCGGACCTGCTGGTGCGGAGGCCCCCCGAGCCGGGAGAGGACGGGAAGTAGGCCGCGACCCCCCGCCCCGGGCCGGTTGCCCCAACCCACCCGGTTCGTTTAGAATTCGCCGTTTCCGTACCGTTTTACCGTCACCGTCTAGCGTTCCGCAGCGGTTGGGATTTGGGAGAGCCTCGTCATGACTGACCTACTGCTCGAAGTCGAGAAAGCCTCGCTCAAGAGCGACATCCCCGAGTTCGTTCCGGGCGACAGCGTCCGCGTCTACGTGAAAGTCCGCGAGGGCGAGAAAGAGCGCATCCAGGTCTTCGCCGGTGTGGTGATCGCCCGCCGCGCGGGGGGAGCCCGGGAGACGTTCACCGTCCGCAAGATCTCGGGAGGCGTCGGGGTGGAGCGCATCTTCCCCCTGCACTCGCCGATCATCGACCGGATCGAGGTCGAGCGCCGGGGCGCCGTTCGCCGCGCCAAGCTCTACTACCTGCGGGATCGCAAGGGCAAGGCCGCGCGCATCGACGAACGTCAGGTCGATCAGTCCTGAGAGGCGAGAGGCACTCCGACCAGGGTTGACGGATCACGGTCCCAGTGACGCCCGATCCGCTCGCCGCCCTCTTCGCGGAGCTGGGCCGTCTCCACGACCTCGACCTCCTCGAGATCGTGCTGCGCGAGAGGGGCTACACGCGGATCGCCGGAGTTGATGAAGCCGGCCGAGGCTCGCTCGCGGGGCCGGTCGTGGCGGCCGCGGTCATGCTGCCCGCAGGCTGCGTCCTTCCGGGCCTGGACGATTCGAAGAAGCTCGACGCCGACTGCCGCGCGCGTCTCGCGCCCGAGATCCGCCGGCGTGCGCTCGCTGTCGGCGTGGGCGTCGTCGCCGCGCGCGACATCGACTCCGGCGACATCCTTCGCGCGAGCCTCGAAGCGATGCGGCAGGCGGTTCTCGCGCTGGCGATCCCGCCCGAGGTCCTGCTCGTCGACGCGGTCGCCGTGCCGGGGATCCGGGTCCCTCAGCTCCCGATCATTCACGGCGACGCGCTTTCGGCGTCGATCGCGGCCGCGTCCGTGGTCGCGAAAGTGCACCGCGACGGGCTCCTGGAATCGCTCTCGAGGCGCTATCCGGCCTACGGATTCGAGCAGCACAAGGGCTACGGAACGCCCGAGCACTGGGAGGCCTTACGCCTCTGCGGGCCCTGCGAGGAGCACCGTTTGACCTATCACGGCGTCGTCCCGGAGCCCGCGGAACCGGTGTTCGAAGGCCGGGCCATGCGCCGTCGCGGTTAGAATCAATACCCAGAACATGGCGGTCAACCGCGAACAGGTCCTTCAGTCCGCCGAGAAGCTGCTGGCCAAGGGTAAGCTCGATCAGGCGTTGAAGGAATACCTCCGCGTCCTGGAGGACAACCCCAAGGACATCTCGACCCTGAACAAGGTGGGGGACCTCTACGTCCGGATGAACCGGCCGGGGGATTCGATCCCCTATTTCACCCGGATCGCCGACTTCTACTCCAAGGACGGCTTCTTCCTGAAGGCGATCGCGATCTTCAAGAAGATCAACAAGATCGACCCCGCCCAGCTCGAGGTCTACGACAAGCTCGCCGACCTCTACCACAAGCAGGGACTGGTCCAGGACGCCCGGAGCCAGTACCAGGTCCTCGCCGACCACTACCAGAAGAACAACCGGGTGGCGGATGCCATCGGCGTGTACAAGAAGATGGCGGCGATCGATCCGGCGGACATGCGGATCCAGGTCCGCCTGGCCGACCTGTACCGCTCGGCGAACCAGAAGGATCAGGCCGTCATGCAGTACGGCCTGATCGGCAACATGCTCCTGAAGCGGGGGGCGCACGACGAGGCGGCCCAGGTCTTTCAGAAGGCCCTGGAGCTCTCGCCGGACGATGTCGAGTCGCAGAAGAACCTCGTCCGCTCGCTTCTCGCCCAGAACAACACCGATGCGGCGATGGCTGTCCTGAAGGCCGCCCCCCGGACGGCGGACAGCCTCGCGCTCTTTGCCGAGGCCCAGCTCGAGATGGGGCAGCGCGCCGAGGCCGTCCGGACGGCGGAGCAGGCGCTTCAGCTCGACGCCGATGCCGAGGCACCGCGTGTGTTTCTCCGCAATCTCCGCATCCAGGAGGGCGCGTACGACCGCGCGGTGGCGGCGATCGCTCCGGCCGTGGAGGCCGCTCTCGCAAAAAAGCAGGCGGCGCACGCGGTCGAGCTTCTCGACCCGATTCTGACGGCCGATCCCCACCACGTCGCGACACTCGAACAGCTCGCGAAGGCGCACGAGGCCGACGGCAACCATGCCGCGCTCGCGAAAGTCTACGTCACCCTGGGCGAGGCTGCCGAGACGCGGCAGGACCAGGCCACCGCTCAGGCGCACTACCGGCGCGCCCTCGAGGCGAGTCCTTCGAACGTCGAAGCGGCCACCAAGCTGAAGGACATCGGTCCGGCGCCCGAGGCTCCACCGGCTCCAGCCGCTCCGTCGCCCTCCGCATCGGCGGCCCCGCCGGCGCCTCCGGCGGACGTCCAGCCCGAGTACCAGGAGTTCGTGATCGACCTCGAGGACTCGGGATCGATCCACGCTCCGCAGCCCAAGGTGCCGTCGCTCGAGTACGAGCCGGAAGCCAAGACGCCCCGACCCGCGTCACCACCCGCGCCGGCTCCGCGAGCCCCGGCGCCCACCCCCGCGCCCGCCGAAACGACTCCGCCGGCCGGTCCCGTCGACGAGCAGCAGATCGAGACGCTCATCGTCGAGGCCGAGGTTTTTGCGAAGTACGGTCTCGTGGACAAAGCCATCGAGAGGCTCTTCTCCCTGGTGCGCCGGCGGCCGGACCTGCTCAAGGCGCGCGACCGGCTCGTCGAGCTTCTCGCCGAATCGAAAAATCCGGCGCTCGCGCGGGAAGCGGAGTCCCTGGCGGCCGCGTTCACAGCGGCGTCGCGTCCGGGGGACGCCTCCCGCGTGCTGGCCCTGGGAGGTCTCGCTCCGGCCGGCGAAGCCGAGCACCTGCCGGCGGCCTCACCACCGGCCGCCGCGGCCCCGATCGAAGTCGATTTCGAGGAGTTCGACATCGGCCCCCTGGCGGCGCCGCCGCGGGCCGCCGAGCCCGCGCCGCTCTCCGAGGACGCGCTCGAGTTCGGAGAGGTCGAGCCGTCCGGGCCGGCGATCTTCCAGCGGCTGTCGACTCCGGAGCCCGTGACGCCGAGCGAGTCCGAGTTCGTGTCCTACGGCGAGCTCGGCGACCTGCTGCAGGACGAGATGCAGAAGGCGGGCGAAGAGCCCATGGAGGCGTCGACCGAGACTCCCGCGGTCGACGACGAGAGCCTCTTCGTCGACGAGCAGAAGTTCTTCAATCTCGCCGAGGAGCTGGAGAAAGAGCTGGGCGACGAAGCCGTGGCGCCGGAGTCGGCCGAGATCTCGACGCCGCAGGGCGAGGTCTCGCTCGAGGAGATCTTCCGCGAGTTCAAGAAAGGCGTGGAGCAGCAGCTCTCGGCCGAGGACTACGAAACCCACTACAACCTCGGGATCGCCTACAAGGAAATGGGCCTCGTCGACGAGGCCATCGGGGAGTTTCAGCTCGCGAGCAAGGATCCCGGCCGCACCGTCGAGTGCTGCAGCATGCTGGGCCACTGCTTTCTCGAAAAGGGGATGCCGCAGCTCGCGATCAAGTGGTTCCGCAAGGGCCTCGAGACGCCTGCGATCCAGGACGCGGAGACCGCCGGAATGCTCTACGACCTCGCGATGGTCTACCAGGACACAGGCGACACGAACCTGGCCTACGAGACCTTTCAGGAGGTCTTCGGCCTGAACGCGAATTATCGCGACGTCCTCCAACGCGTCCGCGATCTCGAGGCCGTCCGGAAGAACTCGTGAGCCGGGCGCCCCTCCGGACGCCGGATCCGCCCGCGCCCCTGCTCCAGGTCGAGGATCTCCGCGTCGAGCTGCCGGTTCCCCGCGGCGGGCGGCGTCCGGCGGTGGACGGCATGCGCTTCGAGCTCTTTCCCGGCGAGTCCGTGGCCGTCGTCGGAGAGAGCGGCAGCGGCAAGACGCAGCTCGCGCGCGCTCTGCTCGGCCTCTCGCCGGAAGGCGCGCGCGTCTCCGGCCGGATCCTCTATGCCGGGCGGCCGCTGCGCGATCTCGACGAGCGCGGCTGGCGGCAGCTGCGGGGCCGGGAGATCGGCCTCGTCTTCCAGGAGCCCGCCTCGGCCCTCGACCCGGTGCGCACGGTCGGCGCGCAGATCGAAGAATCCATCCATCTCAGTCGTCCCGGCCCGATCTCGCGAGCCAGCGCGCGGGAGGCGGCGCGCGCCGCCCTCGCGGAGGTCGCGTTTCCCGATCCGGCCGGAGGGCTCGACGCATACCCGCACCGGCTCTCGGGCGGGCTGCGCCAGCGGGCGCACATCGCGACGGTGCTCGCCGCCGGCCCCCGGCTGCTTCTCGCCGACGAGCCCACGGCGTCGCTGGACGCCACGGTCGGAAGCGAGATCCTCGATCTCCTCGACCGGCTCCGGCGGGAACGAGCGCTCACGCTTCTGCTCATCACCCACGACCTCGGCGTCGTCGCGCGCCACACGAGCCGCGTCTTCGTCGTGTATGCCGGCCGCATCGTCGAGGAGGCCGCGACGACGGATCTCTTCCGCGCGCCCCAGCATCCCTACACGCGGGGGCTTCTCCGGTCGATGCCGCGGTTGTCCGAGGGAGGCCGCGAGGCGGGCCAGCGCTACGACGCGATTCCGGGCGCGCTGCCGGATCTCGCCCAGCGCGAGACGGGCGCCTGCGCTTTCGCGCCCCGCTGCCCGGACGTATTCGACCCCTGCACCCGACGGGAGCCGGATCTCTACGCCACCCCGACCGGATTCGCGCGGTGCTTTCTGCACGAGAAGTCGTGAGCGCCCCGCTCCTCGTCGCCGAGGGCCTCGAGAAGCGGTACGGCCGTCTGCCGGCATTGCGAAGCGTCGGCCTTCGCGTGGCCTCCGGCGAGACCCTCGGCCTGGTCGGAGAGTCGGGGAGCGGGAAGACGACCGCCGGGCGTATCGTCGCCCGGCTCCTGAAGCCGGACGCGGGCCGGATCGTTTTCGCCGGCGAGGACTGGCTGGCGCTGCGCGGAGCGGAGCTTCGCCGCCGACGCCGCGAGCTCCAGATCGTGTTCCAGGATCCGCAGTCCTCTCTGAACCCGAGGATGCGCGTCGGCGACCAGATCGCAGAGCCCCTGCGCGTCCAGGGCCTCGCGCGGGGGACCGAGCTGCGCGACCGGGTGGGGGCGCTGCTCGGAGAGGTCGGGCTTCCGCCGGCGCTCGCGGAGCGCTTCCCCTCGGAGCTCTCGGGCGGCCAGCGTCAACGCGTCGCGATCGCGCGGGCACTCGCGACGCGGCCGCGCCTGGTCGTGTGCGACGAGCCGGTCTCCGCCCTCGACGTCTCGGTCGCGGCGCAGATCGTGAACCTGCTGCTCGATCTTCGCGAGCGCGCCGGGCTTTCGTACCTCTTCATCTCGCACGACATCGCCGTCGTCGCGCGCGTGGCCGATCGGATCGCGGTCTTCTATCTCGGCCGGGTGATCGAAGAGGGGCCGGCCCGCGACGTGACGGCGCGTCCGCTGCACCCTTACACGGTGGCCCTCGTCTCCGCGTCGGCCGATCCCGATCCGGCCGGAACGCGGAAACGGATGGTGCTCGCGGGCGGGCCGCCGGACGCCCGTAACCCGCCCTCGGGATGTCCGTTCCACCCTCGATGCCCGATCGCACGCGAGAGGTGCCGGGAAGAGCTCCCGGCGCTCCGGGAGGTCTCTGCCGGAAGGACCGCGGCGTGCTTTTACCCCGGCGAACTGCCGTGATATGAGAACTTAACCGAAACATTCATCCGCCCGATGCGTAGAGTGGGGTGAACAAAGGAGTCTTGGCATGAAGACCTCGTTTCTGTTCCGGGGAGCCTTTGCGGCCGCGGTGGCAGGCTTCCTCATTGCGGCGCCCGGAGCCCCGCAGACCCCGCCGACACCGGCCGTGGTCAGCGCCCAGCCGGGCCAGCGTGGCGGCGTCACGGCCCCCGCGCCCGAGAGCGACGGCCTGCACCTGTCCCTGGATGAGGCGATCCGGGTCGCCCTGGCGAACAACCAGGATCTCAACGTTTCCGTAAACGCGGCGGAGGCCTCGCAGTTCTTCCTCTTTCAGAACACTGGAATCTACGATCCGCTTCTGACGAACACCGTCAACCGGCGGCACACGGACTCGCCGCAGTCGTCGGCTCTTGGTGGCGCGGACGTGCTCCAGAACGATTCCTGGGACGCGGCCATCGGGCTCTCTCAGCTGACGCCCTGGGGCGGCGTCGTGGACTTCGGCCTCTCGGGCTCGTACAACACGACCAACAGCACGTTCGTCGACGTCAACCCGGCCATCCCCGCGAATCTCTTCTTCGGCATCAACCAGCCGCTCTTGCGCAACTTCGGGAGGATCCCGACCGAGCTCAACATCATGACGTCGCGCAACTCGCGCGACGCCTCGTATCAGGTGTTCGTGCGGAGCGTCCAGACCGTCATCGACTCGGTGGAACAGTCGTACTGGGACCTCGTGTACGCCCGCGCCAACCTGGCGGTGAAGCTCGAGGCCCGGGACATCGCGAGAGAGCTCAACCGCATCACGAAGATCAAGATCGACGTCGGATCGCTGGCGCCGATCGACATCGTCCAGACCGAAGTCGGCGTTGCGACCGCGGAGCAGGACATCATCACGGCCGAGGCCGTCGTCGGCCTCGCGGAAGACCGCCTCCGCCGCGACCTCAACTACCAGGCCGAGAGCCCCACGACGGTCCGCGTGATCCCCACCGATGATCTGGACGTCCAGCGGTCGTCCTTCGATCTCGCCGAGGGCGTGCGCACCGCGCTCACGCGTCGGCCCGAGATCATCGCCCAGAACTACAACGTGGCTTCGAACTCGCTGCGTTACGAGTACTGGCAGAACCAGACGCTGCCGCAGCTCGACCTCGTGGCCGGATACGGAAAGAACGGGTTGGGCGGGACCCAATTCAACCAGAACGGTCAGATCGTTTCGAAGACCAACTGGTGGGACGCCGCGGACCAGCTCTTCAGCGAGAACTTCAAGGACTGGCGGGTCGGGATCGTGTTCTCCTACCCGATCTTCAATCGCACGGCGCGAGGCGCGAGGGGCGTTGCCCAGTTCAATCTCGAGACGTCCAAAGCGAACCTGACGGTGCTCGAGCAGGACATCGTCCTCAACGTGCGCGATGCGCACCGGGTCATGGACACAGCCGCCCGGCAGATCGACGCCCGGGCAAAGGCCCAGGAGCTGGCCGAGCGCAATCTCGATGCCGCCCGCAAGAAGTACGACAACGGCATGACGACCTCGTTCGAGGTTTCGCAGATCCAGGTCCAGCTCTCGGACGCCCAGTCGCTGTACCTGCAGTCTCTCGCGGCCTACCGGAAGGCGGTGTCGGCGTACCACAGCGCGATCGCCGACATCCTCGAGTGGAAGAACGTGCGCATCGACGGCCTGCCGACCGACAGCGAGCCTCCGCCGACGATCGAGTCGCACGCCGCGTTCCCCGAAAGGCTTCTGCTCCGCAGCGCGCCGGCCGGATCGCCATAGCCGGGCCCGCGCGCGCATGAGCGAGGCGGCCGTCCCGGCGCCCGTGAAAGACCACTCCGGCGAGTCCGCCTTCGGGCGGCTCGTCGGCGTGTTTCTGTCGCCGGCGCGCACGTTCGCTTCGATCGCGGCGCGGCCGACGTGGCTGCTTCCGGTCGCGATCGGCGCGGGGCTGTCGTTGCCGCTCTCGGAGCTCATCCTCTCCAAGACCGACTGGCGCACCACCGTGACGGAGCAGATCTCCAAGAGCGGCCGGACGCTGACGGAGGCCCAGATCGACCAGGCCGTCGAGCAGGCACGTCGCCTTTCGTGGGTCTGGGACATCCTCGCGATCGCGGCGCCGATCGTCGTGACGTTCCTGCTCGCCGCCGTCTTCTGGGCGGCCTGCCACGCCTTCGGCTGGGAAGTGCGCTTCAAGCAGTCCCTCGGTGTGAACGCGCATGCGTTTCTGCCCGGGGTTCTCTATTCGCTGGGGCTCGGGGCGGTCCTCTGGAGCCGGCCGACCGTCAACCCGCAGAAGATCGGCGATCTGACTCCGACGAACCTGGGCTACCTGGCCGCCGACGCGGACCGGGTCACGCACGGCCTGCTCGCGTCGATTGACCTGTTCTCCTTCTGGTCCATGGCCCTTCTCGTCCTGGGCCTTTCCGCGGCCGCAAAGACCTCCCGCGGCCGGATGGCAGCCCTCGTCGTCAGCCTGTGGGCGCTGTACGTCCTCGGGAAGGCCGGAGCGACCGCACTGATCGGCTGATCCCGGGCCCCGTCTCCGAAACAGGACGCCTGGTTTTTCGTATACCCTGAGAGAGAGGGCCCTGTCCGATGCTGATCGACATCCGCGACATCACGAAGGTCTACGAGATGGGCGACCAGCAGGTCCACGCCCTCTCGGGCGTCAACCTGGGCGTCGAGAGGGGCGAGTACGTCGCGATCATGGGGCCCTCCGGCTCGGGCAAGTCCACCCTCATGAACCTGATCGGCTGTCTCGACACGCCCTCGTCCGGCTCGTACATCCTCAACGGCAAGGAAGTCGCGCGGATGACCGACGACGAGCTCGCGGCCATCCGCAACCAGGAGATCGGCTTCGTGTTCCAGACCTTCAACCTGCTTCCGCGGACCTCGGCCGTACAGCAGGTCGAGCTCCCTCTGGTCTACGGCGGCCTCTCCCGCAAGGAGCGGCGCGAGCGCTCGGTCAAGGCGCTTCAGGCCGTGGGCCTCGGCGATCGGATGGCGCACACGCCGAACGAGATGTCGGGCGGCCAGAGGCAGCGCGTCGCCATCGCTCGCGCCCTCATCAACGACCCCTCGATCCTCCTCGCCGACGAGCCGACCGGGAACCTCGACTCCCAGACGGGGGCCGAGATCATGGCGCTCTTCGACGAGCTCAACTCGCGGGGCAACACGATCGTCCTCGTCACGCACGAGGAGGACATCGCCTCGCATGCGCGCCGCATCGTCCGCCTGAAGGACGGCAAGATCCGCGACGACCAGGTCAACGACCGCTACGTCCCCGGCGCCGCGCGCGCGGCCGCCTCGGGCTGGGGCTCGACCGAGCCGGCCTCCTCGATCCGCCCGGTCTAATCTGGGGTTCGCCTCCGAACTTCTCCTCGACGGCGGACTGGTCGCCGTCGCGGACATCCGCGCCGCGGGCGGCCTGGAAGCGACCGCGACAGGGGATCAAGGTCCGATGAGGATTCCGCGAGCCCAGGCGCGCCTGTCCCGGGCGGTCAGGAGGTCCGCGAGCGCCCGGCGCCACTGCGGCGATTCCCGCTCGAGCCCGGCAAGCTCCCGGGTCGCTGAGAGTTCCGCGATGAGGCGGTCCCGTTCGGCGATCTCGGCCTCGACTTCCGCCGCGCGCTCGGTCGCGCGGGGCTTCGAGGCGCTCGCGATCTCCCGGGGATTGATCTCGTCCGACCGGCGGAACGCGGCGAGGGCCTGCTCGAGAAGTCCATTGCGGCGGTAGATGAGCCCCAGGTTGTAGAACAGAACGTCGTTGTTCGGCGCGGAGGCGGCCGCGATCTCGAGCTCGCGGGCGGCGCGAGACCAGTCGCGCTCTTCGAAAGTCATGCCGAGCATCTGGTGGAAGTTCCCGATCAGGTTCTGTGTCAGATAGTCCTTGGGAACCCTCGCATCGAGCTCGCCGTCGAGGCGATCCTTGACGGGCGTCGCCGGCGGCCAGCTGCGGCCCGCGCGCCAGATGCGAAACGCCATGCCGACGGGAACAGCCTCGAGCTCGGGCACGCGCCAGTTGGGATGGTGCGTTGTGAACACCGGATCGACGTCAGGGTTGAACGCGAGCGACGGGAGGTTGGCGCCGCCGACGCCTTCCAGGATGAGGTCGACGTCGGGACGCAGCCCTTCGCCGAGGTTCAGGTACATGAGAATGAAGAGCACGTTGTCGTCCGAGGCGATGAGGTGCGATCCCGGCGGCAGCGTCGACAGCAGCGTCCGCGAGTAGTCCTCGCCGATCGCATAGCGGCTGCGGTCGTTCGTGCCCCAGCCCGTGATCACGAGAACCAGCGGCGCGAAGAGGGCGAGCGCGGCGACTCGGGGGCGCAACCGCTCGGAGAACGTCTGCCAGCCCCACGCGGCCATCAGGGCCAGCGCGACGTAAGACGGGATGTAGTAGCGGTGCCAGATGAACAGGTCGCTCCGCGATCCGTGGATCGCCATCGTCACGGCATTGGCGAGCATCACGAGAAGTGGCAACAGGACCGGCCAGCGCTTCCGTCCCGCGCCGGCGACGGAGAAGAGCGCGACGAGCGCCAGACCGGCCCCGATCCAGCCGGACTCGGTGAGGAGGCTGCGCCCGTAGTCGGCGGCGATCGGCGCGAGATCCTCCGGCCCGCGGATCCAGGCACGGCCCCAGAAGTCGGATCGCAGGACGACCTTGAAGAAGTTGGACGGCGTGACGGGATGGCCCCAGTCGAGGAGCGGATGGGCGCGAGCGCGGAGCGGCAGGTAGATGTAGGGCAGCAGGCCCGCGGCCGCCGCGAAGACGCAGACGGCGACGAGGCGCCAGCGCTTCAGGATCCCGGGGTCTGTGACGAGAACGAAGATCCCGATCGCAATCCCCGCGACACCCATCTCGAGGTGATTCGTCGCGCCGAGCCCGCAGACGAACGCGCCAGCGATCAGGTCCTTGTCGCGACGTTCGCGCCGCCAGCGGAGCGCGAAGAACAGTGCGAGCGCCAGAAAGAGAGCGTTCAGGGCGTAGACGCGCTGGATGTTGGCTTCGGCCCAGTAGCTCGGGCCGAACGCGAGGAGCCACGCCGCTCCCGTGGAGGGAAGCGGTCCCGCGCCCGACTCTCGCGCGGTCCGGTACAGGACGCCGGAACCGGCCGCCGCGCACGCCGCCGAAAACAGGCTCACGCTCCAGGGCAGCGGGAGAAAAAAGAAGACGACCGACCAGAGCTTCGCAAGGAGCACGTAAAGCGGATAGCCGGATGGGTGCGGAATGCCGAGGACCGCGATCGCCGTCAGGAGGTCCCCGCTGTCGCCGACGTAAGCGGTGCGGCAGGCGCCGATCGCGTAGACGGCGAAGGGGAGCGCCGCGACGAGCAGGGCGCGTCGCGATTCCGCGCCGACGATCCCGCGCCGGGTCTCCGAAGAAGTGCGCGTCGCCTTCGCCACGCGGCGTCTCAGCTCCCGGCTTCCCGACTCAGCGATTCGCGGTGGGGGTCAGCCGGAGCCGCTTGAGGTTCTCGGCGAAGAGGGCATTGCCGGGATCGACTTTGAGCCCCCGTTCGAGGGCGGCAATGGCCCCCGCCGTGTCGCCCCGCAGATAGGCGACGTTGGCCCGGTACTGGTAGAGCAAGGGCAGTCCCGGCGCGACGCGGCCGGCTTCGTCGAGCTTTCGATTGGCCTCCGCATAGTCGCCCCGCCGCGCGGCGCCGGCCGCGTCCTCGGCCAGCGCCACGGCGCGCTTCTCGGCATCCGACTTCGGCTGCTGGGGCATCTCCGCGCCCAACCGCTGCAGGGCCCGCCGCGACGGCTCGTACTGGGGGTTGTACTTGACCGCGGTCTGGTAGTCGCCGATCGCCGCAGCCTTCTCGCCGCGCCGCTCGTGGATGACGGCGCGGTTGTGGTACGCCTCGACATTGAGCGGCTCGAGCTCGATGGCCTTCGTCAACTCCGCGTAGGCGGCGTCGTACTGGCCGAGCGCGCCCAATGCGCCCGCGTAGCTCGCGCGGAGCGATCCGTCTTCGGGCTTCTCGGCGACCAGGCGCGCGTACTCGCGGGCGGCCTCCTCGAAGCGGCCGGCCTCGAAGGCGACGGCGGCGAGGTTGCGGTCTCCGGTGTCCGATCGGGCGCCGATGTAGCCCAGGCTCTGCAGCTTCTTGACGATCTCGGGATCGACCTGCGAGTCGGAAGACGGTGGGGCGGCCGTCGACCCCGACGCCGTCGACACGGTGTCTCCACCCGCCCCCGGCGGCTCGTAGCTCGCGACCGGCGCGGGAATCGTGAGATCGAGGGCTTCGGCGAGGACGCGTCCCGGCATGTCCGACCCGCGTCCGAGGCCATTGAGGGCGAGGACCGTCGGTGCGATGTCGAGGATCGTCGGACGATTGAGGCGCACGCGAGGTTTCACGCGATGGCCGTACATGTAGAGGATGCCTTCGGGCCGGTGAAATACCTCACTGACGCGCCGCATGTCGCGCGTCTTCGAGGGATCGTCCTGGAGCTTGCCCAGCTCGAATCCGTGGTCCGAGAGGACGAGGAGCGTGGTCTTCCGGTCCATCGCGGCCATGACACGGCCGAGCAGCCGGTCGGCGTAGGCGTACATCTCCTCGACCGTGCGGCCGTACTTCTTCTGCTGCGCTGCGAGCTCGCCCGAGAGATCGGCGGCCCGGAACAGATGGCCGAAGAGGTGCGAAGTCGAGTCCACGCCCTCGATGTACAGAAGGAGGTTGTCCGGCCGGTCCTGCTTCCAGAGGTCCAGGCCGATGCCGGTATAGGTCTCGGCGGTGGCCCATGCCCACTTGAAGTGGGACAGGTCGTCCTCGAAGTCGAAGGGGCGTGCGAGCTCTTCCGCGGTCACCGACACGAAGGGGGAGATCTCGCCGGCGGTCACGTCCTTCGGCTTTTTCAGATGCGACGCGATCCGCTTCTCGGCCTCGGGCGGCGAGACTTTTCCGGCGCCGCCCGCGGCTCCGGCCGCGCCTTCCTCCATCAGGAAGTGGTATGCGAAGTGATCCGAGACGATGGTGCCGCGAACCTTTTCCGCCGGCCAGGTCGCCCACCAGCCCACGACGTCGACCGACCGGTCGTGAGCCGAGAGGATGTTCCAGACCGCCTGAACGCGGCGCATCTGGCTGGTCACCGGGAGCTGCTCGCCGCTGGTCGGGTTGACGGCGACGAAGTGGCCGATGCGATGGCGATCGGGCGTCTTGCCGGTCGCGATGGTGGTCCAGATGACGGGGGAGAGAAGCGGCTTCTGCGATTGGAGGGGGGCGTAGGCGCCTTCGCGGCGCAGCTTCGCGAAGTTCGGAAGCTTCCCCTCGGACATGAGGAGGTCGACGGTGGCCGGATCGACGCCATCGAGGCCGAGGAGGATGACGCGGCCGGGCCCGTCCCCGCGGCCGCACGCAAGAGCGAGGGCCGCAAGAAGGACCGCCGCGGCCAGGGCGGAGGACCAGCGGTGGAAGCCCGGGAGGCGCGTCACGCCGGCGGATTCTATGCTGCCGTGCCAGGACCGCTACGCGGTGCCGGGCGCCGGGGCGGGACTATGCTTCGTCCGTGGCCCTTCCCAACGTCGAACGGCAGGCGGCCTCCGTGCTTCGGGAGCTCGAGCGCCGCGGCGTGCTCCTCGAGACGGATGGGCAGCTCCCGAGCCTCGTGGCCCACGTGGCGGGCGGACCCGTGCAGGGATCCTGGTGGGGGCATCCCCTCGGGCACACGATCTTCGCGATCGGAGAGATCCTCTTCCAGAATCCCGACGTCCTGCTCGCCAAGCTCATCTCCGGAAAGGCGACCTGGATCCATCGACGCCTCTGGCCGCCTCTCCTCGCCGTGGCGCTCTCGCGCGAAGCCTGGCAGATGGAGCCGCTTTCGCGCGAGGCGCGGATCCTTCTCGGCGAAGTCGACCGCGACGGAGAAGCGCGCGCGACGGGGCCCCTGGCGCGGGAGCTCGAGGTCCGCCTCCTCGCTCGGGGTGAACAGGCGCACACCGCGAGCGGCCGCCACGCGAAAGTGCTCGAGTCCTGGCCGCGCTGGGCGGCCCGCCTGCGCGTCAAGCCGCTGGTCTCGGCGGCCGAGGGCCGCCGGCAGCTCGAAGGGGTGCTCGAGGAGCTCAATGCGCAATTCGACGGCCGGGGCCGGCTCCCGTGGCAGAAGCGGACGCCGGGCGCGCCGAGGAGCCGCGGGCCGACTTCGTAGCGATTTCGCGGGGTAGAATCCGGCGCCCCATGGCCGAAACCGGCAAGTTCCTGTTCCGCAAAGTCGAGAAGGCGATCGAGGCGATCGAGCGCACGGCGGACGCGTCGGCGACGATCATGGAGACAGCCTCGACGGTCATCGAACAGTTCTCCGAGATCCTGGGCGTTCGAGGCGGCCGCCTCTACGTCCACCGCGACGGCGGCTACGAGCTCGTGCGCACGTTCGGCAACGTTCCGGCGATCACCCCCGGACTCTTCATCCCCGAGGACTACGTGCCCATCCAGACGGTCGTCGACGAGGGCGTGACGGTGATGGATATCTCCGCACCCGGTGTCGATGCCGAGCTCGAGCGCCGCCTCGGCGCGGAGCGGTTCGCAGCCATCGCGGTCGGCGACGACGAGTACATCCTCTCCTTCAGCGTGGATCCCGCGGCCCCCGAGGATGATCTGCTCTCCTCTCTCGGCATCCTGCGCCTCGCCGTGGACCAGAAGCTGCGGCAGGACCGCTACGTGTCGGCGCTCCAGGAAGCCCGCCGCATCCAGATGTCGATCCTCCCGAAGCGGGCCGTTCGCCGCGGGTCGCTCGAGATCGCCGGTTTCACGACTCCGGCGGAGCTCGTCGGCGGCGACTACTTCGACTTCATCAACGTTTCGGACCGGCTCCTCGGCGTGGCGATCGCGGACGCCTCGGGGCATGGCCTGCCGGCCGCTCTCCAGGTCCGCGACGTCTACACGGGCCTCCGCATGGCCGTCGAACGCGACTTCAAGATCGTTCGCACGGTCGAGCGGCTCAACCGCATCATCCACGAGTCGAGGCTGACGACACGGTTCGTCTCGCTTTTCTACGGCGAGATCGAGGACGACGGCGCGCTGATGTACGTCAATGCCGGTCATCCCCACCCGCTCCACTTCCACGGCATGAACGTGACGCCGCTCGTCCAGACGGGCCTCGTGCTCGGGCCGACGGCGACCGCGACGTACAGCCGCGGCTACCGGCGGATCGAGCCCGGGGATGCCCTCGTGCTCTACACGGACGGGATGGTCGAAGCGCACGGCGACAACAACGAGGAGTTCGGACCCGGCCGGCTCACGCGAGCCTTTCTGGAGCTGCGCGAGCGGCCCTGCGACGAGATCGCCCGCGAGCTCATCGGCAAGGTCAACGAGTGGTCTGGAGGCGGAGACCCTGAGGACGACCGCACGGTCGTCGTGCTGAAGCGCCACTTCGGCGCGGCGCCCTCGGAGGACCGCCGGCCGACGTCGGGCACGTACCCGGTGCCCAAGGGGACGGTCTAGAAGACGTCCGGGCCGGGCGAGCGCAGCTCACCGATGCGCATTGTGCCGGCTCCGGAAGAACTCCGCCGTCTTCTTCAACCCGTCCTCGAGCCGCGTCCAGGGCGGCAGCCCGAAGTCCTTGCGCACGAGCGAGCCGTCGAGGACGCTCCGTTTCTGCTCGCCGGCGGGCGCGGCGACGTGGGGCGGCGTGGCCGTGTAGCCGTACTCCCTCGCGAGCAGGGCAAACAGCTCGTTGACGGAGGTCTCGACTCCGGTGCCGAGGTTCCAGACGCCGCTCTTCTCGCTTTTCGACGCGGCCGCCGCGGCTTCGACGAGATCGCCGACGAAAACGTAGTCCCGAGTCTGTGCGCCGTCGCCGTTGATCTTCAGCGGCCTGGAGCCCAGCATGGCCTCCGAAAAGATCGCGACGACGCCGGCCTCGCCTGTGCCGTCCTGCCACGGGCCGTACACGTTGGCGTAGCGGAAGACCTGCGTGCGAAAGCCGTGCACCACGCGGTAGTAGTGCATGTACTTCTCGATCGACAGCTTCGCGCAACCGTAGGGCGAGACGGGGTTCGTCGGATGCGACTCGGGCGCGGGGCGGCCTCCCTCGGGCTCGCCGTAGATCGCCCCTCCGGTCGAGGAGAACAGCACGTGGCCGATCCCGGCGCGGCGCATGGCCTCGAAGAGCATGAGGCCGCCGATCACGTTGGCGCGGGCGTCTCCAATCGGGTCCGCGACGCTGTGGCGCAGGTCGATCTGGGCGGCGTGATGCGAGACGAAGTCGATCTTCTCCTCGCGCAGGAGCGGCTCCAGATCCGCCTCCGCGATGTCGGCCTCAACGAACCGGGCTCTCTCGGGGAGCCTCTCGCGGCGGCCCGAGGACAGATCGTCGACGATGACGACGCGATGCCCGTCCGCGAGATGCCGCTTCGCCATGTGCGAGCCGATGAAGCCCGCGCCTCCGGTCACGAGGATGTTCATAGAATGCGGGGTCCTTTCGATTGACGGACGCGCGAATGATAGCGGACGGTCGCCTCGATTCCCCACTCGCCTTTGAACCCGGCGCGCTCGATCTCGTCGAGCCGCCGCGCGCGTTCTTCCGGCGAAGCACGGTCCGGGTCGCGCGCGATCTGGTCGGGGCGTGGATCGCTCGGCGTCGGCGGGGCCGCTGGTACGGCGCGCGGATCGTCGAGACCGAGGCGTACCTGGGCCCCGGGGATCGCGCCGCCCACTCGTGGGGCGGCCGTCGGACGCCGCGCGTCGAGCCGATGTACGCCGACGGAGGTCATCTCTACGTGTTCCTGGTCTACGGCATGCACCACTGTGCCAATGTCGTGACCCGGCGCGAGGGCGTCGCCGAAGCGGTCCTCCTGCGCGCGGCGGAGCCCCCCGGAGACGCGCCGGCGCGGCTGCTCTCGGGCCCCGGGAAGCTCTGCGCCGCCCTCGGTATTACCGTCCGGGACAGCGGCCTCGACCTCGTCGGCGACGGATCGGTGCGGATCTTCGTCCCGCGCCGTCGCTCTCGCGTCCGTATCGGCGTCTCGCCCCGGATCGGCATCGACTACGCCGGCGGCGCAAAAGACTGGCCCCTCCGCTTCTACGACAAGAGCTCCTCAGCCGTATCCCGGTGATTTCGAGGGAGAGGCCTC
>Ga0207691_10000274_pt1 | contig 51054 bp, 50 predicted proteins | sample KBSM13metaG_FD_184327 | JGI IMG/M metagenome (GOLD analysis project Ga0207691, IMG submission 184327) | Miscanthus rhizosphere microbial communities from Kellogg Biological Station, Michigan, USA - KBS M1-3 metaG (SPAdes) (version 2) | ecosystem: Host-associated > Plants > Roots > Rhizosphere >...
TGGCGTTGCAGCCCTGGGCGCTCAGATCAAGGGAATGACCGTAAATTCCTCAGCGAGCAGGGATTTTTACTTCATCGCCCATACGGGCACCTTCAGTCCATCCAAACTAGTACGTTGTGCCGAGTCAGATCTATGCCTCGCTCGGGAGAAGCCCTGTGAGTAGGCAATCAGCGCGTGGAGGAGGGGGACGGTCCGTTGAGGTTCCAATCGAATTCTTTAAATTGAATCTCATAGCGGCGTGTCGTCAATTCGCGGGCCAATACAGGATCATTCACATATTGGGCAATGTATTTCAGGACGGATCCGGAATGCGCGATAAACTCCTGGTCGTACCAGGAAAAGATCATCGACAGGTGGGCCATCTTGCGCTGGCGGTCGAAGTGATTGCGGTCGGGGTCATTAATGAATGCGCGCGTGCGTGCGTTCAATTGCTCGTCCAAACGTTCAGGCACGTAGAGCTCCTCGCTGAGGGGCGGAGACGAACGGGCCGGAGCGACGATCGCGAAGTGAATGCGCGGATCGCGAAAATCCGGAATCAATAAATCACGCTCCAATCCGTGCAATGAGATGGGGCGCCCGCCCACATAATAGTCATGCGTGACAAAGGCGCGATAGCGGCCCAAGGCGGTCTGCGGGTCATCTCCTTCTAAAATACCTTTCATCGCAAACGCGTTATACACATTGATCCAAAACGCGATGCTCTGCTGCCGGGAAGACAGCGTATTGGGATTGAACCGGTCCAATTGCCAAATGAACAACTGCAGGCGATCGTCCTTTCCGAGGGCCGGATAGTTCACGACGCCCTCTTTGACGTATGCGCGGAGCACCTCTTCCAAATATTGATAACTAAATTCGGAAAGTGGCAACGGATCCGCCGGCGCAAATGAGCGCGGAGCCGATGAGGAACAAGCAGAGAGCGCACAGAGAACAACAGTCATCACGATACCAGTGACGCAATGTAACAGCGTCATCAACAGACCTCGCGCAGGCCCAAATCGTCCGCATGAGAAAGTCCGGCGACCAGCGTCTTTCACCGTGTCCATTGAAACCATTTCGCCAGCAGCCTCTTCCGTCCGTCGGTGAGCGTCGTCTTTCTCCATGCATTCGCCACTTTTTTCATCACCTCGGCTTGCGTGGGATAGGGATGAATCGTCCCACTGAGCGTCTTGAGGCCCTGCCCCGTTTTCATGAGCACGGTGAATTCACTGATCAGATCGCCGGCATGCGCGGCGACAATCGTGGCGCCCACGAGTCGATCTGTGCCCTTTTGCACATGCACGCGCGCGAACCCGTGCTCCTCGCCATCGAGGATGGCCCGATCGACTTCGCCTAGGGAACACGTAAACGTCTCCACCTCGATGCCTCTCGCGATCGCATCCGCCGCATATTGGCCGACGTGCGCGATTTCAGGCTCCGTGTAGGTGCACCACGGGATGATCAGCGAATCGGTGTTCGCATATCCCAAGCCCAACGGATGGGGAAAGAGCGCATTCTGAATGACGATCTGCGCCATCGCATCTGCCGTATGCGTAAACTTCAACGGAAAACAAATATCGCCCGCCGCAAAGATGTGCGGACGCGTGGTCTGCAATCGTGCATTTACCTTGACGCCGTGCGTCGCGTCGTATGCGACGCCGATCCGATCCAGTCCAAGGCCTTCAACATTGGGGGCGCGGCCGACGCCGATTAGAATGTCGTCCACGATCAGCTCGTTCGCGGCGCCCTTTCGTTCATAGTGAATGACCTTTTCCTTCTGCCGCTGTTCGACCCGAAGGACTTTTGCATTGAACAGAAAAGAAATTCCATCGTTCGCCATCTGCGCCCGGACGATCTCGGCTGCGTCGTCATCCTCTCGAGACAAGATGCGGCCGTTCTGTTCAAAGACCGAGACTTCGCTGCCGAACCGTGTGAACGCTTGGGCCAGTTCGCACCCGATCGGACCGGCGCCGATCACGGCCAGCCGGCGGGGCAGCTCCGTGAGATCAAAGACCGTTTCATTCGTCAGGTATCCCGCCTCTCGTAAGCCGGAAATCGAAGGCGCCGCCGCGCGAGCGCCGGTGCAGATGGCTGCCTTCTTAAACGTGAGGGTTCGTCCGCCCACTTCCACGGCGTGTCTTCCCACGAATTGTCCCGCACCGAGAAAGACATCGACGCCCAGCGTTTTGAATCGTTGCGCCGAATCATTGGAGCTGAGCCGTGCCCGCAACTTGCGCATGCGGGCCATCACGGCGGCAAAATCCTGTTTGATCGTCCCCGCAGTGTGCAGGCCAAACACATGCGCCTGTCGCACGTCGGACCATGCGCGTGCCGCGCGCACCAAGGCTTTCGACGGAACGCAGCCGACATTCAAACAATCGCCGCCCATCAGATGCCGTTCGATCAGCGCAACCTTTGCTCCGAGCGCCGACGCGATGGCCGCTGTCACCAATCCCGCCGTCCCCGCCCCGATCACGACAAGATTATAGCGGCCGCGCGGTTCGGGATTGATCCATTCGGCGGGATGGACATTCTCTGCCAGCACGCGATTATATTCGTCGTCAGGCTGAATCAACGAAGGCACGGTCTCCCGCATCATTGCTTGGTTCCCTTCTCGATGACCTTGCGATATGCAATCGGGACCACAGCTAAAAGCCCGAGCAAAGCAAAGGCGCCCAGAACGCGTGGCGACGCAATCTCGTTCAGTGAGTTGATCGATCCAAGCTGGCGCCCTGCATTGGCAAAGACGAAGCTCGCTGGAATGATGCCGATCGCCGTCGCCGCCATGAAGGTTCCGATCGTAATGCGCGTCAGTCCGGCCACAAGATTGACCAGAAAGAAGGGAAACAATGGAATCAATCGCAGTGTCAGCAGATAGCTGAAGGCATTCTTCGAAAAACCTGTCTGAATCGCGCCCAGTCGAGGGCCGAATTTTCTCTCGATCCAATCACGCAACAGATAGCGAGCGGCAAGAAACGCCAATGTCGCCCCTGTCGTGGCGGCCACATTTACATACACAGTCCCTAGGACTGCGCCGAACAGAAAGCCACCTGCCAGTGTGAAGATCGTTGCCCCGGGCAGCGACAACGCCGTCTGCACGCAATAAAGCACGATGTACAGAAGAACGGCCAACGCATAGTGGGCTTCTGTAAAAGCCAATAAGCGATCTCGGTTGTCCTTCAACGCATCCAGCGAAACGTATTGCTTTGCATCGAAATAGAAAAACGCGACGACGACAGTCGCAAAAAACGCCAAAAGAAGGATTTTCCCCATAGGGGATGCTGAAGCGGGGGGAGCTCCCGCGGCCGGCATATCGCTGCTTATGTCGCTCACACTTCACTCCAGGCAAGAAATGCCACAGAAGAACTCCATAGGTAGGCTTATCACCCTACAGCAGTCTAGAAGATCGACATCTATCTTCACAAGTGACTAACACACGGATGACCTTCTCTGATAATCTTGTTGGACGATGACTGGGTAGTCTATATGACCCGTACGGACACTCTTTATAAGCCTGTCATACAGAAAGATGACACCGGCTGCGGAATTGCCTGCGTTGCTGCGCTTGCCGGCGTGACGTATAAGCAGGCGCAGTCCACGGCGCGACGGCTCGGCATCTTTGCCGATGATCCTCGGCTTTGGTCGGAAACCGTCTCTGTTCGATTACTCCTTCGCGAATACGGTCTTGGTATTTCCAAGAGAGAAGAGCCATCCAAGTGTTGGGAGGCGTTGCCCGATCTAGCATCGCTCGCGCTGAAGTGGCGCATCGAATGCGGTCGCGCTGTGTGGCATTGGGCGGTATTTTGGCGAGGGCCCGGCGTAGCCATGGTTCTCGATTCCAAGCGGTCGTTACGGACGAACCGACGCACGGATTTCGGTCGCATGAAACCGAAATGGTTCATCAGCCTTACGGAAGGTGACTGGCGTACCAACTGTTGATTTCTCCCACGTCCTCGCCGCTCTAAACCTCCGTGTTTTTTCTGGTTGCTCACCCTCACTTTTCCAAGTAACGTGGTCCTTGGCATAGAGAGTGGTGGTCGTTGCGAGGCAGGCATGAAATCTCATCGCGTAGATCCGGACACTAAAATCAAGCTGACCAAGATCGCCTCCGATGACACGGGAACATACGACGCAAAGGACGACGGCAAAACACGGGCCCAAAAGAAAACCGAAGGCTTGCTTGAGAAACTTCGCGCACTCCAAGAACGGCTCTATGCGAGCGGCTCGCAAGCGCTCCTGATCGTTCTACAAGGGATGGATACGTCGGGGAAAGATGGAACGATCAAGCACGTCATGTCCGGGGTCAATCCCCAAGGTTGCTCCGTCACCTCGTTCAAAGCACCATCCACCCGCGAGATCTCGCACGATTTTCTGTGGCGCGTGCACCAGGAGACGCCGGCCAAAGGCCGGATCGGCATTTTCAATCGATCGCACTATGAGGATGTGCTCATCACGCGCGTGCATGGGATGATCTCCGATAAGATCGCCAAGGAACGTCTGGAACGAATCGTCGATTTCGAACGTTTGCTTTCTCAAAACAACACGGCGATCGTGAAATTTTTTCTCCACATCTCAAAAGACGAACAGCGCAAGCGCCTCGAAGCTCGCCTGCACGATCCTGATAAGCAATGGAAATTCAGTCCCAACGATCTGGTTGAACGCAAATTGTGGGACAAATATCAGAGCGTGTATGAGGACGCCATCTCGGCCACCAGTACGGAGGAGGCACCCTGGTATGTCGTGCCTGCCGATTACAAATGGTACCGTAATCTGGTCGTCGCCGAGACGGTGGTGGCCGCGTTGGAAGGGATGAAATTGCGTTATCCCCCGCCCCCAGCTGGTGTCGATTTCGACCACATGACCATCGAGTAATCAAGTGGCGAGCCGCCACGCAACGTGCGAGGGCTTGCGGTAAAAGGAATACATGCTACAAACACGCGGCTATTCGGCAGCGGCGGCCGGCGCGCCTTTGGCGCCCTTTACATTCTCCAGGCGAAATCTGGAATCTCATGATCTGCTGATTCAGATCCGCTACTGCGGCATTTGTCACTCGGATGTCCATCAGGCACGCGACGAATGGGGCGGCTCTCACTTTCCCATGGTGCCCGGTCATGAGATTGTGGGCACTGTGGCGCAAGCCGGATCGGCGGTGAAGAGGTTCCGCGTCGGCGATCAGGTCGGCGTCGGATGCTTCGTAGACTCTTGCCGCGAGTGTCCGCCGTGCCGCAGCGGGAATGAACAGTATTGCGAAGGCCACTGCGTCTTTACTTATAACGGAACGGAGAAAGACGGGCACACGCCTACCTATGGAGGTTATTCGAATCAGATTGTCGTCGATGAACATTACGTGTTACGAATTCCCCCGACACTTGCACCCGAACGCGCCGCCCCATTATTGTGCGCCGGCATTACGACCTTTTCCCCATTGCGATACTGGGCCGTGGGCAAGGGCCATAAGCTGGCGGTTGTGGGACTAGGAGGCCTCGGACATATGGCCGTCAAATTCGGTAGGGCCTTCGGCGCCGAGGTCACGGTGTTGAGTCAATCCGAGACCAAGCGCGAGGACGCCGCCCGTCTAGGCGCGTCGGATTTTGCGTTGACGTCGAAGGCCGACACATTTGCTGGATTCGCGCGCCGGTTCGATTTCATTCTGGATACCGTTTCGGCCGCACACGACTATAGCGCATATCTCGACCTGCTCAAGACGGACGGCACGATGATCCTGGTCGGCGCGCCCGATGAGTCCACTCCGCTGGGCGCCTTTCCTCTTATTCTCCGCCGGCGACGGCTGGTGGGATCGCTCATCGGCGGCATCAAAGAAACACAGGAGATGCTGGACTTCTGCGCGCAGCACCAGGTCGCATCCGACGTGGAAGTCATCTCCATCCAGCAGGTGAACGAAGCGTATGAGCGCATGATGCGCGGCGACGTGCGCTATCGTTTTGTGATCGATTTGAACACGCTAACCTAGATATCTTCTGCGCTCTGACAGTGTCACCTACATCTGCCTACTCTCGCCTTCCCCTTTTGCCGATAGCTGGACGTTCATCAGCGCTTCACACTGACCGACAGGAAAGGTGTCGATGTCCGATGCACGTCACACAGCAAGTCTTGACCTTACCCGCTTCAAGGCGGCCTTGTTCGATTTGGATGGGGTCGTAACGAAGACAGCCACAGTTCATGCGTTGGCCTGGCAACAATTATTCAATGATTATCTGCATTCCTACTCGCAACGGACCGGTCGGCCATTTGTCCCCTTTGATATCGACAAAGATTACCGTGTCTATGTGGATGGCAAGCCCCGTTATGAAGGGGTGAAAAGTTTCCTGGATTCTCGTGAGATCGTCCTGCCCTGGGGCACTCCTGACGATGGTCCCGATGAAGCCACGATCTACGGCCTGGGCAATAAGAAAGACCGCTATTTCGAGACGCGCCTCCACGAATTCGGAGTCGAGGTCTACGAGGGGACGGTGCGCTTTCTTCGACGCGTCCGCGAGCACGGACTGAAAACCGCCGTCGTCTCATCCAGCAACCATTGCCGGGAAGTGGTCGAAAGGGCGGGACTCACCGCGCTGTTCGACGTTCGAATCGATGGCCAAGAAACCCAACGCCTGCGCCTTCGGGGCAAACCCGCGCCCGATACGTTTTTAGAAGCCGCTCGCCGATTAAACGTCCCTCCATCGCGAGCCATCGTGACCGAAGATGCGCAGGCCGGTGTCCAGGCGGGACGCGCGGGTGGATTTGGCCTCGTGATTGGGGTGGACCGGCTCGATCAGCCGGACGCATTGCGACAACACGGTGCCGATATCGTCGTGGCCGATTTAGCGGAACTCCTACCCACGCCTCAAGCGGCCGTATAACCATCATGATCCACCGTCCTCGCTTTCAACCGGCTCCCCATCTATACCCCGCCGACGAATGGAACATGGTGGAGAAACAGTATGCTCCGACGCTACTCGAGCAAGGCGAAACGATGTTCGCGCTCGGGAACGGATATCTGGGTATGCGAGGGTGTTTCGAAGAAGGCGGACCGATCGGCCAAAACGGAACCTTCATCAACGGGTTTTACGAGTCCTGGCCGATCCTCTATCCGGAAGAAGCGTACGGGCTCGCGAAGACGGGCCAGACCATCGTCAATGCGACCGATACGAAAATCATCAAGCTATATGTCGATGACGAGCCCTTTTGGTTACCGCATGCGCACGTACTGAGTTTCGATCGCCGCCTCAATATGAGATCCGGCACGCTTGATCGAGACATCGTCTGGGAAACGCCATCAGGGAAACAGGTCTCGATCAAATCACGCCGCCTCGTCTCGTTCGAGCATCGGCATTTGGCGGCGATTTTCTACGAAGTGACGCTGCTCAATGCCTCAGCCCCCATAGTGCTTTCTTCTGAAATGATCGCCAACGAACCGTCTCAGCGACGGAATAATCATGATCCTCGCCAGGCCCGCGTCTTTACCGACAAGGTGCTGCACCATCGCCGGAGTTATGCCAAGGAGACGCGCATCGTCCTTTGCCACGGCACCAAAAAAAGCACTATGACCCTCTCGTGCGCGATTGACCATCGGTTGGAGTCCGAGTGCCCCACAACCTGGCAGACTCATTACACCGAAGATGCCGGACAAGTAGTGGCCAGCATCGATGCGCAGCCCGGAAAACCGATCACACTCGTGAAGTACATGGCGTATCACACGACACGCACGGCTCCGCCCGATGAGATGTGCGCCCGCGTCGAGCGGACGCTCGACCGTGCCGTCGACGACGGCTTCTCGCAACTCTTGCACGGCCAAGAACGCTACATGCAAGACTTTTGGCAACGGAGCGATGTGCAGATCATGGTGGATCCCGCCACGGCCCAACGCTCCACCACTGAAGTGCAGCAAGCCATCCGCTTTAATCTCTTTCATGTCTTGCAGGCATCGGCCCGCGCGGACACGACCGGCGTCCCCGCCAAAGGCCTGACGGGACAAGCCTACGAGGGGCATTATTTTTGGGACACGGAAATCTACGTCTTGCCCTTTTTGCTGTATACATCCCCGCGCACCGCAAAAAATCTACTCCGGTTTCGATATGGTTTGTTGGACCTGGCGCGCGAACGAGCGCGGCATTTAAACCAAAAAGGCGCGATGTTTCCGTGGCGCACGATCAACGGCGAAGAGGCGTCGGCGTACTATGCGGCGGGGACGGCCCAATATCACATCAATGCCGATATCATGTACGCGCTGAAAAAATACGTGCAGGCCACGGGCGATGAGGCGTTTCTGTTTGACGAAGGCGTGGAGATGCTGGTGGAGACCGCGCGTCTGTGGAGGGACCTTGGATTCTATTCGACACGGAAAGAGGGAAAGTTTTGCATTCACGACGTGACGGGCCCGGATGAATACAATGCCGTCGTTGACAATAACGCGTATACCAATTTAATGGCGCGGGAAAATCTGCGTTACGCAGCCGTCACGGTAGAGGCCGTGCGAGAACAACGGCCCGATCTTTACACCGCCTTAGTGCATAAGACGAAACTGACGCCCGCGGAAGTCGAAGAATGGAAACGGGCAGCGAACGAAATGTACGTTCCCTATGATGCGCGCCTGGGCATCACGGCACAGGACGATCACTTTCTCGAGCAAGAGCCGTGGGATTTTGAGGGCACTCCGGTAGACAAATATCCGTTGCTCTTGTTCTACCACCCGCTGACGATTTATCGGCATCAAGTCATCAAGCAAGCCGACCTCGTCCTCGCCATGCTGTTGCTTGGGCATGAATTTTCCTCGGATCTCAAAAAGCGCAATTTTGAATTTTACGATCCGCTGACGACCGGCGATTCCTCATTATCGCCCTGCATTCAAAGCATCGTGGCGGCAGAAATCGGCGACATGGGAAAAGCCGTCGATTATGCCCGCGTGGCGGCGCTCATGGATCTCGGCGATGTGGCCGGCAACGTAAAGGATGGCTGCCATATCGCCGCGATGGGAGGGGTCTGGATGATTTTCGTCTATGGCTTCGCCGGCTTGCGGGACTATACCGGTCAGCTCTGCTTCAGCCCTAGGATTCCTTCTGTGCTGGAGCGATTACGGTTTCGATTGATCTTCAAGGAGCAAGTGATCGAGGTCGATGCGAGCCGCCAAACCACGTGTTACACACTGCGTCAAGGATCGGGGCTCACGATCAAACATGAAGAAGAGGAAATTAAGCTGACTGTAGAGAACCCTTCGTCGGTCCAACCCAACCGCAAGGAAGAGACAAAAGTCCACGTGTAGGCCATTAGCCTGCCCCTTCGCATTTTTGGCAATTCAGCGGTTGCCCGAGAAATCGTGCGCGGCCGCCTTCCGTCATCACCCACGGCCGGCTAAAAAATGGCGGTTGATGACGCACATGCTGGCCGTGCCCGCACGCAAGATCGGCGACCCAGTCCCCATGTTCGTCCTGGTGAAAGCCGACGATGGGTTGATGCATGAGACTATTGCGAAAATTCTCCTCGCGCGCCTTTCGGCACGGTGGTCGTGTAGTTTCGGTCGATGGTGCTCGTGGATTTCCCGGTGCTCATGACCGAATCCCCCCACCCACGCAGGTAATAGGCATCCAACACCGGTTCTATGTCATTCGGCCGATCGGCTGGACTGCGGCGCGGACCCTCCACTTTCCCCACGACGGTCACACGAGCCCAGTCTCGATATTCGGTGGGGAGATCGCCCCTGAGAATCAGCACCCAATAATATCCGGCCTCCGGACTGTCGAGTGACGGAGGACGATGCGGCACATAATCCTTGTCCAGCGGTCGATTTCTTAACCGAAGCCAAACCTGCCCGCCCTCTTCCTTCTCTTCGACGATGACTCCTCCCAAGATCACGACCTTTCCCCGGTAGCGATTCGGGTCGGAGGTCAAGGACGTCAGCGTCACGCCATGTTCGGCCTGGTCGATGTATTCCTTTGGAAGCGGAGAGGCGCAGCCCGACAGCAAGCCTATCAGGCCCAGAGCGGCTGCGAGGAGGCATGTTGCTTTTTGAAGGCTATGAGATAGGTTCATTCGTACCTCGCCAACTCAAATAGTTCATCCGTCGATCCGCATGAGCTTGGAGCAGGTACGTATGTTGGCATAGACCTCGACGAATTTCCATGTTTCATAGCGGAAAGGCTGGCTCCTGCCGTTCGACTTTCGGTATAGTCTGCACTGACGCCCGCCGCATCACCAAAGAAGGACCATGATCTCATCGAGTCGTGACAGCATCGCCGCTATTGAACTGTGGCCGATCGATGTGGCGATTACAGACCCCTTCGTCGTGGCCACGGGGCAACGGCTGGTCGCCGAAAATATTTTTGTTCGCCTAACGCTCGCCGGTGGCGCAGTCGGATACGGCGAGATGGCGCCCTTTCCCGAGGTCGGCGGTGAAAGCCGGTCGTCCTGTTTTGAGACAGCGCAGCAGTTGGCCGCCTCGATGATTGGCCGGACGGCAACGCAGTATAGAGCAATTGGGCGCCGGTTACAGGAGATGGCAGCGGCCCATCCGGCGGCTCGTTGTGGATTAGAGACCGCGGTGCTCGATGCCCTTTGTCGAGAGTTCGACGTGCCCCTCTGGGGACTCTGGGGCGGCGCCGATGTGCGTGCGCGCGAAACAGATATCACCATCCCGATCACAACAGTCGAGCGCACGGTTGAGCTGGCGCGCGGTTGGTACGCCAAAGGCTTTCGCACATTGAAAACAAAAGTCGGCGTCGATGTGGACACCGATATTCTGAGGGTGCGTGCGGTCCACGACGCATTCCCGGACATCGTGTATGTCATCGATGCGAATCAAGGGTTCGCTGAAGCGCAGTGCCGCATGTTCATGAAGGCGCTCGCCAAGTGCAACGCCACTATTGTACTGCTCGAACAGCCGGTGCCGCGAGAAGATCTCGAAGGCATGGCGGCCTTGCGGCGAGACCTCAAGATCCCCATCGCGGCCGATGAGTCCGTGCGGTCCTTACAAGACGTCAAGGACATCGCCGGCAAACATGCCGCCGACTTCATCAATATTAAGATTACGAAATGCGGGCTGCTGAATGCAGTTGAGATGGCCACATTTTCTCGTTCGATGGGATTTCGCTTAATGGCCGGAGGAATGGTGGAGACACGCCTTGCCATGGGGTGTTCCTTTGCCATGGTCCTTGGACTGGGAGGATTTGAACTGCTCGACCTGGATACGCCGCTGCTCTTATCGAGCGACCCGGTCAATGGAGGCTATCGATATGATGGACCGTATTTGCACCCTTCTCATGGCGCCGGTCTGTCCGTCCATGCCGATCCCGGAACGGCGTGCGTCAAGATCGAATAGCCGAATGCCATTTGATCATATGGCGATCTGAAACGTAAGCAGCGGGAAGAGAAGAGATGATAGGTTTATTGCCCACCACGAGAACTGGGGCCAACGGAATTTGCGCTTTGATTTCCAGACCCTATTGAGCTGCCATTCGTGGAGGATCCAATCACGGATTGATTGACGGTCCCCGGCCCTCTACTGGACGGTCCCCCGGAGGCGCCCGCTCCTGTGCTTCCGGATGAACGTCCTCCGGGATCCGTATTATCGCTTGTCGAAACGGTGACGTCTGTTGTCGTCGTCGGGATGGCAGTCAGTTTTTCAAGCAACGTGCTGCCATTCTGATAGCGAGTCAGCACCCACGGTTCGTGATACGTATTGCCGATAGGTGTTGCCGTGGCCTTATACGAGACATCTCGCGAGTCCGGTGTCACTTGCACGCTCACCGTGTAATACTTTAACGAGGTAGATGCATATCCGATGGTCTCCAGATCCGATGAAAATTGCCCCCGCGCCTCGTAATATAACGTCTCCAATCGATTGACCTCTCGCAAAGCCGTTTCCGCCTCAACCGTCTTCGCCTTATTGGCAAACACCGCATACGAGACAATGGAAATGGAAGCCAGGATGCCGACAATGGCCACGACCACCATCACTTCGCTCAGCGTGAACCCACGCTCCTCTTTAATGGTGAGACGCGACCTCATGTCCTCAATGCTTCCCACTACTTGATCAATACCGGAAAGTATAGCATTTCCTCGGCCTTCCTAAATGGAGCGGCATATACATGTCTTTTCTGCAAAGAATCGATAGCGTAACCGCCGTCCGATTTCCCCACTCCTACGAAACGCGCTGTCCGGCTTGCTTGACGGCAGACTTCACTACGAAGATCGTGCTATACCCTGTTTGCCGTATCCACATACGTCAATTTCCATCGGGTCGGCGTCCGTTCCGTCGCAAAGACGAAACGATGGTGGCCACGTCGATGACGGTCAAGAAGGCCTGACATTTTTTCTCTCTCCTCTATTCCAATCCGCCTCACTACTTTACTTTTCGCCCCAGGGCCTGTCTCTTGCTATCTTCGTTGCGGTTTCACGAGGCAGCACTTCTCGAACACTCAAACACGAAAGGAATCACATACGAATGATCTATAAGACACTTTTCGTAGCCGTGCTGATTTCGGTCCAGGCAGCGGCCTCAGACGCGAATCCCATCACGGTCACTCCACGGGCTATCGGTGAACCCGACAAATCTTTTACTGCCAGTTCGATCGGTTTAGACTATGCATCGGTTCTCGATCAGTCTACGACGGGCGGTTTTTCTGAGATGGGCGGGGGAACATTTTCGAATTTTTATTATCCTGATACCGATCACGTTGTCGGCAAAACAGGTTTTTCACAACATTACATTCTGTCGGCAAGCTTCCGCGCCGTCGGGACCGCAGCCCCTACACCTCAGGGGTTCACCGCAACCTTCAGCGGCTTCGACCTTCAGATTTTTGCGGATCGCACCTTGGTGGGACGTTCGACCGGCCTGATCAGCGGAGGGGCGCATCTGGTGCCTGATTCTCTCTATCATGCCACCGGGGAGTTTGACGTCGTCGTCAACTTCGCCCCTGTCGGGGGTTTCTTTGGTTCCAACATTCTCACGGCGGAACTCAAAGGCCTGAACGACAGCTACACGATCGGCGCGGGATCAAACTTTTATAGTCTCCATCGGGGATCAGGCAGTCTGAGCTTCACGACAGGTGTATCGCAAAGCCTTTTCTCCCTCGAAAGGTTGACCCAGGAAACCGTGACGGAAGGAAACACCCCGGCAACGATCACGAATCCCGAACCGGCGACGCTGTTCCTCCTGGCCTCTGGATTAATGGGACTCGCACTGCTCCGACGGCGGCGCTGAGGGCAAAAGAGACCATTTCAAGAGACCGGCTTGGCCGCTCCGGCCAAGCCGGCGATCCGTCTCTCAGCCACACTTCTCCATTCTCGTCAATACCGCCGCCCTGTGTTAGACTTCCTCCCCGCGCAGTTACTGATCAGTTTAGAGAGGCCGGGAATGTCAAGGCAACAACGTGTCGGAGTAGTAGGCATCGGACGAATGGGCGCCAATATGGCGAGGCGCTTGAAGGATGAAGGATACATCCTTACCGCCGTCTATGACTCGGAACCCTCCAAACGGACATCCCTAGGGAACGAACTCCGCTGCGAAGCGGCGGCGACCCCGGCGCGCGTGGCCGAGTGCAGCGATACCATCCTGACAGTGATCTCCGACGATGCAGGGATGCGCCACATTTTTTCGCCTCAACGGTCCGACAGCCTGCTGACCTATGCCCAAGGCCGTCTTTTTATCAATTGCGCCACTCTTTCTCCCCAAGTGCATAGAGATATCGAGACGCTGCTTGAACAGCATGGAGGACACAGCCTCGAGGCCTGTATGGCCGGCAGCATCACCCAGGCCCGCAACGGCACCCTTTATTTGATGTGCGGAGGAAAGGTCGAGGCGTTTGAGCGCGCCCAACTACTTCTCGCCTCGCTGGGCTCAAGTATCCGCCACATCGGCGGAGCGGGTGAAGCCGCCAAAGTGAAGGCGCTCGTCAACATGGTCATGAACATTAATACGGCCGGACTTGCAGAAGGTCTGGGACTCGGCGCTGCGCTCGGGCTCGACCTCTCGATGCTCCGAGACGTGTTTGGTCAAACCGGCGCCGCCTCGCGGGTACTCGAGACGGATGGAGAAGATATGCAGTATCGTTCCCATGACTGCTATTTCTCTGCAGCCCATGCCGCCAAAGACTCGGGCATTGCGTTCGCGCTGGGACGCGCAGCCGGCGTGTCGTTACCTGTGGCCCAAACCACATTGGAGCAGTATCAACGACTGGTCGCGTTGGGCAAGGGTGAATTGGATAAATCGGCCGTCGCCGAACTGACATTCCTCGACAGGGAGCGTGATTCATGAAACGAATCATCCTCGCCGCTTTCCTAATGGCAATCTTCACGCTTGGTTGTTCCGACAAGCGTGCAGAAGAGCTTTACACGACGGCCCAGTTTGAAGAGCGGCAAAATAATGTGCAACATGCGAGGGAATTATACACAGAGCTTACCGAAAAATATCCTGACAGTGGCTACGCCAAGGATGCATTAGCAAGATTGCTCGTCTTGAATCCCGAGACCGTCCCGCCAAAATAATCATAAGCCCGTCATCCGATCGTCCACGCGTGACACTACTTAGGAACACAAAACAGAACCATATTGCGGCGGCGTGCGCCAAAATTTGTTCATTTTTGTCGAGACTTCTTTCCTTACATGTCGAAGTCTTTGTGAATACAATCCGTCTTTCTGCATTCATGGGCACAGAATCTGCTGTCTCCCCATCTCTCGATGGGTTGTCGGTGGCGCTGTTGCCCTGGATGGACTTCACGACATGTTTCCTTCGCAGGCAGTCCCAGAATCTCTCCCACGGACAATTCTTCTCGTCGAGGATGACGAGCAATTGCGCATCCTGCTTCGAGAGGTTCTGCGTGTGTCGGGATATACCGTGCTTGAGGCTCGCTTGAACAGCCAGGCTGCCATGCTGTTCGGGCAACATGCCGACCGAATCGATCTGATGCTCACGGATGTGATGATGCCCGGAACCACGGGCTATCACTTAGCGAAGCGCTTGCGCGTTTGGCGTCCCGACATGAAAGTCTTATTTATGTCCGGGCTTCCAAGAGAGACCATCGAAGCGGAACGACTGTTGGACCCGGGCGCTCCCTTCCTTCCGAAGCCCTTCGACGGTTCGACACTGCTCGCCAAGATTCGGGAGATCCTCCATCCATCGGCCTCTATGCCCGCTCTCCGTCCTGCGCCTGCGCTCGACACCCCGCAACACCTAATGAAGGAAGTCACCACGATGCAAGCGACCTTATCTGCGCTGGCTCAAGTCGTGCAACACCTCACGCAACAACTCTCAAAACAATCCGGCGATCATAGGCATAGGAAGGCGGCCGGCATCCAGTCAAAAAGACATCAGCTTCGCGCGCGAAGACGTACCTTTCTCAATCATCGTGAGGAAGAGAATCCATAATCCTCATCCACCAGACCGCTTGAATCCCCCTGCAGGTCGTGCCGTTGGTGGGTTCGGCTCCTGGCCACCTGCTTCCGTTACCCCTGTCTTATCGATACCTCAGAGCCTGCACGGTGTTCGGAGTAATGGCGACTGGTGGAACAGGAATTCCTAACAGCGGTCGGGAAGGATGAGCGGGGGTCGATGGAACTTCCGGCGAATCCAATTGATGCTGTCGATCACTTTCGGCCGTCGGATCAGTTTGCATTGCAGCGCGTGCCGTCCGGGAAAATCGACGAGGCTCAATCCGAGGACAATCGACAGGATGCCTTGCCCCGGCAAAACCAACATAACAATTCCGAGGATCACCAATACGACGCCGAGAAGATTTTTAAAAATGCGGAGTCCCCACCGCACCACGGCCGGCTGTTTGTCCAGCCACCCGGCCTGTCCATCGTTCACCAGATAATCTTCCGGCAACCTCACGATCGCGAATGGAATGCCGATCGCTGTCAGTACCAGCATGATGCCCGAACCGATCGAAATCCACATCAGCATCTCGTTTGACAACCATCTTCCCACGCGCCACCTTATCGCACAGCAAGTAAATTTCCATAACCAGAAGGGGGAGCCATGCGGTTAGCCCCAGTCGGCAAATCCGTTAATCAGAATCGATCGGGAGCGGGGCTCGGTTCAGGAAAGGGAGAGGGATCAGGTAGAGGCCCAGGAACGGGCGCAGGTGCCGGGTCCGGCATTGGATCCGGCTTGGGAACAAGAGGTTCGGGAGCAGTCATCATGGTCGTGGCTTCGTTTCGACGATTGTAAGCCATGTTTGCGTTCAACGCTCTTTTTTTTCAGGGCCCGTCTCCGGAGCATCCGGTGGCGTTGGAGGTGGAGCGGGTATCGAGGTATGAAATGAGGTGACACTCGCGCGTTCACGCCAGAGCGCCAACCCTCCGACAAGGCCGTTCAAATTCGAGACAATCGTCACATGCGCCGCGTGTGCACCGATATCGACGAACCGAGCGTTGCCGCCTCCGATATACAACCGATCGAAGTGAAACATTTTCTCTAGTTTCTTGACCGTCTTAATCAGCCGCTTGTTCCACTTTCTCTTGCCGACTTTTTGCAACTCCCCATCGCTCAACTTTCGGCTTCCCACTTCTACGTTCGGCACAAGATGACCATTGATGAATACCGATGAGCCGACCCCCGTACCGAGCGTCAAGACAAGCTCAACACCTTTCCCGGAAATGGCGCCGAAGCCTTGCACGTCCGCATCATTGGCGACTCGAACAGGCTTGCCCAGGCGCGCAGCCAAAACCTCGCCCACGTTGAAGTCTTTCCATTCCGCCGCCAGATTCGGCGCTTCTTTCACGACCCCTTCTCGAACAATGCCGGGAAATCCTAAGGACACCCGATCGAAATCGCCGAGTCCCTGCGCCAAGGCCGTTGCCGCATCCAACACTTCTCCGGGCATCCCGCTCGCGGGAGTTTTCACCCGAGCCCGTTCCGTGACAGGCGCGCCGAGTTCATTCAAGATAGTTGCTTTCAGGCCGGTGGCGCCTATGTCGATCGCCAACGTGCGAAGTGGCTTTTCCTCGATGCCATTCGCACTGTTCGGCGACTTGGGCGATTTTGCCGTGTCTTTCGCCTCTTTATCCTTCGAGCTTTCTTTGCCGGAGCTTTTGGTTGGCTTTTCTTTTTCGACGACGGATGCGCCCATATCACCTCCATCCTGAAAACAACTTCTCCACTTTCTCACGTTTTGGAGGATATTGCTGTAAGCAGTTTTCCTATGCTCTGGACAGGTTGGGGATGACGGCTGACTCAGTCGTCATTTCAATCGGGGCAGACGGGAAGTTTGTCTTGCGATGAACGCCGTGGCGCTTTTGATCCCGTATCGTCCACCGGCTCATCTGTCTTCGTCTCAGCGGCGAGTAACGCGCGCACCCCATGCTCACCAACCTTGGAGGTCACGGTCACCACTTCGAGAAACGGGAGATAGCCTGGCTTTTTTACTTCAATCGTCAGCGTACCGTGGGGAAACGTCGAGGAAAACCTAGGGGGTTGATCGCCTGACTTCTGCAGCGTGCCTACCCACTTTCCATTCACGAACACGTCGGCGCCTTCTGTTTTCTCATCTCCTGAGACTGTCAACATGAATTGGCGGGGTTGGCATCCGGTGAAGACCAACGTCAATTGAGCAAGGCAGACCAGACAACGTAGGAGGCGGACCACCTGCACTCTTGTTTGCAAAGATCGCAAAGGATGCATAACAGACAGCCGGCGTGATCCCACACCCGACCCTACTGCCAGACGCGCCACAACGGCGATCCAGTCACACTGGATCGCCGTCGTGGGAGGCGACTGTGCTAACGCGAAGGATTGCGCCGACGCAGAAAAAAGGCGAGTCCCCCGAGTAAGCCCATAAAAAATGCCAGCCTAAACACGACACCCTTCCCCTTTATCGGTCCGAGCTGCTCCCACTACCCTTCATGCTCTTCTTGGAAGACTGGCTATCCTGACCTTCGTGCGGTCCCAGATGACTATCCCGTCCCCCTGAAAGATCCGCGCCGGTATTTTTGGCCTGGCCGCCCTGTTTGCCTTCGTTGGGGTAATTACATCCAGCAACCGCTGTGACGGATGAGCAATCCGCCTTAGACTTGTCCGACTGCTGCGAAGACATAGGTTGTTTATTGATCATATCTTGCCCCTGCTGAGTCTTATCCGAGCGCTGCTGCTGGAAGCCCTCTTTCTCTTGCTGTGTGCCTTGATTCTTACCGCCCATACGGCTGTCCTCCGCAGCCATGGCGGGTACACTCAACGCCACACATCCGACAAAAGACAATAAACCCGTAATAAACAGACGCGACCTGGTCATGGACTCCTCCTTTGTGGTGTATTCAAACCCTTCCCCGATGAGCTACAGTACAATAAATCTTTGTCAGGTTCCAGGGAAGCAGATAAAAAAAACTTAAGGAGGTCAGGTCAGAGCCTTCCTGAACGCTAAACCGTTCTCGATCCCTCTTCAGCTTATGTCCTTCCCGATCCTGGCTTCGCCATTTTACGATGCATTTCAGCAAGTATGTCGGAGGGGGTCACCGAGGCGATGGCCGATTGCAGTTTGTTCTTCCAACCCGTGACGACGTCACCATCGCCGCGCATCATCGCATCGAAGCCGGTTTGAGCCACCTCCGCCGGATCATCCTTCTTTTCTTGCCCTACCTTGGTGTCCATCATGTCCGCACGCTCGAAGAACTGGGTCTCCGTCGCGCCGGGCATCAAGCAGGTGACCGTCACCCCTGTATCTTTCAATTCATGTCGCAGCGCAAACGAAGAAGAATCCAGAAACGCCTTGGTGCCGTTGTAGACGGCCTGATACGTCCCCGGTATGAAGCCGGCGATTGAACCGGTAATAAGAATCCGTCCCATCCCCCTTGCCCGCATGTCGCGCGCCACCTTCTGTAAGAGATAGAGCGTGCCGGTCACGTTCGTATCGACGACGTGGCGTACGTCGTCGAAATTTTGATCCAGAAACCTTTTACCCGACCCATGCCCCGCGTTCGCAAGCAGTGCGTCGACCGGCTGCCCCTGAATCGATCCATACAGCCTGTCAACTCCCTCTCTTGTCGCGAGATCAGCTTCCACCGCCGTGACCGTGGCGCCCAGGCCGCCGAATTCTCTGGCGGCCTCATGGATGGCCGGCTCGTCGGCTGCGACAATGAGGTCAAATCCCTGCCGGACGCAGCATTTGGCAAGCTCATATCCAATGCCCGTCGAGCACCGGTGACGATCGCAAGAGGTCGGGAGGATGACATGGCCGCCTCCTAGATTTCTGAGGTCATCCGTTGTCTAAAGCGCGTGAGAGTGTGACTACCGTCTCTGGGTCGGAAGTTTTTCAAATCCCGGCAACACGGCTTCAAAAAATGCGTTCTTGATAAGAGTCACGACCAGTTCCCAGGTACTGGCCTTTGGATTTTCTACTGGTCCAGACAGGTCGGCTTTGGCGGCGACTTCGCCGCGGGGCGTGTTTTTCAGAGCCTTGGCGGCGAGGTCAACGATGTTCTCATAGATCTTTTTCAGTAACCCCTTGTCCTGGTCCTGAGCCGGGTCAAACGCCTGCACGTCTTTGAAGAGCGGCTTCAAATATCCATCGATCGATCCGTTTTTGACCGTCATTTCACAATAGACAGAAAATACGCCGGACACGACATCCAGACCGCCGCTCGCCCGGAGCAGATCGTTCATGGACTTCACCTGCGTCTTCCAGATTCGGACGCTCAGATCGAAGTCCGGCGATTTCGTTTCGGGCCTGAAGGCCCCGTTAATCTGCGTCGCGCCGTTGCCCATGAACATCCCTCGCAATCTGACGATCGAGGTGCCCTCGGTCAACTGATTGCTCCAGTTCTCCAAATAGATGTCCGTGCCGGATATAAAAACGCGATATTGGGGATTGGCCGCCTTATTGACAAACCCAAATTCACTGTTTTCGATCATGCCCTGTTTGATGCGCAGCAGCAATTGCGGATGATTCGAGACCTCCTCCGCCTTTCGAGCGACCTTCCGCCCGGTATCCTTTTCCTTCGCCTGCGTCGCCGCCGCATGCACGAAATCCAGCTTCACGTCCTGTAGCGTCAGTTGCTCGAGCTGAACGATTTGCGTGCGTGGAGAATATTCCACGTGCCCCTTCGCCGTCAGATCGCCTTGCGTCAGATGTACCTGCCGCTGCGCGGTGAGTGGAAGCCAATCCACCAGGGACATCTGCTCCATGGTAATGTCCGCATTGATGCCTATAAACGGCTCGGCCAGAAAGTCGGCATGTCCATCTACAGTCAACCGACCCTTCTCAAATACCACAGCGTCGAGGTGGACCTCCGATGGGTACTCATCGGGTTTTGAGCGAACATTGCGAATGTTCCCCGCCTTAAAGTTGGCATGACTTACGTGCAACGGCTTGGAGCTGCGGTTCTCGCGATAGGTAATATCTGCCTCGTTAATTTTAAATTCGTTGATCTGGAGCGGATAAATGGCCAGCACCGCTTCTTGCCATCCCTTCTCCTCAACCGGCACGTCATCCTTGACCTCCTTCGCTGCCTGAGGCCGCGTAAAATGCACGACAGGCTGATCGATCGTATGATCGCTCACCAGGTGGCCGGATAACAGCTCGCGCCAGTGGACGCTGGCATGCCAATTTGTCACCTGCGCAACCGGCGGATCGGGATGCGCCGTTTGGACGACGCTAATGTCTTTCAGATCCATGGAGAGACCAATCGGATGGAAGTCGAGGGCGCCGATTCGAAAGGTATAGCCCTTCACGCGTTCATTCAGTTGGCGTTCAGAATACTTGCGCAGCGGTTCATCGATGAAGGCCAAGGTGAGCCCTCCAATCACAATCAGGACGACCGGAATACTCAGCACCCACCACCAGAGCCGAGAATGTCTGCGGGATCTGTCGGCCATAGAATCCTTTCAGGTCATGGGTTGATGGTGAATAAACCGACGGCACTATCCATGACGTTTCAACGCGGCGAGATAATCGAGAAGATCATCGAGGTCTTCATCAGCCAGGTCCTCGCGCGTGAAGTCGGCATCGCTCCCAATCCATATCGAACTTGCGCTCGCACCAGGAACATCGGTAACGGTTTATTGGTGAGCGCCGGCCCCAGTCCAGCCTCGCCACCGGGATGGCATTGGTGGCAATGTTTCATAAAGCTCGTCTGCCCCCGTTGGATGTCACGGCTTTCCAGTGCCAGCGGACCGACAAACGGCTCCCCGCGACGTGAAGAACCACACCCCATCAACAGCACCGCTGCGAGCAGCGCGAGCGGTACGATTCCCAGCCCCGTCATCAGCTTCCACCCGTCAGAACAGTAGTTCCTTCTCAGTCGTGGGTGATTCGCCAGAGCACGCCGCTGCCCTTTCGTGGTTCAGCGGCGACATACGGAGACGTTCCCGGTTGTCTGGCTTTGGCCCCTTGGCCAAATGTCATGACTCCGAAATCGACGATGTAGAGTGCGGCGCAGCGTGGATCGAATCGGGCCGCCACCGGCCGCTCCAAACCTCCACCTCCGATTTTTGAAGCCGGTCCATTTGATTACCTTTGTTGGCGGCAAATTCTTGCACGACTCCAGTGGCCGGATCGACGCGCACGACTTTAAAACCCACCGGGGCCAACATCTTCCCCGACGTAGACGACTGATCGCCAAACTGCGCGATAAACGCCTGCCCGACATAGCCGAATTCAGGGTTTCTGGAAAAATCAAATCCGCTGGAAGAGGAGTGCACGCCCAGTATGGCCACGGGAGCTGGCGGAGCGCCAGGATGTAAAGCTACGAGCATGTTGGAGGCCGCTTGCTTGGAGCGACAAAACGATCGCCGTCCGTTAAGGGACGGGTGCCATGGAAATCGGGCCTTCCATACCAGCTGTAAAGACGATGGAGAGGCCTGGTGTTCGTTCTCCATCATCCCAGCCATTCAGGCTTGCGTGCAGTGCTGTCGAACTTCTGTGTCGTCTTGAACTGTTCGTAATGTCCCGTAGCCGCCGTCTGAGCCGTACGGCTGAGTAGAGTGGCGATCTGTGACTCCGTCATCGGAAGAAAGGTGCGTACGGCCTCCAGCGCCTGATCGAGAATCTTCAGATCGTCGATGCCGGTAATGACCGTCGACGTCGGCAGGCTCATCGCATAGTGCAGGCATTCAACCGGCGTGACGGCTCCACTCTCCAGGATGCGTTTGTCCCCCATTGACTTCATGCCGAGCACGCCGATCTCTTCCTCCATCAGGACCGGCAAGACCTGTCGTTCGAAACTTCTGAAATGCGCATCCATCACGTTCAACGGCATCTGCACCGCATCGAATCGAAAGTGGTGGGTGCGCGCCACTTCGAGCATACGCAAGTGCACGAGCGGGTCTTTGTGGCCAGTGAATCCGATAAACCGAATTTTGCCGGCGCGCTGCGCTTCCAGGACAGCTTCCTGTGCGCCACCTTCGGCAAACACACGGTCGGGATCTTCCAGCCGAATGGTCTCGTGATGTTGCAGGAGGTCAAGGCGATCCGTCTGCAACCTGCTTAAGGATTCGTCGATTTGCTTGGCCGCCGCTTGGCGCGTGCGCCCATCGATCTTCGTCATCAAAAATACTTTATCCCGATATCCGTCGCGAAGTGCCTTTCCCATCCGCACTTCGCTCATGCCTTCATGATAGTCCCAACAATTGTCCATGAACGTGATGCCGCGATCGATGGCGCGCCGAATGATCCGAATGCCGTCCTGTTCATCGCGCGGTCGGCCGATATGATGACCGCCCAGTCCGATGACCGATACGTATTCGCCCGTCTTCCCCAATAGCCGGTACAGCATGTCACCCTTTTGCATAGATTGCGCGGGCCCAATTTGCTGCCCCAACGCCTGGGCTGCCGAGCGGCCGGCAGATGCCAAGCCGGAAGCGATCCAGGCAGCAGACAATCCCGCTTTGAGCACATTCCGCCTCGTCGTCTCCATGACGCTCTCCTATTTTGTTTGCATATGAATGATCCCGAACTCGAAACCGACCTCGAACGCGTGCAATGGCTCCAGGGGGGTGGCAAGACTGAAAGGGGGAGAACGCAAAAATGCATTTCGTAGATTCGGAACTCCTAACGCAGGTGGTGCAAGAACGTGAGTACTGCGTGTGTGACATCGCCATATACGTGCAGCAGAGGAGCCCAGCCTTACAATTCGTTTCATCCTCAGGCCGCCTTGTCCATCCAATTTCATAAGACTGTTACTGCACATTTTTGCATAACGTCCTCCTCGACTCACATCAGCTCTAGACTCGTCCATTCGTCAGTGGATCAGTGTGGTCTTTCGTATAGAAGCCTACACTGATGGTGGAAGTTCTGTTTGGCAGGCACTCAAAGGGATCGGGTCGATGGGCAGATTCTAAATCCATCATCTTCCACGCTAATCTTGTATGATGCATCCATGGACCTCCTGCAACTTATTCGTAATGCGCCGCTGGAACATCTGCTGCTCGGACTTTCGAGTCTTCTTTTGATCAGCGTCCTCGCCAGTAAAGCATCGGGACGATTGGGAGTACCGGCTCTCGTACTGTTCTTATTTATCGGCATGCTGGCGGGATCGGAAGGACCCGGCGGGATCGGTTTTGACTATCCTCAATTGGCCCAATCACTGGGCGTCATCGCTCTCTCGCTGATCTTATTTTCCGGCGGTCTTGACACCCGATGGCAGACCATCCGACCGGTACTGGCAGAAGGATTGGCCCTAGCAACGCTCGGCGTGTGTGTCACGGCCGTTCTGATCGCCTGGTTCGCAGCCGTCGTCCTTCACTTTTCTTGGCTGGAAGGGATGCTCCTTGGTGCCATTGTGTCGTCGACCGATGCGGCCGCGGTTTTTTCCGTTCTTCGATCTCGGCAGGCTCGCCTCCAGGGACGCCTCACGGCCCTGCTGGAATTGGAATCCGGTATCAATGACCCCATGTCCATCTTTCTGACGCTCGGACTGATCACCTTGCTTGTCCATCCCGACACTTCGCCGCTCATCCTGCTCCCGATGTTTTTGCAGGAGATGGTGCTTGGGGCGCTTATCGGTTATAGCGTGGGTGCGCTGATGACTGCCCTGATCGAACGGATAAAATTGGAGTATGAAGGGCTCTATGCCGTACTGACGCTGGCGCTGGCTTTATTTTCGTATGCCATGACTGCGTCTGTCGGTGGAAACGGATTTCTTGCGGTCTACGTGACCGGGCTGGTGGTCGGCAGCAGCGACGTACGCCACAAAGACCATCTCATTCGCTTTCATAATGGTCAGGCATGGCTGATGCAAATCCTCATGTTCCTCACATTCGGGCTCCAAGTATTTCCATCAAAAATTCTACCTATTGTCGGCGTGGGCATAATTTTGTCTTTGTTCTTGATGCTCGTGGCTCGTCCCGCCAGTGTCTTTGCCACATTAGTCCCCACACGTCTCAGCGTGAAAGAAAAGTTCTTTGTGTCCTGGGTGGGATTGCGCGGCGCGGCTCCTATCGTCTTGGCCACCTTTCCCGTCATTGCGGGAGTGCCGAGGGCCGACATGATGTTCCACCTGGTCTTCTTCATTGTTCTAACATCTGTACTGCTCCAAGGCACATCTCTCGCTTTAGTCGCACGATGGCTGGGTCTGTCGGCACCCCTGCTTTCGACGCAGAGTCATTCGTCATCACAGGATCGTGAAATTGCCTAGATTACTAGGGGAAAGAGTTTGGTTGTTTCTACGCTCTTGACTGCCTTGTGATCTGAGCCTATGGTGAGGTGGGAGGAGTTGAACGCCCCGGGGGAATATTGTTCCACAGGGGATCGAGCGCTGTGGATGGTGTGCAAGCCCAGCACGACTGGGAAGCCTGAAATCCCACCAAGATCTCCGTCCTGGTTAAACGCTCCCGCAAGGCGCGTTCTCCTCCCATTCTCCTCCGTTTCCTTCCGAATTCCAGCCCGGCTGGATCTCACAGAAATAGCAGATCGCGAATAATGGCTTTAGGCTGGTCAGAACCGGCGGCTGGCGTTTCTAAATCCGTGCGGTGTTAAGGATGTGAGGCGGACTGGAGCTGATCGGCATAGGCCCGATCGGACGCCCATCGCTGTTTCAGACTGGCATAGAGCGTATCCAGCGTGCGTTGTTGATCGGGAGTCAAGGTGGTTTTGATGGTGCCGATCGTCTGCACGAACACATCTTCGATGCGGGGCTGTTGGGCCAACCGCAGACTCAGCAACTCTCTCTCCGCCTCACTCACCATGATATCGATTCGCTGCCGCTGATCGTCGGACAGATGTAATTCTTGGGTCAGATGTTGTAAGACGCGAGGCTTCATACCGGCCAGGCCTTGCGACCATCGCTGTTGTCGTTCATAGGAATGATAAGCATTGGTTGCGACCACGCCGACCAGCAGGCCGCAAAGAAACACGACGGTTATTCCACCCCAGATTCGCCAATTCTTTTGTGCCGGAGCCGTCAATGCGGAATTCATCGGCTCACCTGTCCAATAGCAGCGAGTCGTCCGCCGTCATCGTCATCAAGGCCGAGCCATCCAGCTCTCCGTGACGTGCCATCCAGGTCAAAAGCGATCCAACGAACAGGGCCGAGACCAGTACAACGACGGCCGCAGCACGCCAAACCAACTGCGGCGCGTCGTCGGATACCATCCCGGCATCAGACTGGCAGCGAACGTCCTGCATGACATTCTCCGTCCACTCGGACGAAAAGTTGGGAACCGTCCGCACCCGGTGGGCATGGATCAAAGCCCGTTCCAGCGTATCGGCCTGTTGCTCGTGAGTGGACCTGCTCATGGTGAATCCTTTACAATGGTGTCCAAAATCTTCCGGAGTTGATGGCGGGCTCGATGCGCGCGCACTTTCACATTCACGACAGTCCACCCCAATAGGTCGGCGGCTTCGCGAACCGAATGTCCTTCAAGGTGAACTAAGGTCACCACCATCCGGTTTTCGGCGGAGAGCTGCGCCAGCGCCCGCTGCAACACGTCCGTCGCTTCACGTTGCCGACACACCGCGTCGAAGCGTTCACGGGATTCTGCGGCCAGTACCTGCTCCGTCCACTCCCTCTCGTCATCGGTTGTGTTGCTTAATTCACTGAATGGAACTTCCTTGCGTGCGGCGGCGTTCCGCCATACGTCATAACAGCCGCGTATCGCGACGGTCGAAAGCCAATGCTGGAACGGCCTTTGGAATGAATAGGTCGGCAAGGAGGTATAGGCCCGCACAAACACCTCATGCGTCACTTCCTCGACTAGGTCTCGCGGGACATGTCCTTTCACGATCCGACCCACATGCTGTCGATGGCGGATGATGAGGGCTTCATAAAGATCCACCTCTCCACCCAACACGCGCCGGATAATCTCCTCATCCGTCAGCCCCGAGGCCGTCACCATGGCCGCCTCTGATGAGGCATCCAAAACGGAACTGCCGGCGACAGGCGCCATGGCCTTTGTAGGGATAAGTCGAGAGGTCGATCAAAAAGGTTACAGCCGGTCATTCGGCTCACTTTCACTGTAACCTCACTGGTCATCCCTCCGACTATAGAGACAAGGTCAACTGATCACGACTCATTCTAGCCGGATCTTGTCGCGATTACTCTCCGAACTTATGGCATCTTGCGGAAGCGCAGCGGCAGTAGTTTTGCGGAGACGATATTATTATGATGATAACAACAGTCACTCCAGACACGAGGAATGTCGAGATGCCTGAATCCCTTCGCCTCGCTCGCTTACTGAGACGCACCGTCATCGGGGTGTTGATTCTCTGCATCCTCGGGATCGGGGCCTATGCGCTCTTCTCCAAGTCCGGCGAGGCCCAACCCCGCGTGATCCCAGGACCCGCCGCCGGCGCCAAATTGGTGCCCATTGTAGCGGCCGAAGCGAAAATCGGCGACATCGGTATTCGGCTCAGCGGACTGGGCTCCGTTACGCCGTTAAATACCGTGACAGTGAAAAGCCGCGTGGACGGTCAACTCATGCGGGTGCTGTTTCAGGAAGGCCAACTCGTCAAAGCCGGAGAAGTGTTGGCCGAAATCGACCCACGGCCGTTTGATGTGCAGTTAAAGCAAGCCGAAGGCCAGATGGCCCGCGATCAGGCCCTACTGAAAAACGCGCAGTTGGACCTCAAGCGCTATCGCGAACTGTTTGAGCAAGGTTTTGTCGCCAAACAACAAGTGGATACGCAGGAGTCGTTAGTGGCCCAGTCCGAAGGCGTCCTCAAGACGGATCAAGGTCAGATCGATAATGCGCGGCTCCAGTTGACCTACTCACGGATCATCGCCCCCATCAGTGGGCGCATCGGCCTCCGTCTCGTCGATGCGGGCAACATCGTGCACGCCAACGATCCGAACGGATTGCTGGTCATCACGCAGCTGCAGCCCATCACCGTGGTCTTTACCATTCCGGAAGACAGCCTGCCTCCGGTCCTTGAAAAGCTGAAAAGCGGGGAACGCTTGCCTGTGGAAGCGTTCGACCGCGAACAGAAGCGCCGGCTCGCCACCGGAGCATTGCTGACGGTCGATAATCAGATCGATCCGACGACCGGCACGGTGAGGCTCAAAGCGATTTTCGATAATGCCGACAATACGCTCTTTCCAAATCAGTTCGTCAATGCGCGTCTGCTGTTGGATGTGAAACGAGGGACGACCATCGTGCCGGCCGCCGCCATTCAGCGAGGCCCTAAAGGCACCTTTGTCTATGTCGTCAAGGACGATCAGACGGTCGCCGTGCGTCCCGTGAAGCTCGGCCCATCGGAGGTGGACGACGCCTCGATCGATTCGGGCGTGGCGCCAGGCGACCTTGTTGTGGTCGATGGCACAGAGAAATTGCGCGAAGGAACGAAAGTGGAACTCCGTGGTCCGAGCGTCGGCGCGCCGAAAGGGTCGGATGCCGCTCCCAAGGGCGACGACACGACTCCGAAAGGGCCCCCGGGTTCGCGAAAGGACAAGCAGACGTGAACCCGTCTCGCCTGTTTATTCTCCGGCCGGTCGCCACGGCCTTGCTGATGGCGGCCATTCTCCTGGCCGGCTTTGTCGCCTATCGCCAGTTGCCGGTGTCGGCGCTTCCACAAGTCGATTACCCTACCATCCAGGTCCTTACATTCTATCCAGGCGCAAGTCCGGATGTCATGGCCTCGTCCGTCACGGCTCCGCTCGAGCGGCAATTCGGCCAAATGCCCGGCCTGAAGCAAATGACATCCACCAGTTCCAGCGGCAGCGCTATCATTACGCTTCAATTCACTTTAGGTCTGAGTCTGGATGTCGCCGAACAGGAAGTGCAGGCCGCCATCAATGGAGCGACGACGTTTTTGCCGCGCGATCTGCCCAATCCACCGGTCTACAGCAAGGTCAATCCCGCCGATGCGCCGATCTTGACGTTGGCCTTGACCTCCGACGCCGTGCCCTTGTCGCAGGTGGAGGATCTGGCCGATACCCGCTTTGCGCAAAAGATTTCTCAACTGTCCGGCGTCGGCCTCGTCAGTATCAGTGGTGGCCAGCGCCCGGCTGTTCGCATCCAGGCCAACCCCACCTCGCTGGCCGCCTATGGGCTGACCCTTGAAGACGTTCGCCTCGCCGTGGCGCAGGCCAATGTCAATCAAGCAAAAGGCGCCTTCGACGGGCCGCGGCGAGCCTCCGTCATTGGCGCCACGGATCAACTGCTTTCGAGCAAGGAATATCGGCCCCTGATCGTCGCCTATCGTAATGAAGCACCGGTCCACTTATCGGATGTCGCCGATGTTATCGATGATGTTGAGAATGCGAAGCAGGCGGCCTGGATGAACGATAGGCCGGCAGTGATCGTCAATATTCAGCGCCAGCCGGGCGCCAATGTGATTGAAGTCGTCGACCGCATCAAGCGGTTATTGCCGCAGTTGCAAGGCGCGCTTCCTTCGTCCGTCCATGTGACCATCCTGACGGACCGCACCACAACCATCCGGGCATCGGTCAGAGACGTGCAATTCGAACTCATGGTGTCCATCGCCTTGGTCGTCATGGTGATGTTCCTGTTCCTCCGTACGTTCTCAGCCACGGTGATCCCCGCTGCGGCCGTACCCTTGTCCTTGGTCGGGACGTTCGGTGTCATGTACCTCTTGGGATTCAGCGTGAACAATCTGACCTTGATGGCGCTCACCATCGCGACCGGATTTGTCGTCGACGACGCCATCGTGATGATCGAAAACATCGCGCGCTATCTCGAAGAGGGCGACTCACCGCTTCAAGCCGCGCTCAAAGGATCTCAGCAGATCGCCTTCACGATCTTGTCACTGACTATCTCGCTCATCGCGGTGCTGATTCCGCTTCTCTTCATGGGGGATGTGGTGGGACGGCTGTTTCGTGAATTTGCCGTCACGCTCGGGGTCACCATTCTCATTTCCGCCGTTGTCTCCCTGACGCTGACGCCGATGATGTGCGCCCGATTGTTGCGGCACACGCGGGAATCTGAACAGGGCCCCTTCTACCGCGCCTCGCAACGGGCATTCGACCGTGCGATTGAAGGCTATGGCAAAACCTTGCGGTGGGTGCTGAATCATCAGAGGGCCACGTTGATCGTCGCGCTGGCAACTCTGGTGCTGACCGTGCTGCTGTACATCGTCGTGCCTAAAGGATTTTTTCCCATTCAAGACACCGGCGTGATTGTCGGAATCTCCGAAGCGCCGCAATCGGTCTCGTTCGAGGCAATGGCCGCGCGTCAACAAGCGTTGGCAACGGTCATTCTCGAAGATCCGGCGGTGGAGAGCCTCTCGTCGTTCATCGGTGTGGACGGTACCAATACGACGCTCAACAGCGGACGCATTCTCATCAACCTGAAACCGTTGCACGAGCGACGGATCGGAGCGCTCGACGTCCTCCATCGCCTGCTATCGTCTCTCGAACGCGTCGAAGGCATCACACTGTTTCTTCAACCTGTGCAAGACCTCACCGTGGAGGACCGGCTGAGCCGCACGCAATACCAATATAGCCTTGAAGATCCGGACACGGCGGAATTGAATGTATGGGCGCCGAAGATGGTCGACGCGTTGCGAGCGTTGCCCGAGTTAAGGGATGTCAGTAGCGATCAACAGGATCAGGGCTTGCAGTCACTGTTGACGATCGACAGAAGTACGGCGTCTCGACTCGGCATCACCCCACAGATGATCGACGATACGCTCTATGACGCTTTCGGGCAGCGGCAAGTCTCCACCATCTTTACGCAACTCAACCAATATCGCGTCGTGCTGGAAGTGAAACCGGACTTTCAACAAGGGCCCGGCGCCTTACAAGATATTTACGTTCGCTCGCTCCGGGGCGGCCAGGTGCCGTTGAGCGCCTTTACGCAATTCACGGAGACCACCGCGCCCTTGAGTGTGACCCACCAAGGCCAATTTCCCGCGATCACGCTGTCCTTTAATCTGGCGCCCGGAGTCTCGCTGGGAGATGCCGTCCGGAGAATCGATACGGCGACGCAGGAGATCGGTTTGCCGGCCAGTATTCGCGGCAGTTTTCAAGGCACGGCAGAGGCGTTTCAGGCATCCCTATCCAGCCAGCCGTTGCTGATTCTGGCCGCGCTCGTGACCGTCTACATCGTGCTGGGCGTGCTGTATGAAAGTTACATCCACCCCTTGACTATTCTCTCGACGCTCCCCTCCGCCGGCGTCGGTGCGCTGCTCGCGTTGCTGCTCTGCCGGACGGAACTCAGCGTCATTGCGCTGATCGGCATCATTCTCCTGATCGGCATCGTCAAGAAAAACGCGATCATGATGATCGATTTTGCGTTGGACGCCGAACGGCAGGAAGGCAAGTCGGCTATTGAGGCGATCTACGAAGCCTGCTTGTTACGATTCCGACCCATCATGATGACGACGATGGCGGCGCTGTTGGGCGCGTTGCCTTTGGCGGTCAGCACGGGTGTGGGCGCGGAACTTCGCCGGCCACTCGGCATTGCGATCGTTGGCGGATTGATCCTCAGTCAGATATTGACGCTCTATACCACGCCGGTGGTGTACCTGGCGTTCGATCGCCTCGCCAAGCGCCTCGGGGAACGCCGCTCTGCAGCGATGCCAGCCCAACCTTCTCTTGGATCAAGTCCCGGCTAGACGATCATGAATCTGTCGGCGCCGTTCATCAAGAGACCGATCGCGACGACCCTTCTTACGATCGCGTTGGCGCTCGTCGGAATCGTCGCGTTTCGGCTGCTTCCGGTCGCCTCCTTGCCGCAAGTGGAATATCCAACGATCTCCGTCTCGGCGAGCCTGCCCGGCGCCAGTCCCGAAACCATGGCCACCTCGGTGGCTGCCCCGCTCGAACGTCAATTCGGGCGTATCGCCGGTGTCACCGAAATGACCTCGGCCAGCACCCTCGGCTCGACCAGCATCACCTTGCAGTTCGATCTAGATCGCAATATCGACGGCGCGGCGCGTGACGTGCAAGGCGCCATCAATGCCGCGCGCGGGTATCTGCCGACGGCGCTGCCGAACAATCCCACGTACCGCAAGGTCAATCCCGCCGATGCGCCGATTCTGATTCTGGCGCTGACCTCCGACACATTCAGTCGCGGGCAGATGTATGACGTGGCCTCCAGCATTCTCCAGCAGAAAATTTCCCAAGTGGAAGGCGTCGGGCAGGTTATGGTGGGAGGCGGTTCGTTGCCGGCGATCCGTGTCGAACTTAATCCCCTGGCCCTGAATCAATACGGGATCGGCCTTGAGGACGTTCGCAGGCAGCTGAGCAGCACCAACATCAATCGTCCCAAAGGTCAGATGGCCGATGCCACCAGGACCTGGGACATTCGGACGACCGATCAACTGCACACAGCGGAAGAATATGGCCCGCTCATCATCGCCTACCGAGGCGACCGAGCCGTGCGTCTTTCGGATGTGGCGACGATTGACGAGTCCGTCGAAGATATCCGGACGACGGGACTGTCGAACGGCAAGCCGGCCGTTATGGTCATTCTTTTTCGCCAGCCTGGCGCAAACATCATCGAAACCGTCGACCGCGTCTACGAACTCCTCCCGCAGCTCGGTGCGTCAGTACCGGGGGCCATCTCGCTATCGGTAGTCCTGGACCGCACCCCGATGATCCGCGCCTCGTTGCACGACGTGGAGCGCACGCTTCTCATATCCATTGTCCTCGTCGTGCTGGTGGTCTTTGTCTTTCTGCGCAGTGTCCGCGCCACCATTATTCCCAGCGTCGCGGTTCCCGTATCCCTCATCGGCACCTTCGGTGTCATGTATGTCTGCGGGTATAGTCTGGACAACGTCTCGCTGATGGCGCTCACAGTGGCCACGGGCTTTGTCGTCGATGACGCGATCGTCGTATTGGAAAATATTACGCGCTACCGCGAACAGGGCATGGCTGCGATGGAGGCAGCCCTACGCGGGTCGAAAGAGGTGGCCTTTACGGTCCTGTCCATGAGCCTATCGTTGGTCGCCGTCTTCCTCCCGATTCTCTTGATGGGTGGGATGATCGGACGCCTATTCCGGGAATTTGCCGTGGCGCTCTCCGTGGCGATTCTCATCTCGCTTGTGATCTCGCTTACCACGACCCCCATGATGTGCGCTCGAGTGTTGCGGTCCGATGCGACGCGCCGCCGCGGTCGAGCCTACCGGATCAGCGAAGGGGTGTTTCAATGGACGCTGGCGCGATATGAGCGCACGCTGACCTGGGCATTGCGGCATCCGCGCCTCATGCTCACGCTAACGCTCTCCACCATTGCGATCAGCATCTATCTGTTCATCATCATTCCCAAAGGCCTGTTCCCCCAACAGGATGCGGGACGGTTGAGCGGCAATATCCAGGCGGCGCAGGATATTTCTTTCCAAGCGATGCGACAGAAATTAACTGAGGTGGTGGACATCATCAAGAGCGATCCGGCGGTCGATAGCGTGATCGGATTCAGCGGCGGGGGAGGCAGCAGCAGTAGTACGACCAACAGCGCGCGCATGTTCGTATCGTTAAAACCATTGGACGAAAGGAAGATCAGCGCGGATCAAGTGATCACACGTCTACGCGGCAAACTGTCCAAAGTGCCAGGTGCCCCAACCTACTTGCAGGCGGTGCAAGATTTACGCATCGGTGGCCGCGCAAGTAGTGCGCAATACCAATATACGTTGCAAGGCGATGATCTGGCTGAACTCAATGCCTGGGCACCCAAAGTTGAGGGAAAACTGCGCACCTTGCCTGAATTGGTAGATATCAACAGCGATCAGCAAAACAAGGGCACGCAATCGTCCGTCGTCTTCGACCGCAGCACGGCCGCGCGATTGGGTATTTCCCCGCAACTGATCGATGAGACGCTCTACGATGCGTTCGGACAGCGTCAGGTGTCCGTCATGTACACGCCACTGAATCAGTACCATGTCGTGATGGAAGTCGCCCCGCAATATTGGCAACACGCGGGAACCCTGCAGGATATTTACGTGCGCTCCTCGCTCGGCACGCAAGTGCCTCTGAGCGCCGTGGCCCATTACGAAACGACGGCCACGGCCCTTGCCGTGAATCACCAAGGCCAATTTCCCGGAGTCACGCTTTCGTTCAATTTGGCTGCTGACGTCGCGCTTGGACAGGCTGTCAGCGCCATCGAGAGCGCCATGCGGGAGATCGGCTTACCGGATGATATTCGAGGGAGCATGCAGGGGACCGCGAAAGCTTTCCAGTCTTCACTCTCCAACCAGCCATTCCTGATTCTGGCTGCCCTCGTGACGGTCTATATCGTGCTCGGAATCCTGTACGAAAGTTACATTCATCCGATTACCATCCTATCCACGCTGCCGTCGGCTGGTGTGGGGGCCTTGTTGGCGCTCTTGTTGTTCAAGATTGAACTGAGTGTCATAGCGCTCATCGGCATCTTTTTGTTGATTGGGATCGTGAAAAAAAACGCGATCATGATGATCGACTTCGCCTTGGAAGCGGAGCGCACGGAGGGAAAACAGCCGGCCGCTGCGATCTATGAGGCATGCGTACGGCGATTCCGGCCCATTATGATGACGACCATGGCTGCCCTATTGGGAGCTCTGCCGCTCGCCTTGGGAACAGGAGTCGGTTCGGAACTGCGACGGCCCTTAGGCATTGCGATTGTCGGTGGGCTATTAGTTAGCCAATTGTTGACGCTGTATACGACACCCGTCGTCTATCTCTACCTCGATCGTGCCAGACTCCGCTTCGAGCGCCTGCGTGCGAGCCGGGGTCGAAGACTTACAAAAGCCGCTGCGTCAGCCGATCCATAGTTCCACGCTCAATCATGGTTCGTCGTCTGTCATCCTTGTTCCATTACCTGACCGCTCCTTTACCGCTTAGCTGATACTCCTCATCCCGTTTCCGCTGGTAACCTTCAGCCGCCTTCTCTACACCATGTCGAAGGAGCCATCATGAACCCCTCTCGTCTCGCGACTATTGTACTCTCGGTTGCGCTCATGCCGGCTCTTCCCTGTGTCGCTCAGCAGGCCGGTGCGCCCATGCCGGGGGCAACTCACGACGGACAATTCGGGCCTGGCTTTCCTCAAATTCCAATGACGCCGAGTACCATCAGCCCGGGACGGCAAGAAACACCCGAGGCGATTCCGGAAACCACGCCTGGTCGGCCATCCGCCGCTCCATTTACACCGCTCGATCGAGAGCCGGACAACAGAGCGACTTCCGGCTCGTCTCAATCCGATTTTCGTTCCACCATCGAGCAAGATCCGAGATTGAATAAACTGGACCGGTGATTGGGAGCCCAATAGAAGATGAGATTGACGGGGCAGCGTGGTCGAGAGGGTTATGGAGCGATAAAGAAAGCGACGAGACTCCCTGCCGCAAACGCAGACACAAAAGCGAACCAGAGGCCACCATCAGCATATGGGAACCACATGTTGTGTCGGTACATCGTGCACCTCCTAGTGGTCTCCACAATAGCGGAAGGCATGTGCTGTGGCCATTCTGCGTAAGGATTACGTCGGGCATCAGTGTCCAGTATCTGAGCGGCATGGTTGGAGGCCAGACAGTGGAAGAGCAAGCCCGGACTTTGGTCGTATGACGAAAGCCTGATTGCGCTGAGAAGCACGATTCATCGATCATGACTCAGTACAGACGACTTTCGACATGACCGGTTGGAAATGAAACCCGTGCAACAACATCGACTGATAACGCGCGTACCGCTACTCCTTTCCTGTGCGTTCATTCTAATCGTTGGAGTGTTCATCAGCCTCCCTGTTTCAGCGCAACCCCATACTCACCCGAACGATCAATCCATTTCCAATCAAGCAGAAGCGATGGCCGATGCGCTCCGTGGAAGGGCCTATCAAGACGGCCTTTCCGGCCGTCAAGACTATGCCGAAGCGGCACGCCTCTATCGTAGGGCCGCGGTGCGTGGTCTGTCGCTGGGACAATACTATCTGGGCTTTCTCTATGTCGCCGGGCTAGGCGTGCATCAGGATTACGCGGAAGCCGTTCGGTGGCTTCGCGCCGCCGGTGAACAAGGGGACGCAGATGCCCAAGTCCTGCTCGGCGTCTTGTACTATCATGGCCAAGGAGTCGAGCGAAATTACCCGCACGCGCTTCACTGGTTTCGACTCGCGGCGAAGCAAGGACGTCCTCACGCTCAGTACAGTCTCGGGATGATGTATTCGATGGGCCACGGAGTGCCGGCGGATGAAACGGCGGCCATGGCGTGGTATGAGGCCGCCGCCGCTCAGCGGCATCCCGCCGCCTCGCACAATCTCGGACTAAAATATTATCAGGCACGCGGCGCGGCAAAAGATGTCGATACGGCGCTCCGGCTATTTCACCAATCGGCCGAACTGGGGTTGGCGGAGTCGCAATATTTGCTGGGCCACCTCTACCTGACGGGAGAAGAGATCCCCGGCGATCTCGCCCAAGCCCTGCATTGGTCGCGGCTGGCGGCCACGCAAGGCCATTCAGGGGGACAGGTCAATCTCGGTCTTATGTATGCGCGCGGCGAAGGCGTGACGCAGAATGGTCCGGAAGCGCTCCGCTGGTTTCGCGCCGCGGCCGATCAAGGCGATGCGCGCGGCATGCTCAATCTGGCCATGGCCCACTGGATGGGCTTGGGCATTCCGCGAAATCTCGTCGAAGCCTATCAATGGGCTTCCCTGTCGGCATCGTCTGGTCATGAGGAAGGGAAAGAATTACAAGCCGCCATCCAGCGGGAAATGACCCCGACCCAACTCTCGAAAGCCCGACGATCGACGAAGCCCTTCACCCTATCTACCGCGCCGCCCACCCCACAACCCAAACCCAAGCGGTCTTCTTCGCTCGTGCCTTAAACTTCCGTGCCTCACGGCTTCCTGCCTCCGGTTCGACGCGCAACGCCGCCGTCGGGTATGATGCCCCGCCATGATACAAATCGTCACGGCGATCCTTTTCCTTGTTTGCGTGACGCCCGAGCCCTCACACGCCTCATACACACCCGAGGTCGAGTTGGCTCGCCATCTCACTTCTATCGCCCAATTGGCGCATCCATCCCCCCTCGTTGAAATCCCCGGCGGGTGGTTCCTCATGGGTACCAATCGAGTCGACGACGATCCGTATGGATTGCATACCCAATTCGACGATACCGAATTACCGCAGCGTCGTGTGTGGATCGATCACTATGCCATCGACCGGGACGAAGTCAGCATCGCCGAATATCTCACCTTTCTTGGCCACACACATCGGCAACCGCCAGACGAATTGCAGCGCTTGATCTGGCATATTATTACCGTCCATTTCATGCCAGACCCGGTGATTGCGAGCTGGCCGGTGCTGTATGTGAGCTGGTCGGAAGCGGTCGATTTTTGCGCCACGCAAGGGAAACGGCTGCCGACGGAGGCGGAATGGGAAAAGGCGGCGCGCGGCACCGAAGGCAATTTGTTTCCGTGGGGAAACGCCTCTCCCGCGCCGGGACTGGCCGTGTTCGGCCAATATCATGTGCACGAGATTCCGCTCGTTGCCGCCGTGAATAGCGGCGAGGAAGGACAAAGCCCGTTCGGTGTGCGCCATATGGCCGGAAATGTCGCGGAGTGGGTGCAGGACTGGCTGGGATTCGATTACTACTCAATTATGCCGGAGAGAAATCCTAAAGGTCCAACCACTGGCCGGTACAAAAGCGTCCGCGGCGGTTCGTGGAAAAGCCATCCCAACCTGTTACGAACGCCCAGCCGCAATGGAGCCAACCCCGATCAGCGTTCGGCGACGGTTGGATTTCGCTGCGCGCAGTCGATCACGTCGGACCCTCAGGCGCACACGCCGTGATCATTGATCACTGTGGCGAAGGGCGGCCATCACGTCATCGAGATTTCCTTCGCCGTCATAGCGTACACCATTGATAAAAAATGTCGGCGTGCCGCTTACGCCACTCTCACCTCCGCTGTGCCTATCGGCTTCTACCCGCGAGCGATAGACGTGCCCAGATAGATCGCGATTGAATCGTTCCCTGTCCAGGCCGAGCGAGGCGACGCTTCGCTCGATCTGTGATGCCGCAAGCGTGGCGTGGTGGGCGAAGAGCCACTCGTACATTTCCCAGAACTTGCCTTGCGCGCCCGCAGCCTCGGCCGCTTCTGCGGCGCCAAACGCATGCGCATGCTTGTCGAGCGGAAAATGCCGAAAGACGAAGCGGAGACGCGGCCCGAATGACCGTTGAATCACACGAATCGTATCTACCGCGTCAGCTGAGTACGGACATTCGAAATCTCCAAACTCAACGAGGGTGATGGCCGCGGTCGAAGAGCCTTGGATATGATCGCGATCGTTGATCTCAGGCGTGAGCGTCTCCCCCTTCCTCGTGGCTTTTGCCATCGTCCTTACGTCGGCTTCAACTTTATCGACGCAACCGAGTATAGATTAGCTTTTGGCGTGCTCCTCATGTACTGCCTGTTTTTCGAGACATCGCCGTAGAGCAGCCTCGTTCTCGTCAATGTTTGGCGCCGCCCTCGCCTCGATGGAGATCGATCACGGTGCCGGCTTCATTCAGCTCCACTGTGACCACGGCGCCTTCTTCGATTCCGCCCGTTTTGATCTCTTGGCGTTCAAGCGGAAATACTTTCTCACCCTCCGACGTGATGAGCTTGATCTGATTCTTCATGAGACCGACGTAAGCAAGTTTGCCTGTCACAAACTTATGGGTCCCCTTATCCCCTTTCGGATGGTGATCGATAATCGCATTGTTCTCATTTAGCACCAGCGTGACTTCATCGCCTACTTTAGGAATGGCATGACCATGCCGTTCGGCAATCTTCGGATTGAGCGACATGGTCGAGCCGTCGGGCAGCTTTACCGTCAAGATGCCTGATTTTTCTCCAGTGATGACGCCGGTGACCTCACGATGTCCCTTACTGACACTCCCTGCATCAGATGCCGCATAGGCCACGGTCATGGTGACCAAACCCATGATAGTCGCCATTAGTATGGAACGATAGAATGTACGGTGCATCGCGTCCCTCCCGCTAAATTTTTTCACATCTGCCCTTCCGAGTTATAAATGACTCCAAGTATGATACCTGTCGGTCAACGCACCGCCAAGTCTGTTTTTCTAGATTACATGATAGTACTCATGGTCGGAAGATGAAAACGCTCCAGGAATAATGTAGGCAACACACGTAAAGCTCCGTCTGACAGACTTCACCTTTCGAGCCGCTTACATTGGCTCCATTCGCAAATGGAAGGTGAATGTAAGGAGGAACATGAAAAAGATCACCCCGCGTCTTACCAGCATTATCTTGGGAACCTGTATCTTGTTCAGCGTGACTGTTCCTGCCTTCGCGTTGACATGGGTAGACCAATCGCCCGGCACCGCGGCCGTCGACATCTATTATGATTTTCGTCCGTCCATCCTGGGCCAACCGAACTCGATTGCGCCGTGGCAGGTCAATTCGACCATGGCCGCCATGCAACTCTGGAGCAGCGTCAGCAATCTGAATTTTATTTGGAATCCATGGGCGCCGGACAGTCAGATCATCAATATCGGTGTCTCACCTATCGATGGGCAATGGAGCATTCTCGGTCAGGGTGGGTACAACTATACGAACGCGGGCGGCTTTTGGCACATCGCCGGCGGCATCGTCGATATGGACTTGAACGAAAATTGGGATTCCGTCATCGGCAACGGCAACCCAGGGGGCACGATCGACTTTTTCACAGTGGCGACTCACGAAATCGGTCATGCGTTGGGGCTCGACCATAGCGGCAACTCTTGGGACCAAATGTATCCCTATTACAACGGGGAAAAGACATGGCTCTCGTCGACCGATGTGGCTAACATCCAGGCGCTCTATGGTGGCAGCGGCGGAAAATCGAATGGCGGGACCTTCAGTGCGCTTGAGGCGGTCCCGGAACCTGCGACGATCATTCTTTTGACCCTTGGATTGCTCATTTTGATCGCAATGCGACTTGCACTCCCCCTATCCCCTCGCTGGCGATCAACCTGATAGGAGAGACTTCTCCGTTAAGAGAGACTTCCTCGGCAGCAGATTCACATTTGACAGGCAGTCACTGGCCTAGCCCTCAGTCGTGTCTTCATGTGCCCCTCCCCAGGACTTCCCAACCAGTCCAAAATCTCTAAACAGCACCAGTGCCCACCTTGAGAGCTCAATCGAGCTGTCGAGGATTTTCTATAGGACAATCGCCTGAACTGATCGTTCCAGCAATAGGGTATTCCTGCTATGCTTACGATGAGATGGAGGTAAGAAGTTGAAACAGGCATATGGATGGGTACTGACAATAGCATTTTGCATTATTGGAGGACCGTTCGAGGTCTGGGGCGACGCATCGACGCGGCCGTTCTGGACGGAGCAAGCCATGTTTCGCTTCGGTGATGAGCTGTTCTTTTCAGGACGGGCCTCGTGCGCCGCTACGGCGGAAGACGGTCGCCAACGCGCGTACGAATCGGCCGTTCAAGAGGTCTTGAACTATACGCAGCTACCGCGACTTCTTGGTGTCCCGATCGAGACCCAAATGCTCTTCGAAGAGCCGAACTCAGCCGGTTGTCCATCGGGCACGGTATCGGTCTGGCGATTGCTTCGAATTTCAGAATTGACCCTCGACACGTTGGCCCAGCGCACGCGTCGGCTGCCGCGCGTCAGCCAGCCAAAAGCCGACCCGATTCTGCAACCTGTTCGGGACCTGACGCTCAGGGTTGGTATGAAGCGAGAAGAAATTCAGGAACGTTTCGGCCTGCCGCGCGCCGTCATCATGCGGCGCAGTTCGCGGGAAGTACAGTACGACTACACTCGATTCGGGCTCACGCTCACGGTGGATGAAGACGGGAAACTGGTCCGCTGGCGATTGGATGCCCCACAATCCGCGACGGCTTCACGAAGCGTCCCGGTAGATTGGCCCCCGCAGCCGAAGGAGGCGGCGCCAAAAACTACCCCCAACCGGGAACCGCCTCTGGATCTGACGGATCGTTTGCGCGAACTTGAAGAGCGCACGCATCAGGAGTTAAAGGACGATGCAAAAGTGATCTGCGCGAGACGGTGGCCGAGAAGTCCGAATTTGCAAACAACCTGCGAGCCCTATGAATACGAACATCTCAAGGTGATTGAAAGCCAAGGCCGACGCTAACGCGTCTTAATAACCTCCTCTTGATTTCATCATGATCATCGGGCTCGTCGCAGGCATCTTGACGCCCTTGGCGTTCCTGCCGCAGCTCACCAAGACCTGGAAATCGAAATTCGCCAAAGACATGTCGCTGGTAATGCTGATCACCGTTACCACCGGTGTCTTCCTGTGGTTGATCTATGGTGTCCTGATTCAAGCTACGCCGATTATTTTTGCGAATATCGTGACTCTGGTCTTCGCGTCCTCTATCCTCACTTTGAAAATTCGCTACGGCCGAGACCCATGATCGCGGCTCTTGCCGGTCCTCATACGTTCGTTCCGCCTCGCACAAGCATATCGATACATTTCGCGACCAGGCCCGTCCATCCGGTTTGATGACTGGCGCCGATCCCAGCCCCGTTGTCGCCATGAAAGTATTCATAGAAGAGCACCAGATCCCGCCAATGCGGATCATGCTGAAATTTCTCGGTCCCCCCGTAGACCGGCCGGCGGCCATCCGGCCCGCGGAGGAAAATCCGTGTGAGACGGTGCGAGAGCTCATTGGCGACCTCTCCTAAGTGCATCATGCGACGCGAGCCGACAGGACATTCGACGCGGTATCGCTCGCCCAAAAAGTAATGAAACTTCTGGAGTGATTCGATGATCAGAAAATTCACCGGAAACCAGACCGGCCCACGCCAGTTCGAGTTGCCGCCGAACACCCCGGTTCTGGATTCTGCCGGCTCGTAGTCCACGCGATATTCCATCCCCATGACCGACAGCGTATAGGGATGGGCACGATGAAACTGTGACAGGGCGCGAACGCCGTACGGCGACAAGAACTCTTTTTCGTCCAGCATGTACTGCAGCACACGCCCCAGCCTTTGGCAATTCACAAGGGAAAGAAATCGGCGCACACCATGACGATCCGATTGCGTTTCCACGTGCGCACCGAAGTCCGGCCGATTTTCGATGAACCACTGCATGCGATGTTTGAACCGGGGGAGCTGGTCCACCAATTCGGAATCGAGCGTCTCTACGGCAAAGAGGGGGATGAGCCCGACCATCGAGCGGACTTTCATCGGCTGATTACGTCCGTCAGGGAGATGGAGCACATCGTAGAAAAATCCGTCCTCGCGATTCCATAGTTCCAGACTGTCTTCGCCCATTCGATTCAGCGCCGCGCAAATATAGACGAAGTGTTCAAAAAATTTACTCGCCATGTCCTCGTAAGCATTGTTGTCTCTGGCCAACTCCATGGCGATCGCCAGCATATTAAGGCAGTACATCCCCATCCAGCTCGTCGCGTCCGACTGTTCGATATGTCCGCCGGTCGGCAAGGGCGCGCTACGATCAAAGACGCCGATGTTATCGAGGCCCAAGAACCCGCCTTGGAAAATATTTTTTCCTTCCGTATCTTTCCGATTGACCCACCAGGTGAAATTCAAGAGCAGCTTTTGGAACACGCGTTCGAGAAAACGGCGATCGCCGACCCCGCGCCGTTTCTTCTCGATCTTATAGACGCGCCAGGCCGCCCAGGCGTGGACCGGCGGATTGACATCTCCCAGCGCCCATTCATAGGCCGGCAATTGACCGTTCGGGTGCATGTACCATTCACGGAGCAGCAGAATGAGTTGTTCTTTGGCAAACGTTGAATCGACTAGGGCAAGCGGCACGCAATGGAAGGCGAGGTCCCACGCGGCATACCAGGGATACTCCCATTTGTCGGGCATCGAAATGACATCCGCGTTGTAGAGATGCGACCAATCCGAATTCCTACCATGAAGACGACCTGACGAATGCTCCGGTCCTGACGGGTCACCACGCAACCAGCGATCCACTTCGTAGTGATAGAATTGCTTGCTCCACAGCAGTCCTGCGAATGCCTGGCGCTGGATAGACCGCGCATCTTCCGAAAGACCGTCTACCTCATGCTCACGATAAAACTCATCCGCTTCCTGCCGACGTTGCGCAACTATAGTGTCGAAGGGACCGCCGAACATGTCCGCAGAGCCCTCACCGTCGGTCAATCGCAGCCGAATCGAATGGGTCTCACCCGACGCGACCGTCACCACGTAATGCGCCGCAGCCTTCGATCCGACGAGAGCGGGATTGACCGCCTCCTTGCGGCCCTGCACGATATAGTCGTGGATGCCGTCTTTGACATACGTGGAACTATTGTCTTCACCGTAGAGACGCTGGGCGTTCGTTTCGTTTTCAGTAAACAGCAGCGGCGGCAAGCCCTCGCAGAATAAGCGGCGGCGGCCATAGTAGTTATGCGCCAATTCGATCGCACTTATGCCGTGGCCCCTACCGAATAGTGGTTCGCCGTTGCGAAGCCTGGGCCGACGAATGTCGAGTCCCCACGACCAGGTGTTACGAAACCAGACCGTCGGCAGGACGGTGAGTTCTGCGGGCTCCGGTCCACGGTTCACGACGTCGATCTGAATGAGGAGATCGTCAGGCGCGGCTTTGGCATATTCGATAAACACGTCGAAATAGCGGTCCTGATCGAATACACCCGTGTCCATTAGCTCGAATTCCGGCTGGTCCCGCCCACGATGGCGATTTTCTTCGACCAAGCGCGTATAGGGAAATTCTGCCTGGGGATATTTGTACAGATATTTCATATAGGAATGAGTCGGCGTCGAATCGACATAGAAGTAGTACTCTTTGGCATCCTCTCCATGATTGCCTTCATCGCCCGTCAAACCGAAGAGGCGTTCCTTCAGAATGGGGTCTCGCCCATTCCAGAGCGCCAGTGCGAAGCAGATAAATTGGTGGCGATCTGAAATCCCGCCTAGGCCGTCCTCATTCCATCGATACGCTTTCGACCGGGCGTGATCGTGCGAGAGGTGTTCCCAGGCCGTCCCATGGGGGCTGTAATCTTCGCGCACTGTGCCCCACGCCCGCTCGCTGAGATAAGGTCCCCATCGTTTCCAATGTTGGGTGCGACTCGCACTGTCTTCCAATCGCCGTGCTTCAGCACCGTGCGGAGGTGTAGGTTTCATCGTCGCGGTCCTTTCGTCCTGTTCTCTGTCACTATCATCCTCACTCGCAAGGCCTCGCCGACGGACCACGCCTGAAAGGGACATCCACGCGTCGTATAGGGCGCTTCCGCATCGGCTATCTCCGGCAGATGGCCGAGACCGGCCGCGTTCATGTGACGGAGCAGCGGATCAAGCCATCGCTCGCGAGCCGTCCGTTTCACCTGCGCCGTCTCGCCGTGCACACGTACCCATGCTTCGATAAATGGGCCCGCCAGCCACGGCCACACCGTCCCTTGATGATAGGCGCCATCCCGTTCGGGGACACCACCGTGGTAGACGCCAACATATCCCGGCTCACCGGGCGCTAACGACCTCAACCCCATGGGGGTCCATAGACGCTGTTCGACCGCCTCGACAACCTCCCGCGCATGAGGTCCTTGCAGAACACGGTACGGCAAGCCGCCGACAGCAAAGATCTGATTGGGACGGAACGACGTATCGACCGCACCCTCTTGGTGATCGCAATCGACTACGTCATATAGATATCCCGACTCGCACCAGAAGCGTTGCTCGAACGTAGCCGCGCCGCGCTGAAAGATATCCCTCCAGCGCGCGGACCGCGCTCCGCCGATCTTCAGCGCATTCAGCCACAACGCTTGCACTTCCACCGGCTTTCCAATGCGTGGGGTCACGACCCGGTCACCGATTTTGGCATCCATCCAGGTGAGCTGTACTCCCGTCTGCCCGCAGGCCAACAGTCCGTCCGTATCAAGATGAATGCCGAATCGTGTGCCTGCGGCGAATCCGGAAAGTATCGCTTGAATGGACTCGTCGAACAGCGTTCGATCGCGTGTGGCCGTCTTCGCGTGGTTCCGCTGCGCCGCGCACAAATAGTCGTGCAAGGCAATGATGTACCAAAGCGAGGCATCGACCGAATTATATTCCGGCTCGTTCCCTCCGTCGGGGAATCGGTTCGGGACCATGCCTTGGGAAATCGTGTTGGCCCACTCACGGAGAATGTGACAGGCTACGTCGAGTCGGCCGGTGGCAATACACAGCCCTCGTAGCGCGATGAACGTATCTCTGCCCCAATCGGTGAACCAAGGATAGCCGGCGATAATCGTTGTTCCGCGCTCCGTATTCGTCTGTCCCTCCGCGGAAGCCACGCGGTGTTGCCTACGAACAATATAGGCATCGGCCGATCGAATCAGCGGAGTGACAAATTTGCGGCGCCGCCGCAACTCGGATGCGCGGAGTGTGTTGAATAGTTGCTCGATCTCCTGTGGTTGAGAGATCGGGGGACGTTCTGTTTTTTCGGACGCCAATATCCAGACAGCCTTCTGATCGGTGACGTCCCATTTCAATTCACCGGGGGACGCCACATCCTCCGTGTCGTCGAGGCCGCGCACGCGCTCCTCCGTGTAGAGCACATTCCGGTACCATTCAGGGTGGTGACGATAGACGCCGTTTGAAAGGGACACGACTCCAGGCACCCCGGGATAGGGACTCCACGTCAGGCGTGCATGGTCTTCGGCCGGAGTGAACTGAAAAGCGGGATTTTCATGATGCAGCGCATGATAATCGCGGCCCGTCAAAAACGGGCGTACGGTAAGCCAGGCCGTCCCGTGAGGCGCGTGGACATGCCACGAGAGGGCCGTCATGGACGACCCGTGTCGGACGAAGACCTCGTGCTCGATGAGCGTTCCGTCGTCGAGACGGAAGATCCATCGAGGCCAGGGATCATGTGCAAACGATTCAATTCGCCGGGCGCCATCGGGATGGATGACGTCGGGTGCATAGCGTTGAGACGAAAGAGCCACGGAGCCGGCCGATGTCGTGACCCAGGCATCAAATCCATTGACCAGAACGACTCGGCCTGTCGGCGGGGTGACGGCGGTTAATAAGAGCGCGTGATACCGACGGGTTCGCAGACCCGCCGCGGTTCCGGAAGCAAATCCTCCCATCCCATCGGCTTCGAGCCATTCCTTCTGGGTCAGGCATTGAAGATCCAACGATACCTTTCGATGAGGACTGCACGTGAGTAGCCGAGGTGAAGTGTGCTCAGAATACTAGTCTGAGTGCGCAGAGCCTGTACAGAGAAAATTGTACAACCAGTTGTGCGAAAAAGAAGAGTTCGAAGAACTTTTCTGGACGCTAGTGAGGGATCGACGAAAGCGGACGATGGATGGTGTCGAGGCGAAGGGAGCCAGGCATGCGATCTAATTCCAGGTAACGCTTTCCTGATTGAGCAGAAAATCAACTAATTCGATACTGTCTCGTAACGCGACCTGGGCCTCTTCCGACATGGGCAGGATAGCGCCGACAGGCTTGCCGACTTCCATGTCGTCGAGAGAAGGGATGCCCAAGGAGTTCATCGTTTCGTGTTCGGGTCGATAGCTGGCCATCCGTCTCTCCCTTTCCTCCCTTTCAAAGGCTGCCATTCATGCCTCTATGAGATTTATCATACCACACGAAATCCCGTTGTATAGGTGCAGCAAGAATAGGCGGGTGACAGGAAGGTAACGTGAACAGGATGGATTCAGCGTGTAGTTTCGACTGGCGGCAAAGCGCCGAGATAAGCAAATTTTCCCACGTGCATGAGACGGCTGTTAGGCTTGAGGCGGAAGTCATCCCGACCGGAATCGACAAACTGCGGTTCGGTCACAAGATCGGTCTGCGACTGCAATTCCGGCGCCGCCGTCGGCGGTGAGCCGGCTCTCACGTAATTATGTTCACTGTTATGGACCGCATTGTACGACAGCATGGGGTGGCTCGATGGCGCAATCAAAAAGCCGACCTGGTTCAATCCGATCACGTTTCCCGAGGCTTCTCCGGACGCCATATTCAGAAATGCGACGCCCCCGCCGTTTTTCGTGATGGTATTGCTGACCAAGGCAGCCGTCGCATGATCCGTCACGAGGACCCCTTCGAAGAGATTTCTCGTAATCACATTGCGTTCGAGCCGAATGGACGATTTGCCGGCCACCGTCACGCCGTGATCGTTATCGTGGATGAGATTGCCGATCAACACGGCCTGCGAATCGGCGAATTGCACGCCGGTCGTTTCACTTCCGCCGATGGTGCAGTTCTCAATATGGACGTCTTGAACCTGTTGTCCAAAGAGCATGCCGTTGATGCGGACGTCATGGAGCACGATGCTTTTCCCGTTGAAGATACCCATCGCATGACCGCCATGTTCGCGAATGGTGAGGCCGCTGATTTCAATGTGAGTCGCGCCGTAGGGCCATTTACCGATATGAAAGACCCCCACCCGCTCGCGTCCGAGCACCGTGACTTTTTCGACCCCCGCCCCGATCAAGCGAAGACGATCCTTGCTGTGAATAGTGACATCTTCCGGATACTCTCCGGGCTGAATATGAATCGTGTCGCCGGGCTTGGCTTCGTCAATGGCGTCTTGGATAGATTTATATTGACCGCTGCCGTCCAAGGCAACCGTGACCGTGCGAGATTGACCCGGATCCTTTGCCGACTCCAACTCTTGGCCCGACACAGAGAAAGAACCGAGCGTCATCGCCAAAAGAACCACGGCGGATCGTGTGAATTCCCGCGTCATGACCCGTAGCCACATCTCTTACCCCATTCGCCGCTCTTGAGCCTATCCTGCTCTGCAAGGTACCCCATTTGGTTGTGAGGCGTAAAGGCCTCATGCTATCTTCCGCCATGCTGATCGGAGTGACGGGAGGAGTGGCCACCGGCAAGAGTACGGTCGCGCGGCTGTTTCAAAGCTGTGGCGCCCACATTATCGACGCGGATGAACTCGCGAGACAGGTCGTGCAGCCCGGCAAACCTGCGTGGCGCGAGATCGTTCGCCATTATGGCCGCCGAGTCCTGCGTCCCGATCGAACATTAAATCGTCCCGCCTTAGCCGACATTGTCTTCCGAAACCCGAACCAACTCCGCAGACTGAACGCGATCATTCATCCCAGAGTCGCGCGAGAACAAGCTCGGCTCCTGCGAGAAATCACACGAAAGAATCCACGAGCGGTCGTGGTATATGACGTCCCGTTGCTATTCGAGGCCGGAGTCGACAAGCGGGTGGATCGAATCGTCGTAGTGGTAGCCGACCAAAAGACACAAATCGCACGACTGCAGAAGCGGAACCATCTCACCAAAGCTGCGGCGCTACGGCGTGTACGTGCTCAGATGCCGCTCAAGCAAAAAATGACCAGAGCCGACTATATTCTGGATGGGACACGGCCGATGTTAGAACTTAGACGTGCGGTGAATAGAGTTTACGTGGAGTTTGAAAAATGCACGCGAATCGGGAGACGTACGGTAGGTGAATTAAAAGGTTCTACTCAGAGACCGAGATCCCGGTCATTTCCTCAGGCAGCATTACGGTGAGAGCGTACGGGGCAGACGAATCTTTGTGCGCAATGGCAACCAGCGTACACACTTGTGGTTGCGATTCAGGGGGAAGCGCGAGCAGCGCCGGAAACTTGATCCATGGGGCCGTAATCTCCGCCTGTTCGACATGCAGTCTCAGCGCAATCAACACATCCCGGACACGACCCCGGCATTCGTCGTCATCCAGCTGATGCGATGCCGTAATGCCCAACTCCCACAGCGGCTTACTGATACCGACGGATAAACGCAAGCCTACCTGTTCAGCGATCGGCGACACATCCACGAGAATTCCGGCTTCGATCGCTTCCTGCCGATTGAGCAGCTGTACCGGACGTTCTTCTTCCTGTGCCTCTTGCACCGTCAGTTCTCGGCTGGCCTCTGGGGAAGATGATGAAATCGGCACCTCTTCCAGATCGGGCAGCAACGGATGTACGGCCTCTTTGCTTTGCGTGGCGTGGATGATTCCCTCGTACACATCTCGAGCCGCAGCCGACCATTTAGGATTTAACGGAAGGCCACGGAACGCCGCCTCGGCCGCTTTCTTTTCATCGTAGGTGAGCTCTCTTGACGCCATGCCTTTAAGATAACGCGCCGTGCCGCCTTGTCAAGAGCATAGGATTTGTCCGAAACGCCCCCCACCGTGCAAGCATCTGACGGCATGTGATAAATTGTCGCCATGCAGAATGTTGCCATCATTGGGTCCGGTCCCGCCGGCCTTACGGCCGCTATCTATACCGCTCGCGCCAATTTGAAACCACTGCTCATTCAAGGGGCCCATGCGGGCGGCCAGTTGACCTTGACGACCGAAGTTGAAAATTATCCGGGATTCCATCATGCCATTATGGGACCGGATCTCATTAAAGAAATGCGAGCGCAGGCCAAACGATTCGGCACGGAATTCATCTCCGGCGATGTGTCGTCGGTCGATGTGACGGGCCAACCGCTCCGTCTCACGATCGAGGGCGAACACTCGATCGACACGAAGACGTTAATTATTGCAACAGGCGCCTCGGCAATCTGGCTCGGTATTCCAGGAGAGTCGACGCTCATGGGGCACGGGGTTTCCAGTTGCGCCACGTGCGACGGATTTTTCTTCCGTGGGCAGGAATTAGTCGTCGTCGGAGGTGGAGACACGGCCTTGGAGGAAGCGAACTTTCTCTCAAGATTTGCGAGCAAGGTGTCCGTCGTTCATCGACGGGATAAACTTCGTGCCTCGAAGATCATGCAGGATCGCGCATTCAAAAACGAAAAAATCTCGTTCATTTGGAACTCTGTCGTCGAGAGCATTCTCGGCGCCGATGTGGTAACTGGCGTCCGATTGCACAATATTGTGACCGGACACGTATCGGAGCTGAAATGCGCCGGCGTCTTCGTCGCAATCGGCCACAGCCCCAACACTCGTCTCTTCAAAGGCCAGATCGATATGGATGAACGAGGCTATATTCTGACCAAGCATGGCACGGCGACGAACCGACCGGGAGTCTTCGCAGCGGGAGACGTGCAGGATACGCATTATCGTCAAGCGATCACGGCTGCGGGATCGGGCTGTATGGCTGCCATGGACGCGGAGCGATACTTAGAGGGCTATGAGGGACGCTGAAAAAGGCACTATTACACCCATCCAGCTCCAGGCACGTCTTGGCGCGCCTGGAGCTGGGTGGGTGTAATCGGGTACGCCTGCGGTGTTGCCTCACCTCCGGCCTCGTTGGATAATCTTTTCGAGCATCCCTTTTAGATCGCGATCAGAGCGAACTCCGAATTAAGATGCGTTGTGCGATCATTCATTATCATGAGCTGGCGCTGAAGGGGCGGAATCGGCCGTTCTTCGAGCAACGGCTGGCGCGCAACATTCGTTCGGCCGTACGCGACGTGGGCGGGAAGCAAGTCGATACGCTCCAAGGGCGAATTCGGGTGATCCTGCAACCGGACGCCTCATGGCCTCTTGTGCGAGAACGTCTGGCACGTGTCTTCGGCATTGCGAATTTTTCTCTCGCACAGTCCGCTCCTTTCGACGATGACACGACCCGTCTCTTGGATCCGTTGAAGTCCGCCATCGGCGAAGCCGTACAGGATGTGGCTTTTACGACGTTTCGCGTCTCGGCCAAGCGGTCGGACAAGCGTCTGCCGATGACCTCGATGGACGTTGAACGTGAAATCGGCGCGCACGTGTGTCAGCTCACCGGCAAAACGGTCGATCTTCGTCAGCCGGATATCACCATCCATATCGAAACCCTCATCAAGGACGCGTACTATTTCCTGCACAGAGAAGAAGGTGCCGGCGGACTCCCTCTTGGAACGAGCGGAAAGGTTGCGTGCCTGCTCTCCGGTGGCATCGACTCCCCGGTTGCCGCGTATCGCCTGATGAAACGCGGATGCCCGGCCGTCTTCATCCATTTTCACGGTCGTCCCTATGTCTCGCGAGCGTCGGAAGAAAAGGTTCGCGAGCTTGCCGAACTGCTTACCCGCTATCAGTCTAATTCGCGATTGTATTTAGTTCCGTTCGGTGATATCCAGCGCCAGATCGTGCTCGGCGCCCCGTCCGCATTCCGTATCGTGCTCTATCGGCGAATGATGATACGGATTGCCGAAGAATTGGCGCGGCGCGAGCGCTGTTGGGCATTGGTGACCGGAGACAGCTTGGGCCAGGTTGCCTCTCAAACCGCGGAGAACATCAGTGTGGTCGAAGAAGCGTCCGGCTTACCGATTCTTCGCCCACTGATCGGAATGGATAAGCTCGAGATCACGCAACAAGCTCAAAAGATCGGCACGTTTCAGACCTCGATTGAGCCGGATGAAGATTGCTGCCGCCTCTTCGTGCCGCCTCATCCCAGTACAAGAACCGAGCTGGATCACATCCATAAAATCGAACGCGGATTCGATCTCATCGCCTTAGTCAAGCAAGGCCTCGACAAGGTGGAGCTCGCGGACTTGACCTTTCCCCCGTAATATTTTCACGCCTCTCTTGAACGTTACTTACACGGTGCGCAGCGCTTAGTCAGCTATTGCGTCAGCTTGACTATTCCAGAATATTTTCCTGGCTAGAGACGCTCCTCGATTGTTAGGGGGATGCCAATGCCGCCTGAATCCTCAGGATATCAATCATGAGCCGAAACCCATAGGTAGGTCCTGAATCTGTTTTACCTAACACATCGTTCCACGTTTCCACGACGCCGTATGGAAAGTGGATGGCAAGAGAGCCGAATCGTCGTTCGATGCCATGGCCGCTGGGCGTCACGAATAATCCGGAATCGATGGTGGCGGCAAATTCCAATTCCCAACGCGGCGGATCGTGCCCGTCGTAATCGGCGATCGATACCGAGACTTGCCCCAGATAGGATTGATTGGCAATTACGTCGTCGGAATAGGC
>Ga0207691_10000275_pt1 | contig 50845 bp, 40 predicted proteins | sample KBSM13metaG_FD_184327 | JGI IMG/M metagenome (GOLD analysis project Ga0207691, IMG submission 184327) | Miscanthus rhizosphere microbial communities from Kellogg Biological Station, Michigan, USA - KBS M1-3 metaG (SPAdes) (version 2) | ecosystem: Host-associated > Plants > Roots > Rhizosphere >...
AGAGTACCCTTGCCGGCGCTCGTGACCGCAATCCCTCCAGCAAACAGCATCACGCCCATTCCAAGCGCCGGGAGCAACAGCGACTTGAATACGGCCCGCCACCACACATTGCGTTGGCGTGAACGCCGACCCGCTGCAGTTGGCCGGTCGCTTCTTGCGGAGTGACTCACGTCAGTCGACCGTCGTGGAACGGCCGGAAGGTTGAGCAGTGCCGTAAGGTCCATTGCCGAGGGTGCGGCCGCTTGATCGGTGGTCTTGACGAACAGGCTACCAGGTGACTCCACGGCTGGCGCAACGGCCGGCTCTGGTGTGGCAATCGGCGCGGCAAACTGAAGCGGCGCTATCTCCAGATCATGCAGCGCTCGACCGACGTGCGTCTCACCAATCTGAGAGGTCCGCTCGAGGTACCCGTAAAGCAGCGCGCGATCGCAGATGCGGTTCACGAGCCGGGCAATACCGGCAGAGCCGCTGAAGACGAGATCGAGCGCCTGCGAGGAGAACTCCACCCGATCGCGCGCGCCGCCGACCGCTGCCAGTCGATGAGCGACGTAGCCGCCAACACCTTCGCGGTTCAGGGGCCGAAGCTCGCACACCGTCGTGACCCGTTGCGCGATCTTCTGCATTTCAGGAGCCCGCAGCCGCGATCGCAACTCGGGCTGCCCGACGAGCACGATCTGCAGCAACCGCCGCCCTGCCTCCATCTCCGACAGCGCCCGGATCTCGTCGAGCAGCGGCGCCGAGAGATTCTGCGCCTCGTCGATCACCAGCGTGGCGAACGCATCGACCGACTCGAGCGAGGTGAGAAATGTATAGAGCTGAATTCCGAGGTCGGCTCGTGGCGCCCCTTTCAAGCGGCCTTGTTTCAAGTCGTGAATCGAGACCTCGCCGAACCCGACCAGCAGCATTCGAAGGAGATCCTCGCGAGAGAGGTAAGGATCAGGAACAAATGTCGTGAACGTCTTTTGATCGAGCTGATAGATCGCAGCGCGGCAGAGCGTCGTCTTGCCCGTTCCCATGTCGCCGGTCAGGACGATGAGACCCTCGCGTCGACGGATGGCCCCCAGGAGATCTTCGAAGACCGGTGCATGGGACGAACTCTTGTAGAGCGTGCGCGGATCCGTAGTCAGGCTGAACGGCTTTGCCTTCAGGCCGTAGTACGGCTCGTAGGTCAGGACGCCCGTCGTCGGGCTCTGCAACAACGACGATGACGGCGTTGCGGCGGTGACGCCGACATCGGTACGCGCATTGCCGGGACCGACGCTTTTCCAGGGTTTCATCGAGTCGCTCAACACTCCTCGTAAACGTCTTTATCGGCAGCTAGGGGACTGGCTTGACAGACGCTCACCACGGCATTGCACGCACGGGCAATTCTGCATCCTACTCACGCCTCTGCGGGGGACCGATACACGGTCATCGGGGCGCGGACTCCCCTGCGCTTCCGTGTCTGCAATGCCGACGAACGATTCGCTGACGCCGACGCGGTACGAGCCACGGTCGCTCACGACGGTGAAACCGGCCGAAGTCCATCTTCTCGATCGAGCGCAGGCGATCTATCGCTATCGCTACATCGCCGCCGCGGCGTTTGTGGCGGTGCTGGTGGGTTCCACCCTCTACACCTACTGGCAGACACCGCTGTATCGCGCCAGCGTCAGGCTGCTGATCGAACTGGAGGACGAGCGATCGCTGGCGGTGGAAGGCGTGGGGCCGACGCGAGCACTCGAGTACTACCAGGACCCGGAGCCCTACTTTCAGACTCAGTACCGGATCCTGACCGGGCGTGAGCTCGCACAGCGCGTGGCAGGTCGACTCGCGAAGACCCGGCCCGACGTCACCGCTGATGCGGTGTTGTCTCGCGTCTCGGTCGAGCCTGTTCGCGCCAGCCATCTCGTGGATGTCTCGTTCGTCGCTGCCGCTCCCGACATCGCCGCGGAGACCGCCAACGCGTTGGTCGAAGAGTACGTCGCGCAGAATCTCGATCTGCGTCGGCAGAATATGGCGCACAGCCTCGCGTGGCTGACTGACGAGCTCGCGCGGCAGAAGCGGCTGGTCGAATCGAGTGAACGAGCGATGGCGCAGTACCGCGAAGATCAGAATGCGCTCTCCCTCGAAGACCGTCAGAACATCGTGATCGCACGGCTGAATCAGCTCAACGAGGCGGCGACGCGCGCGCGCACCAATCGCGCCCAGAAAGAATCGCTATACAGGCGCCTCGACTCGCTCGGACCATCAGCGGCTCCGGATACCGTTCCCGGCATCCTGCAAAACTCGTACATCCAGACGCTGAAGGCGCAGGTCGCGGAGCTCGAGCGCCGCAGGGCGCTGCTGTCCGAGAGATACGGCGACAAGCATCCAGAGATCCTCACGATCAATGCGTCGCTTGACGATGCCAATCGCACGCTGCGGCTGGAATTGGCGAAGGCCGTGGATGCGATCCGACACGATTACGAGTCGGCGATGCTCGAGGAGCGGACGCTCGCGAGCGCGCTGGACGAGCAGAAGGATCTCGCTACAGATCTCGATCGCAAGAGCGTGGCCTACACCGTACTCCAGCGCGATGCCGAGAGTAATCGCGAGTTGTACCTGACGCTCCTTCGTCGAGAAAAAGAACTGCAGGTACTTGCCAACAGCCGCGGCAACAACGTTCGCATCGTCGAGCGCGCCACGATTCCCCGAGCGCCGTTCAGCCCGAACCTTCGACGGGCAGTGGTCCTCGGTGGGATGGTGGGATTGCTGATGGCGCTCGGTCTGGCACTCGGCCTCGACCACATCAACGACACGATCCGGACACCGGATGATGTCTCACGGCGACTGGGATTGCCGTTCCTGGGCCTGATCCCGGCGGTCAGGGGGAACCAGGATCGCCCCGTGCTCTCGGGTTCGAGCGATTTCAGCGAAGCCATCCGTGCGTTGCGCACGTCTCTTGCGCTGAGTCACAGGTCCACGGGCAGCGCCATTGTCGTCGTGACGAGCGCGCAGCCGCTCGAAGGTAAGACGACGACGGCTTGCAACCTGGCGCTGGCGCTCGCGTACGGCGGCGCCCGTGTTCTGCTGATCGACGCCGACATGCGACGCCCGGGCATTCACACCGGGCTGGGGCTCGACAACGTGCATGGCCTCGCCGATCTGCTGAGCGATCAGGCGACGCTGACCGCGAGCGTGCAGCGTCTTGCCGAGCCCAATCTCTGGGTCATGACGGCGGGGACCACGCCGTCGAATCCATCGGAGCTGCTGGCCTCGGGCAAGATGGATGCCTTGATGAGTCAGGTCGAGACTGGCCCATTCGATTGGGTCGTCATCGACACGCCACCGGTCCTCGCGGTGACCGATGCTTCGATCGTCACGCGCTGGGCGTCAGGTGTCGCGTTCGTGGTGGGTTCCGAGATGACGCGAAGCCGGCTGGCCGAGCGCGCGATCGAGACGCTGTCAGCGGCACGACCGAGCTTCATTGGTGCTGTGTTGAATCGCGTCGACGTCAGCAGCAACCGCTATTACTACACGCAGCACTACGGCTCTCGATATCTCGAGGTAGCTGGGTAGCTGGGTAGCTGCGTAGCTGGGTAGCTGGGTAGCTAGGTAAACAGGTAGAGGCGGGTCTTCAGACCCGCCTGACATCAGACTCGCCTCAAGAATCGAGGCAACCCTTCCGCGAGACGACGTAGATACGACAACGGCAACAACACACCTGGCTGCACGCCGTACTTCTGACTGACGTAACCAACGGACGGAATCAGATGCTCGGTCAGCAAGCGAACGCGGGCTCGAGTGTTGAGCGCGCGCAGGTCGAGCATCAACCGACCAAGACGTGTCAGGTTCTTTCGCAGATACACCGCTGAGCGCTCGAGTCTTTCGTCGCTGACCAGATGCGACCTGACGTCGGACGGAATCGATGCGTGAAAGCAGGCGTGCGCCGAACGCAGACCATCGCTACAGAGCGCGCGAACCCGATGAGCGGAGGCGACTGAAACGAAATCACTCCAGTCTGCTGCCGTGAAACGCGCGGCGAGCAGATGGATGTCGTACAGCCAGATCAAGTCATCAGATAAGTCGTGGTGCGCGGCGCGATGCACGCACGCCAGCAGCAAGGCGTCGACAGGTCGAGGGATGCGCACGGATTGTCCGCGGATCGAAATTGTGCACGCCCTTTGAGCAAGCTCCTCGTAGGCTGGCAGATCGGCGAAGATCTGCGGATTCGCGACGCGCCAGTGCACGTCGAGATGCATTTCTCCGGTCGCAGTGGCCCGCGCAAACGGCATCTGATACATGACCAGCTCGCCTGAGATAAACGCCGGCCGGGTATAGCCCAGATCTTGAAGCACGTCGATCACGTGTGCGCGCTGCGAGCTGGCGATCAGAAGATCGACATCCATCCTCGGGCGAAGCCACGACTCCTCGTAATGTGTGTGGGCCAGTGCTGCGCCCTTGATGACCAGCGGCACGATGCCATGTACGTCGAGCGCCGCGAGCACGCGATTGACTTCGCGGATGTCAACCTCGTCGAGGATCGCCGCCGCCCGAAGTTCATCGCTGATCTGACCCGTGCGCCAGGCAAGGAGCCGATCGACTCGGTTCGCGCGCGCCGTTGCAAACAGCCGATCGCGCTCGTCCCCGCCTGGCAGGTCGTTCGAATCGCCGCGGAGAGTGGCGCACAAACGAGCAACGGGGTCGGGGGTCATTTAAAGAGGACAGCGAGCGTAGCCAGCATATGCGGAAGTGTCCTGATCAAATGACCCCCGACCCCATTACAGAAACGACCGAAGAAACAGCTGTCGGGCGGGAGGATGTTTCAGCAACGCAACGATGAGTTGCCGGTGCCGATTGAAAGTCGCGGTCCGCCGGACGATGGGCATCACGCCATCTGTCCGCGCCAATTCGAACAGACCTTCAATGTCCTCATCCGGCATCCGCTGCGCCAACGTGCGAAACGTCAGCTGCGTATCGAGTTCGTCTTCCAGGCGCTCCCGCCAGCGCCGCTCGTATTCAGCCAGCCGCCCTGCCGAGAGATCGCCCTCACACAACGCCTCGACCGAGACCTCAGCAGCGATCGACGCGCTCACCAGGCTGTAGTAAATGCCACCGCCGGTGGTCGGCTTGACGAGGCCGGCCGCGTCACCGACGACCAGCAGCCGCTCGCCATAGGTCTTTGCGATGCGATTGAGCGGCAATATCTTCTGACGCGGCGCGCCTTCGACCGGCTCGACGCCCCAGCGCTCGCTCACGCGAGCCACCATGCGCTCGAAGTACGTCGGCGATCGGTCCTCGGACATCACGCCGATGCGCGCATAAAACCGGGCTCCTCGCCGAATCGGCACGACCCATCCGAAGCCCCGAGGCGCGACATGGCTCCCGAAGTGCACCTCGACATCGTCGGGACTTTCGACGGGCAGCTCGCGTTGCGCGGTGTGCAGAAAGAGGGAGGGAACCGTCAGTCCAAGCTGCCGGTGAAGCGCATAACGCCCGCCACACGCCAGAATGCAGATGCGCGCGTGCACGTCTGCGTGTCGGGCCACGCTGACCACGACTCCATCCTTGTGGACGTGCACACCGACCGCCCGGCATTCGTGACGCAGGTCGACGCCGGCGCGAAGCGCACGCTCCGCCAATGCCGCATCGAATGCCATGCGATCGATCGCGACGGCTTCGATGGTCCGCGTGTTGTAGACGACGTCGAGCCCGGAAGGTGAGAAGAAGCGAGCAGTGGTCAGTTCGTTGAGGATGACGCTGCCCGGGAGATCGAATTGGTCGAAGGCCTCACGGGCGAGGATGCCCGTGCAGTGGACCGGATCGCCTATGACCTGATGTTCTTCGAGGAGGGTAACGCGCAGTCCGCTCTGCGCCAATCGAAGACTTGCAAACAGCCCGGCGGGACCAGCACCAATGACGACGGCATCATACATTCCGGCTAACGAGTTTCCACATCGTCAGCTCGAGTGTCAATCCGGCCGCTTCAAACGGCGTGCACGCCGTGCGACACCGGGTGTCGCTTCCGCTTTGATCGCGTCGGGTAGCAGGGGAGGATTACGCCGTGGCTGGTGCACTCGTAGCTCGGCTGATGTCAGAACTTCGAGCCGCGTGCCTCCCAGGTCCCACGGAAGGTGATCCAGAAAGACAGTGCCACCAGACGCATGTCGAGCCAGAACGACTGCTGGCGCACGTAAAGGACGTCGTAGCGGAACTTCACGCGGCGCGGGATGTCACGTGGCGCGAAGATCTGCGCGATGCCAGTGAGCCCAGGCAGCACGCTCGCGCGGATCGCAAATCCAGGAACGTCTTCCAGGCGCTCCAACTCACCCGATCCGAGGGTCTCGATCTCGCCGGGCCGCAAGGCCCGCGGACCGGTGAAGCTCATATCGCCGCGGAAGATGTTCCAGAGCTGCGGCAGTTCGTCCATCGCCGTGGCGCGCAGCAGACGGCCGACGCGCGTGACGCGCGGATCATGTTCCGTGGCCTGGATGGCGCCGACGTTCGCCTCGGCGTCTGGAATCATCGAGCGGAACTTGCGCACGCGGAACGGCACGCCTTGCAAGCCCGATCTTTCCTGAGAGTAGAAGACCGGCCCGCCGTCTTCGAGCTTGATCATCGCTGCAATCACCGCCCACAACGGCGCCGATGCGAGCAGCCCCGCGCCGGACAGCAGCATATCGAACCCGCGCTTGGCGAGTATCGACCGGCGGCGCGCGCCAGTCAGCTGCTTGCTGGTCCGGGCGACAATATCGATGCGAGGGCCGATGATCTCGTGATAGAGCGTACGCGTGCTGCTGCACATCCTCTCCGCCGTGAACTGGCTCGACACCCGTTCGCGCGCACCGGCTCCCAGCCGCTGTCTCAGCTGCGGATCTCCAAGGAGCCGCGCAAGCGCACGATGAAGATCGTCGACGTCGCCGGGCTTGACGATGAGGCCGGTGCATTCGTGGCGATTCACCCAGGACACACCGGTTCCGAGTTCCGTGCTCACGACGGGACGCCCGCAGAGCATCGCTTCGAGTTGCACCATCCCAAACGCTTCCTGGCGCGTGACCGACGGGAGGACGAAGACGTCGCAGGCGTAGTACCAGTCGAGCAGTTCGTCGGCGGCAACTTCACCAAGGAAGTTCACACGCTCACTGATACCCAGATTGCGGGCGAGCGATTCGAGTGAAGACCGCAGTGGACCATCCCCGATGATGACGGTTTCGGCATCGAGCCCCGCCACGGCACGCAGAAGAACGTCGACTCCTTTGTAGGGGACCAGCCGCCCCACGAATAAGAACGTCGCCCGCCCCACGCGCTTCTTGATCGACTCGAGGCTTGGCGCCGTTCCGGGTCGATATCGCTCGAGAGAAAGACCGAACGGCACTACGGCGCATTTGTCCCGATATCGGGCAAGTGCCGGCACCTCTCGCAGAGGGGGTGACGCAACAACGATTCGAGTGGCTCGTCGTAGTGCAAATTCCAGGAACGGCTCGTAAAGAAGCTGGTACTTCCACTTCGACCGAACGACTTCGCTGTGGTACCAGACAACAAGTGGGATACGCGGTCGAGCGAGGAAGTACGCCACGAGCGCCATCGGATTCGGCTCATGCAGCACGAGGATGTCGGCCTCGGCTCGTGCGAGCCAGAAAGGGAGGGTCGGTGCGAGCCCAACCGACCCGGCCCTGGCGATAGTGCGGACGCGTCGCACAGCCACGCCGCCGCGATGCTCGAACGTCGTGGCGCATCGCTCATTGAGCACGAGCGCGGAGGACTCTGCCCACTCGGCCTCACCTCGACCGAGCGTCTCGACAACGGTCTCGATTCCGCCTCTGACCGGCGGGTAATACTTGCCCAGGTGCATGATGCGAAGTCGCTTCATACGGCAGTCGCGACGCTATCGATGTCGTCGTTGTCGGCCAGCCCCGGCAACAGCTCGCGATACACATCCAGTATCTTGCGGGCATGTTCCAGCGCGTCGAATCGGCGCGCATCGGCGACGGCCGCCGCCCGCCGGGCCGCCCACGCTGCTCCATCGGCACGTCGCTCGTCCAGGAGCGCCGATACCGTATCGGTCCAGGCGCGCACGTCGCCCACTGGACAGTACGACGCGACCTTCCCACCCACCTCGCGAAGCGGTTTGAGATCGCTCGCCACGACCGGCGTTCCGCACGCCATCGCTTCCGCAACCGGCAGCCCGAACCCCTCTCGATCGGAAGGCTGCAGCACGACAGCGGCTCGACGGTACACCGCTGCAAGCACGCGACGTTCGAGGAACGGCAGGACCGTAATGTGGCGCTGCAGTCCACGGCGAGCTACCTGCCGGCTTTGTTCTCGTGTGAACTCTCCACCGACTCGGATCAGTCGAAGCGAAGGATGTCGTTGGCGCAGCGATGCGACGACGTCCAGCAGCACGTCGATGCGTTTGCGCCGCACAGTACTCCCAACGTGCAGGATCTCCGGGCAGTTGACGTCGGAGGGGCCAAGGTGTCTGGACGCGACTTCGTCAGCTCGCGGGTCCGGCCGCGGTGTGCAGGACGTGTGCAGCCCGTACGGCACGACCGTGACGCGCGACGGTTCGAGAATTTGCGAAGCGAGCAAGGCATCTCGCGTCGCGTGACTTCCGCACACAATCTTCCGTGCAAGCACGAGTCCGGCGAGAAGACGTTCTCCGAGCAGCTTGCCGACGATCGACTGCCCTTCGGTGCCCGGCAGGACTCCGGCAAAGGCGTCGACGTCATGGCACATCACCAGCGAGCGATCCGGCGGTAGCACGGTCACCAGGTGAGCGTAGCTGTGATCGACGATGTGAAAAAGGTCGAAGTCATCGGCCTGCATGCTGAGCATCCGGCGGTAGTCCCACACCCGGTTGATGATGCGATCGGCGGTTGTTGCGGGACTCAGCCGGCCTACGCCCGGAAGTCGCGTCAATCGTCGCACCATCGATGGTCGGATTTGAGTGGCATCGACGATACGTGTCTTCGGCGATCGCAGCCCGAGCATGAGGATCTCGGCGACGAGATCCATGCTGTGCCACCGCTCTTCGGCAAGATCGGCAACGATCGCAACGCGAGGACGTTTCATATGCCGCGCTTCCGAGCCACGAACCAGCGCTGTGTGGCGAAGTGGGGGCCGAGTCCTCGAATGGGCGAGGTGTCTTCACGGACAAGACGAAACCGGCGGCGCACGAGTGCCCGCAGGACGCGCCAGTTGAATCCCTTGTGATCGTGAGTGGGGTTCCCCGCGGCGTCCTTGAAGGCCGGGCGCTGAATGTGTTGCGTTGCTCCGGCCAGAATGCTCGATAACAGTTCGCGCGGCGTGTAGCTTGTCGTGCCGGGATAGTCTCCAATCCGACGCCACCCGGCGAGCGTGCGGACGGCTTGCTTGACGACGACGGGCAGCCCGGTTTCGATGGGAACACTGATGACGAGCGTGCCGCCGGGAGCGAGCAGCCATTCGAGTCGCTCGAGCAGGACATCAGGGTCCGTCACGTGTTCGAGCACTTCCATGCAATAGATGACGTCGAAACTTTCGCGCTCGCTCGGCTCGAGAGCGGACACATGAACGAAACGCAGGTTGTCATATCCGGCGAACCTGGAGCGACAGCTGTCGACAATCGACGAGTGAATCTCCGCACCAACGGCGGATACCGCCATGTGGCTGGCCAACAGACCCAGAAACGTGCCGTCGCCGCACCCATAGTCGAGCGTTCGACCGCCCTGCACTTCGCGCGCGATTCGGAGTGCGGCTCGGAATCGCCCGCGATGACTCCATGAAATCAGCCGTGAACGACTCCGCAACTGGTTTCGCGCGTAATACCCGGAGAGCACCGCTTGCAGGAGTCCGCTCACGCCGCCTCCCGATGCCGCTCGACTCCGAACGCGACCGTGGTGAGGATGTGCCGCAGGTCCTGGAATGCCTTCTCCCGACTCCATTCACGACAGACGTGGTCGCGTCCAGGGCGCATGCGCGCGCGAGCGGCTTCGGCGTCACTCGCGATCTCGATCAACGCGTCTGCGATCGCGCCCGGATCCTGACGTGGAGTCAGCCGCGCATACCCCTGCAACTGGACGGCCATGCCGCCAACGGCCGTCGCAACCACCGGTGTCATACACGCGAGTCCTTCGAGCGTCGAGTACGCGGCGCCTTCGGCGAGCGAGGCGAGTACCACTGCATCGACCGCACGAAAGTAATCAGGCACTTCTGAAATGGGATGTACGGCAGGCCGGCCGATCACCCATTCCGAGATATCTCCTAAATCGAGGGCCCGGGCCAATGCGATGAACTCGTGGAAGCCGCCCCCAAGATTCAGTACGACGGCATCCAGTCCCCGGGCACGTGCCAACGCGACTCCTCGAAGCACGGTTTCCGGGTCCTTCTCATGGCTCATTCGACTGGACAGCAGGACGAGGAACTGCCTCACTGGCAGATTGAGCAGCCGCCGGAGCCGCGCCCGTTCCATTGCATCTGCGGGCCTGAATCGATCGACGTCGACGCCGTAGTAGAGACCGATTTCACTACGAGGGCAGGATCGCAGCGCGATGTCTCGAAGATACGGACCCATTGCCAGACATCGGGTCGCGAGTCGCCCGTTGATCGTCATCAGCGTGCGAATGACTGCTTCGCCCACCAAGGCTCCGACGATGCCAATCCGCCCGCGCTCCCGTCTACAGCGGAAGTACTCGACAGGTGCAATGCCCATGTAGGTCACGACTGGCACGCCGCGAAGTGCGCCGACGAGAGTGGCGTTGAGCGCCCCACGCAGTACCTCTTGCGCAAGAATCACGTCGAACGTCCTGGCGACGCGCCACAGATACAAGAACGATCGCGCTTGAAACGCCAGCCGTCCGCCGGGAATCTCGTGCACGACGAGTTGCGCGCCACTTGCCGCGACGCGATCCTTCAAGCCGCTTTCTGCGTAAGCGTGAGCCGGGACGGCCATCGTCAGATCGCAGATCTGGCTCAAGCCAGCGACGAACCGGATATCGGTGAAACCCTCGACGAAGAAGAGCACGCGAAGCTTACGCTGCACGTTGAACCCCCTCGAACACAGCAAGCAGGCTGGACACATGTTGCTCGAACGTTCTGGTCGACCACGCGCGTCTGGCACCCTCACGTAGACGGGCATGGGTCTCGTGGTCTCGCAGGCAGTCGACGATCGCGTCCGCCAGGCCAGTGACGGTTGGTGGGCTTCCACTCGCCAGGTGACCGTTGACACCCGTCTGCAGCCAATCCGGAATCCCGCCGACGGCGAAGGCCGCCACAGGCACTCCATGCAGGCCAGCCTCTGAGCCAACCAGGCCGAACGGCTCCGGCCACAGACTTGGCATCACGACGAGGTCGGTCTGGCTATAGAGGCGTTGAAGCTCCTCCTGCTGCAGCCAGCCGGTGAACTCCACGTTGATCATCGGCTCACGCCGCTGAAGCGCCGCAGCGCGTTCTTCCCATTCCGCTTTCTGCGCGCCATCGCCGGCGAATGTGATGTCAACGGGTCGCTGAAGTTTCGCCACTACCTTCGGCAAGGCGTCGAGGAACTCCCGGCCGCCTTTGATCGTGTACATGCGCCCGACGAAGAGCAGACGCCACCGGCCGTCCGAACGTCGAGGCTCATCCAAGATCTCAGTGCCCGCAGTCAGACGACTCGCGACACCATAGGGAACCTTGAACACTCGTGCCGGCTCGAACCCATGACGCACGTACTCGTCGCGCATGCGATCGGAATGGGTGACGATCGCGCGGTAAGCCCGTAGTTGCTCGAGACGGCTCGCTTGACGACGAAACTCGCGAACCATCGAGATGGGGCTCCACCCGCCACAGCCGCGCACGTGATACTCCGCCAGGCAGCGCCAACCAAACACCCGATCGCACGGCTGCATCGTCGGACGTCGATGGGTCTTGAAGCCGCTGATGCACGTGCCGTAGAAGTCATGTGCAAAGAACACGGCAGGAGCAGCGTCGAGCGTCCGCGCCTCGATGTGTGGATCGAGGAATCCGTGCGAGAACAGAATGTCTGGTTTCCAGTCGCAGAGCGCGTCGATGGCTCGATCGATCCCGATCGTTTCGATGTTCCAAACCGGCGTCTGGATGCCTGTCTGCAGTTTGGGATGGTCGAGAGGAGCGTCGCGTTCATGCAGCAAGGCGAGTTCGTGCCCCAATCGCTCCAGGTTCCCAAACAGGTCGGCGAGGTACGTGCCTGTGCCTCCAAACCTGCGATTACTCCAGTTGGCGACGGCTATGCGCACGTGAGTCTGCGTGTGTCAGGCTGCCTGAAGCGCGGATACCGTGTGCGCGAGGTCGAATCGCTCGGCGTAGAGCGACCGTCCTTGCGCCGCAAGTCGACGCCGTTCAGTAGGCTCTTGCAACAAGCGGATCACTGCGTCGGAGAATCCCGTTGCGTCTGCGACGTCGACAAGAGCAACAGCGCCACTCTCTCTCCACAGCGATTCTGTGAGATGCCCTGAGGTCGTCACGACGGCACATTCCCGTGACAGACAGGCCATCACGCTCGTGCGCCTGGAGCTGATACCGTCGGGATACGGCTGCAGCAGAAGATCACAGGCTTCGAGGTGCCGTGGCAGGTTTGCCGTCTCGACGAAACCGGTCGAGCGGACACGTCCGGTCCACGCGGGATGTTTTTCAATCAGCACTTCTCGGAACGCTTCGCTGCCAGCGCCGATGAGCAGAAGCGATGGCTGCAGCCTGCTTTCCATAATCGCTGGCAATCGCCCGGCGAGCAGGCCGGACACAACAGGGCCATACGAGCCGAAGTGACCGATCAGTGGCCGAGAGAGGCCCAGGTCGTCCTCTCCAGCAGGAACATGTGATTCGCTTGTCGGCGTAATGCACGCCGGAATCGGAAGCCAGTCGATACGAAGTGTTCGACCGAGGGCATACGGTCGCAGGAGGCGCTCCCAGGCCGGTATGGCCACCAGTACTCGCGTAACCGAGCGCAAAAGAACCATCGTCATCACACGATGCATGAGCGCCATCGCCACATGGCGCAGTGGCCCCGGCCTGAGCTCGATGAAGGGCTCGTGCACCATCAATTCGACGACGTCACCCTTGCGCGTGCGCCCGGCGAGCCAGACACAGAACCCGAGGTTGATCGATCGATATCCGTAGCCATGGGGCACCCACTGCACCAGCAGGCGACGCGGCGACGGAAATGTGTCAAGCGATTCAGACAACCTCCGGAGATCCGAGGGACGGAATCGACCGGGCTCGGTATGAATCTGAACGGCCGACGATGCTCGCGTGGTCGCCGTCGGCGGACACCAGACGTGAACCTCTGCGCCATCACGCGCGAGGGCCTCCGCGACCTGCCGTGTGTAGTCGCTGACACCACCAACGTCGGGCGGATACTCACTCGTGAGAATGTGCCAGCTCGCCATCATTGCGCGCCGTGCGTGGCAACGAGCACCGATCGCCTCGGCCAGCGCGACGACACGGCCGCCTCGTACTGCGCAAGGCATCGGCTTACCACGGCGGGCCAGGTAAAGCGATCGAGCACATGACGACGCGCAGCAGCTCCCATACGCGCGACCCTGTCAGGATGCTCACGCAGACACGTCAGCCGATTTGCAAGCGCTGGCGGATCGTTGGGCGGTACGACGAATCCCGTGACTCCGTCGAGGACGACCTCCGGCATGCTGCCGACGTCTGTGCAGATTCCTGGTATTCCGCAGGCCATCCCTTCGAGCAGCGTCTGCCCCAACAGCTCGGGCACCATCGTTTGCCGTCCATCGGGCAGCCGATAGACGCTCGGCAGGACCACACACAGAGCGGCTTGGTACTCTCGCACCAAGGCAGCGTCGTCGAGACAGTGCAGAAACGTCACGTCCTTTCCGCGAGCACGATCCAGCAGACGCGCGCGAATTCCCGCATCAGGTTCTGGCCCCACAATCCTCAGCGACATGCCTTCCGGCAGTGCCCCGATGAGATCGTCTATGCCCTTGTGTGGCAAGAGCCTGCCGACGAATAAAACATCCCGACGCGCCGGTGCCCGCGGGACCGGCGAAAATTTCCGGACGTCTACGCCGCCACCGACGACATGTGCCGCCGGATTCAGTGTGTGCCCGAACACGCGCCGGCTGTACTCGCTCAGATGCAGATGGCCGTGGAACCAGCCATCGGTGCTGATGTAGGCCGAGACATCCCAACCTCCGCCGCCGAGGTCGCTGACGAAGACCCGGCGACCGTTGAGCCGTCCCCACGCGGCAGCCGCGCTGCTCATGAGGACGTGCTGCTGATGGCAATGAATGACATCCGCCGCACGAAGCTCGCCGAAGACGGCCCGGCTGAAGGGATTCGAGCGTTGCTTGCGCACGAGCCATGGGTCCCCTATCACGCGGACCCGAAGCGGTCCCCATTGCTCATCACGGCTCTCCACTCCGAAACTGACGAGAGTCGTAGGCACGACGTCGGCCATGTGGCGCGCCAGTTCGCAGGCGTAGCGCTCGGCGCCGCCAACGATGCCGTCCGGGCCAAACAGCGCGGGAACGAGATGGACGACGCGCACGCCTACTTCAGCACCTGGAGCTCGTAATACAGGAACCACGCCGGAAACACCCATGCCCATCGATGCTCGTAGGCTTGCGGCCAGCGGTTCGCGGCTCGAAAGACGACGCGGTTCAACAGCGACGCGTGGAAGCTGATGCGCGTGTGGCGACGACTGAATCTGGCGATCGAATAGTGAGCCAGCTCATTCATCGCGCTGAACGGCTCAAAGCTATTCCAGCCGAACCAATGACGGTGCGTGACGTCGGTAAAGGCGTTTGCGCTCGAGAAGTGTGGAACGGTCACGTAGAGGACGCCGCCCGGCTTGCTGATTCGGTGAATCTCTTCGAGAACAGGGATGACGTCTACGACGTGCTCGAGGACATCATAGGCGTGCACTTCATCGAAACTATCTGCGGCGAATGGCCATGGCGTCACGTTCAGGTCGTGAACGACGTCAGCTGACACCGTCGCGCTGATATCGAGGTTGACAGCGTCGGCGAGCGGCTTCTGTCCGCATCCAATATTCAGTCGCGTCGGCGGCATTGGTTGTTGTCAGACGCGTGAATCAGTTGCCAAGCGTTACCGGCCGGTGTGCGCGTCGCTTGACCAAATTCGCAACGCGATCAGCCCAGGGTTGAATGGTGGCCCTCAGGATCGGCCCGAGCGGTGGACGCCGAAGGAGGGGAACCATGATCGCGATGTAGGCCACCATAATCGCGAGCGCGGCCACCACGATGCCAATCAGTCCGTGAATGGGGCTGAACGACAAGGATGCCGCTACAGCGACAAACACGATCCCCATGCGAGTCAGCCACGGACCCAATGGCACCAGAAACGCCATCGGGGTCGTGCCCTGGTCCCGCGCCAGGCCTCGAAGATTGTTGGGTAGACCGACCAGACATGTTGCCGCGAGCGGGCCGATCGCAGCGCCGTACAACCCGAGCGGCGGAATGAGAAAGAACATCACCGTAATGCCGACGATGCCTTCGGCAATGGTAGTAAGCGCAAGCCTCCGTTCGTTGCCGAAGCAAAAGAGCGTGTAAACGGTGGTCGTGTTGAAGTGACGAACCAGCATTCCGGTGAGCAGCAGCAAGGTCAGACCCTGCCCACCGAACTGTTCATCACCGACCCACCAGTCGACAAAGGCCGCGTTTGTAGCCAGCACCACGCAGAAAACGGCGCCACTCGCCAGCAGCATGGCCTGCGTCATGGTGCTTGATAGCGCAAATAGTTGTTCGCGCGATGCCGATGTTCTCAGTTCGCTGAGGGCCGGCAACGCAAGCTGCATGAACATCTGGGGCTGATTCGCAAGCAGCGTGATCAGCTTTGCGGTACACGCGTAGGGAACGATCGCGTGTGGACCGAGCAGCTTCCCGATGATGAGAATGTCTGTGCCGGAGAGGAGTACTTGCGCCAGCTGGCTGACGATGATCCAGGCTCCCCGACCAATCTGTTCACGCATCGCCGCCAGCGTCAGCGATGGAAGACGTTGGGGCAACATGCCCGGAAATGTGCGCGCGAGACGAAACCACGCCATCGCTGCGGACAACGTTTGCGTCGCAATCCATCCCCAGGTGAGCGAATAGAGCCCGAACCCCAGGTACATCCCTGCCACTGTGCACGCCGTGCCCACCGCCCAGGATGTGAGCTGCGTGGTGCCGACAAATGCCAAGTCCTGCAATCCCTGTAGGACGGCGGTGAAGATCCGAAGTGGGAAGGTCAGGACAAAGACCAGTACTACCGTGCCCAACGGTCCACGCAGCGGTGCCCAGTCCGGCGGCAGCAGCCACACGACTGCGCAGCCCACCAAGGCAACGCCTGGAAGCTGCCAAACGACGATCGTCGCCGTCTGACCGATGAGGCTCGTAATTGCCTGCGCCCGATGGCTGGCCGGAAGTCCTGATGCGCTCGCTACCTCGCGCGGCATCACAGCGACAACACCAAGATCCATGAGGCCGAGATAGAAGACTACCTGGGTGCCAAGCAGCCAGAGTCCGTAGTCGTGCGAACCCAGGCTATGGAGAAGAAACGGCGTGAGCCAGAGTCCGACCAGCGCCGCGGCAGCCGTGTGCAAGTAGCCCAATCCCAGTCCGCGCAGAAGACGCTGCGCGCGTCCGTTACGCACGACGCGCCACCGCCGCACCAGCCAATGCGCCCCCGAGGGCCCAAAACTGAATGCCGAGTTGTGTGTTGAATACAGGCCCTGTCAGGCAGAGTGCCGCGATACACAACTGCAAACAGAACAGGACGGTCGCCAGATCCTGAAAGGTATGACCGCACGCGTCGCAAGCGAGATGGTAGCCGTGGCGAAGCGCAACGAACAGCGCTCCCGAATAGACCAGCAACAGGGGCGCGCCCCCATCGAGCAGCCAACCGGTCGGCTGAATCTCCACGTAAATCGGCGGAGCCTGCCACAAGGTCGAGTCGCCGAAGAGCAGCTGCATCATGCCCCAGCGGCCGACACCCGCGCCGAGCGGAAACTCGTAGAGCAGCTCGTTGAAGGTGTAACGGACGAACAGACCGCGATTTTCATCGAAAGCCCGGAAGATGCCGGTGTCGAGCAACCCGAGAAAACGCTCGGCCACAGAGCCTCCTCCCACGGAGATCGCCCAGACCCATGCACCAACCAGCACGATCAATCCGGCCACTACGCCAGCGGCGCTGTCGATCGCGCGCCCCTGCCGGAATCGCAGAACCGCGGCGACGATCACGGCGACGACAGCCAGCAACGACAGCGATCGCACCTGCGTCAACAACAACGTGGTCATGCCGAGCGCTGCTGCTGCCAGACACGTCGCTCTCAGCAGCCATCCCTGGTTGCTGCGAATCGCCAGGGTCAGGCCCAGCACCATCGTCACCATGCCGGCCACCGCAGCACCTCCGGGCAGATCGCTCAGGCCAGGCGGACGGACGACGCTTCCGCCGTCGGCGCTGGCATATGTGAGCGAGCTGACGATGTCGGGATTGAGCGAGAGCGCGAGAACGCTGAACTCCGGCGGCAGAAAACGCTGCGGAAAGTAGACCTGCAGAATGCCGACCGTAGACGCCAGGAAACTCGATCCGAAGAGCACCCATACGAGCGTCGTCAGCCGCCTCTCATTTCGAACTGCCCTCCCCATCCAGAAGAGCGGAGCAGCGATGCTGACCTGAAACACGATCTGGCCAAAGCCGGCCATCAGGTGGGTGGTGGGATGCAGGAGGTTCACCGACAGCAACACGGCCGAAGCCAGCAGCCACCTCGCCGCCGCCGGGAGCGGCTCGCCAGTAGCGCGCCGGAAGTAATACAGGAGCGATGCGGCACTGATGATGTACGGCATCGCTCGGAGGTAGGTGCGATAGGCCTGTGCACCCGGCACGAAAAACACGGCGCCCCACAGAACTTGCAGTGCGATGAAGGCCTCGGGCCATCCCCATTGCGACTCACGTGTGACTGAGGCGACGTTCGTTGATCGCAGCGGTCTCACGTACGGGAAGGAGCTATACGGAGGCGACTGGACTTGCATGCACCTCCGACATGTTGAAGAGAAGCCCCTCGTACCCGTCGAGCATCCGACCGAGAGAAAATTCCTGAGCTCTCCGCGACCCTGCGGCACCGAGTGAACACCTCAGTCGCTCATCGCCCAGGAGATCTGAAACAACACGACCGAAGTCTTCGTCAGCGGGTACCAAGCCATAGTGACCGGCGTCGAGGAGTTCGTCACTGCCCGGGTTCGCGGTGGCGACGACGGGCGTGCCACACGCCATCGCTTCGAGATATGGAAGACCGAAGCCTTCGTAGGTACTGGGAGAGGCATATATCCATGCCCGCCGGTACAGGTCAGCGAGCTCCGCATCGGACACGCCGGTCCGATAGATAACGCCGGCGCAATGCGGGCCATTCGCACCGACCATCGTCAACGTCGCGGACGGATGCTGTCTCTGCACGTGGCCGACAAATGCGTCGAGCAGAAATCTCCCGCGCTTCCGGCCGTCGAGCGAGCCCACGAACAGAATGGATGGCTCTGGCGACCGCATTACGGGCGTGGGTGTGAAGATGGCGTCGTCGACACCGTGCGGCAGCACCCGGCGGATGAACGGATTATCGCGACGCGCGTTCTCGCTGACTGCCACGACCCGGTCCTGGCAGAGAGCGGTCAGCAATTCCTGCACGAAGACCCCGTACTGAAGCAGGTATCGCCCGAACGACGTGGCCGACTGTGCCTCTCGACGCGCGCTGCCATGCATCACGCGTAAAACCGGGCGGCCAGCCAGCGGCGCCAGCAGACTGTCCCCGTGCATGATCACGGCATCGAACCCGCGGTAGTCGGGCAGGATCGCGAGCACGTTCCCGAGATAGCCCATCGTGATGCGGCGGCCGATCCACGAGTTGACGAACGGCTTCCAGGGAAGCGGAAGCACCTCATAGCCGGCGCGTGCAGGCCTGGGATCGTGCGTAAACACGGTGACGTCGTGGCCGCGGCGCGCGAGTCCGTCGGCGAGGGTGTGCGCCGCGCGCTCGATTCCGCCACGGCGCTCGCCGTCCACCGGGAGGCAATAGCTGAACATCGCCAATCGCAGACGTCGACGTTCGAGCATCATTTCGCGCGCACCGTCGCGACGCGCTCGAGGCGTGGACTGCTGACGACACCGGTCAGCAGTGCCTGAATCCTTCGCATCTGCACCGACGGATCACAGAGTTCGTGCGGTCGCTTCCGTGCTTCTGCGCTGAGTCGCGCGCGCAGATCAGCGTCCGTAATCAAGTGCCGCAACGCGCCGGCCAGGGATGTGATGTCGCCCGGCGGCGTGAGCATTCCACAGGAGCCGCTGACCACCTCGCAGGCGCCGCCGATACCGCTGGTCACGACTGGCAAACCGGCACGCATGGCTTCGATAAAGGTGAGGCCAAAGCCTTCCGGCGTCGTGTTCGGCTGGCAGAAGATGTCAGCGGCGCTCAAGATCGCGTGGATGTCGTCTCGCTCGCCAGTGAAGCGCACGCGATCGGCAATGCCGCGATCGCGAGCGAACGCCTGGAGGTTCCGGAGGTAATCGAGGTCGGCCGCACGCTGCGCCCCTCCGACGATCCAGCACGTCCAGTGCCGAAGGTCGCGAAGGTTCGCCAATGCCTCTAAGAGAAGCCGGTGGCCCTTGAAGGACTCCAATCGGCTGACCTGCACAAGAACGACATCGTCGTTCGAAGTCTGGAGAGAACGCCGCAGGACGTGCGGGGCGTATGCGCTTTGTGGCGATTGATTTGTCGAGACCGGGCAGTACGCGTACTCGATCGATGTCTGTGGAAGCCAGGTTGCCGCGCAATCGGCAGTGAATCGGCTGTTGCAAATCGCGACGTCGGGGCGAGTGGCGCGGCACAGGCGCTCGAGCCAATGTCGGCCCTTGCTCGCCATGTGCACCCACAACAGGACTGGATATCCGGCGGTTCGAATCACCGACGCAAACAGCACGCAAGCCCAAGGCTGCTGACAGACGACCACGTCGTACGATTCGCGGCGCAACAGATCGTTGAGCGCGCGTCGTGCGCGCAGGACCGTGAGTGGCCGGCTCAGTTGCGCGGCTGGCAACGCCTGCGGCGGACAACCTAATGTCGCGAGTTCGGAAGCGAGACGTCCCTCGAAGCACACCGCGAACTCACTCTTCATCCCCGGGGCGGCATGCGCCTCGCGCACCAGGGTCGTGAGAAACGTCTCGACGCCCCCGTACAGGTTCCCACTCGTAATGTGGAGCACGCGCATCAGTGCACGTGGGCGAGTTCCTGATAGATTGGAGTGAGCTCGAAGGCCATGCGCGATCTGGTGAAGCACCGCTCCGCGGCCGCCCTGCCAGACGTCCCCAGGTGCGCGCGAAGACCAGGATCCGTCGCCAATTCCTCAATCCGTTTCGCCAGGCCTGCCGCGTCGCCCGGCATGTGCGTCATGGCGTGCTCACACGCGTCGGTCAATTCGATGGCGCCACCTGCACGGCTCGCGACGACGGGTTTGCCGCACGCCATGGCCTCTGCGATGACGAGCCCGAACGGCTCAGGATCGGTGCTGGCGTGCACCACGATGTCCAGCGACCGGATCGCCGAAGACGCGTCGGCAACGAAGCCGGTGAATCCCACACGTGAGCCAAGCCCGAGCGACTCGGCCCGCTCGCGAAGATCGGCAATCGCGACTTGACTGCCCGACGTCTCGTAAATCGGGCCACCGACGATGTAACCACGGATGGGAATGGTGGCCGGGACCAGCGAAAGCGCTTCGAGGAAGGTCTCGTGTCCTTTCCACCGTGCAAACGTGGCAACGAGGCCGACACGCACGAGGGTCTTGCCGGGAGGTGGCAACTTCGCGAGCGCATCCAGATCGAGTCTGGGTCCGTCCGGAGAGAATCTGCCGAGATCGACGGCGTTCCAGACCGAATGGATCGGCAGCGCGTGCCCGCACACGGACCGGGCATCGTCAGCAACGCTTCTCGAGTTGGTGACGATTGCCGAGCATCGGCGCATGGAGCGTTTCAGCAGCCGGGACATGAGAGATCGGCGACCGGCGAAATCGTGGAAGTGCCAGACCACTGGAGTGCGACGAGGCTTTGCCCATGCAGCGAGCACGTGCATCTTCAGGCCATTGGAATGAATGACGGTTGGACGACGGCGACGGAGTAAGCGCCCCAGCCGACGCCAGTACGAGAAGGCAGGCGCGATTGCCGCGGCACATCTGGCGAACAACTTGAGCGTCGACCAGAGATCGGCCCCGGTGCCCCAATCACCAAGAGCGGCGAGGGCGGGCGGAAACGCAAGGACCTCGACCGAAACGCCGAGTTTCCTGACTCGCTCGACCAACGGACCTTCCGATGCGACCACGAGATGCAGCGACCAGGATGGATGCGCATCGCGCAGGCCAGCCAGCATTTCGTGCAGCGCCGCCTCGGCGCCCCCGATCTGGCCAGTCGGCGAGAGGAAAAGGATGCTCACAGCACTCGTTGTTTGACGACGATCGTGTCGCCTGCCTGAACGAAATCAGTGGGCTTGGCGTCGAACTCCGTGCGCTTGTTGCCGACGATGCGAATGATGCGAAGGCGACGATTCGAGCCGCGTTCGCTGATGCCACCCGCCGTCGAAATCGCCTGCAAGACCGTCATATTCCGCTCGAGGACGTACGACCCGGCATTGCGAACGAGACCCACGACGAAGACACGTTCGGCCTTCGGCACGAAGATGGTATCGCCGTCACGGATTGTGACATTGCGCGACAACTTGCCGCCCTGGATCTCACGGAGGTTGACTGTCGTGACCTCCGCGTCTCGCTGGTCGGGCAACGTGGCCGATCCGGCGACGGCATCCTTGGGGTGCAGGATGAGCACTTCCACGCCAGCGTCGTCGGTGGGCGCTCCAGCAGTCGCGAGGGCATCGAGAAGCGTGATGGGCCCAGACAGAACATATTTGCCCGGAGTGCGGACTTCACCCATCACGAATACGCTTTGACTTCGAAACTGATCGACGTCAACAGTGACCTGAGGATGGCGAAGATAGCCGTCCGCCAGACGGATCTTTACAAGATCGGCGACCTCCTGCACGGTTCGGCCAGCTGCCTGGACACGGCCGATGAACGGATAGCTGAACTCGCCGTCGTGCTCGACGCGAAACTTCCCCGACAGTGCGGGTTCATTGAACACGGTGACGGTCAGCACGTCTTCCGGCCCGACCACATAGTTCAAACGGTCGCCATCCGAGTGCGCGGCCTGAGCGGCCGCAACAGCTAGCGCAAGAATGAAGCGGATCATCAGGACAGTCCGTAGCTCACCGACACGAGGACGCGTTGACGTTCGTAGTTCCGGATAAGCGGGTCGCTCGAGCTGCGCTCCCGCCGATCGACCGTGAAACCGAGTTCGACCTGCTCCCGCACCCGGATGCCGATTCCCCCACCGATCAGCGACGTATTCTCGCGCCGGCCGTCGAAGGAGGCTCCGCCGATCCGCTGGTGACGCAGCTGCCAGCGTTCACCCATGCCAATCAATTCGAACGGGCCGGCCACGCGATACCTGATCTCGAACAACAGGCCGGTCTCGAGATAAAACGGCTGGAACGGATCGTACGAGAAACGCACATCGCGCCCGCCGTCGAGGCGGCCTCGCAGCCGGTCGAGGACACGCAATCCAAGCGTGACCGATGCGACCGGCCCGTCGTAACCGGCCACGCTCGAATGCACCGGTCTGAATGCACGGTATCCCGCTCGCGCCCGGCCGACGACCGCTGCACCATTATCAAACTCCACGTAAGGGGCAATGCGAAGGCTGTCGGCGTCCTTCTCGGGCGACGACTCGAACCGATCGCGCTGGACCTCCGCAAGCGCCACGATGCTCGTGAACGGTGTCAGCCGAAGGCGCGCTCCACCGGCGGCGATGTCGGTCGTGGAGTTGAGTTGCTCGGCCAGCGACACGCCGGAGTACCGCTCGTTCGGATCCCAGGTGGCTTTCTCGCGGTAGACCCATCCCATCAACGATGTCTTCGATGCCACGTCGATCTCGGCGCCCAGTGTGAGCAAAGAGCGCCCTTGCCGTATTCGCTCGTCGATCTCCAGGGTCTGCCGTTCCTGAGTGTTGTACGAGATCGTCGCGAACGGCCGGATGATGCCCTCGGTCAGGTCGTAGCGTCCCTCGAAAAACCCATTGAGCGACTGCTGATCCTTGTAGGTTTGGAAGTACACGAAATCCCCGGTGCCGGTGCCGATGAATCGGCCGCTCGCGATCGGAACCACCGCATAGAGCCGCGGCATGACGGAGTACGTGAAGTCCTCCCGCGGCGCCACGCCATCGTTGTTGACGTTCGAGTCGGTGCCCACGTCGTGGAGGGAGATGCTCGGGTAGAGCGATGCAGGGCCGGCATGCACGATCGTCGTCGAGGGCAGGATAGGCGCAGAGGGCGCCTGCGCGTCCAGTCTCGCAGTGCTCACGATTCCCAGCGTCGCCGCGCAAAAGGCGACAACTCGTCGACCGCTCATCATCCGGCTCGATCCTTTGCTGTTCCCTGCTGGGAAGTTCCGTGCAATCGGCTGAACGGGCGAAGCTTCGCCCCGTAGCTCACACTGCGAACGTACGAATCGGCGCGCGCGGAGGCATGTGGCGCGTCGATGGACAAGGAGCGACTCCGGAGTTACAGAACGACTCCAGGGACCTCAGGTCCGTGACTCTGGAAGGTTTATCGACCTCGACCGTCGCGAGCCTTAGACGGAGGTGTTTGGCGGTGCGGTCAGTCTTTGATGCAGGTGACGAGCGACCAGATTCGCGGAAAGCTCACCTTCTGAACCGAGATCGGTTTGAGCTGCGCTTGCGCGAGGAAGCCTGGAAGGTCGAGATCGGATTTGAACCCGATGTGGACGGTGAACGGGGAGATCGCCCGCTCGATCTTTGCGAGCAGCGGGTTGGGGCTGCGGAAATGATTCAGGATGATGATCTTGCCGCCGGGTCGGCAGACGCGTCGCATCTCGCCCACGACTTGAACCGGATCGGGCACCACGCTAATCACGTACGGCGCGTACACCACGTCGAAGGAATTGTCGGGAAAGGAGAGGTTCGCGGCGTTCATCTCCATCAGACTCACGTTGCGCAGACCCTTGCGCTCGACACGCTCGCGCGCCTTCATGAGCATCTTCGCCGAGAAGTCAATGCCGGTGACGTGACACGAGCGCGGATACAGCGGCGCGTTGATGCCGGTGCCGATACCGACTTCGAGAATTCGATCGCCCGATTTGAGTCCCATCCCTTCGAGCGCGACGAGCCGCCCGGGATGAAGCGTCGGGCCGAATGTCAGGTCGTAGACGTTGGCAAGTTTCTCGTAGACCGATTCAACGAAGTCGTTCTCGACGGCCGTCACCGACAACGAACGGGAGGCAGCATCGGGCTGAAAATCGTCATCGCGCTCGAACAGGGCCATCAGCGGCTCCTCACATGTGTGCCCGGATTGCCGGGCCTCGATCCTGTTTCGACAAGCGGCTCGGCTGTCTCAACCGTAGCCCGCAACCTGTTCGACTCGCTCAACTTCCGGCACGACACGCGACAGGACACGCGAGGACTGCCGTTCGGCACTATACAAGGCCTTCCCGATCCCGACAAGCACTGTTTACAAAAGGGGAATTTGTCACGCGGTGCGCAGGCCGGGCTTGCCCTCATCCCAACGCATCGAGTAAGGCCAGGCCGAGGTCGAAACGGCTCGGTGGAGGGATCACATTTACCCCGTGCACGCTGGTCCGAAGCGCGGCTGTGATCTCAGCGGAGATCGCGATGCCCTCATCAGCGGCAGCCTCGACACTGGACGCCCGTCTCATGCGATCGAGCATCGCTGACGGAACGTGCACGCCGGGAACCTCATTCGCCAGATACTCTGCATCGAGCACATTCTCAAAAGGTCGCAGGCTCAGCACAATCGGCAGACGTGCGTCCTCGAGTCGGCGATGAAGGCGCTCGAATGCCGCAACGTCGAACACGGGCCTCGTGATCACGTAATGGGCGCCGGCGTCGACTTTCCATTCGAACCGACGAATCTCCTCATTGAGATCCTCGGCCCCGGGATTTACCGTGACGCCGATGTGGAACTGCGTGGCCGTCCCAATCGTCTGGCCGCCGACGTCGAGCCCATGATTGAGTCTGCAGACCGCATTCACGAGACCGATCGAGTCGACATCAACGACGGCAGTGGCATCCGGGTAGTCACCCACCGGCCGTACGTCGCCGGTGACCGCGAGCAGGTTCCGTACCCCCATCGCGAAGGCGCCGAGCAACTCGGACTGAATGCCGATCAACGGCTTGTCACGGGAAGAAAACTGCAGCACGACGTCGATACCGGTCTGTTGCCGAATCAAGACCGCCAGCGAGAGGGCGCTCAGGCGCGGGCCGGTCACTCCATCGAGCACGTGAACGGCGTCAACGCCACGAGCGCGCAGTTGAAGAGAACGATCGATGGCGGACCTCGTCTCGTGACCTCGCGGCGGCACCATTTCGATCAGGCGGACCCAACGCCGGCTCTCGAACGCGCGACTGAGTGCAGACGGCTCCGGCGAATTCAGCAGCGCCTCCACGGACGACGATGAGGGCATTCGCGCCTCGACTGGACCAGACCTCTGCGCCGCCGTGCCATGTGGCGTCTGCAGTCCAACCTTTGACAGCGCAACTTTGATTTGCGAGATGTGGTCTGGCGTCGTCCCACAGCACCCGCCAACGAGCCGAACCCGGCGCTCGACGAAACGCCGCGCGTAGGACGCCATGTACTCCGGCGATGTCAGATAAATCGTGCGTCCTTCGATGTCTCGAGGACGGCCGGCATTGGGTTGCGCCGACAGGCTTGCACCCGTTGACGCCGTCATCCGCTCGAGCGTCTCCAGCATGTGCGCGGGGCCAATGCTGCAGTTGAGACCGATCACGTGAGCACCTGACTCGTGGAGAGCCGGCGCAAACTGCTCGGGCGGCGTGCCGTCCAGCGTGTTGCCATCCTCCTCGATGGTCATCTGCGCCACGATCGGCAGCGCGCACAGGCTGCGAACCGCCGCAATCACCGCGCGGATTTCATTCAGGTCGCGAAAGGTCTCGAGGATGAAGAGATCGACGCCCCCATCGAGCAGCGCCTGTGCCTGCTCGCGAAAGTAGGTCTGCGCCTCGTCTTGTCCCATGCGGCCCCATGGCTCGATGCGCAAGCCGAGCGGTCCGATCGCGCCCGCGACATAGGCTGACCCGCCGGCCGCCCGTCGAGCCAGGCGCGCCCCGGCTTCGTTGATCTCGCGCAGGGAATCCGCCAGACCAAAGCCGCGGAGCTTGACGCGGTTGGCTCCGAACGTGTTCGTCTCGAGAACGTCGGCACCTGAACGCGCGTAGGCGTGATGCACCGCCAGTACGCGCGCGGGGTCGCTCAGGTTCAGGGAATCGAAGGAGCGGTTGATGAACACCCCTTGCGCGTAGAGCATCGTCCCCATCGCGCCGTCGCAGACGAGAACGCGCGCATCGAGTGCTTCGAGGAAGGGCTGCACTGTCGTTCAGCGCGACGCAGGCGGCGCGCCTGCGTCTTCAGGCGCTCACGGCCGATTTGGCGTCCGCGGGCGGCGCGACGAGGAGGTCGGCCTTGTCCCACACGAAGTCGTCCTTGCTGTACACGGCCAGCTCGTAATCTTTCCCCATGAAGATGGCTGACACAGGACAGGCTTCCTCGCACATGCCGCAGAAGATGCAGCGGGTCTTGTGAATCTGATACACGCTCGCATAACGCGGTCCGGCGAGCACGGTCCCGTCGTTCTCGGCCGCTTCGAGGTAAATCGCATCGGCCGGGCACGCGACCGAGCACAAGCCGCAGGCCACGCACTTTTCCAGGCCGTTTTCGTCCCGCATCAGCACCTGCTTGCCGCGGTACTTCGGGAACACCGGGACCTTCTGGTACGGGTAGTTGACCGTTACCGGCTTCTTGAACATATGCCGGGCGGTGAGCAGGAAACCCTTGATGAGGGGACCGATCATCCTCTAATGATACCAACACGGCGGTTCGAAGGGGCGACGGTGCGAGGGGGCGACGGTGCGAGGGGGCGACGGTCTAGCTCGGACTCTCGGACCCTCGGACCGGACCGTCGAACCGTCGCACCGGACCTTCCTTCGCACCCTCGCACTTTCGAACCCTCGCACCGTAGAATGCCCCAGTGGAACCGCGCATCCTGACGCCCGAGCAGTTCCTGTTGACACTGCTCGTCCGGCTGGCGGCCATCGCCGTGCTGGCGACGATGCTGGCGCGATTTCATCGGTTCCGTCGCATCCTGATCTTCGAACGGCGCGGTTGGGTCGATCGGCTGGTCTTCACCCTGTCGATCGGCATGCCGCTGATGGCAGGCGTCACCAGCCGCGTGATCCTGAAGTACGACGCCGCAGACCTGACACTCGAGGGAGCGTTTCTCGCTGGGCTCCTGGCAGGCCCGTATACCGGTGGGCTGGTTGGTCTGCTTGCCGCAACGCCGGCTCTGATTGCGAACGAGTTCATCGCTCTTCCCTTCGCCGTCGGCTGCGGCTTTGCCGGTGGCGGACTGCGTGAGGCGTGTCCGAAGGAAGAGATCTGGCAGTTCACTCCATTCGTCGTGATCGACCTGCGCAAGCACCTGTGGAAGATGGTTCGCAATCTGGAGCCCAACTGGCAGCTTGCGATTCTGCTTTCCACCGTCGCGCTCGAACTGCTGCGGCAGGCGCTCGGCGCGCGTTTTGGTGCAGAGCGGCTCTTCTACCTGGGCTCGCCATCACCGTGGATGACTCTCGTCGTGGTGCTCGTGACCGTCGTGGGAGTGGCGACACCTATCAAGATCTGGAACTCGGCGCGCATCGAGCATCGCCTGCAGGAGCAGGAGCAGTTGCTGCTCGCCGCGAAGATCGAAGCGCTCAAGAGCCAGATCAATCCACACTTCCTCTTCAATACGCTCACGTCGATTTCTTCGCTCATCCGGTCGCAGCCGGACACGGCCCGGACGCTGATCGTCAAGCTCTCGGCGCTGCTGCGGCGGCTGATGCGCAGCCATCAGCACTTCGTCACGCTGCGCGAAGAGCTCGAATCGATTGACGAATACCTGGACATTGAAGTCATCCGCTTCGGGCCCAAGCTTCGCGTCCGAAAGGAAATCAACCCGGACACGCTCGACATCGTCGTGCCGAGCATGCTCCTGCAACCAATCGTGGAGAACTCCATCAAGCATGGATTCGCGCGGAAGGTCGGCCCCGGCGTGATCACGATTCGAAGCCGGCGCGAGAACGGGCGCGCCATTATCGAAGTCGAAGACGATGGGATGGGCTTCATGCTCGAGCGGCTCGACCAGCCCATGTCGAGCGGTATAGGGCTGGCGAACGTGCGCGAGCGCCTGGCGGTGATCTACGGCGATCAATATCAGTTCCAACTGACGAGCGAGCCCGGACATGGTACGAGCGCCCGCATCGAAATTCCCGAGCTGACAGCCGTGCAGCAGATAACGGCATGAGGCGGGACGACGCCTTCACATGTGAAAGTGTGTGAAGGGGTCTGACCCTCTCGAGGAACAGAATGAGAGTCCTTGTCGTCGACGATGAACAACTGGCGCGTGACGAGCTCTGCTATCAGCTCGACCAGCTTGGCGATGTCGAGATCGTGGGCCAGGCGGCAGACGGCCTCGAAGCCCTCGCCGCCGTCGAAAGACATGAACCTGATTTGGTCTTCCTAGACATTCAGATGCCGGGTCTCGGCGGCTTCGAAGTCGCAAGGCGACTCCTCGAGAAGGGCGACGAGCCTCCGGCGCTGGTCTTCGTGACGGCGTTCGACCAGCACGCGATCGAGGCGTTCGACGTGAACGCAGTGGATTACCTGCTCAAGCCAGTCGAATCGGGACGGCTCGAGCAGGCTCTTCAGCGTGCCCGAAAGCGGGTTGAAGCGGACCGGCAGGGCCCCAGCGGTTCGCTGCCGGTGAACGACCAGCTCGAGAAAATCGTCAAATTGATGACAAGCGGCAGGCAAATCCGGCGAGATCAGGTGGCGATCCGCGTCGGGGAAAGGTTCATGCTCGTCCAGGCCGAGGAAATCATCTATGCCTCCCTGGCTGACGACTCGATTAACATAGTTACAGGGCAGGTAGCGGGAACGTCGAACTACCGGACCCTGGACGATCTGCAAGCGCGTCTGGACCCGGATATCTTCTGGCGCGTGCACAGGTCGCATCTGGTCAACATCAATAAAATCAAGGAGATCGTCCCTTGGTTCAGCAGGAACTATATCCTTCGGATGAAAGATACGAAGGGAACGGAAATACCGGTGAGCCGCACTCAGACCAAGCGGCTCCGCGAATACTTGAAACTGTAGCCGAGCCGATCGAGCCGGGCAGCGCCCCGCCGATCCTCGAAGCCGTTGTCGTCCCGATCGAGCCCGGCGTCGACGCGCATGCTGCTGCCCTGCACCTCGAGGTCGAGGACCCGCCCGCCGACGCGCTGTCGCAGCGACTCAGCGTGTGGCGAGACGAGCTCGTCGCGTGGTTCAAGACCCTCTTCTCTGCCGCCGTCTACGCCACGCTGATCGTGACGTTCGGCTTCCAGGTCGCGCGCGTGGAAGGCCAGAGCATGGCTCCCACCCTCGCGGATCAGGACCGTCTCATCGTCAACAAGTTCGCCTATCGAATGGGCGCACCGCGGCGCGGCGATATCGTGATGCTCTATTACCCGCTCAATCCGGATAAATCATTCGTCAAACGCGTCATCGCTGAAGAAGGCGACGAAGTTCGGATCGTCGACGGTCGTGTCTACGTGAATGACGTTCCGCTCCCGGACGATTTCGTACCGCCCGAGTACCGCAGCCACGACGACTTCGGCCCCAAGAGGGTCGACGATGGCTACTACTTCGTGATGGGCGACCATCGCAACAACAGTTCGGACAGCCGGCACTGGGGATTCGTGCCGAAGAAATACATCATCGGCCGCGTGCAACTTCGCTGGTGGCCGATTCCCAACGCGCGGGTCTTCTGACGGCGGCCCGCGCGGCCTTGTGTGTCTGACCGATACGCGGAAGTCAACACAGTCCTCTATCGCGTTCTATTCCTGAACCTCGCCGTCGCGCTGGCGAAGATCATCCTCGGGTACTTCACGGGTGCCGTCTCGATCGTCTCGGACGGCTTTCACTCGCTGACCGACTCAGCGTCGAACGTGGTTGCGCTGATTGGTGTCTCCGTCGCGCGCCGGCCACCAGACGCGAAGCATCCATACGGCCATCGCAAGTACGAGACGATGGCGTCGCTCGGGATTCTCGTCTTCCTCGTCGTCGTCCTGGTCGAGGTCCTGACAGCCGCCGCCGATCGATTCGTCAATGGCGGCACACCTCGCGTCTTCCCGGAGGGCATTGCTCTCATGGCCCTGACGCTCGCCGTCAACCTCTGGGTGGTTGCTTACGAGATGCGCGAAGGACGCCGGCTGAAGAGCGAGGTCCTCCGCGCCGACGCCAAGCACACGCGAAGCGACGTGCTGACGACGGGAGCGGTGCTTGGCGCGTTGATGGGGGTGTGGTGGGGCTATCCGCTGCTCGATCCGATGGCCGCGCTGCTCGTCGCCGGCTTCATCGGCCACGCGTGCTGGAGCATTGCTCAGGAGGCATCCCGCGTCCTGGCGGACGAGATCGTGTTACCGGAAGCGCAAGTGCGCGCGGTGGTTCAATCGGTGCCCGAGGTGCTCGGCTGCGAAAAGATCCGGACGCGGGGATCGGCTGACTACGCCTTCCTCGATCTTCACCTGTGGCTCAATGGGACCACGTCGCTCGCACACGCACATGCGACGTCTCACATCGTCAAGGATCGGTTGATGACGAAGTTCCCGCAACTGGCGGACGTCGTCATCCACATCGAGCCGCCGCCGCGCTTAACTCCCAACGCCCAATCTGAACGTTGAACCAACTCCCAAACAGCGACTTCGTGTGGGAGTTGGGAGTTGGAAACTTGGGAGTTCGGACGAAGTTACTTCGGCCGATACGTCTCGCGGGCCATCTGGCCGTAGGGGACCGCGCCGACGGTGACGCGGATTTCAGTCTGCTTGTGGCGCTCCACGGTGCTCTTCTTCGTACCACCGTTCTCTTCACCCCAGACCAACGTCAGCTCATCGCCGACCTTGATCTCGGGGTCCACGACACCCAGTGAGAGCATCGACTGTTCGTTGAAGCTGATGCCGGCGAACATCGAGAGGCCTACGATCTTGCCGCCCTTCATGACCTTGTCATACGAGGACGACGCGTAGTTGGACAGCGGCAGATCGATATACTTGTATCGCTCGGCGCCCGGCGTGAACTGCGACGCGACCACCCTCGTGACATCGTCGCCGTTCCACACGAAGGTGACCTTCTTCCGGTGCGGTTCCTTGGACTTTTTCTCGAGCGCTTCGCGTCCCACGAAATCGTGATCGAACTTGACGAACGACCCGTAACCCATCTCGTAGGGGGTCACGTAGTAGTCCTCGATGTCGTTCGAGACGTAGCTGCCCCCGAGCGAGCCCGTGGCCTCGTAGCCGCTGGCAGGCAGCCACTCGCGATACGTCTTCATCTTCTCGCCGGTGTAGACGGCGGGCAGCGGCGAGGGAATCCAGCCTGACTCCAGCGTGTTGGTCGCGTACGCGCGCGCGCCGACCTGAACCAACCCGAAGTCCTTTCCGGCTTCAACGATGGCACCGCGGATGTCCTCGAGTTGCTCGTACGGTCCCCACACTTCGAGACCCGGGGCGCCTGCCATGCCGTGCCGCAATGCGCGTACTCGGCGGCCCTTGATGTTGATGGCGTCCATGTGGAAAAACTTGACGTCGGGGATCGGGCCGCCGTTGAGGCGCTCGAGAATCTTGGCCGCGTTCGGACCCTGAACCTGAAAACGATAGTGGCGACGGATCACCGCTTTTCCGCCCGTGATCGACGGCGATCGGTCGTCGCGCGCAATCTCGACCTTCCAGCCGCCGGTCTGCGCGTGGAATTGGACCCAGTTGACCGTGGGTGCCCGTCCCACCAGATTGAACTCCTCCGCGGCATGACGAAACATGATCACATCGCCGATCACGTACCCGTCGTAGCTGCATGGCGCGAACTGCTTGGCGCGGTCCGGTGGGAAATTCGCAAAGCTGTTGGTCGCGAGAGAGGACAGCATCTTCATCGCGTCCGGGCCGGTGACGAGAAGTTCCGCCATGTGGTGTGACTGATCGAAGAGGACCGCCGACTCACGCCAGGCTCGCTGCTCGTCGCGCCAGTTGGTGTACTCGGACGGCACGACCGGGTACACATAGGCCCCGATCGGCGAATTCCGCAGTAGATCAACTGGATTCTTGCCCTGTAGCACCTGCTCCAAGCTTTGCTGACTCATATTTCCTGTTTGCTCCTCTATGCGTTCGAAGGATGGCCAAGCCACTAATTATGTCCGGCTCGCGGGTTCCGCGCCAAGCGTGGCTGGACGCTCAGTGAGCGCCGGCCGGAGCACCCACCGGGACGCCCGCTGTACGTGGCACATGGCGCCGGACCAGAGCGAGGGACAGAAACACCACAGCCATCAGGATCGCCCAGCACGTGAAGTAACCGGGGGATCCGCCCCGGTCCAGCGCAAATCCACCGACATACACGGCCAGCGCGTTGCCAATGCGTCCGAAGGCGACGGCGGTGCCAACTCCCGTACTTCGAATCTCGGTTGGGTAGACGTGCGCAGCCAACGCGTACATCGTCGTCTGCACGGCGTTGAGCAACCCACCGGTGACGAGGAACATCGCCATCAGCGCGAACGTGTCTGTCGGATCGAGCCTCATGCCCGCCATGATCATCGAACAGACCACGGCAGCAGCCGACATGCCCAGCATCGTCACTCGCGATCCGACTCGCTGAATGACGAGGGCGCCAAGGATTGCGCCGATCACACCGCCGACATTCACCCACTGCAGGCCACCGGCCGCCGCCGCCGGTGAGAATTTGCCGTTATCCCTCAGCATGGACGGCACCAGTTGAATGGCCACGTAGTTGACCATCAGACAGAAGAAGAACGAGGCAAAGAGCCCGATGGTGTCGCGGCGGAAGGCAGGCGCAAACAGATCACCGAGGGTCGCCTTGGAGGCCGCCACTCCGGTGCCTTCGACGTACGCGACATCATCCGGCATGTGATGCCCCATGCGGCGCATGATCCGGGTCAACTCGGGCCAGCGATCGCGATGACCGACCAGATAGCGCGGCGACTCGGGAAGCGCCTTCCAGAGAGCCACGGCCAAAACGACGGGCACAAGGCCGCCAACGATGAAGAGAACGCGCCAGCCGTACGCAGGGCCAATGATTCCTGCCATGGTGCTCGCGACAAAGCCGCCCAGTGGGATGCAGACAATCGTGAGCGTGACCGCGAACGGCCGCCGATGGCGGGGCACGTACTCCGAGGCGAGAGCCGCCGCGTTGGGCATCGCTCCACCGAGGCCGATGCCGGCAATGAAACGCAGCAGGCCAAGCATGAACACCGAATTCACGAATGCTATCGAGAGCGTCAGCACGGCAAACGCCATGACGCTCCCGAGCAGCGCGGTCCGCCGGCCGAAGCGGTCGCCCAGAATCCCGCCCATCAGGCCGCCGATCATCATGCCGAACGGGCCAGTGGCGAGCGCATTCCTGAAGGCGCTGTTCTGCACGCCCCACTCTGGCGCGATGAACGGCACGGCGTTCGGGAGAAGCTGATTATCGACGCCGTCGAGAATAATCGTGAGCGCGGTACCAACGATCAGGAGTTTCTGATACCCGGTCCACTGTCCTTCATCGATCACCGCGCCAACATCAACTGTCTTCATTCAACTCCCTTCGTTGGTCCGGCTAAAGCGGGACACTACGCGCGTCGTCGGGGCTTCGGGGTCGAAAGTATACCAGCGACCGCTTATGATCCTTGGCTGACGTGACCAGTGGCGCCCAACTCCTTCTTTCGATTTTCGTGTCCGATCTCCTGCCGGTGTTCGCCATTGCTGGCGTGGGATTTCTGCTCGCGCGATATGCACATGTCCAGGTCCAGACCGTCTCACGCCTGACGTTTCACGCGCTGGCGCCAGCGCTCGTCTTCAACATACTGGCCACGTCGACGATCGAGAGCAGCCAAGTGGGGCGGATGGTGCTGTTCTATGTACTCGTGGCGACCTCAGCGGCGCTGATGGCGCGGATCGTGGCAATTCCGCTTCGGCTGGACCGGCGCGCCCTCACGGCGTTCCTGCTTGTCGTCATCTGCTCGAACTCCGGCAACTACGGGCTGCCGGTCACGCTGCTGGCCTTCGGCCGCGAAGCATTGACCTTCGCAAGTGTCTATTTCGTGACGAGCTCGATGTTTACCTACACCGGCGGAGTGTTCCTCGCCGCCAGCGGCAAGCGGAGCGTGCGCGATGCCCTCATCGGGGTGGCGAGCATTCCGGCCTTTTATGGGGCGCTGGCCGCAATCCTGACGATAACACTGGGCCTTCAAATACCTGGAGCGGTGAGGGCTCCCGTCACGCTCCTCAGTGATGCCGCAGTGCCGATGATGATCCTCGTGCTTGGCATGCAGCTCGAACGCGCGGCGCGGCCCGAGCGCCCCGGCGTCGTCGCCGCGGCTGTCGTGGTCTCCCTCGTGCTGACTCCGCTCGTCGCATTGGGCGTCGCGCACCTCGTCGGTCTACGCGGGGCGGCGCTTCAAGCCGGCGTGCTCCAAACGTCCATGCCAACCGCGGTCATCACAACAATCCTCGCGGTTGAATTCGACGTGGTCCCGGACTTCGTGACGAGCGTCGTTTTCGTGACGACGCTGCTCAGCCCCCTCACCGTCACGCTGATGATTGCTTACCTCCAGAGTGTCTAGGTGGTTAGAAAACGGTTTGCGAGGAACGCGGTGGCACCGCAGCCCGCAACGACGGCGGCCATGGGCACGGCTGTTCCGTTGGCAAAGACACCGATGAGGCTTCCGCAGACTGCACCCAGCACGAACTGGAACGTTCCGAGCAACGCCGAGGCGCTGCCGGCAACCTTGCCATGCGGCGCCATCGCGAGTGCAGTCGTGTTCGGCAGGACGAACCCGTGGCACGCGATGTAGCAGAACAACGGGACCAGAATGCCCGGGAAGCCACCCAATCCGGTATACGCGTCGACGACCAGCGCAATGCCCGCAATCATCGCCACCGGTAGAACGATGTTGAGAATCCTATGCGTGTCCACGCGGCCGACCAGCCAGCGATTGAGTTGCGACGCCGCGATAATCCCTACTGCGTTGGTGCCGAAGTACAACCCATACCGCTCGGGCGGCACATGGAAGAGCTCGATGAAGACGAACGGTGATCCAGAGATGTACGCGAGAAGGCCGGCAAAGATGAGCGCACCCGAGAGCGCATATCCCATGAACCGCCGATCTCGAATCAGACGACCATACACGCCGAGCACGGCGTTGAGCGGCTGACGCAGCCGACGCGCCGCGGGCAGACTCTCGGGTAACGCTGTCGCAACGACGACGAGCCAGACGGCTGCATATGCGGTCAGCAACCAGAACACGGCGCGCCATCCGAAATGTACGAGCAACTGCCCGCCGATGAGCGGCGCCAGAATCGGCGCGAGCCCCATCACCAGCATCAAGACTGACAGCATTCGCACCGAGCCGGACTGATCGAAGTGATCGCGGACGACGGCGCGCGGGATCACAATCGGAGCGCAACCGCCCAGCGCCTGCAGAAAGCGAAATGCGATCAATGTGTTCACGCTCTCAGCGCGGGCGCAGCCGATCGACGAGATCATGAACAGTGTCAGTCCCAGGTACAAGCTCGGCTTCCGACCGAGCCGGTCCGATAACGGCCCGTAGAACGCCTGGCCGATGGCGATTCCAATGAAGTACGAGGCAAGACTGGATTGAACGACGCTGACGGCGGTGCCGAACTCGCGGGCAATGGTTGGCAACGCCGGCAAGTACATGTCGATTGCCAGCGGCCCGACTGCGGTGAGTGCGCCCAGGATCAGCGCGAGGCGATAGTAATGAACGTGCGCACGCGGCTCGATGCCCGGTTGGAGATGCATCGGATCACGCACGCGTGTTGCGGCGGCGAACGGAGTGTCCGGCTTTGGCTGGACGGACATAGTGACCCGATCGGCCGCCCTTCTTCTCGATCAGGCAGATGTCACCGATGACCATCTCCTTGTCGACGGCTTTGGCCATGTCGTAGATGGTGAGCGCGGCGATCGCGACCGCAGTCAGCGCCTCCATCTCCACGCCCGTCTGGCTCGTCGTCCGTACGCGCGCCTCGATACGATACCCGCGACGGATGTCGGTCAACTCTACGCTGACGTGAGTGAGCGGTAACGGATGACATAGCGGGATCAACTCCGACGTTCGCTTCGCCGCCATGATGCCGGCGAGTCGAGCAGCCTGGAGCGGATCGCCTTTCGCCAACGCGCCCTGCCTGATCAGCCGAAGGGCGGTCGCGCCCATCGTGATTTCTCCGCGCGCTGTCGCTTCACGCGCGGTGACCGCCTTGTCACCAACGTCGACCATCCGCGCCTTCCCCTTCGTGTCGAGATGCGAGAGCGCTGGCGCAGGCGTCGAGCCGGTAGTGCGCCCTCTTCTGGCCACGCTATTGATCTCCCTGAGCAAGGTAGAAGGAGAGGCTTTCAAGGGAGACGGTCAAGTCGACGCTCTTGAGCTTGACATCCGTCGGCACTTTGAGCGCGCCCGGAGAGAAATTGAGGATCGCCTTGACGCCTGCTGACACCACCTGCTCGACGACCGGTTGCGCGTGCGGCGCAGGCACCGCGATGACGGCAATGTCCAAACGCTCGCGCCGCACGATGCGTTTGAGCTCTCTGATGTCGTAAATCGGCACGCCGCTTCGTGATTCATGACCGATCTTTTCGTTTGCGGCATCGAACAGCGCCGCGATCTCGAATCCCTCTTGACGGAATCCCGGGTAATCGGCGAGGGCAAGACCAAGGTTGCCGGCCCCCATGATCGCGACACGCAGGTGTCGATCGAGACCGAGGATCTGGCGCAGATGGCGACGCAGATCCTTGACGTAATAGCCCACACCGCGCACACCGAACTCGCCGAAGTACGCGAGGTCCTTGCGAATCTGCGCGGCATTGAGCTGGTACCGTTCCGCCAGCGACTGAGAAGAGATGGACTGTACTCCGGCGGCATCGAGCTCGTTGAGGCACCTGAGGTACACCGACAGGCGATTGGTCGTGAGTTCCGACACCTGTTCGGGTGTTTGCCTGCGCTTGTTCATCCGATTCACAAGGTTCAATGCTACCATCTCGCGCCATGGCACAGGCGACGGCGAATCGGCCCGAATCGCACGACACGGGGACGTTTCAACCATACGTGGCAGCCTCTCGATCGCTCCCGGAATTCACGCTGAAGGCCGTGATCCTGGGGGCACTCTTCGGGCTGCTGTTCGGCGCTTCGACGGTCTACCTCGGTTTGCGCGCGGGACTCACAGTCGGCGCATCGATTCCGATCGCCGTGCTCGCAATCTCGGTGCTCAAACGGCTTGGGGGATCGTCCATCCTCGAGAACAACATCGTTCAGACAATCGGATCGGCGGGCGAGTCACTGGCCGGTGGTGTCGTCTTCACGATTCCCGCGCTGATTTTCCTGATGCCCGACGGTCCCAGCTATTTCAACTACGTCCAGATCACGATGCTCACGTTCGCCGGCGGCATCCTTGGCGTACTGATGATGGTCCCGCTGCGCCGTGCGCTCATCGTGAAGGAGCATGGCGTGCTTCCCTACCCCGAGGGCACGGCGTGTGCCGAGGTGCTCGTTGCCGGTGAGCGCGGCGGCCGACTGGCGACGATGGTGTTTGGCGGTCTTGGAGTCGGCGCGCTCTGGAAGTCGCTGTCCTGGATTTTCAATCTGTTTCGCACCGAGATCGGCTACTCGACTCCACGCGTCAGCCAGTTCCCGAACGCAACGCTCAACATCGACCTGTCCCCGGAGTACTTAGGCGTCGGCTACGTCATTGGTCCGAGGATTGCCGGGACGATGTTTGCCGGCGGCGTCCTGTCGTGGCTCGTGTTCCTTCCACTGCTGTCGATTCTCGGCGGTTTCATCACCGAGCCATTCCCGCCGATCCATCCAAACTTCGCCAACAACCCGGCAACCGGACGACCGTTCCTCATCTCCGAGATGAATCCCGGACAACTCTGGAGTGCGTACATTCGTTACATCGGCGCCGGGGCCGTGCTGGCATCCGGAATCATTACGTTGGCGCGGACGATTCCAACGATCGTCGCGTCGGCACGTGGCAGCCTGAAGGATCTCTCGAGCGCTGTCGGTCCGAGCACACAGTCACGAACCGAGCGTGATGTTCCGATGAGCGTCGTGCTCGGCGGTTCGCTGCTGCTCGCAATCTTCCTGGTCGTTGCTCCGGGACTTCCGAGCCAGGGCAATGTGATGGCCGCCGTGCTGATCCTCATCTTCGGCTTCTTCTTCGCAACGGTCTCATCACGCATCACAGGCCTGATTGGCTCTTCGTCCAATCCGATCTCGGGCATGACGATCGCGACCTTGATCCTGACGTGCCTGCTCTTTGTCGGCCTGGGTTGGACGGGAGACGCCTACGCGCCGATCGCGCTCTCCGTCGGCGCCATCGTGTGTATTGCCGCGGCGAACGCCGGCAATACGTCACAGGATCTCAAGACCGGCTACCTCGTAGGAGCCACCCCGTTCTATCAGCAAATGGGACTGATCGTCGGTGTGCTCGTTTCGGCGTCGGTCATTGCTATCACCACGATCTACATGCACCAGGTGTTCGGCATCGGGTCCGCGGACGTCCCTGCGCCGCAGGCGACGTTGATGTCGACGATCATCCGCGGGTTACTCAACCAGAACCTACCGTGGGGCCTGGTGCTGGTGGGTGTGTTCGTCTCCATCACGCTGGAATTGTGTGGCATCCACTCGCTCTCGTTTGCTGTCGGGTCGTATCTGCCGATTGCCACGACCGCGCCGATCTTCGCTGGCGGCCTGGTGAGGTCGTGGGTGGAACGGCAGACCGGTGTCGCTCAGGAATCGGAAGTGAGCGCCGGTACACTGTTCAGTTCAGGGCTCATCGCCGGTGGATCCATTGCGGGAATCCTGTTTGCGATTCTTGTGGGGACCGGTTCAGTCGCGCCGTTCCAGGCAGTCGGGAATATCTTCCCGGCCCTGCACGGAGAGACGGCGGTGGGCCAGATTGGCAGCGCGCTGCTCTTCCTCGCCCTCGCCGTAATCGTCTCCAGGATGGCGATGCGCAAAGTAGAATGAAGGGGTGATTCGGCAGGCTTTCCGAGTCCTCTCTCTGGCTCTTGCCCTGGCCATCGTCGCTGACGGACAGACGAACGTCCGCCGGCTGACCACGATCGACGCGCTCAGGCAGTACCCCGGCTTCTATCACCTGCAGAACGTGGTTGTTCGCGGCGAGTTCACCACCGAAGGTACTCGCATGTTTCTGCGCGCGGATGAGCACGAAATTCGAGTGTTTCTCGATCAGGGGGTCAGCGTACCCAAGGGAGTCGTCGATGCCCGTGGCCTGTTCATGGACGTGGGTCGTCTAGAAGCCGGCGATGCTCGAGCGGGTACGGCGGCCGAAGGTCGCGACGCCGACAAGTGGCCGCGGCCGGGAGAGGAGTTGATCGTCCGGGTTAGTTCGACACTCGAGACACAGCCGTCTTCCAGCGCGTCAGTCCGATCGATTGCGATCGAACCGTGGAAATACGATGGCCAGACGGTCACCATCACAGGCAACTTTCGAGGGCGGAATCTGTTTGGGGACCTGCCCGGGGCACCTGGTAAAAGCCGCTACGACTTCGTGCTGCGTGGTACGGAAGGCGCGCTGTGGGTCACGGATCTGCGACCGCGCGGACAGGGATTCGAGCTCGACATCAACCGTCGGGTTGACACTGATCGCTGGATTGAAGTCACCGGCACGGTGGTGCGGGAAAAGGGGCTCGTCAGCCTGAGGGGAACAAAGATGGCTCTCACCAAGCCACCTCAGGCGGCGGTCGCGAGCGACGAACCCGACGTTCCAGCAGTGCCACTCGCTCCGGTCGAGGTCGTGTTCAACTCCCCGACCGACGGCGAGACAGATGTGAGCGGGAGGTCGCCGATCCGCATTCAGTTCTCTCGCGGTCTCAATGAGAGTTCGCTTAGCGGCAACATCCGTGTAACGTACGTCGGCCAACAAGGCGAAGCCGGACTTGATTTCAAGATGGCGTACGACGCAGCCAATCGCGCAATCCAATTGACGTTCCCGAAGCCGCTCGAAGCGTTCCGGACGGTCAAAGTGGAGCTCCTCGACGGAATCAAGGGATTCGACGGAGCGCCAATCAAGCCCTGGACTGTGACTTTCTCCGTAGGTGGATAAGACACCGGGTGTGATTTCTTGATCAACGGCTGATAGAAATCACACCCGGTGTCTTTTAAGGCACGATCCGGAACCCTGTGACCTGCTTTGCCGATCCCTGGGTCACTTCGATCGCGTAATCCCCAGGCGCGAATGGCGCAAGCCCCGCGTCGATCACGATCCAGCGAAACGCTCCTGATGCGTCCTGTCGCTCTCCCACCTGCGCGGGGACACTGAGAGGATGGCCATTGCGATCGAGTATACGTGCCGTTGCCGAACCGGGCTGGCTCGTTGGATGCTCGAGGCGAATGCGATCGCTGCGCTGGAAACGGGGATCCGCTGTCCGACGATGCTGCAGACCCGTTGTCGGGCCTCGACGCCACATCACGGCCTCGCCGAGCGTCGTCCCCTGACTCAAGACGACGCGCGCCGTATCGGTGAGCGTCTGCCCGCTGTCGGCCACCGAGGTCAACTTGACGCGCACCGCGTATTCGCCTGGAGGCAGTCCGCCCGAGTCGGGCACTTCAAAGCCAAACGGCCCGTCCTCGGTCCTGATATCGATCGTCCGCGACATCACCTGGCTTCCGTCCGAAGCAAGCACCACGACATCAGCCTTCGCAGTCGCAGTCCACGCCAGTTCACGACGGGTTCGATAATCCAACTCCCCGACCACCCAGAATGCACCTGGACGTTCGGTATCCGGGCGGGCCCACGACGAAGTTCGAATGCGGAACTGTGACCGCGCGTTGAAGCCGGCGACGGGGGTCAGTGCCGCGGTCACTGCACCTGGTGGGCTCGATGCGGAAGCCCCGGCAGTACCGCTAATCAATTCATCAGCCGTTCGTCCGCGATAGCCACGCCGGGCGCGAACCTTGACGCCGTCACGCTTCACACGGACCGTGATGTTGCGAAACCGCCCATCCAGCTTTGTGTTGGTGGAGTAATAGCCAAAGAGATAGTACGAAGAGAGATCGCTCACGATGCGCTGGAGCGCCGCATCGATGTTGTTCGTGTTGACGACCGCGGTCCCGTCGGTGTTATCCGCCAGGAAACGAAGACTGTCCTGCTTCGCGCGCAGGTTCGCAGTGTCTTCGATGACGGGAGGCGGTTTATCCGGACCGATCGGGGCGTCGAACACTGCCAGCCCTCTCGCGTAGACCGGGTAGAACGTGACGTTCCCCCTGTTCGCCTCGTCGGAGATCTCCCGCAGACGCTGGGTGTGATCCATCGCAGCGAGCGCCGTGCGATCGCCTTCGCACTCAACGCGATCGTTAGTTGACCCGGTGCTCGTGCCTCTATCGGCCGGTTGGGGCCGGGGTGTTCGTCGCAGGACGTCCTCCGGCCGGACTCGCGTGCTGTCATCTCCTGCCGTCAGGTTCGGGTTTGCCCTGAACAGCTGCCAGCCTTCGGTGACGACGACCAGCGCCTTACGTTCCTCGCGCAAGCCTCCCAGATGCACCATCAGATCGGAGAGGGCATCGAGGGTGAGCTTTTCCCGCCGCCGCGCCTTCATTTCTTTGGCCGTGTTGTTGGTTGATCCGTAACACGACTCGTACAAGTCTTCTTTCGGATCGTTGTCCGCGATGCGTCCGCGCCGTCCCCACATCCACTGCGTCTGCATGATGTTGGAAATCACCGTGGTCTTGCGGGCGAGGGTGATCTCGCTCGCGCCCATTTCGGGCGTCATCAGCGCAACGAGATCGTCCGGCCCAAGCAGCCGGTCGAGCAATTTGATGAGCGGCAGCCGCATGTTCGCCGAACCTTCAATCGTCGTGTGATAGGTGTCGAGAAAGATGACGAACACTCTGGCGCGCGCTTCTGCGGCCGCCTGACGACTCTCTTCTATCGTGTTCGGCTCGCGGCGGGCTTCCTGTGGACCGGCCGGCCTGACCTGAACGTGCTCGAAGGCCTCGAGTTTCTGCGGCACTCCGTCTTCGAGGACGTCGACCTCCTCGGCGGTCAAGTCGTCGACGCTCTTTCCGTCAACAGTCGCATACATGTCCACGCGGACGTAGTTCGCCCCCGTGCGGAACGTCGGCTGGTCCTGCGCTTGAAGGACGACGACCGCCGCAAGCAGAAAAAGAGAGGCGATACAGAGTCGAGACACTGATACCTCGACGGCAGGCTGGCAACAGGAAGTCTACTCCAAACGACCCCGGGGGTAATTTCTGCGCCGTCGAAAGAAATTACCCCCGGGGTCTTTTCATGGCGTCAGCCGGCTGCGTGGCTTAGCTTGATATCTGGCGCTCGAGTAACGCCGCAATCTCGGACCTGACTCTGGCGATGAGGCCGTCCCGGTCGGCCATCGTCAGGCCTGCCGTTGGGATCGGAGATCCCACGCGGACGAGAACCATGACGGGCCGGACGAACGCGCTTCCCTTCCGCATGGCGTCGCGGCCACCTTGAACCGCTACCGGCACTATCGGTGCCTGTGCTTCGATGGCCATGATGAACCCGCCCTTCTTGAAGGGCAGCAGCTGGCCAGTACGGCTCCGTGTGCCTTCGGGAAAGATCAAAAAAGAATTGCCGGCCTTGAGTGAGTCGGCGCCGCGCGAGATCGCCGCCATCGCTTTTTCCCGATCGGCCCGCTCCACGGCGACAAAGCCGCCAATGTCAAAGAGAGTGGCCATCAAGGGAACCCGCCGAAGCTCCGCCTTGTAAAGGATTCGGAGGCGGCGATGCAGCGCCTCGAAGAGCACAGGCGGATCGACGTTGCTTTCGTGGTTCGAGCAGAAGACGACCGCCGCCGACGGGGGCACTTGCTCGAGTCCGCTGATGCGGTACTTGATCCCGGTCAGTGCCATGGCGAGCCACACACCAACGTGGCCGAGGGCGAACAGGCCGCCCTCCCAGCGAAACAGCCCGCCGATCACAAGAGCCACCGGGCCGGCGATGAGGATATACGCGACGATCAGGACATACGCGACAACCGAGCGAACCGCAATCATCATCGAGATTATGAGGGTTCACCACCATTCCGGGTTCCGAGTTCCTGGTTCCGGTACACAAAAACGCCCGGACGAGTGAGTCCGGGCGTGTGAAGAATGGTGTGGGCGAAACAGTGACTACGAAGCGCGAGCTCGTCGAGCAGCGGCGGCAGTCGCCACAACCATCGGCGCCTTGACCTGCTTGACGACCTTGGCACGGGCTGTCGCTCTGGCGACGTTGCGTGCCTTCACGACGAAGCATTTTTCTAACGCTCGATCCACTCTCGACTCGATATCGGGAGCCTTCTCGCGCATCACTTCTGATACCTCCGAGATGATGAGCGCCTTGGCCCGATCGAGCATCCGCTTCTCACGGAACGATAGGCTCTTCGACTTGCTCAGGAACGTCAAACTCTTGAGCACGTCGGCCATGTCGTAGATTGAGCCGGTACGCATCTTGTCGGAATTGTCCTTGAATCGTCCCTTCCAATTCTGGTGGTTGTCGATCCTTCCGTCACTCAGCAAGGTGAACAGTCGTTCGACTTCGTCATCAGAAATGGCTTTGCGCAACCCAACGTTGTCGACGTTGGCAACGGGCACGAGCACCGTCGTGTCGTTGGAGACGATACGTAGATGAAAGAATCCGCAAGTGGTTCCGAGGATTGTTTTCTCCTCAACCCGTTCGACGATGCCGAGCCCATGATTCGGGTAGATGACCTTGTCACCAAGCTGGAATGTCACGTTTCCCCCGTTGCAGGAAGGTTGGTAGTAGCAGTCTTACGCCGGGAACAGCACCCACGAGTATAGCCCACTCGCCCAAGTGAATCAACGGAAAATGCCCGAAAAAGGGCCCTTTTCGGCACTTCAGACCCGGCAATTGCCCGTTGAGCGGTAGACTTCCGGAGAGCGGCCCACGGATATTCGTGGCTAACTCGTTCGTACTTCAGGACTTGAGTAACAACTGTGGAACCGGCGACTCGATGTCTCCTGCAGAGTACAATCCGCCCGTGATTCACCGATTTTGGGTCGTTTTCTCTATGGTCGTGCTGGCTTTGGCTATTCTGCCCGGCCCGTTGCCGATGACGGCGCAGAGCCGCAACCTCGCGCCCTACGTGCCCACGCCCGCGGACGTCGTCGATCGCATGCTGACCCTGGCGAAGGTCGGTCCGCGCGACGTTGTCTACGACCTCGGATGCGGAGACGGACGTATCGTCATCTCCGCGGCACAGAAGTTCGGAGCGCGCGGCGTTGGCGTCGATATCGACGCCAACTTGATCAACCAGGCAGAAGCGAACGCGAAGGCAGCAGGCGTGGAGCGGCGCGTAAAGTTTCTGGTGCAGGATGCGATGACTGTCGACGTCTCCGATGCGACCGTCGTCACTCTCTATTTACTGTCAGCTTCAAACGTGAAGCTTCGCCCGATCCTCACGCGACAGTTGCGCCGCGGCGCCAGGATCGTGTCCCACAGCTTCGCGATGGGTGATTGGGAACCGGAGGTCGTGGATACGTTCAGAGACGCGAACGGCACCTCGCGGACACTGTATCTCTGGACAACGGATGGGAAACCGAGGCCTTGAGAACTCCCAACGTCCAACTACCAACTCCCAACTCCCAAACTACTTCTTGGGAATTGGGGGTTGGTATTTGGGAGTTGGGAGCTGATTAGGCTCTCGCCATCGCGAGCTCGACGATCTCTTCGACCAGTTGCGGATAGTTGCGACCCGATTTCCTCGCCGCCATCGCGAACTCGGCTTTCGAACTGAGCCACGGATTGGGATTCACCTCGATGACATGGACGTGTCCATCCGGCTGGAGCCTCATGTCCACGCGGCCGTAATCACGCAACTCGAGAGCCTGGTATGCGGCGACCGCCGTCTGCTGCAGCGCCATGACCGTGTCTTCCGCAAGGTCGGTGGCCACGGCGGATTTGGTGTCGCGATATGCCTTCGTTCCTTTGCCCCACTTCACTTCGGCGGCGGCAATGCGCGGCGTCCCATCAGGTAACTTCGACAGATCGAGCTCCACGACCGGTAGCGCTTCGGGCTTGTCGTTTCCAATGACACCGACATACATCTCGCGCCCTTCGATGTACTCCTCAATCAGCACCGGCGAGTTGAAGTTGGCGTGCAGCCAGTCCATCCGCTCCATGAGCTCGCGAATCGAGCTGACGACGGCGCTGAATTCGATCCCGATCGAACCGTCCTCACGCGCCGGTTTGACGATGACGGGGAACTGAAGATCGTGGGAGAAATCGAGGCGACCGCGGAACGACTTCGCAAAGACCGGTGTGTGAATGCCGTGAAAGGCAAAAATCTTCTTCGCGATCGCCTTGTCCTGCGCAAGCATCAATCCGTGGGTGCCGGAGCCGGTGTACCTCTTCTTAATGAGCTCGAGGAAACCGGCGATCTTGAAGTCTGCCGTGTCGTCATCGGCAAATGACTCGCACAAATTGAAGACCAGGTCGCATTCGAGACGCGCGAGCGCCAGCAGGCTCTTCGCGGTCCCATCGAGCTCGTGCATGGTGGGCTCGTGACCGAGTTTGGTGAGCGCGTCGGCGACTTCCTCCTCGACCTCTTTCTTGTCGAGCGTGCGGACGACGGGTGACTTCTCGGCCGCGGCCGACTGTTCGTCGGCCTCGTCCACCAGAACGCGATCGTAGATGACGACGATCTTCAGTTTGCTCATCGCTGCTCGAACTGTCCTCGCGTCAGGAAGTTCATCGCCAGGGTGGTGGCAAGAGCCGTTACCTCGACGAGATAGCGGGCTTCCTCCCCTACCTCTCCCCACAGCTTCATCCGCGTGCACGTCCCGCAGATGGAATCGATCAACCCGCTGACAATCGGCCGCCGGACACCGGTCCAGTAGGTGATCTTCTCGACCAATTCTGGCCGGTGCTTACTGACAATATCGGCCGCAGGACGTGATTCCTTGCGCCGACGGGCCAGGAAGATCTGTCCCAGGTGGGCATCGAGGGCTATATCGATGCGTGCCTGTTGCTCCTGGGCGGCCTGTTCGTAGAACTGTTCAACCGTCACACCGATGTCATCGGGGGTGATGTCGACCTCACCGGTCTTGACGATCGGCTCGACATCGGCGAAGGCTCTGGCCATCCGCTCCACGTAGCGCAGCTTGCGCAGGGCCGGCCAACCCTTGTATTGCCGACGCCATGGACTTCGAGGCGTGAGCCAGACCGCAAACGTCTCGGCAAAGTCCTCGTCAGGGTGCTTCTGCGCGTACCACCCCTCGATGTGCCTCACGAAATGCTTGCTGAACGGAATGGGCCGGTATTCGTCGCGATACGACCGGAAGAACGGGCCAAACAGGTCGCGCCACTCAGGTGTCGTGTAAAGGCGATATGCGTAGTTGAAGACGTGACCCGCCTCGTGACGCATGTACATCATGATCTGGCGATCCGTTTCGAGGGCGTCAGCGGCTTTCTCGATCGTCTGCAGCTTCGGATCAGCCAGATAAAACGGGATGCCGAGCACCGGTTGCTGGTCGGGGCATCCCCACTCGTCCGTTAAATAGCAAACGGGGCGAAATTTCTTGAACCCACGCCGCTCGAGCTCACTGTAAAGCTGCCGGACATAACCTTCAACTGGGGACCCCTCGACACGTAACCCGAGTTCGCTGACCTTCTTGCCGAGGACGCCGCGGATTTCCGGGTCCAGGGCTTCGAATCGCTTCACTCAGAAATTATCCCCGCTTTTCGTGCATGAGGGCGAGAGTGTTCCCCTCGCCGTCGCGAAAGAACGCCATCCACAGCTCGTGGTCCGGCATCTTGGCAATCAGATGCGGCTCATCGCGAAATTCGACACCGCGAGACTTCAGATCGGAGTAGGCCATCTGGATATCGTCGACCTTGAAGTACAGGATCGAGCCCGGATGGTCGAATTCCTTGTCAGGAGGAACCTCGATCATCAGTCGAATTCCGCCACAATCGAAGAATGCCAAACCGGGCGGGACCTGGAAGAGAAAGCGCATTCCGAGCTTGTCGCGATAGAACGCGACGGCCCGTTCGAGATTCCTCACGGCCGTGGCAATCTGCCCGATCGTGTTGAGCTGCGTCATGTGATTCACTTTACACTGATGCGCTTCATCCTCACGCCAGTCGGTTCGGCCGGAGATGTCCATCCGTTTGTCGGCATCGGGCGGGCACTCAAGTCACGAGGCCACGAAGTCATCGTGTTCACCGCCGGCCCGTTCCGCGAGGTGGCGCAGAAAGCCGGACTGATCTTCGAGGAGACGGTGTCGGTCGAAGAATTCGATACGCTCTCCAAGCATCCCGACTTGTGGCATCCGCTGCGCGGTATGCGTTTCGTCCTGGGCGCCGTCGGCGCGGGATTGCGGCCGGCATACGAGCGCCTCAAAGGACTGCATGTACCAGGCCGCACCGTCCTCGTCGGACACTCGCTCAGCTTCTTTACACGCGTATTCGAAGAGATACATCGCGTGCCGGCGGCCACCATCCATCTGGCTCCTTCAATCTTCCGATCCGATCACGCTCAGCCAGCCTACGCTCCCGGACATGACGGCTCGAACTGGCCTCGCTGGCTCAAACGAAGCTTGTGGTGGTCGATCGATCGTTTCATGCTCGATCCCTGTGTCGTTCCCGCGCTCAACGAATGGAGGCGCGAGCTCGGGCTCGCACCAGTGAAGCGAGTGTTCAGCGAGTGGATCCACTCGCCGCAACGGGTGATCGGTCTTTTCCCCGATTGGTTCGGCAACCCGCAACCCGACTGGCCGACGGCCGCTCGTTTCACCGGATTCCCGCTTTTCGATGACTCCGATCAGCCGAGTCTGCCGCAGTCGCTGACGCGATTCCTCGACGATGGCGCACCGCCGCTGCTCTTTACTCCCGGCTCGGCGAACCAATCGGCCGCCAGGTTCTTCAGGGCCGCCCTCGCCGCCAGCGAGAAACTCGAAAGAAGGGCGCTCCTGCTCACGAGGTACAACGGACATCTTCCAGCGCTTCCGCGAACGGCACATCACGAGGCGTTCGTTCCGCTGTCGCACGTCTTGCCGCGCTGCGCGGCACTCGTCAGCCACGCCGGGATCGGCACGCTGGCACAGGGGCTGGCGGCCGGGGTCCCGCAGGTTACGATGCCGATGGGGTTTGACCAGCCGGATAATGCCACGCGGTTGCAGAGGCTGGGCGTCGCACGCTGGGTATTGCCGTCGGAATTCGACGGCGATCAGGTTGCGTCGGCACTGGGCAGTCTGCTGGACGATAGTCAGACGGCCACGAACTGCCGGCGCTGTTCGGAACGGATTCGCTCCCGGAACGCGATCGAGGAAACCTGCGATCTGCTCGAGCAGCTTGCATAATGTGGAGCACCATGGCGGCTGACTACGAAAAACTCGGCCTGTTCTATCTGGGCAAGCGCTACGACCTCGCCAGCAACACACGGCAGGAAGAGCTGATCCTTTACGACTCGCGGGACCTTCTCACCCACGCGGTCATCCTGGGGATGACCGGCAGCGGCAAGACCGGCCTTGGCATCACACTCCTCGAAGAAGCCGCCATCGATGGCGTACCCGTGCTCGCGATCGATCCGAAGGGCGATCTCACGAATCTCCTTCTGACGTTTCCGAATCTCGCGTCGTCAGATTTCGCACCCTGGGTCGACGAAGGTGAAGCCGCGCGCAAGCAGATGACCGTGGACGCCTACGCGGCCGACATTGCGAAGCGCTGGAAGGATGGCCTGGCCGAATGGGATCAGGATGGAAGCCGCATTGCACGGCTGAAGGCGGCGGCGGACGTTCGCGTCTACACACCCGGCAGTCGCGCAGGAACTCCGCTCGCGATCCTGGGACGAAGCGCGCAGTCGCGCCACGAAACGGCGGAGGACGCACAGGGCCGGATCGCAGCGACGGCGTCGGGGCTGCTCGGCCTCATCGGCATGACCGACATGCAGCCGCACAGTCGAGAGCTTGCGCTGATCTCGGCGATCCTGCAGGGCCGTCAGGGAGATGGCGATACCGATCTGGCGTGGCTCGTCCAGCAAATCCAGCGGCCATCGTTTGAACGTGTGGGCGTCCTCGATCTCGAGACCTTCTATCCGTCGCGTGATCGCCAGGAGCTCGCGTTGAAATTCAACAGCGTCCTTGCCGCACCCGGCTTCGAGCTGTGGAGTAATGGTGAACCGCTTCAGGCCGGATCTCTCCTCTTCACGCCAGACGGACGTCCGCGCATTGCGATCATCTCGATCGCGCATCTGGACGAACCACAGCGCATGCTCGTCGTCTCCCTGGTTCTGAACGCGGTGCTGCAGTGGACCCGACATCAAACGGGCACGAGCTCGCTTCGCGCACTCATCTACATGGACGAAGTCGCAGGCTATCTGCCTCCAGTCGCCAACCCGCCATCGAAAGCACCGATCCTCACGCTGTTGAAGCAGGCGCGCGCCTATGGCGTGGGAATCACGCTCGCGACCCAGAACCCTGTGGACCTCGACTACAAAGCACTTTCGAACATCGGGACGTGGTTCCTCGGCAAGCTCCAGACCGAGCGAGACAAGGCGCGCGTGCTCGATGGGCTCGAGGGTCTGGCTGGCGGACTCGATCGACAGACAGTCGACAAGGCGCTGTCGACGCTGCGTGGCCGCGTGTTCCTGATGCACAACGTGCACGAGCAGGGTCCTGTTGCACTGGAGACACGTTGGGCGCTGTCGTACCTGCGTGGCCCGATGGGCCGGGAGGAGTTGCAGCGGTTCCAATCGCCGCAACCTGCGACAGTCGCGCCGCCTCAGGCCACGTCACCCGCAGCGACGGCGTCGAGTAAACCCACCGTGCCGGCGGGTATCAGGGAGTATTTCCTCAAAGGATCCACTGACGCGTCGGCGTATCGACCGGTGTTGTATGGCGCCGCACGCATCCATTACACCGACACGCGGCGAGGGGTGGATCTCGTGAAGAGCCTGCAGGCGGCCGTGCCCTTCGCGGACGGTGCGATCGCGATCGACTGGCAGAACGCGGACGATTTGGTCGACCCGCCCGATTCGCTCATCGAGCCGAAATCGATCCCGGCCGCCACGTACGGCTCGCTCCCCAAAGCCGCACTCAATCCCAAGCAATACGTCGACTGGAGCAAGGACTTCGCAGACTGGATCGTCCAATCACACTCGCTGAAGCTGTTCTCGGTGCCCGCGCTCAAGCTGATGTCAGAGCCTGGCGAGAGCGAACGCGATTTCCGCATCCGCACGCAGCAGGCGACACGAGAGTTACGCGACAGCCAGGTGGAAACGTTGCGCGCGCGCTTTGCGCCCAAGGTGGCTCGCCTCGAGGAGAAGCTGCGCAAGGCGCAGGAACAACTCGGTCGCGAGCAGCAGCAGGTGGGTCAGCAGAAGCTGCAAACCGCCGTATCAATCGGTGCGACGATGCTTGGCGCGCTCATGGGACGTCGAGCGGTCTCGCTGTCCACGCTGGGACGTGCGACGACGGCCGCGCGCGGTGTCAGCCGCTCGATGAAGGAAGCCGAGGACGTCCAGCGAGCCCAGGCCAAAGCGCAGGAAGCGCAGGCAGAGATCGACGCGCTCAACAGCGACCTCGAGCGCCAGATCGCGGCGCTCGGCACCGCGACAGATACCGGTACTCCGCTAGACGTGATTGAGATCAAACCCAAGCGAGGCAATGTCGACGTGCGACTGGTTGCCCTCGCCTGGCAACCTTGGGTAGCTGGG
>Ga0207691_10000276_pt1 | contig 50778 bp, 43 predicted proteins | sample KBSM13metaG_FD_184327 | JGI IMG/M metagenome (GOLD analysis project Ga0207691, IMG submission 184327) | Miscanthus rhizosphere microbial communities from Kellogg Biological Station, Michigan, USA - KBS M1-3 metaG (SPAdes) (version 2) | ecosystem: Host-associated > Plants > Roots > Rhizosphere >...
GATGGCAGCGGCTCTTGGGCAAACACGTCCAGGTACGCTCCGCCAAGGCGGCCGTTTTTCAGCGCGTCAATCAGCGCCGGTTCATCGACAATTTCGCCGCGACTGATATTGATGAAGCGCGCGCCTTGCGGCAGCCGATCGAACAGCGATGCGTTGACCATTCCCCGCGTCTCAGCGGTTAGAGGACATGCGATCACCAGCCAATCACAGCGCTCCAGCAGCGAATCCAGCTCTGCAGGCGTATGCAATTCGTCGGTCGCACCGCCGTTTGCCCGGCTGCGCCGTACGCCGATTACATGCAATCCAAGCAAGCGTGCGAGGCGCGCGATCTCGGCGCCAATCCTGCCGACGCCATAGACGAGCATTGTCTGGCCACGCAAATCAGGCGGGAAATCCTGCACGCGCATCGGGTTCCACTTGCGTTGACGCTGGCCGGCGGTCCAGCGCGAGAAATTACGCGCGAGGTAAAGCATGCCGGCGATCGCGGTTTGCGCGATTGGTTCCGCCGCCGTCCCCGACGAAGTCGTGAGCCGCACGCCGCGCTCGAGCACGCTGGCGAACACGGGATGATCGACGCCCGCGTTGAACACCTGCATCCATTTCAGCTCGGGCGCCTTGCGCGTGGCAGAGAAAAACTGTTTCGTGAAATGAGGAAATATGTCGCCGCTGAAGTACGCGACGTGTGCACGCTTGGCCGTGTCGTCCTCGATGCGCGAGTCGGGCTCCGGCGGCAAAACAAGCAGCGTCACGTCAACGCCGTCCGTTCTCGCCGCCGCAGCGAATTGCGCACCGAATTTGGCGTTGAAGTGATGCGAGACGAGCACTTCAGTCAAGATCGCAGTTCCTGGAGGTCATTGCAGATTCGCGCACGGAACCGGGCCGCCGGCGGACGAGATTCCATTTTAACGGTTATCGCGACGGGATACATTCGCAATTTGCTAAGATGCACGCTCGATCGTGTCGGAAAGTGATCCGTGTCCATCGATGTCGTCGAACTTGCGCAGCAACTGATTGCGAGGCGCTCCGTCACCCCCGACGATGCCGGCTGCATTGACGTTCTGATTGGTTTGCTGCGGCCGCTTGGTTTCGAGTGCGAGAAAATTAGCGCCAGTGGCGTCGATAATCTGTGGGCGCGACGCGGCACGGCCCGCCCGCTCGTATGCTTTGCGGGCCATACAGATGTAGTGCCGACCGGTCCCGTTGAGCAGTGGCACAGCGATCCATTCACACCGACAATCAAAGACGGTGTACTGTTCGGACGCGGCGCATCGGACATGAAAAGCTCGGTCGCCGCGTTTGTTGCGGCAATCGATGCATTCGTTACGGCACATCCCGGGCATCCCGGTTCGATAGCGGTGCTCTTTACGTCCGACGAAGAGGGTCCTGCCGTCGACGGTACCGTGCGCGTCGTTGAAGCGCTGCGCGAACGCGGCGAGAAAATGGATTACTGCATCGTCGGCGAGCCGACTGCCGTCAGCCGCCTCGGCGACATGATCAAAAATGGCCGCCGCGGCTCACTATCGGGTATGTTGACCGTCAAGGGCGTGCAGGGGCACGTTGCGTATCCACATCTCGCCAAAAATCCCGTGCATGACGTCGCTGCGGCAATCGCTGAGCTCGCGCAAACCGAATGGGACAGGGGCAACGAGTACTTTCCACCGACGACGTGGCAGATTTCGAACATCACCGCCGGAACCGGCGCCAATAATGTCATCCCCGGAACGGCCCACGTCAGATTCAACTTCCGGTTTTCGACCGCGAGCACATTGGAATCGCTGCAGACTCGCGTGCACGGCATCCTCGATAAGCACAAGGTGCCATATGATCTCGAATGGCGCTACGACGGCCGCCCGTTTTTGACCAAGAAGGGCGATCTCGTCGATGCAATAGCGCGCGCTATCAAAACCGTCACTGGCATCGACACCGAATTGTCGACGACTGGCGGCACTTCGGATGGCCGCTTCATCGCCGATATATGCTCGCAGGTGGTCGAGTGCGGACCGACTAACGCAACCATTCACAAGATCAACGAATGCATCAAGGTGGAAGAGATCGAACAGTTGCCCCAAATCTACTTCCGTACCTTGCAAAATCTGCTGATCAGGGAATGATCGTTCGTTGAACATGCGCGGGAGGAGTTGAACGATGGCACGCAGCGATAACGTTCTCGAGTTGCCTAAAGATCTTCCCGTGCCGCCTGACGACGGCGCATGCCGCCATCTCACCGGACTGAATCTACCCTCGATCGGCCTGCGCTCGACGCAGGGCAACGACGTCGATTTATCTGTGTTGCGGGGTACCACCGTTGTTTACATTTATCCGCGCACCGGCCGGCCGGATCAGGAACTGCCCACAGGTTGGAATGCGATTCCGGGCGCGCGCGGGTGCACGCCACAATCGTGTGCATTTCGCGACCACTACGACGAGCTGAAGAATGTTGGCGTCGATCAGTTGTTCGGACTCTCGACGCAAACGACCGCGTATCAACAGGAGGCGATAGCGCGTCTTCATCTGCCGTTCGAGATGCTGAGTGACGAGCAACAGCATTTGACCACAGCGATATCGCTGCCGACCTTCGAAGTTGATGGCATGACGCTCATCAAGCGCATCACGCTGGTGATTCGCGATGGCGTGATCATCAAGGTGTTTTATCCAGTGTTTCCGCCGGACCAGAACGCGCCCGATGTGCTGGCCTGGCTCGCGGTGAATGCTCACAACAAGCGACGACCCTCTTAGCGCATCGCGGCTGTCGTGTGTTTGCCGTTGCGCCGGTTAAACAGCCGTTCGCGGCGTGCATAGTGTGCACTTAGAGTACCCCGATCGATCTCTATGCCGAGCAACTCGTGCGCGAGCGCTTTCTTGTCGCAGGACGAAAACTGAAACAGGTGCTCGAAGCTTTCGAGCGCCGCCGCCTGCATCCACACGGCAGGCCCAGCGTCGGCCTTGAGTGTTTCATAGTAGGGCCACGGTGGCACGAACGGCTCCGTGAACGGGTCGACACCGCGCGCCTCCTCTACACTTAATTCCTGAGCAAGGCGACGGCTGACCGCCACTGCTTCCGAGCGCCGCCCACAGGCAGCGGCGATGCGGATAAAAGAACAAGCCCGCGGCGCGTTGAAGTCCGCCGCGAGCAGATCAGTTAACTGCGAGTAAGCGCGTCCCAGCGCCCAATGGCGTGCCTGTGCGCTGTTTGCGGCGTCCTTCGCGGCGACGTACCAGCGCAGCGCCGCGGTATGCGCAGCAATCGGCCCGTCGCGCGGAGAACGTGCGATTTGGGCACGCCATTTCGATGCGTGTGCGGCTGCATAAGGCTGCCGGAATAGCGCATCCGTGTCCGGCTCGCGCGCAAAAAACGGCTTGACCTTGGCAGGCGTGGTCATCAGGCAACCCATTCGGCTCAGCATCTCGGCGCGCTGCGGCTTGCACGCAAACAAATTCAGTTGGTAGGCGTCGGGCTCTTCGGATTCGTAGAACGGAACAAGCACATTAATGCCCGGCATGAGGCGAAAGCAGTCATGGCCGGTGCGATACAACGGCTCAAAAATGCCGACGTTGAATTTGTTCGCCCCCCAAAACTCAATCATCAGGAGCGGCGCCTCGCGCACGAGTAACCGTTCGGCGCCTTCCAGCACGCTACGCTCTTCGCCTTCGACATCGACTTTAATAAAATCCACACGCTCGATGCTGCGCTCCTCAGCCACGCTGTCGAGCGCACGGATCTCAGTCGGCGCTCCCGTCCCGACAACTGCAAGACTCTGCAGCTCGGGCGTGACATCTGTATTCAGATATCCATGGCCATCCGTCCGCGATAACGCGCAGCGGATCACTTCAACCTGCGAAAAGCTGTTTGCAGCGATGCTGCGGGCGAGAAAATCTGCGGCTTGCGTACCCGGCTCTATCGCCCATACGCGTCCGGCAGCGCCGACAGCGCGCGCGAGCGTTAGCGAGTAGACGCCGAAGTTCGCACCCACATCGACTGCGCGCATGCCCGGGCGAATGAAAGCGCGCACGAAGCGGATCTCGTCCTCGAACCAGTCGCCTTGCTCCTGTAATACGTATGCAGTGGTGACGTGAAGGTCGTCCGGTACGATGATCTTCACATCGCCCGGCATGACGAGGTTGAGCTCTGCGTTCACTTGTGTGTTGTCTCGTTCGCGGATACCAACACGACGGTTAGCGACCGGATACTAACGGCGCGTGTGCAGTAAATGCAGGAGGTCGAGCGCATTTCCGGTAGCCACCCCATACGCGGTGTTGTCGAACATGCACCACACCGGAGCTCTTGATTTCGCGAGCGCCGTCAGCTTTAGCGCGAGTGCATCGAGATAATCGTTCTGATACGAAGAGTAATACATGCGCGGTGACCCATGAAGGCGAAAATACCTGATACCCGGCCATCCGCCCGGTAACCCGGCGGCAGGAACCAGCGCGGGATCAGCCGCTACGCGCGCGACTTCGAGCGTCGCAAGCAAGTTGTCAACGGCCGGCGTGAACCACGTCGCATGACGCGGCTCGACGACGACATGCCCTGGGTATTTCGCACGCAGCGTCGAAAAGAATGAGCGCGCGGTCCTTATCTTGAATTCGAGACTCGGCGGCAATTGCACGAGCAGGCAGCCAAGCTTTACGCCGAGACCCGTGACGTCGGCAATGAACCGGTCGAGCGGTTTAGCGCTGCGCAGCAGACGATGTTCGTGAGTGATCTGCTTCGGGACCTTCACCGAGAATCTAAACGATCGTGGCACACTCGAAGCCCACTTGCGATAGGTATCGCGGCGATGCGGGCCGTAGAAAGAAGAATTGATCTCCGCCGCATGAAAGCGTGCGGCGTAACGCGCGAGATGACTGCCTTCCACGGGAAACCGGTCTCTGCTCGCGGGTGGCAGCACCCATCCGGCACATCCGACGTAGAGCATGCTTGAGCGACGCCGTTGCAAAGCGATGGACGAATCGCTGTCAGGGACAGGCGAGTGAACCCTTTCAGTCATCGACGGACTTACACATATATGAATTGATTGATTCAACGCTGATGATGCCACGAGCGGGCCGTGTACGGGTTGGGATCGGCGGCTGGACTTACGAGCCATGGCGCGAGACGTTCTATCCGGCTGACGTCAAACGCGCGTCCGAACTCGAATACGCGAGCCGTCAGGTGACTGTCATCGAAATCAACGGCACTTACTATCGCGCGCAGAAGCCGTCGAGCTTTGCGAAATGGCGCGATGCGACGCCTGATGACTTCGTGTTTTCAGTCAAGGCATCGCGTTATGCGACGAACCGCAAAGTGCTTGCCGATGCGGGTGAATCCATCGAGCGGTTCATCCAAAGCGGACTGGCAGAACTCGGCGACAAGCTCGGACCGATCGTGTGGCAATTCGCGACAACCAAGCGCTTCGATGCCGCCGATTTCCCGCGCTTTCTCGAGTTATTGCCGCGCGATATCGGCGGTCGTCCGCTGCGTCATGCACTCGATGTCCGGCACGCCAGTTTCATGACGCCGGAATTCATTGCGCTGGCGCGGCGCTATCGTGCAGCGATCGTGTTCACCGACTCGCGCGATTATCCTTCGTTCGCTGACTTGAGCGCGGACTTCGTGTATGCGCGGCTCATGCGCTCAACCGCATCCGTCAAGACCGGCTACCAGCGCAAGGCGATTGTGCAATGGTCGCAGCATGCGCAAACGTGGGCACAGGGAGACGAACCAGATGATCTGCCGCGTGTGAGTGGTAGCGATGAGGACGCGTCCCGAGGGACAACAAAAGATCCGTTGCCGGCGCCGCGCGACGTATTCGTTCTCTTCATCAATGGCGCGAAGGAGCGCGCGCCGGCTGCGGCGCGCGAGCTGCTTAAACAGTTAGGCGCTTAGCGTCGCGGCGCTACTGTGATGCTTAGGCGAGCCACGGGCGCTCGCTGTGATATTGGTTCTCGAATGCGTTTATTGCATCGATGTTCTGCATGACGAGACCGATATCGTCGAGGCCTTTTAACAGCCGCTCTTTATGATTGGCATCGATGTCAAACCGGTATGTGGCCCCATCGGGACCAGTGACGCTCTGAGACGGCAGATCGATCGAAATTTCAGCGCCCGGCTTGGCATGCAGTTGCTCGCGTAGTTCTTGCACCGTCGCTTCAGGCAGTACAACCGGCAACATGCCGTTCTGCAACTCATTGCCGTAATGAATATCGCCGAAACTTGGCGCAATCACGGAACGTATGCCGTAATCGTACATTACGTAGACAGCCGCTTCGCGCGATGAGCCGCAGCCGAAGTTAACGCCGGCGATCAGGATCTTCGCGTCGCGGTACGGCGCCTGGTTCAGCACGAAGTCAGCCCTCTCTTTACCGTCCGCGTCATAACGGATGTCGTGGAACGCCAGATCTGCATACCCGGGGCCGCGCAGCCTGCGCAGAAAACGCGCCGGGATGATTTTGTCTGTATCGATGTTCGCGAGGTCGAGCGGCGCGGCGACGCCGGTAAGTCTGGTGAATGGTTGCATGGCTTTATCGCGCTTCCATTAATTGCCGCACGTCGGTAAGCCGGCCCGTGACCGCCGCTGCGGCCGCCATCGCCGGACTCACGAGATGCGTGCGTGCGCCTTTGCCCTGGCGGCCCTCGAAGTTCCGGTTAGAGGTGGAGGCGCAACGCTCGCCGGCTGGCACTGTATCGCCGTTCATTGCGGCGCAGCTCGAGCAGCCGGAAGCGCGCCAGTCGAAACCCGCGTCACGAAACACCTTGTCGAGTCCTTCCGCTTCGGCTTGTCGTTTAATGGCGCTCGAGCCGGGCGATACCCACGCGGGAATGACAATCTTGCGGCCTTTTAGCACTGCGGCTGCCGCACGCAGATCTTCGATCCTGCCGTTGGTGCAAGTGCCGATGAACGCGCGGTCGATCTTGATGTCCTCGACGCGTGTGCCGGGCGTCAATGCCATGTAGCGTAGCGCTTGCTCCATGTGCGCGCGCTTGTTGGCGTCACTCGCAGTCGCCGGATCCGGGATAACGGCATTCACAGCGACTGCTTCTTCGGGGCTCGTACCCCAGGTCACCATCGGCGCCAATCTGCGCGCATCCAACGTCACTTCGCGATCGAAGCGCGCGCCCTCATCGGTCGGCAGAGTGCGCCAGAGCGCCAGCGCCGTCTTCCAGTGCTCGCCTTTCGGTGCAAACGGGCGCCCTTCGAGGTATGCGTATGTTTTCTCATCGGGCGCTATCATGCCGGCCCGCGCGCCGGCCTCGATCGACATATTGCATACTGTGAGCCGGCCTTCCATGCTGAGGGCGCGAATCGCAGCGCCAGCGTATTCGATCGCATAGCCGGTTGCCCCTGCAGTGCCTATTTTTGCAATGATCGCCAGCACGATGTCTTTCGCGGTGACGCCCGGGGGCACGTCGCCATCGACGCTAATGCGCAGGGTTTTTAGTTTTTTCTGCCACAGACATTGCGTCGCCAGTATCTGCTTTAATTGCGATGCGCCGATTCCAACTGCGAGAGCGCCGAACGCGCCATGCGTTGATGTGTGCGAATCGCCGCAGGTAATGATCAGTCCGGGCTGCGTTATGCCGAGTTCAGGGCCGACGACGTGAACGATACCCTGCTGCGGATGCTCAAGCCCGAAATAATTGTCGATATTGTTGGCGCGCGTATTGTTCTCAAAGAGCTCGAGCATGTTGCGCATTTCTGCATCGGTAACCGCAGCGATGCCCTGCTCGCGGTTCCGGGTCGGCACGTAATGATCGGCGGTCGCGAACGTTTGGCGCGGCTTGCGCACTTTGCGGCCTTCTGCAGCGAGTGCACCGAAAGCGTGGAACGAGCCCTCGTGAACGAAGTTGCGATCGACGTGCAGCAGCGCTTCGCTTTCGCCGCGCGCAACGATGACGTGGCGGTTCCATATTTTTTCGAAAAGCGTTTGCGGCGGGGCGACCATTTCACCTCCTCAGTTCGCTAAAGCTTAACACGCCGGATGCACAGGACCGGCGTGTAAGTCGTGTATGATCTTTGCGCATCGTGAGCGGAGAATTAGCATGGCTTTAAGAGGGAAAACGGTGCTGGTCACCGGCGCCACCGGCGGCATCGGCGAAGCATTCGCACGTGCATTCGCGGCGGAAGGATGCAACATCGTTTTCAACGGCCTCGGCAACCCGGTCGACGTCGAAAGACTACGCGCCCAAATCGCCGATAACGGCACTGACGTTGTTTATCACCCGTCCGACGTCGGCAAGCCCGACGAGGTGGAGGGGATGATCGGGGCGGCGCTGAAACGATTTGGCGCGATCGACATACTCATCAATAACGCGGTTACCCGCCATTACTCGCCGGTCGAGAATTTCCCGGTCGACAAATGGGATCGCGCGCTGGCAGTCAATCTATCGGCCGCGTTTCATACCGTGCGGCTCGCGCTGCCGGCAATGAAAGCGCGCAACTGGGGCCGCATCATCAACATGGCGTCCATCCACGCGACCAAGGTCGTAAGGGACCGCATCGACTATATGACGACGAAAGCGGCGATCGTCGGTTTCACACGCGCGGTGGCGCTTGAATGCGCAACCACCGGGGTGACCTGCAATGCGATCTCGCCCGGCTGGGTGCTGACGCCGCATGCCGAGGGACAGATTGCGCGCCAGATGGCAGCGACCAATCAGACTCGCGAAGAGGCGCTCAAGGCTCTTGTCGATGTTCGCCAGCCAAGCGGGCGGCCTATCCTCCCGGCGGAAGTGGCGGCGCTGGGCGTTTTTCTATGCGGGGACGCAGCAGCGAATATCTCCGGCGCGGCGCTGCCGATTGACGGCGTGTGGGCGCCAAGTTAATTGAGCCAAGCGCGCTATAAACCTGCGCGCTGGTCTTCAGGCAGGCCGTAACGCTCCTCGAGTTGCTGGATCTCGGGCAAGCCGGCAATCTCCGTGAACTGCTTGAAGGTCGCGACTTTGTCGCGCATGTGCGCGATTGATCCGGTGCGCTTGAGCTCGGACAAGAGATCCTGCATCGCCGGTATCGCCGCCAGAATCACCCAGTTCGGATAAATGGCGAGACGAAAGCCGAGCTTCCCCAGTTCATCCGCTGGAAGGTCAGGCGTTTTGCCGCTGGCCGCCATGTTGTACAAGAGCGGCACCCCTTTGAAGTGTTGCGACACGCGGTCGACTTCCGCACGGCCAACCGGCGCTTCAATGAAAAGCATGTCAGCGCCGGCTTCTCGGTAGCGCACGCCTCGTTCCAGCGCGGCGTCGAGGCCTTCGATCGCAATGGCATCGGTGCGTGTAATGATGACGAAGTCGTCGTCTCTTCTCGCGTCGCATGCAGCCTTGATCTTGGCGACCATTTCAGCAATCGGAATGACGCGTTTGCCTGCGAGGTGTCCGCAGCGCTTGGGCCAGCTCTGGTCCTCGATGTGGACGCCGGCGACGCCCGCTTTCTCGTAGTCGCGGATGGTGCGGCGTGTATTGATCGGGTTGCCGTAGCCCGTATCCGCATCGGCGACGACGGGCAGTTCGGAAGCATCGACGATGCGGCTTGCGTTGTCGATCATCTCCGAAGCGGTGAGCAGTCCCACATCGGGCATGCCGAGCCGGGTGAGGCTGGTGCCGAAGCCCGTCATATACACTGCCTCGAATCCGGACAATTTGACGAGTCGTGCGGCCAACCCGTCGGCCACGCCCGGGGCGATCGTGCATTGCGGGCGAGCGAGCAACGCACGTAGTTGCGCGGAAGTACTTGCAATCATGGAAGGTATCCTTGGTAAGACGCGACGTCGCCAAGTGAGAAGTATAGCGGCCGCATTGGGCGGTTGAATCGATTGCTCAGATCACCATTCGACCGTGCCGCTGACGACTATGCGGGCTGGGCGGAATGCATCCGCCCATGAGTTACGATAGCGCTGCGCATCGCCAAACGCTGGCAGCACGGTGCGAGCGCCTACTCTCGATACGAGCGCCCTGTTGTGGGACAACAAGGGATGCACGTTCCAGCGTCGATAGGTCGCGCGGCCGCTTTTGATAAGCCGTTCGGCGGGCGTCTCGCGAGGGACGTAACCTGTGAAAACGATTGCCGGCGCCGGCTCGTCTTCCCAACGTTCGACGAGCGTTCGGGCCATGCCGGAACTCGCGTCTGCGACGCCCGCCAGCACGATGCCATCGGCCGTTTCGATGTTCGGCGCTTCAGCAGCCAGTCGGGCGAGCCCCCCGGCGATACCCGTTTTCAGACACTCACTGTCCACCGTTGCTAGCTTAGTCAGCGACTCGCGCAGTGCATCGTCGACAGCGGGCATCTGCCGCCGCTTTCGAAGTAGATGCAACGCGATTTCAGGCCCCCGCCCTGCCGGCGGAATGGGCAACAATACGGGTCCCGCATCGAACAGGCGGTCGAATTCTTCCTGCACATGAGCGAGCGGCGTGTCGTAGACGCCATACGATGCGTCGACGATCGCGACTTCCGCTGGCGGCGGCGGGTCGCTCGCGTATATCAACGATTCACTGCAGTTATCACCCATGTAAAGCAGTCCACCGCCGATGGCGAGATGAATCCAAATGCCGCCCGGTGCGTGACCGCTGCGACCGGTGGTGGTACGAATGCCAAGCACTTCGGCAATTCCACAGAGCGGCAACGCGATTTTTTGTATGTCAGTCGCGAGCATGCGGCACACGATTTCGCTCGCATATACCGGAGGATCGCCCAACTGCTCGCGGAGCTTAGAACCCCCGGCATGATCGCGGTGGCCATGTGAGAGCAGCAATGCGTCCACTCGACCTACATTGGAGATGTCCGGCCAGGCGCCGGGTTGCGGCCCGTAGCCAAGATCGAACATCAAACGCACACCATCCGCCTCGACCAGAAAGCACGCAGGGCCTTTGGCGCCCAGGCCAGAAATAGCGGTTAAGCGAGCCACTGTTTAATCAGCAACGGAGTGAAGGCGCCTGTTGGCCTTTCCTGGTTAGGGGGTGGCGATTCGCAGCTCACTCCGCTTTAGCTCCGGACGCACGCACAACTTTCGCCCATTTGCTTACCTCAGCAGCAAGATAAGCACGGAATTCTTCTGCCGTGCCGGGGGCAGCTTCAAGACCCTGCGGCGCAAATTGTTGTTTGACTTGCGGTGATGCGAGTACACGCGCTGTTTCCTGATTGAGGCGGGTGATGATGGTACCCGGGGCTCCGCCCGGCACCAGCAATCCGTACCAGGTGTCGAATTCATAACCAGGGACGCCGGCTTCATCCATCGTTTGTAACTCCGGAAAGAACATCGAGCGCTGCGCGGTTGTAACGGCAAGCGGGCGCATTTTGCCGGCTTTGATCTGCGGCAGAGCCGAAGCCATGGTCGAGATAATAAGCTGCACCTGACCGCCCATCAGGTCAGTGAGCGCGGGTCCCAAGCCTTTGTACGGCACGTGCATGAGCTCGATACGAGTCATCAGCTTGAGTAATTCTGTCGCGAGATGCGACGCGGTGCCAACGCCGCCTGAACCGTAGTTGAGCGAGCGCGTTCTCGCGAGGTCCATGAGCTCGCTGACCGACCGCGCGGGAAGCGACGGATGGACTACCAATACATTGGGCTGGCGGCCGACCAGTGTTACGGGCGTGAGGTCTTGCAGCGTGTCGTACGGCAGTTTCTGAAATAACGTTGCGTTGACTGCAAGACTAATGTTGTTGATGAGGACGGTGTAGCCATCGGCCGGCGACTTCGCCGCTATGTCAGTGCCAATCGTGCCGCCGGCGCCCCCGCGGTTGTCTACCACAACGGGCTGCCGGAGATTTGCAGCGAGTCCGAGGGCCACAATGCGTCCAACAATGTCGTTGCCGCCGCCGGGCGGAAACGGCACGATGAACCGGACCGGCCGATTTGGATAAGCCTCTCCTGCCGCTGCAGCGAGCGCCGCAGTGCACGCCGCCTGGAGCAATATCGCGCAGCAGTACTTGTTCACGGCAACAAATGGTCGTGGCGCATCACTCCACTTTGACGCCGGCCGCCTGGCCGACCTTCTTCCATTTGTCGAGATCGGCGCGTATAAAACTGCCGAATTGTGCGACCGAAAGATTCTGCGGATCTGCGCCGAGGCTTTCGAACTTTTCCTTCACCGCCGCCGTGCGCAGTGCTCTGATAATTTCCGCATGCAGTCTATCGATGACCGGCTTGGGTGTGCCCGCTGGTGCCAGTATGCCCGTGAACGTATTTGCCTCGAATCCTTTAAGACCCGCTTCCTCGAGCGTCGGAATGTTGGGCATCACAGATGAACGCACATTTGTCGTCACTGCGATTGGTTTAAGCCGCCCGTCGCGTAGGAAACCGATTGATGACGTCAGCTGATCGATCATGGTTTCGACCTGACCACCCACGAGTTCCGCGAGTGCAGGCCCGCTGCCTTTGTATGGAACGTGTATGAATTTGACGCCTGCCATCGTATTGAAGAGCTCAATGGCTAGATGATTCGAGCTGCCCGTGCCGGACGACGCCATGGTCATCTTGCCCGGCCGCTGTTTTGCAAGCGCAATCAATTCGTTCAGATTACCCGCCGCAACCTTTGGATTCGTCTCGACGACCATCGGCACGATTTGCACCATGCTGATCGGCGCGAGATCCTTCACCGGATCGAAAGGCATGTTCGCATATACCGCCGGACCGGCGGTCACCGATCCGCTCGAGCCCATCAGCAGCGTATATCCGTCCGGCGCACTTTTAGCAACCATGTTTGCGCCGATTGTGCCGCCGCCGCCGGCGCGGTTGTCGACCACCACAATCTGTCCCAGCGAATCCGTGAGCGCTGCCGCAATGATCCGTCCCGTTATGTCGACGTTGCCGCCGGGCGCCCATGGGACGATGAGACGGATTGACTTCGTGGGATAGTCCTGCCCGACAGCCTGCAATGCGCAGATGGCCAGCGTACAAAACGCGGACGTGTTCAGCACTTTCATATCAGTCCTCGCACTCCCGTTTCATTCCGCCGTCGCGCCGGAATCCTTGACGACCTTGCGCCATTTTGCAATTTCCGATTTGACGAACGACGCGAATTCTTCCGGCGAATTACCGGCGGGTTCGGCGCCCTGGGCGAGTAGTTTCTCCCGCACTTCGGGTGTCCGCAAGGCCTTCGCCATCACCACATTGATTTTCATGATGACCTCACGCGGCGTGCCGCGAGGCGCAAATAAACCGTACCAGGTGTCGGCGCTGTAACCAGGCAGCGTTTCGGCGATGGCCGGAATATCGGGCACTACACTCGAGCGTTTTGCTGAAGTAACGCCGAGCGCCCGCAACTTTCCCGCTCTGATCAGCGGCAGCGACGGCAGGAGGCCATCGAACATGAGGTCCGCTTCATTGGCGACGACTGCTACCCGTCCGGGCGTGCTGCCCTTGTACGGAATATGCGTCATGCGGACTCCCGCCATGCTCTCAAATAACACCGTGCCGAGATGCACCGCCGATCCAGTGCCGGACGAAGCGTAATTGATTGCACCGGCCTTCGCCTTCGCGAGCGCAATCAGCTCGGGAATGCTTCTCGCCGCAAACGACGGATGCGTGATAACGACCGATGTCCCTGTCGCGACCAATGTGATCGGCATCAGGTCGCGCTCGGCGTTGAATGGAAGCTTCGCGCCGTATACCGCGGGATTAATCGCGATGTTGCCGGTCGACGCAGACACGAGCGTATAACCGTCGGGCGCTGCCTTTGCGACGAGATCGGTGCCAATGATCCCGTTCGCGCCGGCACGATTGTCGACAACAGTGGGCTGACCGAACGCCTCGCCAAGCTTCTCCGCGGCGAGTCTGCCGAGCGTGTCGCCAGTCCCGCCGGCCGCCAGCGGCACGACAATGCGAATCGGTTTCGAGGGATACGGCTGCGCAGAAGAGGTCACGGACATCATCGCCGCGATCGCGCCCGCAAGCACGATGACCGCATTCTCGCAGCGCGTGTGTACGAACATCATGCGGGCGTTGCACAGCGCGCGAGTTCCGCAGCATCACTTGATTCCATAAGGCGCCAGCACTGCGCGATGAGCTTTGCAACCTGCGATTGAGACAAGACGCCTTGCGCCAACCCGCTCACCTTGGCTTCGAGCGCCGTATCGCTCATCGGATTTTCCGCGCTGCCGGTTACGCGATCGACGACTTGAGTGTGCACGGTTCCATCTTTCATGGTGACTTTAACTCGAGCGGCGATTTCTGCTAACCCGGCGTCGGCGGTTGCGCCGATTGATTCGCGCAGCACCCGCACAGCGGGATCGTTCACGCGTTCATCGGTGTATTGATGCTCACCCGCGGCGCCGTCCGCAAGCGCGACTGCGGCTGAATGATAAATGCTCCATTTGGATTTGAGCCCGTTCGGCGGCGATTTGATTCCGGTTAGCTCGAGCGCGCGTGGATTGACCATAAGCTCGACGCGTTCAATATCGGCCGGCCGCAGTAGGTGTGCCGTTCGCAACTCCAGGCACGCATCAATCACCGGATGAGCGACGACACCACATGCAAACGGCTTGTAGCTGTTGCTGAGAATTTCGTAGCGGGTACCCAGTCCCGCGGTTATCGCTGCGACATCGCGCTCGGACGCCAGCACTTGCGCGAAGCCATGTGGACCTTCAAGGCTCGTGTCTGCGGCAGTGAAGCCCTGCTGCGCAAGCAGCGCGGCAAACAACCCGTTTTGTGCTGCGCGGCCGTGGATGAAACATTTTGCCATCGTGCCGGCCATTTCGCGCGTGCCGGCTGCTTGTGCGCACGCGAGCCCCAATGCATGCGTCGTCTGTTGCTCGTCAAGCTGCAAGGCACGCGCGGCCGCGGCGGCTGCTCCGAAGACACCGGCCGTGCCGGTGATATACCAATGTGAGTTGTGCGCAAACCAGATTGCGTTCGCGATCCGGCATTCGATCTCAACGCCGACGATGAACGACGCGAGAAAATCAGGGCCGCTCATGCGCTCTCGTTCAGCAAGCGCCAGCAGCGCCGATGCGACAGGCACGCTTGGATGAAGCAGCGTGCGCAGATGCGTGTCATCGAAATCGAGCACGTGTGCGCTCATGCCGTTGAGCAGCGCCGCATGCAATGGGTCCACCTGTTCAGGACGGCCGAGTAAAGTGCACTGAGAGCCGCCAGAGAACGGCAAGACCGCTGCCAATGCCCGTTCGACGGCCGCGTGCCGCGAGCCGCCGAGCGCACAACCCAGCCAGTTCAAGATCGAGCGCAGCGCCTCGTGATGGACGGCAGCGGGGGCATCGTCAAGTGTCGCGTTGACTGCGTAGCGCGCGACTTCCTGAGCGACAGTCATGCAGCAGGTATCAATCGGCGCGTATGCCTGCTGCCTTTACAACCTTGCCCCATTTCGCGATTTCCGATTTGATGTAGCTCGAAAATTCTTGCGGCGTGTCCGTTTCGGCCTCATAGCCGTGCACGGCGATGCGCTCGCGAACATCAGAGGCGCGCATGATCTTCACAAATTCATCGTGTAGGCGAGTGACGATCGTTGCGGGTGTGCGTGCCGGAGCCAGCGCGCCATACCATGTGTTCGCGTCATATCCGGCAACGCCGGACTCCGCAACAGTCGGCATGTCCGGCACTGCGGGGGAGCGCTTTGACGTTGTGACGGCGAGCGCGCGAAGTTTGCCGGCTTTGACCTGCGGCAACACCGAAGGCATGGTCGCAAATCCGATGGCGGCCTCACCGGCGACCAGGCTGATGACTGCCGGTCCGCCGCCCTTGTATGGAATGTGCACGATATTGACGCCGGCCAAATTTTTGAATAATTCGCCGGCGAGATGTGCTGAGCTGCCGCTACCGGAAGACGCATAGTTGAGCTGGCCGGGTTTCGCCTTTGCGAGCGCGATCAATTCCTGTACTGTTTTAGCGGCGACCGATGGATGGACAACGAGAATGTTGGGGGTCGAAGCTAGCAGCGTGATTGGCGCGAAATCGGTGGCAAGGTTGTAGCCGGGCTTGTTATACAGCGTCATGTTCACGGCATGCGCGATGTTGCCCATCAAAATCGTATAACCGTCCGGCACTGAGTGCGCCGCGATCTCAGCGCCGATGTTAGCGCCGGCGCCCGGCCGGTTATCCATCACTACGGTCTGTCCGACATTCTCGCCGAGCTTCTGACCGACGATGCGCGCGAGCGTATCGGTGCCGCCACCCGGAGGAAACGGCAGGATGTAACGGATCGGCTTCGTCGGATATTGCTGAGCATATGCGCTATTGCAGCCCAGCGCGCTGAGCAACCCGGCTATCACAACGAACCATCGCATGAACGCGTCTTTACCCGGCGGCGCGAGCGCGCGGACGCGACGCGAAATCGAATTCCGAATTCGGCCGCTTCTCTAACGACCACAGCGCATCCAGCAGTTGTCGCGACGGTGCATCGCCGATGACCGGCATGGCCAGTTCGAGGAATTTGTCGTTCACCTCGTCATCGGTGAGCGGCATTTCCGGATCGCCCTTGCGCGTCGATTGAAAGTGCTTGAACACGCGCCCGTCATTCAACTCGACTTCTACGTGCGCCGCGCGTTGACCCGGATACCCTTTTGAGAGCTCGGCGTCGGTAACGACCTCGACTTTTGCGAGCACCGCACGCACGTCGGGATCGAGCAGCCGTTCGGGCGCGAAGGCCACGAGCCGCACGCTCCCATGCACGAGCGCATGCGCAGTCACATATTGCAGGCTGAACTTTGCCTGGTATTCGCCTTCCGGTGCCGGATTGTTCGTGATATCGGTGCCGGCCTTATAGGTTGCAATGCGTACTCGCTTGACGTCGCGCCAGGTAAATCCGTGCGTCTTTTGCAAGTGCAGCACACCGTCTATCGGTGCAAACGTGTGACCGCAGCAGCCGTGGTTTTTAAAGGTGACGCGCGTGATGTGATAGTCAGCGCCGATATCTTTGACGGCTTTTGGCCAGTTAGGGTTGACGCTCATCGCGGCGCCGAAGCCGACTTCACCTTCAAGCATATCCAGCGCGCCGGTCACGCCTTTGGCGGCGGCCATCGCGGCCATTGCCCCGACGTCGGCCGCATGTCCGCCGTGCAGGGGTTTGGTCATGCACTGCGAGCGAAATGCCTGTTGCAGACCGGCCGCGAATGATCCGGCCGTGCCAAGTGCGTGCGCGAACTGCTCACGAGTACAGCGCAGAATCGTTGCTACCGCGGCTGCCGCACCGAAAGTGCCTACGGTGCCGGTGGTGTGCCAAAACTTGTAATGCGACGGCATCACAGCTTCGCCGATGCGCGTCGAAATTTCATAGCCGACGATCACGCCGCGCAAAAATATCTCGCCGCTCGCGCCGTGCGATTGCGCCGCGGCGAGCGCGGCCGAGATGACAGGACTGCCGGGATGGTAGCCCGCGTCACGGTAGATATCGTCGAACTCGACGGAATGCGATGCAGCGCCGTTGATGAGCGCTGCCGCGCGCAAGGTTGCGCGCCGGCCCGACGCGAGACGCGCATTGCCATGGTCGAGATCTTCTTCAAGCGCCTGCTCGAGCAAGGTCGCGGGAGCGACCAGGCTGCCGGGCAGCAACGCCGCGTACCAGTCGATAACCGCGCGCTTCGCGTGATGAATGACATCGGCCGGCAACTTTGACGTCTGTTCTTTAACGCCGTAATCGGCGAGCTGTTGAGTTAGCATAGGAATGGCTCCTTGCGAATTGCGGTTTCGGTTGAGGCGCTCAGTCATTGTCGCGGACGACGAGGAGCCCGTCCACTGCGACCACCCCTTGGCCAGCGGTTTTCACAATGAGTGGATTGATTTCGGCTTCGGTCACGGTTCGGCCGTCCAACGCAGCAAGCTGGGACATCGCTACGATGGCCTGAGCAAGCGCGGCGCGATCGCCCGCGGGCAAGCCGCGATAGCCGCGAATGATCGCCAGTCCGCGCACGGCGTCAATCATGGCATGCGCAGTGTCTGGACTCACAGGTGCCAGGCGAATCGCAATGTCTTTGTAGATCTCAGCAAGAACGCCGCCGGCACCGAGCACGACGACGGGGCCGACCTGCGGATCGCGGCGAAATCCCAGCACGACTTCGGCCAGTCCTTTTTCCATCCGCTGAACCAGGATGCCGTTGATGTCCGCATCGGGATGTTTTGTTTTGACGCGCGAGAGAATGGAGGTCGCAGCGCTTCTGAGGGCGGCGTCGTCGGCGATGTTGAGCACGACACCACCCGCATCTGTTTTGTGCAGGATGTCAGGCGATAGAACTTTTGCAACGACCGGAAAACCGATCGATACGGGATCAGTAACATCCGACATGACGACCGTTGCCGCGTGCGGGATGCCCAGTGCGGCGAACACTTTGCAGGCGTCGAACTCGTTGACCTGCGTTCCAGGCATCGTTTTCAACAACGCATCAGCGGCGCGGATTTTTTTCGACTCGACCGCCGGAACTTCCAATGGCGGTGTCCAGTCGCGCCACGCGCGTATCGCGTCGGCGCACGATTCAGGGGTGCGAAAGCCCGCCACGCCGGCGTTGTTCAGCAGCCCGAGCGATGTCTCGGCATGCGGTGCGAGAAATGCAGCGAGCGGCTTATCGCCCGCGCGTGACTCTGCGATCGGCTCAATCGCAATCTGTGGATGCAGCGCCGCGGAACTGCCGACCACTGCAAGCACAAGATCACTGTGGTCTGAGCGAAGCAGCTCATCGAGCACCGCGCTGTAAATCTCTTTCTTTGCGCCCGCGAGTGTGAGGTCGGTGAGCCGCGTGCGCGGAATCTGAATATTTTTACGCGCGAGGTTCTCAACTACGTTGTCAGTGGGAGCGACCACTTCGACGCCGAATGTGCCGAGCCGATCGACAACCGCCGCGGCGCCGCCGCCGGTCGTTGTCATCACTGCCACGCGGTGGCGGCTCAGCGGCCTCTTACCCGCGATGAGCGCCGGCAGCTCGAATAGGGTTTCGAGCATGTCCACGCGCAGCATGCCGTGCGCACGGAAAAATGCGTCAGCGACCTCGTCCGCACCCGCCAGTGCACCCGTGTGAGATGCTGCAAGGTCTTGGCCGATGTCAGAACGGCCGAGCTTGTATACAACAACCGGTTTGTTTGCGGCGTACGCACGACGCGCGGCACGCGCCAGGCGATCGGCATCGCGCAGGGTCTCGAGAAAAAGCAATATGGCGCCGGTATACGGATCATCGACCAGCATGTCGGTCAATTCGCCGACGGCGATGTCCGCCTCGTTGCCGACGGATATCAGCTTCGAGAAACCGGCGCCCCGTCCAAGTCCGCGCGACAAGAGTCCGCCGGTCATGCTGCCCGATTGCGAGACGATCGCAAACGGTCCTGGCTTAATGTGGTCCATCTCCAATACCGCGTTTACCGATAACGCGAGCGATGGCTGGATACTCAAGATGCCGATGCAGTTGGGCCCGAGCACACGCACTCCGCCGGCTTTCGCGATCGCCAACACTTCTTCCTGCATGCGCCGGCCCTCTTCGCCCGTCTCGGCAAAGCCATCGCTGTAGATCGTTGCTGTGCGCACTTTCTTCGCGACGCATTGCTCGATCGCTGCAGCGACCGCGTCTCTCGGCACCATGATGAATGCGTGATCGACTTCTCCTGGCACTGCAGTGACATTCGGGTACGCTTTTTCACCGAGAATCTCAGCACGTCCCGGATTGACGGGCACGATATTGCCTTTGTAGCCGTGCTTGCGCAAAAAGCGCTGCGGGCGCGACGTATTTTTCTTTGGATCACCAGAGGCGCCGATCAGCGCGATGGTCCGCGGTTCAAACAGCGCTTGCGCTAGCGGCGAGATTGACATTTCGGCATCCTGAAATTCGTCAACTTAACAGACGAGAAGGCAAAGCGCAGGAATGATGACGATGCCCACCGCGCTGACATTGGGTGCTCCCTCGTGGCGTGGAAAATCGAGACGGAAGACGCATCTCAGAAGTCCGTTAAGTCCGTTCTTTCAGCTCTTGTCTGCTTTGGCGGGCCGCTGGGAGAACGACCGCTCGAACACACTCTCGGCAATGCGGTTTTTAAGGATTTCGAGCGAGCCGCCCGCGATCATCCAGCCGCGGCATTTGCGAAAACAGTACTCGACGAGCGTCTCCTGTGTGTAGCCCATACCGCCCATCACCTGCATCGCTTCATTGCAGATGTCGAATCCCGCCTGGTTGCAAAACGCCTTCGCGATTGCAGTGTCTTCCGCCGAAGGTATGCCGTCGACGGCATTGGCAACCGCGCGGTAAATCAGAAGCTGCCCGGCGTCGAGCTTGATTTTCATATCGGCAAATTTCCACTGCAATCCCTGAAATTCGCATAATGCGCGTCCGAACTGCTTGCGCTGCATCGCCCACTGGCGCGCCTGTTCATACGCATAACGGCCGAACGCAAGCGAGCGCGCGGTATTGCCGATGCGCTCGACATTGAAGCCTGCAATCTGCTTTTTGAAGCCGCCTTCCTTGAGCATGACGTTTTCAGGCCCGACATATACATCGTCGAGGTACGTCTGCACCCATTCTTCGCCATTTAGAAATTTCGAAGGCGCGCCCTGCTTGAATCCGGGCGCATCGCGCGGAATCAACACCGAACCAATGCCGCCCACACCCGGCCCGAAGCGCACATAGGTAAGCATCACCTCGGCGTATGACGCGTGAGTCTGAAATACTTTCACGCCGTTGATTCGATAGCCCGCGCCATCGGGTTTGGCGCTCGTCGTGAGATCCGTGACAGCGCTCCCCGCCTCGGGCTCCGTCATGCCCACTGTGATCACCGATTCGCCGGCGAGGATCTTTTTAAGATAGCGCTCCTTCTGGTCGCGCGTGCCGTATTCGGCAAGCACACGCACCGGACCGAAGTTGCCGGCCTGAATCACGTCCGCGCTGCGCGGACATACTTGAGCGACGGTTTCAATCGCAAGAATGGCATCCATCAACGTGCCGCCCTGCCCGCCGTCTTCTTCTTTCATCGCAATGCCCATGAGGCCCTGCTCGGCGATGAGCTTCGAAACATCCCATGGATGCTCTTCCTGATGAGCACGGGCAAGCGCGCCCGCGGCGAGATGCTTCTCGGCAAAACCGCGCACCGAATCGCAAAACATGATCTGGTCGGAAGTTAGTGCGAAGTCCATATGCGCCTCTCGTTGAAATAATGCAGCACTAATCCGCGCGCATGCCGGTCGCTTTTACAACTTGCGCAAAGCGCGCCATCTGCGCCTTGATGTAGGCGGCGAACTCTGCCGGCGTGTCGGCCACGAGCTCAGCGCCCTGACTTGCTGCATGCTCCTTGATCACCGGATCATTCACCATCTTGGCGATCTCTTTGTTGAGCCGTGTCACTATGGCCGGCGGCGTGTGCGCCGGCGCGAGAATGCCATTCCACGCGCCGACATCGAAGCCGGGCAACCCCGACTCGGCGACGGTCGGTACATCGGGCAACGCCTTCGACCGTTGCGGACTGCCGATAGCGAGCACGCGCAGGCGTCCGGCCGCTATATGCGGCAGCGCTGACGGCATCGTCACAAAACTCATTTGCACTTCATTGGCGATCAGCGCCGTTAACTGCGCCGCCGTTCCCTTATACGGAACTTGAACGATGTTGACGCCGGCCATCATCTTCAATAACTCCGCACCGAAATGCGCAGATGCACCGGTCGTGCCGGATGCGTAATTGAGTTTGCCCGGCTGCGCCTTGGCAACCGCGATGAGTTCCTTTACGTTCTTGACGGGCAGCGATGGATTCACGAGCAGCAGGCTGTGTGTCAGCGCAACGAGGCTCACCGGTGCGAAATCCTTGACCGGATCGTACGGCAGCTTGGAATGAAGACTCGGCAGCACCGAATGACTCGTGTTCGACATCAGAATCGTATACCCGTCGGGCGGCGCTTTCGCGAGCGTCTCGGTTGCGATGATGCCGCCGCCGCCGGGCTTGTTATCGAGCACGACAGTCTGACCCAGGCTGTCGGTAAGCGCTTTGCCGACGCCGCGCGACAGTATGTCAGTGCTGCCGCCCGGCGCAGAAATCACGATCATGCGAATCGGTTTATTCGGATAGGGTTGCGCGAATGCTGTGGAAATGCAGGCTACGCTCGCGAACGCAAGATATCTAACAGCTGACACGGGTGACTTCTTACGCTTGCAGCAGCGGGCGCAGTTTACGTGCGTCGCCCAGCTTCTCGATGTTCCAGACGCTGTCGCAGAGCTTGCGTGCTCGTGCTTTACCGAGCACCGTCGCCAAAAGATCATAGCTCTTGGCATCGACTTCGGCGCGGGCCATGGAATTGTCGCTCGTGCCCCGCACGGCTTTGGTGTGGTGACGCAGCTCGCCGCCATTGCGCAGCTTGATTTCAACGATTCCCTGCCGGCTTGGCATCACGCGCGACAGTTCGTCGTCGCCGCGCAGCTCGATCCGGCTGCGCAGATCGAGCACCTTGCGATTCTGCATGCGCTTTTCATCGTGAGACGATTTGAACGAGACAAAGCTGTCGAGCAGCATGACAGCGCACATGTGCTGCATGCAGATATCCGGCATATGGCGATTGTTAACCGTGTTCGCGCCCTGATGCGAAACCCGCACCACCATGCTCTCGACGTCCTCCGCTTTGAGCTTGTGCTCGTTGATGAGATCGAGCAGCGAATCGAGCGGCGCCTGTATCGGTGAGCCGACGGACCAGCGCTTGATGTTGGTGTTCATTATTTCGAACGTCGTGCCTAACTCGCGCACGAGCTCTTCCGCTTTGGGCGCGCGCCCATAGGCGACGAAGAAATTACGCTCGCCGGCAAACACGTCTTCAACGGCGCTGAATCCATGCGCGACCATGGCTGCCGCGGCTGTACCATTACGCGCCGGCATGCCGCCGAAATCGAACGCCTTCTCGATGTGCTCCTCGTCGCGCATCCAGCATGAGACACCGGACGCCTGCTGCGCGGTGTATGAAAGCAGATGCCTCGCCTGTCGCTGGTCGAAATTACAGAGTGCGCCGGTTGCTGCGGCGGCGCCGAACATCGGGCCGAAGCTATGCGTTGAATGCCCATCTTCACGAAACTCGTACGCATTGAGCGACAGGTTGACCCGGCAGCCGATGTCATAGCCGAGTGCGACCGCTCTGAGCAGAGCGGTGCCATCACGCCGTTCGCGTTCCGCCATTGCAAGCGCTGCCGGCACGATGGCGCAGCCCGGATGACACAGCGAGCGCGCATGCGAGTCATCGGTCTCATCGGCATGTCCGAGCATGCCGTTGGCCAGAGCCGCATTGATCGCCGTTGTGACGAAGCGGCTGCCGATCACCGTCGATTCTTTCGCTCCGCCGAGGGTCTTGATATACGAGATGGCTTTCTTGCCGGGTAATAACCGCGAGCCCGATACCATCGCCGCGAACGTATCGAGCACGTGATGTTTGGTTTTCTCAACGACCTTTTTCGGCAATGGCTTGCGCAGGGCTCGCGCTATGTACGCGCTCACCTCGTTCATTACCGGAGAAATTTGCGCGGCAGTCTTGGTTTTCATCAGTGGTCTTATCGTGAGGTCAGGCAGCAGGTACGGCTGCGCGCGCAATCGCCCCGGCATCGGGAAGCGCCGCAACCGACCAGCACAGGCGGACGAGCTCGTCGGTTTGCGAGGCGCTGATTATACCGGCACACAAGCTGCGGCACTTTGTTTCGATGTCTGCGTCGCTCATCGGTCGCGCAAGCGTGCCAAGCGCGTGCTCGACGTGATGATCAAGGGTGCGCCCGTCCTTGAGACGAATCGATACGCGGGCTTCTGTCTTTCTCAACTTCGGCTCGGGCGTGACCGTAACGCGTCTGCGCACAGCGACGACGCGCGGGTCGCGCACGCTCGCGTCGCTGAATTGCGGTTCGCCGCCAGCGCCAAACACAATCGCTGCAGCGGCCGCATGGAAAACGCTGAATTTTCCTTCGAGGCCGGTCTGCGGATCAGCGTTGGCGGTAAGCTCCATGACGATCGGGCACACTGACAATTCAACGCTCTGGATCATGTGCGGGTCAAGCTTGTGTTCATTCCGCAGTGTTATGCAACCGTCGATTACGGCGTGCACAACCAACCCGCATGCGAACGGCTTATACATGTTGGACATGAGCTCAAAGCGCTCACCGAGCTTCTCGGTAATGATTGTTGGATCGAACTTCGTCGAAAGCACGTGCGCCCAGCCGCGAGGCGCTTCTATGGCGCGCGTTGAACTGGTGAAGTTTTGCGCGGCCAACAGCGCCGCTGCCAGACCGTCGTGCGCGGCATGTCCCGGGTGCAGGCTCTTGCACATGGATCCGAACATTTCGCGCAGCCCAGCGGATTGCGTCGCCGCAATGCCAAGCGCCCAGGTCATCTGCTGCTCATCCAGCTTCAAGAGTTTGCCCGCCGCCGCGGCGGCCCCGAAAACACCGGCGGTACCCGTGATATGCCAGCCGCGGACGTAATGTTCTGGAAATACCGACAGCGCGACGCGGCACTCTGCCTCAACCCCGAGCACGAACGCATGTACGACGTCCTCCCCGCTTAGCTGCCGCCATTCTGCGAGCGCCAGAAGCGCGGGCATGACCGGCGCGCTCGGATGCACTGCTTTCGCATGCGTGTCGTCATAATCCAGCACATGCGAACTGATGCCGTTGATGAGCGCAGCATGCAGAATATCGGTACGTGCGCGTCTGCCGAGGATGCCGGCTTGCGGTGCCCCTGAGAAATCGTGCAACGCGGCGAGCGTGCACTCAACTGTTTCGTGCTGCGCGCTGCCGACCGCACAGCCGGCCCAGTTGACGAGCGCGCGTGCCGCTTCATGGCGAACGCTGGCAGGTATATCGGCGTACTTCGACTCGACGACAAATCGCGCCAGCGCTGCGGTCACCGGGAGCATGTTATTCGGGCTTAACGCCCGTGTCCTGAATCACTTTCGCCCACTTCGCAAGCTCGCTGTGGAGATACGCGCGAAATTCCGCAGGCGTGTTACTCACCGGATCCGCGCCTTGTGAAAGCAGGAGGTTCCGTATCTGCGGAGTCTGGCCTATTTTTCTCAATTCATCGCTCAGACGCGTCACGATCTCGCCCGGTGTTCCCCGCGGCGCCAGCATGCCGAACCACGTAATCGCTTCAAAGCCGGGCATCCCCGATTCCGCCACCGTTGGGATTTGGGGCGCCGCGGCACTGCGTTTAGCGCTGCCAATCGCCAGTGCACGCAGCCGGCCGCCTTGCACGTGCGGGAGGACGGACAAAGTATTGGCGAACATGAGTTGGACCTGCCCGCCCAGTAAATCGGTGACTGCGGGTGGTGTGCCTTTGTACGGCACGTGCACGATGTTGATCTTCGCCTGCGACTTGAACACTTCAGTTGCCAGATGCGGCGTGCCGCCGTTGCCGGTCGACGCATAAAACAGTGAGCCCGGCTTTGCTTTGGCGAGCGCGATGAGTTCCTTCACGTTGTGTACAGGCAATGACGGATGCACCACCAGAACGAACGGCGCAGACGCAACTATGCCGATCGGCTCGAAGTCCTTCTCGATGTCGTAAGTGATTTTCGGATACAGGGTGCGGCTGATAACGATCGACGCCGGTGTGAATAAGAGCGTATAGCCGTCGCCGGTCGAGTGTGCGGCAATCTCGGCGCCGATCTGCCCTGCTGCGCCCGCCCGATTGTCGACGATGAACTGCTGTCCGAAAGCTTCCGTGAGTTTGGGCGTAAAAATGCGAGCGGTGATATCCGCCCCTGCGCCCGGCGGGAACGGCACGATGACCTTCACCGGCTTGGTCGGATACGACTGTGCGCCCGCTACACCGATACATATCGCCAATAGGATTAGAGCGAGAGCAACGCGGCGGAAATTGCTCATCGGCTATGTCTCCTGGGAACGGGCAGCGTAGAAGGGCGAGCGGCGCTGGGTGCGCCGGCTTGACGTCGTCTGGCGAAGTCACGCCATACGCGCCCTGATTTTAGCAGCGCGAGGCACCGTTCACAATTGCACGCACACGGGTAATCAGTCAGCCAATGGCGCGCGGCGCGTACGAGCGCTTACATCAACTCTCGCGCAAGAGTTGCACCGACTCGGCCGTAAGGCGCGCGACAAAATCCGCCTTGTTGCTGCGCTCGTCGTTACGGCCTTTCTGAATGAATATGAGGTTGTGATAAAAATGCACGCCGACGACCGTCTGGTCGAATACGGTCGGCTGGTACCCCTGGCGGGGGACCTCCTGATAGTTGAGACCATCGGCGAGGTCTTTGAAAAAGTTCATGAGTGTCGATGGATTTCTCAGGTCTTCACTGTCGCCGCCTGCGAACTTCCAATATGAAGTCTGTGTGTCTTCGATGACATAAATGCCGTTCTCGCTCAATAGCGGGAACAGCACCTTGAACGAAAAGATCACATGCTCACTGAAGTGGCTGCCGTCGTCGATGACGATATCGACGGAGCCCATCTTGCGGTACGTATCGAGCAGACTATCGCGGTCGAACTGGCTGCCTTTGTAAATCCTGATGCGGTCTTCCTCGAGCGCACTTTTATTGTAGAGGTCGAGGCCATGAATGGTGCTATTCGGGAAACAGGCTTTCCACATCCGCAATGAAGTGCCGCCGACATGCGGGTCTTTATAACCACCGACCCCGATCTCGAAATGTTGAGTTTTTGTTTGCGCAGATGCGCGAAGTGTTTTTGATAATGCGACGTATAGAAGTGGTCGTCGCGCTTGTCACTGCCGTAGCGAATCGCCAGCTGATCCAGATCATCGGAGTGCAGCAATCCTTGCAAGCGCTGGCGAAACGCCCTGGACACATGGCGCCCGGCGCGGCGCAACAGTCCAATTAGCATTTCATCGGGCGGCCGCGTTCAGCGTGCAGCAAATCTGCGCCCGGGCATGAGATCGTCTCCGAGATACGCTAAAATGCCCGATTCTGAAAATGTGAGGATTCGCAGTGAGTAAAGCACTGGTAGGTATCGTCATGGGCAGCCAGAGCGACTGGGACATGATGCAGCATGCGGCGCGTCAACTCAAGGATTTCGGCATTGCTTACGAGGCGCGCGCCTTATCGGCGCACCGCACGCCTGATCTGCTGATGGAATGGATCGCATCGATGGAGCAGCGCGGCGCGCAATGCTTCATCGCGGGCGCCGGCGGCGCGGCGCATCTTGCAGGTGTCGTTGCCGCAAAGACCGCGCGTCCGGTGCTGGGCGTGCCGATGCCGTCAAAACATTTGCAGGGCCTCGATTCTCTGCTGTCGATCGTGCAGATGCCGAAAGGCATCCCGGTGGCGACTTTTGCGATCGGCGAAGCCGGCGCCGCGAATGCGGCGCTGTTTTCAGTCGCGATGCTCGCGATGAATGATGCGGCACTTGCGGACAAGCTGACAGCGTTTCGCAGGAAACAGGGCGATGCTGTCAAGGCGGTCAAACTGCCCGAGTTGTAGTGTTATTGCAGCACAGTCGATCCTTTCTCCTATTTGTTCAATCCCAAGCGAAGTGAGCGATGAGTACGCCGACTCTTTTTGAATCCACGATTAAATCTTTGCCGTTCCTGCATCGCGGCAAGGTGCGCGACATCTATGCGGTTGGCGAAGACAAGCTGCTGGTGATACAAAGCGATCGCCTGTCGGCGTTCGACGTCATTCTTCCCGACCCCATTCCCGGCAAGGGCCACGTGCTGACAGCAATGTCGAATTTCTGGTTTGCGAAACTCGGCCATGTCATCCCGAATCATCTCACGCATATCGCGCCGGAATCGGTCGTCGACGCTGGCGAGCGCGATCAGGTGATCGGGCGCGCGATGGTCGTGCGTAAGTTCAAGCCGCTGATGATCGAAGCCGTTGTGCGCGGCTATATCATCGGTTCGGGCTGGAAGGATTACCAAAAGAGCGGGACGGTTTGCGGCATCAAGCTGCCGCCGGGACTCAAAGAAGCGGAACAGTTACCGGAAGTCATATTCACACCTGCGACGAAAGCGCCGGCAGGCCAACACGACGAGAATATTTCGTATGCGGAAGCGGAAAAAATTGTTGGTCCAGAGCATGCTGCGCGCGCGCGGGCGGTATCGATACAGCTCTACAGTGAGGCGGCGGCGTATGCGAAGCGCAAAGGCATCATTATTGCCGATACGAAATTCGAATTCGGCACGGATGAAGCCGGTAAGCTTTTCCTCATCGATGAGATCCTGACGCCGGACTCATCGCGCTTCTGGCCTGCATCGGAGTACCGCACCGGCATCAGCCCGCCGTCTTTCGACAAGCAGATTGTGCGCAACTGGCTCGAAACCCAGCCGTGGAACAAAAAACATCCCGCGCCTCGCTTGCCGCCCGACATACTCGCCAAGACGACGCAGACCTATCACGAAGTGCTGCGCTTGTTGACCGCTGACAACTGAATCCGCCGCCGTCGGTTCAAACGAGTATTTCGGCGGCGCGCTGCTGGCGCTTTATATTCAGTGCACGCGGGTGCTGCACATCGCATCAGGCCATGCGCTCATCATAACTTTTCATCGCCGTCTTGTTCGAGGCGTTCACACCCATGGCCGCCCCGATGATTGCTGACCCGACAATTGAGGAAGCGGTTGCCGTTCTCACACGGGGCGGTCTGGTCGCATTTCCGACCGAGACGGTTTATGGTCTGGGCGCAGATGCGCGCAATCCGGATGCAATCCGAAAATTGTACGCGGCGAAAGGCCGACCGGTCGATCATCCGGTGATCGTGCATGTAGCGGACATGCACGAGCTTGCCAATTGGACGCGCGATATGACGGCGACTGCCCATTTGCTTGCACAAGAATTCTGGCCCGGGCCGCTGACGATGATACTCAAGCGCGCGCCGGGAGTAAGTGATGCGCTCACCGGTGGCCAGGATACGGTCGGCTTGCGCATACCGGCTCATCCGATTGCGCACGCGCTCCTGACGAAATTCGGAGGCGGCATAGCAGGGCCGTCGGCGAACCGGTTCGGTTGCGTAAGCGCAACGTTGGCGGAGCATGTGCGCGCGGAGTTCGGCGCAGCGATTGATTACGTGCTCGACGGCGGACCAAGTGAAGTCGGCATCGAGTCGACAGTCGTTGATGTCACCGGAGATTCGCCGGTGATGCTGCGCCCCGGGCATATCAGCGTATATGACATCGAGCGCGCCACGCGTAAGTCGCTGCAGGCGCCTGACGCGCATTCGCCGCGCGTGTCCGGCGGTCTCGCTGCGCACTATGCGCCGGCGACGCCGTTGCTTCTGATGGAAGGCGACCTGCTGCTCGAGCTTGCGACGACGCTGACGCAACAGGGCAAACGCGTCGCGGTACTGGCACTCGACGCCCGTCAACCGCTGCTCGAACATCTCACGTGGAAAACAGCGGCAGCGCATGCATCCGGCTATGCGCACGATCTCTATGCAAACTTACGCGTGCTCGACCGCGCGGGCTGCGATGTCATCCTGGTGCAAAGGCCGCCCCACGAGCCGGCATGGGCAGCGATCAACGACCGGCTCACACGTGCCGCCGCCGGTGCGCGGCCCGCCGAACCGATGTAACCAGAGATCACGTCTATTGCCGGCGGAGCTTCGCGAAGCGTCTTCTACCAGCTTGCGTTGTTCGAGTCGAAAAAAAACGCCGACACCCGTTGCCGGATATCGGCGTCGTGCTTGAAGCGCGTCGCTAAAGGTCGACGCGTACCTTGTGATCTTTCGTTTCCTTCAGCAACAGCGTGCCGAGCACTAGCGTCATGGCCGCGACGAGGATCGGGTACCACAAGCCATAGTAAATATCACCCGACGCGGCAACCATTGCTGTCGCGAGCAGCGGCAGCATGCCGCCGAACCACCCGTTGCCAATGTGATATGGCAATGACATGGACGTATATCGTATTCGCGCAGGGAACAGTTCGACCAAAAAGGCGGCGATCGGACCGTACACCATGGTCACGTAAATGACCATGATTACCAGGATTAACTCCGTCATCACCCAGTTGACCTTGCTTTTATCCGCCGAGGCAGGAAAGCCCGCGGCCTTCAACGTCTCAGCCGTCTTCGTCTGATCCCATCCTTTCAGCTCGACGTCGCCGATCTTCGTGACGACATTGTCGGTGCTGCCCGCGGGCAGCGGCATCGACTTAAACGAGATGCCCTGCTTGGTCAGGAAGTCCTTCGCCTTGTCGCAATCAGTGAATTTCGACCACGGTCCGACGAAGATATGAAAGTTGCAATCGTTGGCTGATACGCTGATCGGCGTTTTCGCGGTTGCCGCTTCCAGCGCCGGGTTCACGTAATGCGTGAGCGCCTTGAACAGCGGGAAGTAAGTGACGATCGCGAGCAGGCAGCCTGCCATGATGATGCCTTTGCGACCGATCTTGTCGGATAGCCATCCGAAGAAGATGAAGAACGGCGTGCCAATGATGAGAGAAGCGCCGATCAGGATGTAAGTAGACTGAAAGTCGAGCTTGAGCGTGATGAGCAGAAAGAATAAAGCGTAGAACTGCCCTGTGTACCAGACGACACCCTGGCCCGCGGTCGCGCCCAAGAGGGCGAGGAGCACAATCTTGCCGTTGTTCCAGTTAGCGAAACTCTCGGTCAGAGGTGCCTTCGAGGTTTTGCCTTCGCTCTTGATCTTGAGGAAGACGGGAGACTCCTCAAGTTTCAAGCGGATGTAGACCGAGAACAGGAGAAGAACCAGCGAAACCAGGAAGGGCAGGCGCCAGCCCCAGTCAGCGAAATCTTTGGCGTCCATGTTGGTGCGGCAGAGCAGGATGATGACCAACGCAAGGAAGAAACCCAGCGTTGCCGTGGTCTGGATCCAGCTCGTGTCATAGCCGCGGCGGTGTTCGGCAGCATGCTCAGCCACGTACGTAGCTGCGCCGCCATACTCGCCACCGAGCGCCAGGCCCTGTACCAGGCGCAGGGTTACCAGCAGTATCGGCGCAAGCCAGCCGATCTTGTCGTATGTCGGCAGCAGACCGACTGCGAACGTAGCGCCGCCCATACAGATAATCGTTATCAGGAACGTGTATTTGCGGCCGACGATGTCGCCGATGCGTCCGAACACGAGCGCGCCGAACGGCCTGACAAGAAATCCTGCAGCGTACGTCGCAAAGGCGGACAACAAAGCCGCCGTGTCGTTGCCTTTAGGAAAGAACAACGCAGCGAAGAACGGCGCCAGCGTCGCGTACAGGTAAAAATCGTACCACTCGAACACCGTACCTAACGAGGAAGCGAAGATGACTCGTTTTTCTTCGCGCTTGAAATCGCTGCCCCCGTGAACTGCGGTAGACGTAGATACAGCCATTGTGCTTCCTCCTAAGGTGTCGAATGCGGCGCTGCCGTAATCGAGTGCCCGGTTATATTTTGTTGTCGTGATAAATTCACGACGTCCCGATGCGCGACCCACGATAGCGGTCAACGCGTCGTTACAGCTATTAGGGAAAACCCTTACAGCTTACGCGGAAACGGCGAACGACACCGGATTTTCAATGGCTGCCGTCATGCAGCCGCAATTCGAGACCGAGCTGCACCAGTTCCGCTACCGATGCTACGTTCATTTTGTGCATCACTTTCGATCGATGAGCTTCGACGGTTTTGACGCTGATGCGTAAGTCATGGGCCGTCGCTTTATTCATCTTGCCGGCGATCACATATCGCATGATCTCGCGCTCCCGGGGGGTCAGCAGTGCAAGCCGGGCGGCGGCTGAATGCGCCCGGCTGCGCTCTCTTCGGCGCCGGGCATCGAACCGCAGCGCGGCATCGACCGCTGCGATCAACGCGTGCGGATCATAAGGTTTTGCGATGAAATCGAAGGCGCCGCTCTTGATAACGCGCACGACGGTCGATACGGTGCTGACTGCACTAAGAAAGATGACCGGCATGCCTGCGCCGCGCCGTTGCAATTCGTCCATCAGCTGCAGATCGCCCGCGCCGGGCAACTGCGACTCGAGCAGGAGGCATCCCGGGTGATCCGCGCTGGTCCGCGCGAGGAACGTCTCCGCGCAGTCATAGGCTGCTACACCGCGTCCAGCCTCCTGAAGCAGCTTGCCTAACGCTGAGCGCGATCCCTCGTTTGGATCAATGATAAATACGGTCGGCGCAGCCGCCAGGCTCATACAAACTCCTCGTCATCCGGCACCATTATCAGCGCCGGACGCCTACCGAAGTCTTTGATCGAGAAACTGCCCGATGCGCTTAGCGAGCTCGTTCTCGTGTCCCGCAAAATAGTGATCGGCACCCGGCACTTCGATTTGCGCGGAGCCCTTGAGCGCACGTAATGTCGCCGCACGCTTGTACGCGTTCTGACGGACGACCGGAAAATCCTGCTGGCCATAAATGTCGAGCACCGGCATTTTCAGATTAGAAATATTCGCAAACTCGCCGCTGCTGATGCCGATGCTCACCCACGCGTCTACATCGCGACCGCCATTCGTAGCAAGAAAATAGTTGCTTATGCGCGCGCCCATACTATGCGACACCAGCCCGATTTTGTGCGCGCTTTTCGAATGTAGAAACGCGATTGCGGCGGTGAGTCGCTCGGCGGAGTCTGTGAATAGCGCAGTGTAATCTTCAGCCGCAGCATCGGCGGCGAGCACAGGCATCTGCACCGAAAGCGTCGTGTAGCCCTCATCAGGCAGCGCGCTTCGCAAAGCGCCTATCAGCGCCCAATCCGGGTGTACCCCGAGGCCGTGCACGATAATGACCGCCGCCCGCGGCTTTGCGGCCTGGGTGTATAGCGCCAGGAATTTGTGGCCCGATGGCTGCGCAAGGTACACCGCATCGCCAACGACCAGGGTCGGCGTGATCTCGTCGTTCCAACGTTTCTCGCGTGCGTAATCGGCTGCGGCAAAAACATTAACCGCGATGAGCATCGCCGCCACGAAAACGTATGCGCGCGCCATTAGCGGCCTTTGAAGTGCGGTTTTGTTTTTGCGAGGAAGGCAGCTACGCCGATGCGGTAATCTTCAGTGTCGAAGCACGCATAGCTCGTGCTCCATTCAGTCGGCGTAATTTCTGCTGTCACGCTCAGCCGCTCGATATACTGCTTATGCCAGCGTGCAACGAGCGGCGCGCCTGCCGCAATGCGTTCGGCAGTCGCATACGATTCATGCTCTACTGCATCGTCGGGCACGACACGATTGACCAGCCGCTTGCTATATGCTTCGCGGGCATCGAATACGCGGCCCTCGAGGAGGATTTCGCGCGCGATGGCCGGCCCCGCCAATGCCAGCAGACCCTGCAGTTCGCCATAGCCCATCGTCAAGCCGAGATTTTTAATCGGCACACCGAACCGGCTGCCCTCCCCGCAGATGCGCAGGTTGCACATCGCGGCGATTTCAAGTCCGCCGCCGACGCATGCACCTTTGATCATCGCGATCACGGGATGCTTGCAGTGATTGACCGCCTGCATCGTCGCGTGAATCAGCTCGCCATATTCATGCGCCTGCCGCGCGTTCGCGCGCTCGGACGCAAATTCACTGATGTCGGCGCCTGCCGCAAACGCTTTGTCACCGGCGCCACGTAGAACGACGCAGCGCAATTGCTCATCCGCCGACAGTTCGCGCATCGTTGTCCCGAGGCGGTCCCACATGGGCTTGTTGAGGGCGTTAAGGCGCGCCGGATTATTCAGCACGACCGTCGCGATAGGACCGTCGCGTGTAACGAGCACCGGCGAGGTCATGGCGTCATGACCGTTTAGTCGAGCTTGATGTTGCCCGCTTTGATGATGCGGGCATACTTTTCCGTTTCACTACGGATGAACGCTGCGAATTCTGCCGGTGAATTGCCGCCAATATCGGCGCCCACGCTTGCCATCTTTTCCTTGACGTCGGGCTGGTGCACTACCTTGATGAGTTCGGCCTGCAGGCGCGCAACAATGTCCTTGTTCACTGCGCCCGGCGCGACGACGCCCCACCACGTGCTCATGTCGAAGCCTTTCACGCCGGCTTCCTCGACCGTCGGCATATCGGGCAACAGCGAAAAGCGCTTCGACGATGTCACTGCGAGCGCTCGTAACCTGCCCTGCCGCACGTAGTTAATGACCGGCGGTATGGAGTCGAAATCGAGATGCACCTGGCCGGAGATCAAGTCGACGATGGATTGCCCGCTGCCTTTATACGGAATGTGCAGCATGTCGACTTTAGCCTGCAGCTTGAAGAGTTCGCCCGCGAGATGCTGCACGGTGCCCGAGCCGGGAGACGCGTACTGAAGCTGTCCGGGCCGCGCTTTCGCGAAGGCGATCAGTTCTTTTACACTGCGCACCGGCACCGAGGGATGCACCACGAGCAGGTTCGGAGCGATGGCCGACAATGAGATCGGCGCGAAATCTTTTTGGGCGTCGTACGGAAGTTTGATCAGCGATGGCAGAATCGTCATCGCCGCAATATGCGCCATCATGATGGTGTAACCGTCGGGCGCCGCTTTCGAGACGATCTCGGCAGCGAGTTGGCCGCTGGCGCCGCCGCGATTGTCGACCACGACCTGCTGACCGATGGCCTCGCTCAATTTATGCGCGACGATGCGGCCGACGATGTCGGTGCCGCCGCCGGGCGGAAAGCCGATGACCATCCGTATCGTTTTCGCCGGATACGCCTGTCCGTAAGCTGCTGTTACCGATACGCACGCGGCAGTCAGCGCGAGCGTGAAGCGAAAAGCTTTGTGCATGACAACCTCTCCGGGAGTTTCGGCGATTATAGGCCGGGACCGGCTGCACGCTTGTGACGTCTGCACGGCACGTCGACTTTGTATTAAGACGCAGCAGCGTGTCGCCCGATTACCGTTTCCCGAAAATATTTTGCAGACCGCCGAGTGCGCGTGAGATCAAAGGCCAGAACAGGAGCACGAGTGCAAGCGTCGTGATCGAGCCGACCAGTCCGTTCGACCAGAACACACCCATGTCTCCGCCCGCGCCGATCATCGACAAGCGAAAGGCATCCTCCGCGCGGTTGCCGAGCACGAGCGCGAGTGTGAACGGGGCGAGCGGGATGCCAATCTTTTTGAATACGTAGCCGACCACGCCGAATGCGAGCATCAGCCAGATGTCGAACATCGCATTCTGGATCGCGTAAGCGCCGACTGCGCATGACACGACGATCATCGGTGCAATGGCGGCGAATGGCACACGCAGGACCGCAGCAAACAGCGGCACGGTCGACAAGACGATCACAAGTCCGACGACGTTGCCGAGATACATCGACGCAATCAATCCCCACACGAAGTCCTTATGCTCGACGAACAGCAAGGGACCCGGATTGAGTCCCCAAACCATCAGACCGCCAAGCAATATCGCGGCAGTTCCGGACCCTGGAATGCCGAGCGCGAGCATCGGCAGAAGTGCGGAGGTGCCCGATGCATGAGCGGCCGTTTCGGGTGCGAATACACCTTCTATGCGCCCCTTGCCGAAGCTCTCTTTGTCATTCGAAAAGCGTTTCGCGAGGTTATAGCCCATGAACGATGCAGCAATCGCGCCGCCCGGGGTAATACCCAGCCAACAGCCGATTGCTGATGAGCGCAGCAGCGTTACCCAGTAACGCGGCAGCTCCTTCCACACGCGCAACACGACGCGCAGGCTGATCTTCGCCGGATGACCACGCAGCGCCAGACGCTCTTCCATCGTAAGCAGTATCTCGCTGATGCCGAACAGGCCGATCACCGCGACGAGGAAATTAATGCCGCGAAAAAGCTCGCTCCACCCGAACGTCATGCGCAATTGTCCGGACACGGTATCCATGCCGATGCCGGCAAGCAGCAGTCCGAGCGTCATCGAGATAATCGTCTTGTGCTTATCTTCGCGCCCCAGCCCCACGAACGAGCAGAACGTAAGCAGGTAGACCGCGAAGAACTCCGGCGGTCCGAAGCGCAATGCAAACGACGCGATACCGGGCGCGAGAAAGGTGATGAGCAGAACTGCAATCAGCGATCCGATGAACGACGATGTAAAGGCTGCGGTGAGTGCTTCCGCGGCGCGCCCCTGCTGTGCCATGGGATAGCCGTCGAACGTAGTCGCCACCGACCACGCTTCACCGGGAATATTGAAAAGGATCGAAGTGATCGCGCCCCCGAAGAGCGCGCCCCAGTAGATGCACGACAGCATGACGATTGCCGACGTCGGATCCATCGTAAACGTGAGCGGCAGCAGTATTGCCACGCCGTTCGGGCCGCCGAGGCCGGGCAGCACACCTACAAAGATGCCGAGCACGAGGCCCACCAGCATCAGCGCCAACGTCTTGAATGTCAGCAAAACGTGAAAGCCGTGCAGCAGCAGTTCGAAGGCTTCCATTGATGACCGGCTAGTGACCGAACAGGGCTTCGAGCGGCCCCTTCGGCATGATGACATCGAACGCGATGTCGAACGTGACGAACATTGCGACCGCGAATACGAAGCTGGTTACCAGTGATTTCCACCACGCAATGTGACCGACGAAACGCATGAACCCCGCGACGAGCAAAAAACTTGCGACGTAAAGACCGAGCCATTGCGTGCACACGCAAAACACCAGGGTGGGTATGAAAACTTGAGTCACCCTGCGCAATTGATCTCGCGTCACAAAGACCTGATCTTCGGACTTGCGATCCCAAAACGCTTTCACGAGGCCGAATACGCTGGCTGCGCCCAATACAACGGAAAGATAGAACGGAAAATAGCCGGCCTTCGGACCATCGGGCGCCCATCCCATCCCCGTGCGCCAGTTATCGAAAGCCATCAGCCCTGCGAAAGCGAGCAGCAATAGTGAAACGACTATATCGACGCTGCGGGTGCCCGCTACCGCGGGAGAATCGCTCGCCGGAGCGCTCGGATCATCGACGACGATTTCGCTTTCGGAATCCGCCATGGGTTTGATTGCTGCTTGAAGGGGTACTGCGGCGTGCCTTGCCGGGCAAGTTGCGCACACGCCTGAACTAGACCATCACTGGGCGACGAATCCCGCTTCCGTCATCAGGCTCTTATTGAGCGCCTCGTCGCTTTCAAGAAACTTGAGCATGTCAGGGCCGGTCAGAAAAATCGGCTTCAATGCCTGCTTTTCCATGTAGTCCTTGTATTCCGCGGTCTGCGACACTTTCCTGAACAGGTCGACATAGAATGCAGTTTGCTCGCGCGTGACCTTACCCGGCAGGAACATAGCGCGCAGCATCAGATACTGGACGTCGAGCCCTTCATCCTTGCAAGTCGGGATGTCGTTCCACGACTGCGTGTCGGTCACCTTCGTTTTGTATGCGATGCGTTCCTTATCGAACACGCAGAGCGCGCGCACCTGGCCCGCGCGCCACACTTCAAGGTTCTCCGATGGATTGTTGACGTTGGCCGCAGTGTGATTGCCGACGAGCTGCGTGGCGGCCTCGCCGCCCGACTTATACGGCAGGTACGCAAACTTGGCACCCGTCTTCTTTTCCATGAACACAGTCAGCACGTGATCCTCCCGCTTCGAGCCCGTGCCGCCCATCTTGAACGGCGGATTCGCGGCCTTGGCGGCGGCGATGAATTCCTTTACGTTCTTATACGGCAGCGTCGTGTTATCCCATAACACGAATTGATCCAGTGCGATGACTGACACCGGCGTGAGTTCGCGCCAATCGAAAGGAATCTTTGCCGAAAGCGGCAGCATATAGATCAGGGAATAGGCGATGAGCACTTTATGCGGGTCGCCGGTGCTCGACTTCATATGCATCAACGCCTCGGCGCCCGACGCGCCGCCCTTGAGCGTGACGACCATCGGCTGCTTCATGAGATTGTTTTTTTGAATGGCTGACTGCATCATGCGCGCCATTTGATCGGACGCGCCGCCGGCGCCCGCAGCAACAATGATCTCAACGGGTTTGGTGGGCTGCCAGTCGGCGGCTTGCGTGACTTGAGGCAAGGCGCAGATCGCTGCTGCGGCGGCAGTCATCGCGATGCGAGTGGTGGCAAGTGTGTAATGGCATAAAAACCTCATGGCGGTTCCTCCAGTTAGATTTGTTTGATGCGCCGCTGTTGGATGCAGCATGCGAAGTGTTCGCATGTCCGACTCATCTGCACGTTAGGGTAGCGCAAATTCACCGCTTTCATTGCGGCGGAATGCCGGCAGTGCGTACAACTTTAACCCACTTGTCAGTTTCCGATTTAAGGTAAGCGCTAAATTCCGCTGGCGTATCGCCTAGCGGATCAATGCCGAGACCCTCGTACTTTTGTTTTATCTGATTAGTTGCGAGCACCCGGCGCGCCGTTTCGTTGAGGTGCAGTATCACCTTGCGCGGCGTTGCGGCCGGCGCAAGTAATCCATACCACGTGCTGTATTCAAAGCCGGGAACACCCGCTTCGACCATCGTCGGGACGTCGGGTGCGGCCTCCGATCGCCTCGCGCTTGTTACCGCAAGCGCGCGCAGCCGTCCGCTCTTCGCAAATGGCGCCGCCGATGCAAAAGTCGACAACATCATTTGCACCTGCCCGCCGAGGAGGTCATTCAACGCCGGTCCGGTCCCTTTGTACGGAACGTGGAGCAGGTCTATCTTCAGCTCCATCTTCAGCAATTCTGCGGCCAGGTGAGTACCGCTGCCGGTGCCGGCGGATGAATATGCAATCTTCCCTGGCTGCGCGCGCGCGACGCTCACGAATTCCTTCACCGATTTCGCCGGCACGCTCGGATGAATGACCAGGATGTTCGGCTGCACTGCGATCAGACTGACCGGCGCGAGATCCTTGACGGCGTCGAACGGCAGATTACGATACAGCGCAGCGTTGAAAGCCAGACTGATATTTCCGAGCAGCAGCGTGTAGCCATCAGGCGGCGCCTGCGCAGCCAGGCCGCTGCCGAGCGTGCTGCCCGCCCCGCCGCGATTATCGAGAACCATCGACTGACCCAGCGCGTCGCTCATATCAGCGGCAAAGATGCGGGCGATGATATCGGTGCCGCCGCCAGGCGCAAACGGCACGATCAGCCTGATCGGCTTCGAAGGATAGTCCTGCGCGATGGCGTTGGCCGCGAGTGCTGCGAGCAGCCATAGTCCCGCGACAATGTGCAGCGATTTCATTCTCTCCTCGCTTCGTCGCCCGCATCATATGCAAGTCGATCGATGTAGCGTGCTTGCTGCCCGCGACTGGCTTATACGGTCACGCCCGCTCTTTTTGCGGCGGCGACCAGATAGTCGCGGCCCGCCAGCATATCATCCAATGTGCCGAAGGCGTTCGTGTAGTGGCCTGCAAAGCCCTTGGCCTCGATGCGCTTGAACATATTGCCGAAATCCAGATCGCCTTCGCCCGGTTTCAGATGTTGTTCCTTGCCAAGGCGAACGCAGTCGGCGAGACGGACTTCGCCGACCCGCGCGAAATCAATCGCATCAATGAAGCCATCAACGCCATCAGGCACCAGATGCGCATGGTTGGCCGTAAACGACATGCGGAAGTTCGGCGACTTGATGCGGTCGAAGTAATACATCCATTCGTCGACCGTATGCGCCAGATAGTGCACCTCCGCGTCGGCCGGCTCGCTGTTCAGGTTTTCGAGGTAGAGAATCGCGTTTTTCTTTTCCGCATAGTCGACCATGCGCTGCAGACGCGCGCAGCCGGCTTCCATGCGCATCTCGACGTCAGAGCTGAAGTGATATCCCGCGTGCACAACAATCCACTGCGCGCCGAGCTTGCCGTACGCGTCAATATAACTTTTGAGATATGCATCGACAGCATCGGCGACATATGGCGAATATTCCGCGACATTCACTGCCGACAGGGTATGCAGGCCGAGCGTGATCCCGTGTGTTGCCGCAAGCTCACGCACACGTTCGGCACGCTTGTCGTCGAAGGTGGTGACGGCGTTATCCGCGGTGTCCAGCTGGATGTCGATAAAGCGCACATCGTTTTTCGCGGCCCACTCGATGCCGTCTTCAAGCTTCAGGCGACGTCCGAGATCGATGCCGATGCGATCATGCAGTTGCATACGGCCTTTACCTCGAACGGCCGTACTACTCATGACCGCGCAACGCGCTTGGTGCGTTCAACGGCTCCGGGGCGCGTGCAGCCATCGCGACTTTCTACGCGCGCCGCTTGCGGCAGGATCAGGCGACGCTCAACTTCGGCTGTTTTGCGGCCGGCGCTTTACTCGCAATCAGATATTCCATGGCGGCTGCCGTGCCGCCTTTTTTGTGCGGGATCCCCGCGAGCGCGAATCCCATCTCAACGCCGGCCAGCGTTCCGGCAAGCATCAGATCATTGAAGTCGCCGAGATGGCCGATGCGGAACACCTTGCCTGCTACTTTGCCGAGTCCGCTGCCGAGCGACATGTTGAAATTGTCGAGCACGACCTTGCGATAATCGACTTCGTTATGGCCTTCGGGCATCAGCACTGCAGTAAGCGAACTCGAATATTCAGCAGCATTCAGGCACAGGATTTCAAGTCCCCACGCGCGCACCGCGCGGCGCGTCGCTTCGGCGTGACGGTCGTGCCGCCTGAATACATTCTCAAGACCTTCTTCGTGCAGCATCGCCAGCGCTTCACGCAAACCGTAGAGCAAATTGGTTGCCGGCGTATAGGGGAAAAAGCCGCTCTTGTTGGGCGTCAGCATTTCTTCCCAGCTCCAGTACGACTTCGGCATGCGTGACGTTTTGGCAGCGGCCAGCGCCTTGGCGCTGATCGCGTTAAACGACAATCCAGGCGGCAGCATGAGTCCCTTCTGCGAGCCTGCAACGGTGACGTCCACACCCCATTCGTCGTGCCGGTAATCGATTGAGGCGAGCGACGAGATCGTGTCGACCATCAACAAGGCTGGATGGTTGGCGCGATCGATCGCTTTGCGCACTTCGCCAATCCGCGAGGTAACGCCGGTCGAAGTTTCGTTGTGCACGACGCACACCGCTTTGATTTCCTGCTTGCGGTCGGCCTTGAGCCAGGCCTCGACGGCACCCGCATCAACTCCATGCCGCCAGTCGCCATCCATGAATTCGGGTGCGAGGCCGAGTTTGATCGCCATGCTGTTCCACAACGTCGCAAAGTGGCCGGTCTCGGCCATCAGCACGTGGTCACCGGGCGACAGTGTATTCACGAGTGCCGCTTCCCACGCGCCGGTACCTGATGCCGGAAAGATGACGACCGGCGACGTTGTCTTAAAAACCGGCTTGAGTCCGGCGAGTACTTCATGTCCGAGCTTCTGGAAATCCGGACCGCGATGATCGATCGTTGCATTGTCGATCGCACGCAGTACGCGATCCGGCACGTTGGTGGGTCCGGGAATTTGCAGGAAGTGTCGTCCAGCACTGGCAGGCATAGCGGCCTCGTTCGGGGTGGGGCGGTTGGGCGAGATTAGTTAAGTTGCACAGGGGCGTCAACCCGCGAATAATTGTCAGCCCTTTAGCACGCCATTTGCCGGCGATCCTGACTTAGCTTACGTATGACCATTGCTCCGATCAAGTTTCATCCGCCAACTCGCGAATCACCGCTGGCAACGCGGCTCAGGCGCGAGACGCAAAGTGAAGTGCTGTTCGATGCGTACACGCGCGGGCGCTACTCCACCGATGCGTCGATCTACCAGATCGAGCCCGTCGGCGTCGTGATGCCGAAAACGGAGGCTGACGCCCGGCTCACGCTACAAATTGCACGCGAAGAAGGCGTTGCCGTGTTACCGCGCGGCGGCGGCACGTCACAATGCGGTCAGACCGTTGGTGCAGCGCTCATCATCGATAACAGCAAATACCTGAATCAGATCGTGTCGCTCGATGCCGAAGCGCGGAGCGTCTGTGTGCAGCCCGGTGTTGTGCTGGATCAGCTGAACGCATATCTGAAGCCGCATGGACTCTGGTATCCCGTGGATGTGTCCACAAGCGCGCAAGCGACGCTGGGCGGCATGGCGGGCAACAATAGTTGCGGCTCGCGCTCCATCCGTTACGGCAACATGGTGCATAACGTCCAGGCAGTAGAGGCGGTGCTTGCGAATGGTGAGGAGTTCCGGTTCGGCGATACACCCGCAGACCTCACGACGCTCGATGCACCCGGCGCTTATATTGATCTCGTCAAACGCATTCGCGGCATCGCCGCGCGCGAAGCGGAAGAGATCGAGCATCGTTTTCCAAAAGTGCTGCGGCGTGTCGGCGGCTACAACCTCGACTCGGTTACCGGCGGTGGCCACAACATGGCCCATCTGCTAGTCGGATCCGAAGGCACGCTCGCCTATTCCAAGCGCTTGCATCTGAACCTGTCGCCGCTGCCGAAGCACAAGACGCTCGGCATTTGTCATTTCCCGACGTTTTACCGGTCGATGGAAGCGCCGCAGCACATCGTCAAACTCGATCCGGTTGCCGTAGAACTTGTCGATCGCACGATGATCGGCCTTGCGCGCGCGAATCCGGCATTTCGGCCCATCGTTGAACGTTGCGTGACGGGCGATCCGGACGCAATACTGCTCGTGGAATTCGCCGGCGATGACCGCAATGAGCAGATTGCAAAGCTAAAGCAACTCGTCGAGCTGATGAGCGACTTGGGACTGCCCGGCAGTGTTGTTGAAGTCACCGATGCCACCCTGCAGCGTGATTTCTGGGAAGTGCGCAAGGCCGGCCTCAATATCATGATGTCCATGAAAGGCGACGGCAAGCCGGTCTCCTTCATCGAAGATTGCGCGGTGCCGCTCGAGCATCTCGCCGAGTATACGGACCGGCTTACCCGCGTTTTCGCAAAACATGACACCACCGGCACCTGGTATGCGCATGCGTCAGTGGGCTGCCTGCACGTGCGGCCGATACTCAACATGCGCGCAGATGGCGCCCACAAAATGCGCGCGATCGCTGAAGAGGCGGCCGATATGGTGCGCGAATACAAGGGCGCCTATTCCGGAGAGCATGGCGATGGGCTGGTGCGTTCGGAGTGGATAGCGCCGATGTTCGGACCGCGCATCACGCACGCGTTCGAGGAGATCAAGGATCTCTTCGATCCGAACGGTCTCATGAATCCCGGCAAAATTGTGCGGCCGTCGAAGATGGACGATCGCTCGCTGTTCCGTTTTAAGCCAGGCTATGCGACTGCGAAGATCGAGACGGCCCTCGACTGGTCCGAGCACGAAGTCCTTGCCGAACAGCACGGACATGGATTCGCGAAAGCGGTTGAGATGTGCAACAACAACGGCCATTGCCGCAAGTTCGACGCCGGCACCATGTGTCCGTCGTTCCGTGTCACCGGAGAGGAGCAGCACCTGACACGCGGCCGCGCCAACACGCTGCGGCTCGCGCTCTCCGGTCAATTGGATATGGACGCCCCGCAGGATGCGTTCACTTCGCAAGCCATGTTCGATACGTTGGAACTCTGTGTGTCATGCAAAGGCTGCAAGCGCGAATGCCCGACCGGTGTCGACATGGCGAAAATGAAGATCGAGTTCCTGCATCACTACCGCCGGCGGCATGGACTGCGCTTGAAAGACCGATTGATTGCGTACATGCCGAGATACGCGCCGCAGGCCGCGCGATTTGCATGGCTTGCGAATCTGCGCGATGCATTACCCGGATTGCCGTCGCTGTCCGAGAAATTGCTTGGCTTTAGCGCGCGGCGATCGCTGCCCCGCTGGCAACGCGATACGTTTCATGAGCGTCCCGGTGCAGAATCGGGCAGCGGCACTATCAACGGCGAAATCGTCCTCCTCGTTGATACTTTCAACAATTATTTTGAGCCGGACAATGCGCGAGCCGCATTGAAGGTGCTGCGCGCCGCCGGTTACGTCGTCCATCTGCCGCGAGCGGTCGATAGCGCCCGTCCGCTGTGTTGCGGACGCACGTTTCTTGCTGCGGGTCTCGTGGACGAGGCGAGATTCGAAGCGCAACGCATGCTTGCTGCTCTTAAACCGTTCATCGAGCGCGGCGTGCCTGTTGTCGGCCTCGAACCCTCGTGCCTGTTAGGCCTGCGCGACGAATTCATGTCGATGCTGCCCGGCGCGGAAACGGCAGCGCTCGCCTCGAATGCGATGCTCTTCGAGGAATTCATCGCGCGGGAAGCGGATGCCGGACGGTTGAAACTCAAGCTCAAGCCGTTGGCACAGAAAAAAGCATTGCTGCACGGGCACTGTCATCAGAAAGCATTCGCCGCGATGCCGGCAGTTACTAAAACGCTGAAGCTCGTTCCCGATCTTGCAGTCGAAATGATCGAATCGAGCTGTTGCGGCATGGCGGGCAATTTTGGTTACGAGGCCAACCATTACGATGTGTCCATGAAAATGGCGGAGGCGAGCCTGCTGCCGACAATACGCGCGGCGGCTGCTGACACAATCATTGTTGCCGATGGCACGAGCTGCCGTCATCAAATTCATGACGGCGCACAGCGCGATGCTGTGCACGTAGCGCGCGTGCTCGAGCAGGCGCTGGTTTAAACGCCGGTCAGTGCTTGGCGCCCATCATGTGATTCGGCAGCCACGTTGCGATCTCAGGGAATATGCATAGAATCACGATCGCGAGGAACATGCAGATCACGTAAGGAATTGTTCCCCACATCACGCGTGTCACCGGTACATCCGGAGCAATCGAATTCACAATGTAGATGTTGAGCCCTACCGGCGGATGGATCAAACCGATTTCCATGTTGATGGTCATGATCACACCGAACCACACTGGATCGAAGCCCGCTGCTGTGATGATCGGGAACAGGATAGGGCTGGTCATCAGAATGATCGCCGCGGGCGGAATAAAGAATCCGCATACGAGCAGGAAGAGATTAATCATTCCCATCAATACCCAGCGGTTGACATTCGCTTCGGCTATCGCCTGCGCCAGCGTTTGCGTCAAATACAGCGATGTAAGCATGTAGCCGAACAGCACGGCAGCCGCGATGATCATGAGGATCATCACCGACTCGCGCGTAGTGTCGCGGAGAATTGCCCACCAGTCCTTGGGCTTCCACATGCGGTAGATGATGAGTGCCATCAGCACGCACAGCGCCGCACCGACGCCGGCCGCTTCCGAAGGCGTTGCGAGCCCGCCATACAACGCGTACATCACGCCGACAATAATCGCTATAAATGGCGCTATCTTCGGTATCGACTGGAATTTCTGTTTCCAGGTGTAACGGAAGTCGGCGGCGTGGGAACGAAACCCGCGCTTCCAGATGATGAATAGCGTCCAGAGCATAAAAAGTGCAGTCAGCAAAAGACCCGGCAGCACGCCGGCCAGGAACAGGCGCCCGATTGAAGTCTCGGTCGCAATGCCGTACAAAATAAAGGTGATCGACGGCGGGATCAAAATACCGAGCGTGCCGCCGGCGCAGATCGAGCCGGTTGCGACATCGTCGGGGTAACCGCGTCGGCGCATCTCCGGGATGCCCATCTTGCCGATTGCCGCGCAGCATGCGGGAGAAGATCCGGTCAGCGCTGCGAAGATCGCGCAAGCGCCGAGATTGGAGATTGCGAGACCGCCGGGCAGGCGGTACAGCCACCGGTCGAGCGCTTCGTACAGGTCCTTCCCGGCGGGCGATGAACCGATTGCCGCACCCATCATGACAAACATCGGAATGGATACGAGCGTGAAGTCATTGAGTCCGGCAAAGAACGTCTCGCCGACGACATGCAGAGCGTCGAACCCCTGAAAGATCACGATGAAGACAATCGAAAGCATACCCAGACCGAAAGCGACGGGCGTCCCGGAGAGCAGCACGATCAGCGTTACTACCAGCACAAGCGCGCCTTGCATGGCTGGACTCATGCCGGCCGCTCCTTTTCAATCCCGAACGGCGCCTCGCGGCCGCTGATCAGTGATAAGAAGTCCACGACGTATTGCAGACTTAGAATGCCGAGCCCGATCGGCATAGACGCATACGGAATCCACAGTCTGACGCGCCACATGGTGTTTGACAGCCAGCGCTGTGCCCATGCTTCATGCCAATAGTTGGCGGCGAGCACCAGCATCGTGAACGAGAATGCCATTGCCACCAGTGTGGCGACGATCGCCAGTACGAAGCGCGCACGCGCACGCAGGTAATGGGGCAACACGTCGACGTTGACGTGGCCGCGTGTCAGTAGTACGTAGGGGCTGCCGATGAAAGTCGCCGCCACCAGACTGTAAGTAACGAAGTCCGTCTGCCAGATCGTGTTTTCATCAAGCACGAAACGCACGAACACCATTTCGCACACAACGACCACCCCGCAAGCAATGAGCGCCGCGGCGACAAAACCGCAAATCTGCGAAAGCAATCTGACTGCGCGGGCAAACGACTCCAAGCTAAGCTCCCTCGCGTTTATGACTCCAATGCCGGGAGCGCTTCCCGGTCGCCCACGGGTTTATGCGGCCGCCTTACTTGACGCTCAGCGCTTCATCGATCAGCTTCTTGCCGTCGGGAACGTCTTTGGCGAATTCGGCGTATGAGCTCTTTTTCGCGACCTCGATCCACTTGTTGAATTCCTGATCGCTGAGGCTCTTGATCTCAACGCCGTGGTCCTTGTAGGTTTTTATCGTCGCGGCGTCGACTGATTCGGCTTTGTCCTCATAGTATTTCTGCGCTTTCTTGCCGGCGGCGATGAGCGCGTCCTGCTGCGCCTTGTTCAATCTGGCGAAACTCTTTTTCGACATCAGCATCGGCTCGTACATCATCCATAGTGCATTGTTGCCCGGTATTGTCAGGCACTTGGCCTGTTCATACAGCCGGAAGGACAGAAAACTTCCCATGCTTGTATCCGTTCCCTCGGCAACACCGGACTGAAACGCACTGTAAATTTCATTCGAAGGGATGGAGACAATCGAGGCGCCTGCCGATTGCCACATCTGCGCGAACGTCGGCCCGGCGGCGCGAAACTTGAGGCCCTTCACATCGGCCGGGTCCAGGATACAACCGCGCTTCGACGCCATTCCGCCACCGAACCACGCATCCGAAAGCACTATGACGCCGGCATCTTCAATGTGCTTGCGAATGTCCTTCATGAACTGCGAATTGTTGAGGCGCTTGGCACGCTCATAATTGCGCACCAGCCCGGGCATCAAGGTCGCGCTGAATACGCGCACTTGGCCGCTTGCGTAATCAAGCGGGAACAAGGTGATATCGAGCTGGCCGTTCACCATCGCGTTCCATTGCTGCTCGGGTTTGAAGAGTGACGCGCCCGGATACACCTGAATATCGAGATCGACACCCGCCGCTTTCGCTTCGCGGGCGACCATCTGCACCATGTCGTCACGCACGTCGCCTTTGCCGCCGGGAAACTGATGGGACGCGCGCAACGTAGTTGCCGCGATTGCGGACGCGCTGAGCACTGCGGCAGCCAATGCCGCAAGCATGCCTATGCACTTAAGATTGTTCATTGACACTCCTCCAGAAATCAAAAATTGCCGGCGCCCGTTTGACGGGCTTTTCGCCGGCCTGTTGTTGTTATCAGACCACCGGCCGCCTGTTCTGTTCCAGCTGCCTGTTATAGAACATGAACCGTATCATATCAATGCTCGAGACCCGCATCGCTTCTTTCGGCGCTTTAGGTAGGATCAAAGCGGCTCACGATATCACTTTCGCCCACGGGCGGTCCGTCAAATACGACATTAATTAGAAAGCCCGCGTGCGTTTGTATGATCACGTTTAGAAGTTGAGCCAGCACACCTAACGACACGTCCACAGGATTTGCTACACCCAGGCGCCGCGCCCGAGTGTGACCCGATAAACCATGCGCTGCTCAATTGACGGCGTAATGTTTTGCCGCACCCAAGCAAGCGTATTGCACGAGCTCGGGGAGCAGGCCATACAGATGCCGGGGCACAAAGGAAATGCCTCGATTTACGCATGCCGCATGGCACTTCGCCAGTTGCGATGACATAGTGATAGTGGAAATGACATTGGCATTCGAAGGTTGTTGTCGAGTATAGAATCCCACAGTTCCCGTTCGCCAAAAGAGCGTTCCATGATGGATCGGCGGAGGTTCGTTAGTGCTTGTGCGGGCAGCCTCGTCATTGCGCCATCGATCGTACGAGCTCAGACCGCCGCGAGAGTGTATCGGGTCGGGTTTCTTTTGGGTGCTACAGAAGAATCAGTCGTATCACTGTTTCGGGCACTTAAGGAGGGTTTGCAGGAGCTCGGTTACATCGAGGGCCGCAACCTCGTTCTGGACCGCCGGTATGGCGACGGAAAAATGGAACGTCTGCCGGACCTCGCGGGCGAGCTCGTGCGGGCTAAGGTGGAGGTCATCGTTACTGGCACAAACATACATGTCGCTGCTGCTCGACGTGCCACATCAACGATACCGATTGTAATGGTGTTCGCCGATGATCCGGTGAGAGCTGGCTTCGTAGCGAGCCTGGCTCGTCCCGGCGGCAATGTGACCGGTTTGAGCGCTGATGCAAGCAGCGAGCTGTGGGGCAAGTATCTTTCCATGCTCAAGGAGCTCGTCCCCAAGCTTTCACGAGTCGGCGTGCTTGGGCAGATGTCGTCAAATGTCGGCTTCGCGGAACTCGCGGCAGCTTCTCGCAAGCTCGATGTAGCGCTTGACGTCGGCGATCTTCGAACCGCGGAAGACTTGGACGGTGCCTTCGATGCGATGAATCGCAAACACGTCGGCGCCGTGCTCGTCATCGTCGGTCCTCTGACCTATCTGCTGCGACAGCGGATATCGGAGCTCGCGCTGAAATTTCACCTGCCCGCAATTACCAACGTCAACCAGTTCACGCAGGTAGGGCTACTAATGAGCTACGGGCCGAACCTGCCGGATCTTTACCGGCGGGCCGCGAGTTATGTCGACAAAATATTGCGCGGTGCGACACCAGCCGATCTTCCCGTAGAGCAGCCGTCGAAATTCGAGCTCACGATAAATTTGAAGACCGCGAGGTCGCTCGGCGTCGTCATTCCAAACTCGCTGCTGTTGACCGCGGCCGAGGTGATTCAATAAGCGTTCAAGTCAGACGAAACGCGCGTCGTCGCTCAGACCTTGCGTTGATACCGGCGTACGAGCGCTTCGTCGACTTCGACGCCCAGTCCGTTGCCGGATGGAACGGTCGCATGCCCTGATGTGAATTCGAGCGGGGCGCGAACGATGTCTTCGGCGAGATACTGGCTCGTCAGGCTGACGCCCCAGTCCAGCGATGGAATAGCCGCCGCCAGATGCAGCACCGCAGACGTGCCAATGCTCGACTCCGCCACTTTGCATGCGAGATTCACTTTCATAGCGAGAGAATCGCACAGTACCGCTGCTTCATAAACGGGCCGCAAGCCGCCGAGCTTGATCGCTTTCAGGCTGCCGCCAAGTGCGGCTGCAGCTTCGTGATGACGGGCGATATCGCCTACGCTGTGCAGACCCTCGTCGACTCCGATCGGAAGGCGACTTGCCGCCGCAACTTTCGCCATGCCATCGAAATCGGTACCGCGTACGGGCTGCTCGAGGAAATTCAATGTCGTGTCGGAGACGGCGTGCACGTATGTGATTGCCTGGTCGACGCTCCAGCCTTGATTTGCGTCCGCGCAAATTAAACTGCCGCTGCCGAGCGCGGCGCAAATCCGCCGTGTGCGCAGCGCATCGTCGGCGGGATTGCTGACGCCAACCTTGATCTTGAATGCGGCATAACCTGCTGCCTTTTTTTCGACGGCTTCGCTAACGTCCGCATCTGCGTCGCCGGTCGCGAGCATCCATAGCGCAGGCACGCAATTCCGGCGCATATCGGAGAACAGCGCATACACGGGCTTACCGCTGACCTTACCCAGCGCATCGTGCCACGCCATTTCGATAGCCGCTTTGGCCGCGTTGTTGCCGTACATCGCGCCGTCCATCAGCGTCGATGCGAATGCAACATCGGATAGCGCACACCCAATGAGCGCCGGTGCCATATAACGCACCGCGATCGTCATGCTCTCCATCGTTTCGCCGGTCATCGTCGGCGCCGATGCCGCTTCTCCCCACCCGCACTGTCCGTCATCCGTCTCGAGTCTCACCAAAACATTATCTGCGCTCGCGATTGCGACGCCGGCCATCTTGATGGGCTTCGACATCGGCAGACTGACAGCGATTGCATCGACGCGTTTGATCTTCGTCTGAATTACAGTCAGTTGTGCCGGCGCTCGCGCCGGTGTGTCGAGCGGTGTCATGGCACGCGCTATTTTTTTGTTTCTTCGATGCGGCCGATCGCCTTTACGGCGGGCGCAAGCCGGCGGTAATCCGCATCGAAGAATTTTTTAAATTCCGGCGTATCCCGATAGTCCAGCACGACTTCCGCTTTAGCCATTGCATCCTGGAACGCCGGATCGGTCACTGCTTTGCGCACGACTTCCCGAATTTTAGTGAAGGTCGCATCGGGGACGCCGGCTGCGGTGAACAGACCAACCCACAGGTACGCTTCAACATCGTAGCCGGACTCTTTCATGATTGGAACGTCCGGCAGTGTTGATGAGCGCTTGAGACTCGTCAGCGCCAGGGCGCGTACCTTACCGGCCTTGATGTGCGGATAAAGCGCTGCGAGTCCCTGCGCAGTCATATCGACATGTGAGCCGAGCAGTTGAATGATCGCGGGTCCGCCGCCGGTAGTCGGAACATGACGCATCTTGATGCCTGCCGCATCGAGAAACATCGCGACCGGCACATGCGTGATGCCATACGGCCCCGACGACGCATACGACATCTCGCCCTGTTTCGCCTTCGCCGCTGCGACGAACTCTTTGATGGACTTAACCGGATGCTCGCTCGGTACTGAAACGGCGAGAGGATCAGCACTGAGGAGCGCGATCGGCGCAATCTTGTCGAGCGAGTAAGGCGACTGAATTCCGAACAGCTTGTCCTTCTCGACCGCGAGATAAACATTCGGTGTGGTAACGAGGATGTTATATCCGTCGGCCGGCTGATTGGCTACATAGGCCGTACCCGAGGCAGCCGTCGCCCCCGGCTTGTTCAACACCGGCGCCGGCTGCTTGTACAGTTTTTCCAGCACTGCACCGAGTGGTTGCGCGTGGATCTGATTCATGCCGCCCGGTGGATTGGGAACAATGAGATTGATCGCGCGCGACGGGTAATCCTGGGCATAGCCGCTGACTGCGAAGACACTGATGGCCGCAATCAGCAATAAGCG
>Ga0207691_10000277_pt1 | contig 50760 bp, 42 predicted proteins | sample KBSM13metaG_FD_184327 | JGI IMG/M metagenome (GOLD analysis project Ga0207691, IMG submission 184327) | Miscanthus rhizosphere microbial communities from Kellogg Biological Station, Michigan, USA - KBS M1-3 metaG (SPAdes) (version 2) | ecosystem: Host-associated > Plants > Roots > Rhizosphere >...
GTCGCGCTCCGTCGCAGCCTTCGGCGTCGCGGTCCGTGCTCGCGTCGATTCGCCGTGTTTTGCTCGAGCGGCTCGCCGAACCGGGCATTGAGCTACAAGTGCCCAAAACAATAGAAGTTTCAGTAAGATCCGATGCGCGTTGCAGCACCCTCGGTGAACCTCACGTGAGCGGGCTATTGGTCGCAGACGAGCACCACCTTTGGACCCCTGGTCTACGATCCCGGGCTCCGGGGGCAGAATACGCCCTCCCCAGTCAACCGGAGTGGCGCTGAAGCGCGCCACTCGGCGAGCTGACTGGGGCAGCAGGTGCGGGCTTACTTACCCTGCAGATCGAATTGCTCGATGTGATACTCGCGGCGCGGGTTGAACTCGATCCGCCGCATGTAACGCTTCTCGGCTTCGACCACGGCGGCTTTCTCTTCGCCTTGCATCAGGTCGACCACCGCGGGGTGCGCGTTGACCACCACCGAGTAGCCCGAGAGCGTCGACTTTTCACGGCGGATCTGGCGCAGAATTTCGTAGGCGATGGTGGTGCGCGATTGGATCTGACCCGTGCCGTCACAGTAGAAACAGGTCTCGTGCATGGTGCGGTTCAGGCTCTCGCGCGTGCGCTTGCGCGTCATTTCGAGCAGCCCAAGCTCACTGATGCGATTGATGGTCGTCTTGGCTTTGTCCTTGGCGAGCAACGTCTCGAGCGTGCGCCAGACCTTCTCGCGGTTGTGCGAGACGTCCATGTCGATCAAATCCAAGATCACCAGCCCGCCGATGTTCCGGAAGCGCAGCTGGTAGGCGATCTCTTCGATCGCTTCCAGGTTGGTCTTGAACGCGGTCTCTTCCAAATCGCGGCTGCCCTTGCCCACGTAGCGACCCGTGTTCACGTCGATCGCAGTCAGCGCCTCGGCCTGGTCGATGATCAGGTAGCCGCCGCTCGGCAACGGCACTTTGCGGCTCAATGCTCGGGCAATTTCGTCTTCGATCCCGTAGGCATCGAAGATCGGCTCATCGCCGCTGTAGTACTGAATGTCTTTCACGCGCGTAGGCATGAACATCTCGACGAAGCGGACCAGGCGCAGGTACTGCTCCTTGTCGTCGATCACGATGCTCTCGATGTCGTCGGTGAACAGGTCGCGCGCCGTCTTCAGCACCAAATCCAGCTCGGTGCACAAGATCGCGGGCGCCTTGGCGCGCTCTTTCTTGTTCGAGACGTCTTCCCACAACTTCACCAAGTAGCCGATGTCGGCCTTGAGTGACTTTTTGGTCAAACCCTCGGCGACCGTGCGCACGATGATGCCACCGGTGGGCGGCTTCATCGGCTCGACCACGTCGCGCAGGCGAGCGCGCTCGCGTGCTGAGCCGATGCGCTTCGAAACCCCGACGTGCTCGACGGTGGGCAAATACACGACGTAACGACCGGGCAAAGAGACGTGGCTGGTGACACGCGCGCCCTTGGTGCCAATCGGCTCTTTCGAGATTTGGACGATCACCTCGTCGCCCTCTTTGACGACCTCGGTGATGGGCACCGAGCGCGAGACTCGGCTGGTCGGTTTGCTGGTGCTGGCGCTGCTGCCAGTGCTGCTGCCGGGCCGACGGTCGCGGTTGCTGCTCTGGCCGCGGGCGCCGCGCGCGTTGCGGTCTTTGCCGCTGCGCTCGCTGCGATCGCGGGCACCGCGCGCCTCCGGACGGGCCTCGCGGGGATTGCCGTTGCTACGTGCGGGAGCTGGGGCGCGCACTGGGGCCGGCGCGACTGGCGCGACAACGGCTGCGGCTACGGCTACGGCTACGCCCTCCACGGCCGCCTCGCGTCCACCACGGCGACGACGACGGCGACGGCGACGGCGCGTGGCATCTTCGCCCGGCGCCTCACCGGCAGTGGGCAGTGCGTCGCCCTCGGCGATCACGACCTCTCCGTCTGCTTCGGGGTCGGCGTCATCGTCTTCCTCGGCCTCGGCATCGCCCTCGGTGCTGACCTCGGCCACGACGGATGAGGCGTCCGAGGCATCGTCCTGGTCGTCCCAGGCCGCGTCGACCGTGGAATCGATCACGACGGCTTGGACGATCGTCTCGTCTTCTTCCGCGTCGTCGTTTTCGAGCTCGTCCTCGGGCTCTTCCTCTTCCTCTTCCTCTTCCTCTTCATCATCGGCGCCGCCGGAGCCGGCTTCATCGGCAGGCACGGCCGCTTCGTCATCGCTTTCGACCGCGTCCGCGTCTTCGCCTTCGGTCACGTCGTCGTCGTCGTCCGCGTCGTGGTCATGATCATGGTCGTGATCGTGGTCGTGGGCTTCGCCGGCCGACGCGCCCGCCTGGTGGCGCTTTCCGCCGTCACCCTTGGAGAAGCGCTCAGCGTCCTCGTGACGCCGGGAGCCGGACAAATACGCCTCGAAATCGTCGGGCCGGATCAAATCTTCGACGTGCAGGAACGCGGCGCGCTCCATACCTACGTCGATGAATGCCGCTTGCATGCCGGGCAGCACGCGCGTCACCCGACCGAGCACGATATTGCCGACGGTACCGCGTGCGGCAGCGCGCTCGATTTGGAGCTCGGCGATGATCCCTTCTTCGATTAGGGCGACGCGGGTTTCACGAATGTCACAATTGATAACGAGAGTATTTCGGGGCATGGCTTCCGGGTGCCACGTCGCAAAAACCCCAGATTTTGAGCGCGAACGCTAGGTAGACAGGATCAGCGCGGAGGCGGGAGACGACTCGGCTCGAAGAGCGGAGTCGTGCCGGACCGCGCAGCGAATCGCAGCCGAGCGTCGCCTCGAACCGGTGAAACCGGTAGGGACGCTGGGCGGTGCGACAGTCGAGCTTGCGTGCGGGGGCAAGACACGGGGATTTCTGGAGGGGGCGAAAAAATGAAAAAGTTTGTTGGGGAGGTGGAGCGTCTCCACCTCAGGCGGGCCCACTCGGGCCATTCTTCCCCAGCTCGATCACGGACATCCCGTATCGACGGGGCAGAGTCGCTTCGCGACACAGCCAGGTCACCATGCGCAGCCCGATCCGTCAAGGGGGGGGAAGTATTTAAACCCCCTTGAAAATGGCTTGGTCGTCGGGCCGGTCTGCGGGAGGTGCGCGATTGGGCCGGGATTCTGGGCGACTTCGGGGCGCGCGGTCGCGGGCAGGCTGGCCTTCGACTTGCGCCGCCGCGCCCTCGCCGAGATCGCGACGGCTGCTTGCGCCAGGGCAGCTCCTTCCCAACACTACTAGCGGTCGAGCGACGCATTCGGGGTTCGCCCTGTTCGCTCTGCGCGCCCGCGCGCCGCGACGTCGCAGATTTCCAAACCCAGCCGAGGGAGGTGCTCCATGTCACTCATCGAGAAACGCTGCGTCCAGAAAGCAACCAAGCTCGACTCCGCTCGAATCGAAGCCTTGCTCGCGGAAGTGCCCGGCTACAAGCCGGACGGAGCGCGCGCCAAAATCAGCAAGGACTACAAGTTCGCCGACTTCTACGAGACGATCGCCTTCGTCAACGCCTTGGCGTACATCGTGAACCAAGAGGACCACCACCCGGATCTGACCGTCAGCTACAACAAATGCAGCGTGGCCTTCTCCACCCACGATGCCGGCGGCCTGACCGAAAACGACTTCATCTGCGCGGCGCGCATCAACGCACTGATTCGCGGGTGATAGAAGCCTCGCCGGAGTGGAACGCGGCGCTCAACGCGGCCACGCCGTTCGACCAGGACGACCTCGCGCGCTTCGCACCCGGGGGGTCGCGGCACGATCCGAGCTACGCGCCGAGCTCGGCTTCCCGCGCCAGCTAACCCAAAGCCAGGCTCACGGTTCGCGATAAAAACGCGGCACGCGACGCGAGATGTCGGTCAGGATCTCCCAGGGGATGGTGCCCAGGTTGCGCGCGATTTCTTCGGCTTTGATTTCGTCTTGGCCGAGCGGGCCTTTTTGGGGGCCGAGGATGACGCATTCGTCGCCCACGCGGACGTCGCCGATTTCGCTGACGTCGAGCATGGTCATATCCATGCTTACGGTGCCGACGACGGGGGCGCGTTTGCCGCGCACGAGCAGCGAGCCGCGGTTCGAGAGGCCGCGGCAGAAGCCGTCCGCGTAGCCCACGGGAACGGTGGCGATGCGGCTCGGGCGCGTGGTGTGGAAGGTTGCACCGTAGCCGACGGGCGCACCCGCGGGCAGATCGCGGAGCGCGGCGATTTCACTGCGCACGCGCATCACCGGGCGAAGCTCGGGACACAGGCCAAGGCTGGGCTCGACGCCGAACAGGGCGATGCCGGGGCGCACGACGTCGTAGCAGGCGCGCGGGCTCTTCAGCAGCGCGGCGCTGTTGGCAGCATGGCGAAGCTCGGGGCTGATGCCCTCTTTGCGCAGGGTGAGCGTGGCTTCTTCGAACAGATCGAGCTGGTGATTGATCGACTCGGGATCGGAGGAATCTGCGCAGGCAAAGTGGGTCATCAGGCCCTGCAGCTTGACCTCGGGGAAGCGCTGAAGCGCCTTGGCCATCGCGCTCACGTCTGCCGGGAGGATACCCAGGCGCGCCATACCGGTGTCGATTTTGACGTGAATGGGGTGGGGCTCGGCGCCGGCGAACTTCACTTCATCGGCGATGGCTTCGAGCTGGGCGGCGTCGTGTACGACTGGGATCAGGTCGTGGCGAAGCAGCTCGCCCCAGGCGCGGCCGTAGTAGCCGCCGGTGATCAGGATCGGTACCTGGATGCCGGCTTCACGCAGCTCGATGCCCTCTTCCAGGAGCGCCACGCAGATGCCGTTCGCGCCGGCGCGCTCGAGCGTTCGTGCGACGGCTTTGGCGCCGTGGCCGTAGCCATCGGCCTTGAGCACTGCCCACACGGCGGCGCCGCCGGCGGCGCGCTGCACGAAGCGCAAATTATGTCGCAGGTGCGCGAGATTCACTTCCGCGCGTGTGGGGCGCACGGCATCCGACGGGATGGCGCGCTGCGGCCGCAAGACGCGTGGAAGAGGCGTGGCCAAGGCCGGGGAAAGCGCGCTGAGTGCTGGGTGCCGCGTCATCGTGCTGCCACACTGGTTACCGGAGGCGCGTAGGAGGCGTCAACTTAATCGCCATCGGGAATGAATGTTCGCGTGCTGCGAACGACAAGCGCGCGTTTCAAAGTGCCTCATTCTGGCCGCGCTGAACTTTTCGTGCTCGTGGCCAAGTGCAATTTGGCGTCAGCTTTCGGTCACACTTTCGGTCGCACTTCCGGTCACAGCTACTGAAAGCAACGCTTCATGCAGCCCTTGTAGTCCGCATCACACAGCATGCATGCGGGATCGGAGATGCTCGCAGCTGGACCGCACGGGGCCTGACACTTGCTGAAGGTGTCGCGGCAGGCGGCGTTGCATTTGTCCTCGGGCGCCTGCACTTGTTCAGTGGTCGGCGAAGGGGGTGCTGTTCCTGCGTCCCCATACCAACGCGTGGCGATTGGAGGGGGCGGCGCGTGAACGCTCGTCGGTGCCGGTACCACCAAGTAGAACTGACGCGCCTCGGCCTTCCGATCGTCGCCGATGTCGAGCGTCGGACGATTCACGTCCCCGTTCGCGAACGCGTGCATGCGCCTGCGCGCGTACTCGATGCGATCGCGCGGTTCTCCGTAGGTGTACATGCCAAGCCACTCGCTCCAACACGCCCGGCGATGCGTGGGCGCCGTGTCGACCTCCAAGTCGAGCCGGTAGCAGTGCTCGAAGCGCACGTTGCCTTCGTAGATCGATTGCACGCTGGGCCCGCACGCGCAGGCGATCAGCAGCGCGATCAGCCCGAGCACTAGCCAGCGAAAGCGCAGTGGGGGCGGCGCCTTTCGACCGCCTTGGTTCTGGAACCCGCTGAGCACGGCACCTGTTTTCCCCGACAGTGCCGGCAGGCGCAAGCCAGAGCACGGCGAACCCAGCATGTGCGGGCTTTTCTCGTGCTATGCCAGCCGCGGAATCATGTTCACTGGTCTGGTTGAGCTCAAGGGCACCCTCGCACGTCGTTCGCGTCGCGGCCCCGGCTATCGGCTTGCCGTCCAAGGTGCACTCGGCGCGCTCACGCTCGGAGAGTCGATTTCGGTGAGTGGCGCGTGCTTGACGGTCGTGAGCGAAAGCACCGATGGCCGTGGCTTCGAAGCCGACGTCTCGCTGGAAACCGCCAGCAAGACCACGCTGGGCGCGCTGGCGATCGGCTCAGCCGTGAATCTCGAGCGAGCGCTCAAGGTCGGGGATCGCTTGGGCGGTCACCTGGTGAGCGGTCACGTGGACGCGGTGGCCGAGCTGCTACGCGTGGCGCCGGCCGGAGAGGCACGTCAGCTCACGGTCGGCTTCCCGCGCGAGCTTGCGGGCTTCATCGCGGCCAAAGGCTCGATCACGCTCGATGGCGTGTCGCTGACCGTGAACTCGGTCACGGACAGAGAGCTTTCGGTGATGGTGATCCCACACACGCTTTCTGTGACCACGCTCGGTGAGCTGAGGCCCGGCGCGCCGATCAATCTCGAAGTGGACACGTTGGCGCGCTACGCAGTGCGCTTCCTCCAGGTCAGTGCTGGCAACGCCGAAGCCAGCCTCGCGGACGCGCTGCGCCAAGCCGGCTACGAAGGCGCTGGAAAGTCATGAAGAGCGACACGACACATCCGATTCCGAGCCGTGCGCTCGATATTGCGCCCGAACATTTGCAGCGCGTGCGTGCTGCGCTGGATGACATTCGCGCGGGCAAGATGGTGATCTTGGTCGACGACGAAGATCGCGAAAACGAGGGTGATCTCACGCTCGCGGCCGATCGCGTCACGCCCGAGGCGGTCAACTTCATGGCCATGCACGGCCGCGGCTTGATTTGCCTGACGCTCACCGAGGAGCAGGTGGCGCGTTTGGAATTGCCGCTGATGAGCGCCCCGGGCCGGAGCGGTCCACGTCTGGGCACGGCCTTCACGGTCAGCATCGAGGCCAGCGAGGGCGTGACCACGGGCATCAGCGCACAAGATCGCGCGCACACCATCCGCGTGGCGAGCAACCCGCACGCCCAACCCACGGACATCGTGGTACCGGGGCACGTGATGCCCTTGCAAGCGCGGCGCGGCGGTGTGCTGGTGCGCGCCGGTCAAACCGAAGGCTCGGTCGACCTGGCGCGGCTTGCCGGCTTGAACGAAGCGGCCGTGATCTGCGAGATCATCAACGACGACGGCACCATGGCGCGCATGGGCGATCTGGAGGCGTTTGCCACGCGCCATGGCTTGCGCATCCTGACCATCGCCGATTTGATTTCGTATCGCCTGCAGACCGAGCACTTGGTGACGCGGCTGTCGGTGGGCGACATCGTGCTCGATCGCACAGGCACCTCCTGGCACGCGATCGTGTTCGAAGCCGTGTTGGAAAAGCGTCAGTTCTTGGCCTTGATCAAGGGCCCGCTCGACGGCAACCGCGCGACGCTGTGTCGCATGCACGCCGGTTCCACCTTGGCCGACGTCTTCACCTCCACCAGCGGAGACGGCGCGAAACACCTGGACGAAGCCATCGACGCCATCGAGCACGAGGGCAGCGGCGTGATCGTGTATTTGCCTCCGCAGGGAGATCTTCGAGACGATCTCGAGCGCCTGCTGCGCAGGAACGAGCCCAAGAGCTCGCCGACCGCCGCGACTGCACACGCTGCTGCCACGGCAGCAGCCGCGCGCCCGCACGGGGGCACGCTCCGAGAATACGGCCTCGGCGCACAGGTCTTGCGCGAGCTCGGGCTGTCCAAAATCCGGCTTTTGACCAATAATCCCCGGAAAATCGCGGGCATTCAGGGCTACGGCCTGGAGCTCGTCGAGAGTGTGCCGTTGGTTTCTATGCAGCGCCCGGTTTGAGCTCACTTGCGCCCGGCTGGTGCTAGCATTCGCGCCCCACACGGAACCTGCTACGTCGCTTCAGGAATTTCATGCCCAACGCTCCCGAGTCACTGGAAGGCACGCTGATCGTCCCCAACGGGACCCGCTTTGCCATCGTTGCCGCCCGCTTCAACAGCTTCATCGTCGAGCGCCTGGTCGAAGGCGCGCTCGACGCACTCCGCCGTCACGGCGCCGACCCCGCCAAGATTACGGTCGTGCGCGTGCCGGGCGCGTGGGAGATCCCGTTCGCCTGCGCACGCCTCGCCAACAGCGACAAGGTGGACGCCGTGATCGCTCTGGGTGCCGTGATCCGCGGCGCCACTCCGCACTTCGACCATGTTTCGAACGAGGTCTCGAAGGGCGTGGCGCAGGTCGCGCTGTCGTCCGGCACGCCGGTGGCGTTCGGGGTGCTCACCACCGATACCATCGAGCAAGCCATCGAGCGCGCCGGCACCAAGGCCGGCAACAAGGGCTTCGACGCAGCCTTGGCCGCAATCGAGTTGGTCTCGCTCGGCCAAGCTCTCGGTGAAGCCGGGTTCTGACCCGAGTTCAAGATGGGCGCACGTACCCAGGCCCGCGAGGCCGCGTTGCAAATGCTGTTTGCGGTCGAAGCGGGCGGCACCGAAGTCGAGCGCGCGATCGCCGATTTTTGGGCGGAGCTGCCGGCTGAGGACGCCGAGGGTCGTCCCTACGCAGACGCGCTCGTGCGCGGCGTGCTGAAAGATCTGGAAAAGACCGACGCGCAGATCAAAAAGGCCAGCCAAAATTGGCGGCTGGAGCGCATGACCCGCGTCGACCGCAACGTGCTGCGCATGGGCGCCTGGGAGCTCCTCGCACGCGTGGACGTGCCGCGCGCGGTGATCTTGGATGAGGCCGTCGAAGTGGCCAAGCGTTTCGGCACCGAAGAGAGCGGCGCGTTCGTGAACGGTGTGCTCGATCGCATCGCCGAAAACCTCGGGCGGACCGACGCCGACGAAGTGCCGGTGAAACCCGACGCAAGCTGAGTCGACTTGGACCTTCGCTTCTCGACCCCCGAGCTTCGCAAGCTCGACTTGCTCGGCACCGAAATCATCGTCTCGACGATCGCGGTCGACGAACGGCCGCCGCACGGCGTCACTGGCCTGCTGGATTTTCGCCTGGCTGGCCGCATCTCGCGCTTGATTCAAGCGGGCTTTGCCACGGGCAAGGTCGGTGAGGTCTTGCTCATTCCGGGCAAACCCAAGTTGCCTTTCGACAAGATCTTGCTCTTCGGCATCGGCAAGCAGTCCGAGTTCAATGACCCGGTGTTTCGTACGGTCTTGAACAAGATCTTGCGCACGTTGGAGGGCCTGCGCGCGCGCACGGCCGTGGTGGAGCTCCCGGGTCGGCACTTCGACGCCATCTCCCCCGAACGCGCCGCTGACATCTTGCTCGAATCAGCGGGCGGTCAAAAGGAACACGACGTCTGGACGTTGATCGAGTCGGCCGAGGCGCAGCGCGCCATTACGCAACACATGATTCAGGAACGTCGGCGCGTCCGCCAAGAATAGACGTTACCGAAACATTCACTATTGCCGGCAACGGTTAGCGATATCAACGATATGCGCTGCACTGCTGCTAGGCGCGGATTCCGTCGGTGGCAGGCACGGGCGAAAGCCGAGATTGTGCCGAGAGCGAGTGTGCTAGTGAGCAGGTAGGGTCAAGCACTGAGGGGTGTTTCATGAGCCGTGTTACTCCGTGCGTCGTCGTTTCGAACTGCGCTGACATTGCGCTGAGCTACGGACAGGTCGTCGGCGCACTCGGACAATAGGCGATCCGATGCCGGCGTCGTCTTCCGCGTTTCGAATCGCACTGCTGGTCGCTGCAGTGATTGCCGTCTCGCTGGCGGCGTTGCTGCTGCGCGCCTTGGCGCCGGCCAGTCTCGAACGGGCCGTTCGGCGTCTAGAATCGAAGCCATTTTGGCTTGGGGCCGCCTTCACGGTCCTGACGGGCTTCCTGGCGTTACAGCTCCTCAACACCTTCTACCCTGGCTATCTCGACCACGCGGAGGCGAACATCGCGAGCGTGTCGTGGCTGGTTCGGAACGGAGCGCCTCTTTATCATCCGTTCGATTCGGCGGCTCGCTACTCATTGCTCTATGGGCCAACCGCTTACTTGCCGTTCGTGGCCGCGTTGTGGCTCGGCGGCGGTGCCACGCTGTCGTTGAAGTGCGTGGTGCTGCTGGCAAACGTGCTGATGATCTACTTCTTGTGGCGCACTTACCGTGCGCTGTTCGATGCCTGGCGAGCGCTGTTCATGGTCAGCGTCGTGCTGCTATTCATGCACTTCCCGCTGCCCAATCACTATTTGCTCCAGGTGCGCGCGGACGTCTTGATCTTGAGCGCGCTGTCCGTGGCGCTGTTTGGCGCGACCCGGAGCTCGGGCCTCGCCGGGCCCGTCGCGCTCGCGCTCGGTACCGCGTTCATCGTGGATGCCAAGGCAAGCGCGTTCATCTACGTGCTGCCGCTGTTCGCGATCTTCCTCACGCGCCGGGGCTTTCGCTTGTCGGTGGTCGTGGGGCTAGCCACGCTCGCTGCGGCGGGGCTGCCGTTTTTGGCGCCCAACGTGTCCCTGATTCAGTATTTGAGTTGGCTGAGGAGCGCCACCGGACATCCTTCCGCGAGCCATGATCTGATTTCCACGCTGCGGACCCTGCCGGTTCTGGCAGCTCCGCTGATCTTGATTGTGGGACCACGCCCCTGGCGTGACCCGGGGATCGTGGCTTGGTTCCGAAACAATCGCCTGGTCTTACTCGTCTTGCTGCCATGTATAGCGGTCGCGGTGTTGGCCTCGCGCCGGATCGGCGCCGGGTCGCACCATATTTTGCCGTTCATTCCCGTCGTGGCCTTCCTTTACGCCGAGCTGTATTTGGCGAGCAGTCGCGACTTCGCCAAGGCTAAACCCTGGTTGGTTCGCTACCTCTACGCGTGTCTCGCGCTCGTCGTCGTGGTGCGAGGTGTCAGCGGGATGCGAGAGGTAGCAGCGCCGTGTTTCTTTTGGCGTGATGTGCTGGCTGCCAAGGACGAGCTGCGTTCGGTGCTGAGCCGCTACCCAACACGCCGCATCGCGATGGGCTATGGAGAAGCCGTGGAGCGCGTGACATATCTTCGTCCCGAGCTGGTTTTTGCCAGCAACGGCCTGTTGGTGGACGAAGTGGCTCTCAGCGACATGAGCATGGATGGCATATCCATCCCAGCAGCGACGGTTGCCGCGATGAATGATTGCGCGACGGGCGTTTGGTTGATTCCGAAGGATCAACAACCATTCGCGTTACCGAGCTCCTTTGCGGATCTGTATCCGGAGTTGGTCGGGCGTAAGCCATTGTTCAGTGACGCGTTTCGCTCTGCGTTTTCACAGCATTACGCGAAGAAGAAGCCGACACTGCATTTTGATGTGTGGGCGTGCGAGGACGTCAGTGCGAGCAAGTAGGACGGGGCACCCCTAAAGGGCTCGCCAGCAGTCGCCGTTGTGCTCGGAATACAACTGGCTGGCTGCATTGGCGCGAGTTGCCAACTGACTGGCTGCATTAGCGCGACTTGCCCGGCGTCGAATCCGGGCTAGCCTGCTCGCCCAGCATCACTCGAGGGTTTTCTCTATGCGTGCACCTGTTTTATTGAGCATCTTTTTGTCGGCTTGCGGAAGCGCTGCAAGTCACGACATCGCCGGCGGCCTCGGTTCCGCTGGTGCCGGCTCGAGTAGCGCCGGTGCTGGTGCAGCGACGGCGGGTGCTGGGTCGAGTAGCGCTGGTGCTGGTGCAGCGACGGCAGGTGCCGGCTCGAGTAGTGCTGGTGCTGGTGCTGGGACGGCGGGAGCTGGCCCGAGCAGCGCTGGCGCATCGTCCAGCGGTGGCTCATCAGGCGCTGCGAGCGGTAGCGGGGGTCGCTCTGGCTCCGGCGCGGCAGGCTCGGGCACGGCAGGTTCGGGCTCGGGCTCGGCGGGCGCCGCCGGCGCCGCGACCCTTCCACCGCACGTCGTTGGCAAGTGCGATGGGCTCGCCAAAGTTGGGCAGTGGGAAGAGATTACCCCCTCGGGCATGATCAAAGATCCGCCCTATGAAGGGGCGCTGATGGGCTTGGTGGATCCGAACAACTCGGGCACCGTGTACGTCACGACGTCGGCAAACGGCATCTTCAAGTCGACTGATTGCGGCTCGTCTTGGAAGAAGATCAACACCGGTCGCAACGGCAGCCAGCTCGATCAAGGCAAAATCTGGAGCGCGGTGCTCGACCCGGCTGCTCCAAACACTCTGTACGTCATTACCGGTTACGGTCCGGCGGGCTTGTGGAAGTCGACGAACGGCGGAGTCGACTGGGACGATATCTTGCCCAAGGGCCAGGGCATGCCTGGGTTCGTGGCGCGCGTGAGCATGGACCCGACCAACCACCTGCATCTGTTGATTAACTTCCACGACAATTGCACGGGCGGCCATACCCCTGTGTGCTTCGGCGAGACGACTGACGGCGGAAAGACCTGGGCCGTGAAGGATTTCCCGACCTCATTGCAGAACCAATGGGGTGAAGGCACCTTCCTCATGCCCTTGGACGAGAAGCGCTGGCTGTTCGAGTACTGGGATCTGTACTTCACGGGTGACGCTGGAAAGACCTGGAAGAAGGTCGACACGGGCGGTGCGGCGGCCATCCAAGGGCCTTATTTCAAAGCTCCCGATGGTTCGTATTGGCTCACTTCGGCGCTCGGTGTGCTGACGAGCAAAGACGGAGAGCATTGGTCGACGATTCCAAACTCATTCGGAAATATGGACGCCATCGTCGGCTGCGGTAATCGTCTCTTCTCCGTCGTTGGCTTCCAGCCTCCCGACGGCAACGAATTCGTCTACTCGGCAACCTACAGTGCACCGACGAAGTGGTCGGCACTCGACACGCCGGGGCTGCCAAAGCCAATGAAGTCTGGCGCGAACAGCGTGGTGTGTGACAACGATCACAACATCGTTTACACCGCCGCCCAAGCCGGTGGCTTTTGGCGAATGGTCACCGATGCTCCGGTCAAGGCAAACTGAGCCTGCGTTGAACAGCTGAATCGAGCCGCGCTGCACCCCGACCCTAGTGGTAACCGTAATCGGTCATCACGGGGCGAGTCGGTGCAGCGCGTACGCTCTACGGCTTCGGCTTGCTGATGATCACTCCGCCGAGCATCACCTTGCCGCTCTTCTTGTATTCGTCGTACTCGAGCACCATGCCGCCCGGATAAGTGTCGCGGTCGACGGTGTCGAAATCGTTGGCCGTGGTGACGCGTTCGGAGCTTTGGGGCTTACCGAGAATCTCCAGCACCGCTTTGGGCACCATGCCTAGGCCGGCTCCCGGCGGAATGCCGCCGTTGAAGAAGCCGTACACTTGCGGTTCACCCTTGGCGTCCGGACCCGCCGGACGATCGTGGCGATGCACCACGATGCGTTCGGTGACGCCGTTCTTGTCGAGCTTGAACTCGACCGCGCGCCGGATGTAGCGGCACACGCTTTCGGTCTTCACCTCACAGGGCGCTGCCATCAGGCGCTCGATGGTGGCAACGGTCGCGCCGAGCCGAATCGGACCCACGCCTTGTCCGGCCTGGATGGCGAGCACTGGACCCTCGGGCAGTTGTGCCGAGCTCTGCGCGCCAGACGCGGCCGACGCGGCCGACGCGGCCGACGCGGCCGACGCGATCGCGCTGGCGGTGGCCCCGGCGGGAGCGCTGGTGAGCGCAGAAGCGCTGGCGCTGAGGGCGGCCGGCGGCTCCGGTTTAGTCGGTGACTTGCAGGCCCACGCCGCGGTCGTCAAAGTCAAAGCGAGCGTCAAGCGAGTAGTGCACGAGCGCATGAAACCTCCCATGGCCAAATCACTAGCACGCTCCAAACGCCCGCGACTACCGGGCGCAGCAGTTGCAATTTGACGGCAGCCCGGGGGCGGGACAAAACCGCGGGCTCTCGATGCCCGCCTTCGCGCCCCGGCGCTTTCTGTTCATCACCGGCAAAGGCGGTGTCGGCAAAACGACCGTGACGGCAGCGCTCGCGCGCTCGCTCTCGGCCCGCGGCCTGCGCGTGCTGGTGACCGCCTGCGGCGCTAAAGAGCGGCTGTCCACCTTGCTCGGCGCTCCGCCGCTCGGCTCGGCAATCAGCCAGCTTGCACCGAACATTTGGGGCGTGCAGCTGGTCTCGGAAGTCGCGCTGCGCGAGTACGGCACGATGAAGTTGAAAAATCGCATGCTGGTCGACGCGATCTTCGACAACAAATACGTGGCCGGCTTCTTGAGCGGCACACCGGGCATGAAAGAGTGGTCGCTGCTCGGCAAAGCTTGGTTTCACGCAACGGAAGAAATAGACGGGCGACCCCGCTTCGACGTGGTCTTGTTCGACGCACCGGCCACCGGTCACGGCCTCGATATGCTGCGCGTGCCCCAGGTGATCGTGGAGCTCGCGCCGGTGGGCGTACTGCGCAGCGATGCCGAACGCGCTTGGCAGATGTTCCGCGATCCTGAGCGCAGCGGCGTGGTGGTCGTCACCCTGCCGGAAGAGATGCCGACCAACGAGTCGCTCGAGCTGTGCGCGGCGTTGCGCAACGAGCTGAGCTTGCCGATCGCGGAAATCGTGGTCAATTCGCTGCTTCCGCCGCTATTTTCCAAGGCCGAGGCGAGCGCGCTCGAACAGCTCGGCGCGCTCGATCCGAGCACCCCCGCGCACGCAGTGCTGGAAAGCGGCGTGCGTCGCGCCACGCGCGAACGCATACAAGACGAATCGTTGAGTCGGCTGACGGCGCTGGGCGTTCCCTTGCGCAAGCTCACGCTGTTGATGGACGGCGCTGCCACGGCGGAAGCGGTGCTGCACCTGTCTCGAAGCTTCGATAGCTGACTCGGTCGCTCGGCCGCGAAGCTGTCAAAGTCCGCGACCGGAGTGAAATCACGCGAGCTTGCCGAGCAAAGCGGCGGCGGCGTGATCCAAGAGCCACAAGCCGCTGCGCGCCAGACCCGAAGGCGTCTTCTGAATGTCGAGTGGATCCAAAAGCGCGCGCCGCACGGGCTCGGCTTTGCCTGAGCCACTCGCGAGCACGATGCACAGCTCCGCGGCTTCGATCACGGGCGGTGTGATGCTCAAGCGCTGTGGCGGAGGCTTCGGTCCGATCACGGGCAACACCCGGCGCACGCGCTCGTTCAGCGCCGGGCTGTAAGGAAACAGTGACGCCGTGTGTCCATCTTCACCGATGCCCAGCACCATGACCGAGATGCGCGCGGGCAATACCGCTTCGTAAGCGCGCGCGGCCGCGTCCTGATCCGGATCTTCAGCGACGATGCGGTGAATGTTGGCCGAAGGTAGCGGCACCCGATCGAACAGCGCGGCCTTCGCCATTGCGAAATTGCTGTCGGGATGGCTGGCGGCGACTGCACGCTCGTCGCCGAAATAAACGCTGACCTTGGACCAGTCTATTCCCGGAATTTTCGCGAGTGCTTCGTAGGCTGCGCGCGGCGTGGTGCCACCGGCCAAGGCCAGCGACGCCGCGAAATCCCCGGAGATCGCCTGTTTCAGCGCCTGGGCGATGCGTTCTGCCGCAAGCTTGGCAAGCTCACTCGAATCACAGACTTCGATAGCCATGGGCCCGCGAGCCTAGCGCGCTCTGTACCCGTGCGGGTAGGCGATGAAGCCGAAAGAGGTGCGTCCATTGGCGGCAAGCGCTATGGTCCGGACGCTCCCTAAATGGTTGACCCGGCCCTGCTTCGCGATCGCGTGCTCGTGGGTCGCTACCGGCTGGACGAACGGCTGGGCGCGGGCGGGATGGGCTCCATCTGGCGCGCGCACCACCTCGTGTTGGCGGCCCCCGTGGCGGTCAAATTGATCGACCGCGAGGCCGTGCCGGACGAAGAAACGCTCGGACGCTTCATGCGCGAGGCGCAGTCGGCGGCCACGCTGCGCAGTCCACATGTCGTGCAAATCCTCGACTACGGCGTGGACGACAAGCTGCCCTTCATCGTCATGGAGCTGCTCGATGGCGAGAACCTGGCGCAGCGCCTGCGCCGGCTCGGCCGGCTGAGCTCGGCCGACACCGCGCGCATCATTACGCATGTGGGGCGAGCCATGGCCCGCGCGCACGAAGCGAACATCGTGCATCGCGATCTGAAACCGGAAAACGTGTTTCTGATCCGCAACGAGGACGAAGAAATCGCCAAGGTGCTGGACTTCGGCGTGGCCAAAGTTTCGGTCGGCGCGCTGGGCGAACAGGGCTCGCGCACGCGCACGGGGTCGATCCTCGGCACGCCGTACTACATGAGTCCCGAGCAAGCTCAGGGCAACAAGACCGTCGATCACCGCTCGGACTTGTGGGCCATGGGCGTGATCGCCTTCGAGTGTTTGACCGGCAAACGCCCGTTTTACAGCGATGGTTTGGGCGATCTCGTGCTCCAGATCTGTATTCGCGACATCCCCGTGCCGTCCGAGATCAGCTCGGTTCCGGTCGGCTTCGACGCCTGGTTTGCGCGGGCGGTGGCTCGGGATCCCGAGGTGCGCTTCCAGTCCGCGCGCGAGCTGAGCGAGGCCTTGCGCGAGGTGCTGGGCGGTGATGCCCGAGAGCTGCAATGGACCTCACCGGAGGTCGCGGCCGCCAACGACCTCACGCCCAACTCGCAGGCGCGCACGCGCCTCGATGCCTTGGGCTCGGATCCCCGGTCTTCGCCGCAAGCTCTCGAATCGAGCTCGCAGATCCGACTGTCCACGGGCAATCTGTCGGCAGATCCCGGCGCGGCCACGCTGTTTGCGAACGACGGCCCCACGTCGTCGCGTGGCGGCGCGCCGATCAGCCGCCGTGCCGAGAGTGAAGTGATCGCCGCGCTGCTGGCCGGTGCCGCGTCCGAGCCACCCCGGCGGCGCTCCGGCGCGGGGCTCGTGTTTTCGGTCGCTGGCATTGCTTTGGCGATTGGACTCGCCGCCGGTTGGGTGTTCATGAAGCGCAGTGACGCGCGCTTGCGCCCATTGCCCTCGGCCGTCCCGCCCGCACAACAATCCGCGGCCCCGCGCGCGCACGCCAAGGCGCCCGAGCACGCCGCGTCCGCTCGCGAAGAGCCGTCCGCGGCTGCGAGTAGCCCGGTCAAGCCGAGCCCGACGCCGCGCGCCGTTGCCGACGAGGTCGCGCCATCGGTCGTGCCCGCGAGCAAGCCCGTGGCTTCCGCTTCTGCGCCAGCCCCCACCACGGCCCCAGATGGCGGCTGGGTCAAGCCCGCTTGGGCGATCCCAGACGACGAACCGCGGCGCGTGCCCGTGGACGACGCGCGCGACGCGGGCAAGTAGCTCGGTCAACGCCGCGGAGGCAAAATCGCCTCCAGATCTTCACTGAGCGGGAGCGGGCTTTCGGCGATGTCGATCTGCGCCTTTTGCAATTTGCCCGACAGGTCCACGTTGACGGCCTGCCAGCGCGTATACGCGTCCAGCACCCAAATGCCGCTTTCACGCGTGCCGTTGCCCGACCAGCCATTGCCACCAAAGGGCAAATGCGCTTCCGCGCCCGTGGTCGAGTTGTTGATGCTGGTCATGCCGGCCGTGATCTCTTCCTTGAAGCGCAGCATGGAGCGCGCGTCGCGCGTGTAGATCGCGCTCGATAACCCGTAAGGCGTGCCGTTCGCGACCGCCATCGCTTCATCCATCCCGTCGACCTCGATCAGGTTCACGGTCGGCCCGAAGCACTCTTCTTGGGCGATGCGCATGTCGATCTTCACCTTGTCGAAGATGCGTGGCGTGGCGTACAGCCCGTGCGTGGCGTCGCCCGTGAAGCCTTCGGGCTCGTCGCCGGGCAAAATTCGCCGACCATCGAGCAAGAGCTCCGCGCCGCCATCGATGCCTGTTTCGCGCTGGCGGGTGAACGCCGCCATGAAGCGTTCGTTGATCAGCGGCCCGTAGTCGACCTCGGGACTTGCGGGGTCGCCGATGCGCAGGGCACGCGCGCGGCGCAGCAACTTATCGCGCACCGCGGGCAGCACGCGGCGATCGACGATGATGTTGCCCACGCTGGTGCAACGCTGTCCGGCCGTGCCGAAGGCCGCCCACAGCGCACCATCGACCGCCAAGTCCAAATCTGCATCAGCCAAAATCACGAGCGGGTTCTTGCCGCCGAGCTCGAGCGAAGGCTGTTGCAAATTGCGCCCGCACACCTCGCCGATTTGACGCCCCACCGCAGTCGAGCCGGTGAACGAGATCTTGTTGATGGTGCCCGCCTCGACCTGGTCGATCAAGAATTGGCCAGCCTGGTCCTTGCCGCCGCCGTGCACCAGACTGAGCACGCCTGCGGGCAGCCCGGCGCGTCGCCAAGCCTCGAAAAACAGGGCTGCGGTGCCCGGCGCGTCGTCCGACGGCTTCCACACCACGGCGTTGCCACAGAGCAGCGCGGGGATGATTTTCCAGGACGGTACGGCCAGCGGAAAGTTGCCGGCGGTGATCACACCCACCACGCCGAGGGGCCGCCGATACGTGAACAGCTCCTTTTCGGCGAGCTCACTGGGCACGGTTTGTCCGTACAGGCGTCGGCCCTCGCTCTGGAAGAACACGGCGGTGTCGATCGCTTCTTGCACGCTGCCGCGCGCTTCGCGCAGTGGCTTGCCGACCTCGCGCGCCACGAAGCGCGCCAGGGACTCCTTGTCTCGAGTGAGCAGGAAGACGAGCCGCCCGAGCACCTCCGCGCGTTGCGGCGCGGGCGTCTGCGCCCAGGCCTTCGCGGCATCACGCGCGGCCACGCATGCTGCGCGCACCTCTTCGGCCGAGCTCTGTGGCGCGAGGCTCACCAGGTCGCGCAGGTCAGCGGGGTTCCGCCGTTCGAACGGCTCGCTATTGCTCGGCCGCGGGCTGCCGCCGTAGAAATTGCCGAGTAGGAGCGTGTGTGGAAATGGCCCCGGCTGTTCGCGAGTCTGCATTCTTCAGAGTGCGCTCGCGGGGCGCCGCAAGCAAGTCCGCGCGCGCTCGATCCGGCCTGGTTAAAAGCCTCCAGTAGGACACAAAACTAGGCTAAAACCCGAACCCGCAAGATGCCCCTTACCATCGCCAACGCACCGCAAGTCGTGATCGAAAACGTGACTCCCAAGCTCGATGGGGGTCGATATCCAATCAAGCGGGTGATCGGCAACGTGATCGACGTCAGCGCCGATATCTTCAAAGACGGCCATGATCTGATCGCGGCCCGCTTGCTGTATCGGCGACCGGGTGAAGCCTCTTCACGCGTCGCCCCCTTCACGTACCACTTCGATGCGGATCGTTGGCATGGCTCGTTCAAGGTCGATCAGATCGGGCTCTGGCAATACGACGTCGAGGCGTGGCCCGATCGCTTCGGCACTTGGCGCTCCGATCTCGGCAAGCGCCTGAACGCCGGGCAGGACGTACGGCCCGAGCTCTTGGAGGGCGCGAGCATCCTCGCGCGTCTGAGCGAAAAGCTGACCGGTGCGGCAAAGGTGTTGATCGCGGACGCCGCCAAGCGCCTGGCGAACCCCACGCTGGCGCTCGACGAACGGCTCAAGGTTGCCTTCGCGGAGGACGTGGCCGAGCTCGTGCGAGCACCGCTGTTCGCGGACGAGGCCGCGCGCTTGGAGCGCCCGCTGGAGCTTTATGTGGACCGCCCCGAGGCCGTATTTTCCGCTTGGTATGAGCTGTTTCCGCGTTCACAGGGTAAGGATCCGGACAAGCACGGCACGTTCGCTGACACTACCCGCCGCTTGCCCGAGATCGCAGCCATGGGCTTCGATGTCATTTATTTGCCGCCCATCCATCCGATTGGCGTGACGCACCGCAAAGGGCGCAACAACAACCCCAGCTGCGTCCCGGGGGACCTCGGCAGCCCCTGGGCGATCGGCGCCCCCGAAGGCGGGCACACGGCGGTCCATTCCCAGCTCGGCACGCTGGCCGACTTCGAGGTGCTGGTCGCTTCGGCGCGTGATTTCGGGTTGGAAGTCGCGCTCGATTTCGCGTTGCAATGCTCGCCCGACCATCCCTGGGTGAAGGAGCATCCCGACTGGTTCTTCGTGCGTCCGGACGGCAGTATCCGCTACGCTGAAAATCCGCCCAAGAAGTACGAGGACATCTACCCGATCAACTTCTGGTGCAAGGATCGCCAGGGGCTTTGGCAGGCGTGTCGCGACGTGGTGCTGTTTTGGATCGCTCGCGGCGTGAAGATCTTCCGCGTCGACAATCCGCACACCAAGCCGCTCTCTTTCTGGGAGTGGCTGATCCGCGACGTACAGGCCGTGCATCCGGAGACGATTTTCCTGTCCGAGTCGTTCACCCGGCCGAAGCGGATGAAGAGCCTGGGCAAGCTCGGCTTCACCCAGAGCTACACCTATTTCACCTGGAAGAATTCGGCTTGGGAGCTGAAGGACTACCTGAACGAGCTCTGCCACAGCGGGATGGCCGACTATTACCGGCCCAACTTTTTCGCCAATACGCCGGACATTTTGCACGAGTTCCTGCAAGCGGGCGGACGGCCGGCTTTTCGGCTGCGGCTGTTGCTCGCCGCGACCCTGTCCCCCACCTACGGCATCTACAGCGGTTACGAGCTGTGTGAAAACCTGGCCGTCCACCACGGCAGCGAAGAGTACCTGGACTCGGAAAAATACCAGATCCGAGTGCGCGATTGGAACGCTCCCGGAAACATCAAGCAGGATATCTCCAGGCTCAATCGTATTCGCCGCGAACAACCGGCCCTACATGAGCTGACGAATTTGAGCTTTCTCAAAACGGACTACGACGCAATCCTGGCTTACAAGAAGTCAGCGCCGCACAGCGATCTGATCGTGGTCGTCAATCTCGATCCGCACGCCATGCACGAGACGACGATCGAAGTGCCGATCGGCGAGCTCGGGATCGCGCCGGATGAGGCGTACGAGATGGCCGATTTGCTGACTGGAGCGCGTTACGTTTGGCGGGGCGCACGCAACTACGTGCGTCTCGATCCGGTCGAGCGCGTCGGACACGTGTTCAAGGTTTCTCGTCTCGTCTGACGGAGCACTGCGGGATCATGCGTACAAGGCCAGGCTCGGCACATCCATTGGGCGCGACGTGGGACGGTGAAGGCGTCAACTTCGCCGTCTTCTCCGGAGAGGGCACGAGCGTCGAGCTGTGCCTGTTCGATTCCCCGGGGGCCAGTCGAGAGTCGATACGCATCCCGCTCACGCAGCGGACCAATCGCGTTTGGCACGCCTATTTGCCCGATGTTCGGCCCGGGCAGCTGTACGGCTACCGCGTGCACGGGCCGTACACCCCGATGCAAGGCCGTCGCTTCAACCCGAACAAGCTCTTGATCGATCCGTACGCGAAAGCCATCGCGGGTCGCGTCAACGCGCCGGACGAATGCTTCGGCTACACGATTGGCGATCCCAACGTCGACCTGAGCTACGACGAGCGCGACAGCGCAGCGGTCGTGCCCAAGAGCATGGTGATCGAGTCGGCTTTCTCCTGGGGTGATGATCGCCCGCCGAAGATCCCGTGGAGCCGCACCTTGATCTACGAGTGCCACGTGCGCGGCATGACCAAGTTGCACCCGGACATCCCGGGCAACCTGCGCGGCACGTACCTGGGCATGGTCTCCGACCCCATCTTGGACCACTTGCGCTCGCTGGGCGTCACCGCCGTCGAGCTGCTGCCGATTCAGCAAGCCATGAGCGAGCGCCGGCTGCAGGAGCTCGGGCTGTCGAATTACTGGGGCTACAATACGATCGGCTTTTTCGCGCCCGATCCGGCGTTTGCGACCGGCTTCATGGGCGAGCAGGTGATCGAGTTCAAGACCATGGTGAAGGCGTTTCATCGCGCCGGAATCGAGGTCATCTTGGACGTCGTTTACAATCACACGGGCGAGGGCAATCAGCTCGGCCCAACGGTGTGTTTCCGCGGCTTCGACAACCCGGCGTACTATCGCTTGATCCCGCATGAAGCGCGGCACCACATGGATTTCACGGGCTGCGGCAACAGCATCAACGTGCTGCATCCGCGCGCGCTGCAGCTGATCTTGGACAGCCTGCGCTACTGGGTCGACGAGATGCACGTCGACGGCTTCCGCTTCGACCTGGCCCCGACGCTCGCGCGCGACCCGTTCGAGTTCGACGGTTTCTCGCGCTTCTTGGCCATGGTTCAGCAAGATCCGACGCTGTGCAAGGTCAAGCTGATCGCCGAGCCCTGGGACGTCGGTCCTGGCGGTTATCGCTTGGGCGCCTTCCCGCCCGGCTGGGCGGAATGGAATGGCCGTTATCGCGACTGTATTCGGCGTTTTTGGCGCGGCGATGAAGGCCAGGTGCCGGAGCTCGCGTCGCGCCTGTCCGGCTCGAGCGACATCTTTCAGGGCAGCGATCGCGGCCCGTACGCGAGCATCAACTTCGTCACCTGTCACGACGGCTACTCGCTGCACGATTTGGTGAGCTACGAGCAGAAGCACAACGAAGCCAATGCCGAGGACAACCGCGATGGCGCCAACGACAACTGGAGTCGCAATTGGGGCGCCGAGGGCGAGACCCGCGCTTCGCAGGTCGTCCGTCTGCGCGATCGCATGAAGAAGAACATGATCGCGACGCTGGCGTTCTCCCAAGGCGTGCCGATGATTTCGCATGGCGACGAGCTCGGTCGCACGCAAAACGGCAACAATAACGCGTACTGCCAAGACAACTACTTGACCTGGATCAACTGGGACTTGGACGAGCGCGCCCAGGACTTGTTGAATTTCACCCGCGAAGTCCTGCGCATCACCAAGTCGAACCCCGTGTTCCGGCGTCACCGGTTCTTTGCCGGCGATCCGGTCAGCGACAAGGGCTTCAAAGACGTCACCTGGTTACGATCCGATGGCACGGAAATGTCGATTGACGATTGGGGCAACGGTCGCAATCACTTGCTCGGCATGCTGATCCCGGGCGACGCCTCCGACGACGTCGACGAGCGCGGGCGCCCCAATCGGGGCCAGACACTGCTCCTGCTGCTGAACGCCAGCAATCGCGCCCGCCAATTCACCATGCCGCCCGTGCCCGGGCCGCAGGCTTCGGTCAGCGGTCACTGGCAGGAAGTCATCAACACTGCCCAACAAACCCACCGCGTTCCGAAGGGTGGTGGTATCAATGTTGCGCCGCACTCACTGGTGCTGCTTTGCTACGTGGTAGCCTGATGAACTTCCCCTCCCTACCGCCCACTGCCTCCGATCCTTCGGCCACTGCCTTGATGGGGGATCCGCTATTGCTCAGGGCCCTGCGCGACGACATGTCGTTCAGTCCGCATGCGGTGCTCGGTGCGCACCCCACGGTGTTCGCGGAGCAGAACGGCCTGGTGGTGCGCGCTTTCCACCCGGATGCCATCTCGTGCACCCTGCTCCTAGGCGTGGAAGCCCGACCGATGCTCGCGCTCGGTGGCGGGGTGTTCGCCGTGTTCTTGGCGGACGCGCGCACGCCCCTGCCATATCGGCTCCGATTCGGCTTCGGCAACGGCTCGACCTGGGAACGCGAAGATCCGTACCGCTTCTTGCCCAGTCTGGGCGATCTCGACTTGCACCTCATCGGCGAGGGGACGCATCGCAAGTTGTGGACCGTGCTCGGCTCGCACGTGCGGGTGCTCGACGGCGTGTCCGGGACCGCGTTCGCGGTCTGGGCCCCGAACGCCCAGCGTGTCAGCGTGGTCGGTGAATTCAACAATTGGGACGGTCGGCTGTTGCCCATGCGCTCGCTCGGCCCGACCGGTATTTGGGAGCTGTTCGTGCCGGGTGTCGGCATCGGTACGCTGTACAAGTACGAGCTCAAAACCAAGGAGGGCTTGCTGCGAATCAAGACCGATCCTTGGGCGCAGGAGATGGAGGCGCCACCGCTCACGGCCTCGCGCGTGGCTCGCTCGACCTACACTTGGCACGACGAAGCGTGGCTGAAGAACCGCGCCAAGGGCCAGATCGGTCGCGAGCCGCTCAATATCTACGAAGTGCACCCCGGCTCTTGGGCGCGCGTTCCGGAAGAGGGCAACCGTTGGCTCTCGTACCGAGAGCTCGCGGTGCGTTTGTGCGAGCACGCCAAGCGCCTCGGCTTCACCCATCTGGAGTTGATGCCGGTCGCCGAGCACGCGTTCTATCCCTCGTGGGGCTACCAGGTGACGGGCTACTTCGCGCCCACCTCTCGCTACGGCTCGCCCGATGATTTCCGGTGGTTCGTCGACTACTGCCATCAGCAGGGCATCGGCGTGTTGATCGACTGGGTGCCCGCGCACTTCCCCAAGGACGATTTTTCGCTGCGCCGCTTCGACGGCACCGCGCTGTACGAGCACGAGGATTCGCGCCGCGGTGAGCACCCGGACTGGGGCACGCTGATTTTCAACTTCGGGCGCAGTGAGGTGCGGAATTTCCTGATCGCCAACGCGCTGTACTGGCTGCAGGAGTTCCACGTCGACGGCCTGCGCGTGGATGCCGTGGCCTCGATGCTGTACCTGGATTACAGCCGCAAAGAGGGTGAATGGCTGCCGAACCCGTACGGCGGCCGCGAGAACATCGAGGCCATCGAGTTCTTGCGCAGCGCCAACGCCATCATCCACGACGAGTGTCCTGGCGCGTTCACCGTGGCGGAAGAGTCGACCGCCTGGGGCGGCGTTTCGAAGCCGCCCTCGGAGGGCGGTTTGGGCTTCGACTTCAAGTGGAACATGGGCTGGATGCACGACACGCTCGGCTTCTTCACCAAGGAGCCCATCCACCGCAAATACCACCTCGATCAGCTCACGTTCTCGATGCTGTACGAGTACACCGAGCACTTCATCAACTCGATTTCACACGATGAAGTGGTGCACGGCAAAGGCTCGCTGATCGAGAAGATGCCCGGTGACTTCTGGCAAAAGCTGGCCAACGTGCGGCTGCTCTTGGCCTACCAGTTCACGCGCCCCGGCAAGCAACTGATGTTCATGGGCACCGAGTTCGCTCAGCACAACGAGTGGAACGTGGAGACCAGCATCGATTGGCACATCGCCGAGCACCCGCAGCGCAAGGGCTTGCAGGAGTACATCGCCGAGCTGAGCAAGCTGTACAAAGACTCGAACGCACTCTGGCGCCGCGATCCCGATCCCGAGAGCTTCGAGTGGATCGAGTGCAACGACAAGGACAACACCATCCTCAGCTATCTGCGCCGTGATGGTGCTGATTTCATGATCGTGGTGCTCAACTTCACGCCCGTGCCGCGCGACGAGTACCGCATCGGCGTCCCGAACGCGGGTCGTTACATCGAGCGCCTGTCGAGCGACGATTTGCGCTTCGGGGGCAGTGGGTTCCAGACCACGACCGTGGTGGAAGCCGACCCCACGCCGCTGCACGGCCGCCCGTACTCGATCCGCCTGCGCATCCCGCCGCTCGGAGCGCTGCTGCTCACACCGGCGCGCTGAGCACGCGTCGCTGAACGCCACGACTTGGGCCGCCCTTTGCCACACGTGCCTCGCGCACCCAGCGGGCGACCCGGCGAAATGGCCCTGGCATGCGCCTTGCTCGCCGCGGGCTCAGTGTCGATCCGCATTCGGCTTCCGCTCGTTTTGGCAGCGCTGCTCTTCGCTCTCTCTTTCAGTGCACAGTCCCACGCGGCGACGACAGAGTCCCACCCGGCCGAGCACGCGCGTGATGGCTTCTACTTGCAGCTCACTTGGGGCTTTGGCTGGACCCACCGCGCGGGCTCGGCCGAGGACGAATCGACGAGTCCCCCGACCGAGTACTCGGTCTCCGAGCGTGGCGCGTCTACTGGTGGCTCGTTGCTCATTGGCATGCCGGTTCGACCGGGGCTCGTGCTCGGCGTGGGCGGCCTAGTCTCGCTGGCCGATGCGCAACGCTACAGCAGCAACGTGATCTCGGTGGACAGCACCGAAGGACCGTCCTTCCAGACCGTGGCGATGGTGGGACCATTCGTCGACTTCTACCCACGCCCCGCCCTCGGCTGGCACGTCCAAGGGCTCGTCGGCTACGCGAAGGTGGGCGATGCCGTCATGGGCCTCGGCGACCCGAGCGGCGGCCTCGGGCTGATGGCGGGCGTCGGCCACGATTGGTGGATCGGCGCGCATTGGAGCGTCGGTTTGCTGGCGCGGCTGAGCTACGCGAGCGGGCATCTGGTCACGCATCCGAATGGCAGTGGCAGCTCGGCGACCGAGCACGACACGGTCATCTCGCCCAGCGCCGAAGTCTCGTTTACTTTTCACTGAAGAGCTGGTTGCTTGCGCGTTGAGAACACGATGCTGCTCACTCGAGAAAATGCCGAGATCTTCGTGCCCGATCGAGCGCCACTCGCGGTCGCGTTGCCGCGCACGACGCACCTCGGGATCGGCGCGCACGCGGACGACTTGGAGATCATGGCTGCGCACGGCATCTTGGAGTGTTTCGCGAGTGCCGAGCGTTGGTTCACCGGGGTGGTGGTCACGGACGGTGCAGGCAGCGCACGTGACCTGGAGTACGCAGCCTACTCCGACGAGCAGTTGAAGGCGGTGCGGCGCGCCGAGCAGAAGAAGGCAGCCTACGTGGGTGAGTACGGCGCGCAATTTCTGCTCGATTATCCGAGCAGCGCGCTCAAAAACGCGGCCGACCCGGGCGTGCTCGCGGACCTGACGGAGATCCTGCGCGTGACCGCGCCGGAGGTCGTGTACACCCACAATTTGGCCGACAAGCACGATACGCACGTGGCCGTCGCGCTGCGGGTGATCGCGGCTTGTCGTGCGCTCGAGCCCAGCGCGCGCCCGCAGCGCTTGATCGGTTGTGAGGTGTGGCGCGATCTGGATTGGCTATGCGACGCAGACAAGCTGGAGCTGCCGCTGGACCGCCGCGAGCATTTGCAAAGTGCTCTGCTCGGCGTGTTCGATTCACAGATCGCCGGCGGCAAGCGCTACGATCTGGCGACCGCTGGCCGCCGGCGCGCACACGCGACCTATCGTCAAAGCCACGCTAGCGATCAGTGCTCGGCGCTGAGCTTTGGCATGGATCTCACGCCGTTGATGCACGAAGGCGACCCGGGTGCGCACATCGCCGCGCTGCTACGCCGTTTCGAGGACGACGTGGCAGCGCGTATTCGACGTCTCGGCTGACGCTCAATAGCCGAGCGTGGGCCGACCCATGCCGCGGTAGGCGAGGCCCGCAGCGGCGACGGCGCTGGGCACGCACATGTTGCGGCCGTCGAACACATGCCGGCCACGCATCAGCTCGCGCACGCGCGGAAATTCGGGATTTCGATATTCGTTCCACTCGGTGGCCAAGAGCAGCGCGTCTGCACCGCGGCAGGTCTCGTACTCGTTGTCCAAGATCTCGACGCGGTCCATCAGGCCCATCAAGGTCATGCTCTCGCGGGCCGTCTCGCGCGCCTGCGGATCGGTGGTCCGGACACGCGCGCCGCGCGCCACGAACTCGGCAATCATCTTGATGCCGGGGGCTTCGCGCACGTCGTCGGTCTTCGGCTTGAAGGCCAAGCCCCAGACGGCGATCACCTTGTCGCCCAGGCCGCCCAGGTCCCGCTCCATGTGCGCGACCAAGGTTTTGGTCGGGACCTCGTTGGCGCGCACGGCGGCGCTCGAGACTTCCATGTTCAGACCGTAGTCCGCACCGGTACGCACCAGCGCGCGCAAATCCTTCGGGAAACAGCTGCCGCCGAAGCCGAGCCCGGGATACAGGAACTGCATGCCGATGCGCTCGTCCGAGCCCACGGCCAAGCGAACGTGCTCGACGTCACCCCCGGCCACGTCGCACAGGTGGGCGATCTCGTTCATGAAGCTGATCTTCGTGGCGAGCAGCGCGTTGGACGCATACTTGACGATTTCGGCGCTCTTCGGGCTCATGCGCTGAATACGGCTGCGTTGGCGGTTGTACGGTGAGTACAAGCGCTCCAAGAGCTCGAAGGCGTGGTTGTCGTCAGTGCCGATCACGATCCGATCGGGCTTGAAGAAGTCGTTCACCGCGTCGCCCTCTTTCAAGAACTCCGGGTTACTGACCACGGCGATTTTGTGCTTGGCGAAGCGCTCGACCACGGCGCGCACTTTTTCGTTCGTGCCGACGGGCACGGTGCTCTTCAAGACCAGCGCGAGATCATGCTCGGCGGCCTTGGCGACCTGCTCGGCGACGCCGAGCACGTACGAAAGGTCGGCGGACCCGTCTTCTTGCGGTGGCGTGCCGACGGCGACGAACACGACCTCGCGGCCGCGGATGCCGTCGACCAAGTTGGAGGTGTAGTCCAGGCGATGAGGCCAGTTGCGCTTCAGCAAATCTGCCAAGCGCGGCTCGAAGAACGGAACTTCGCCAGCTCGCAGCTTGGCGAGCTTGGCCTCGTTCACGTCGATACACATGACGTTGGTGCCTGAATCAGCGAAACAGGCGCCTGCCACCAAACCCACGTAGCCCGAACCAACGACGGCGATTTTCACAGCGGTATTGGTAGTCAGCCTCCGGGTCGAAGTCGATCACTTTGTCGAGACCAGCCGCGCACTCTGGCCACGCGCTGCTGATTGTGCGGACAGTATAAGAATCGCTTCGACGCGCGTTCGCCTGAGCCTGGAAGGCTGCTCGTAAGGCTTCTAGCCCAACTCCCGATCGTCCTCGAGCTGATCCAAAATCTCCGCCGCTCGCTCGTCTGCGATCCCGAACCACTCAGCTAGCTGATTGATGAACGCGTTTTCCTCGTCGCGCACGTCGTCGTCGGCGAGCGCGACCGCCGCCGCCAGTAGGAAGGCACCTTCCGCTTCGTTGGGATCATCGGCGATTTCCTCGGCGATTTCCTGCAAGCGGGCATCACGGCCGCTGTGCGCGAGGCGCTTCTCGTAGGTCTCGAACATGACGTTGATCGTACCCGAGCGCAGCAAGTCATCGGTCAGGTCGCGAATCGCACCACGCACTGCGTCGCGCTCGACGTCCGCGACGGTTCCGTCCGCTGCCATCATCAGGAACATCGTCTCGGCCAACGGCCCGATGCGATTGATCGAACCAACCTCTTCGGGCGTGAGTAGACCTTCGCGCGTCAAGGTCTCGTAAGCAGAAGATACGACCATGCTCGGCCGTCGCCCGCTTTTCAGCAATGCATCACGCAAGCGCTCGATGGTGGCGGTTTGGATCTTCATCGACGAAGAACGGTACTCGCTCCTTAGGCCCGGATCCAGCAGCGCCCCGTTCAGACGATGCCCGACGGGAAGCGGGCCGTCGCGTCGGCGGCGATCACGATGCCGGTGGCATCGTCACGTAGAAAGCGCGCCGTTGTCAGCACGCCTTGGAATACGTCGTACAGATCTTCAGCGCGCGACTGCGAGAGGAGCAGGCCGCGACTTTCGAGCTCGAGCTTGCCGCACAGCGCGGCCACGTTTTCCTCGTTCAAGGATCCGTTCAGCATGCCGTCCGAGACGGCCAGCCAAGTGCCGCCCCAGCGCAAAGGCACCAGCTCGTACGGGTGAACCTCGCCCACTCGTCGACCGATGGCGCTCGACTGGGCCGGGTAGAAGTCGAGTCGCCCGCCCGGGCTGGTATTGACGAGGGCCGGCATGCCGGCGTTCAGCACCTCCACCCGAGCGTCCGCCTGACTAATTCGCAAGATGACCAGGCCCGCCTCGACGCCCGGATGCACTGCAAGCTGCATCTCGAGCTCGAGCACGACCGTGTGCAGTGGATCTTGGCGCTGCAAGGCCGCCTTGGTCGTCTGCATCAAGCTGGCCAGGAAGGCTTGCGGTGACTCTGCGCTAGTGCGCACATCCAGCAGCGCCAACACCAGGTCGCCGCGTTGGTCGACGAAGACGTCGAACCAATCACAGGGACGTGGGCCTTCGACGGTCTCACCGCTTGCGCGAAGCATGCCGTGAAGGAGGGGGAACTTATGAAGATTAGGATTTTTATGTGCGGCGGCCACTTTGACTGCGACTCAATGCGAGCGCCGTTCCAAGGCCAAAAGCGGCTCGCAGCAGGCGCAATTTCGGCCCGAGGTCCAATGACAACCAGCACTTAGCCGGTGGCTCCAGGGTGCGATAGTGGTGGCGAATGCTGGCCATCGCCGTCTCAATCTGATCGGCTGAGACCACTCGCGTCTAAAGGCGGGACCAGATCGTGCGTTTCACCTAATGAACGATGATCGAAGAAGAAACCGGCGCCGTGTCTGTTCGGGGGACCTCAGATTTAGTCGCAGTGGTCGATGATGACCCTACCGCGCGACGACTGATGCGGTTCTGGCTGGAACGCACTGGCTACCGCGTAGTCGAACATGATTCTGCACGCAGCGCACTCGAATCGGAAGGTGAGCTGCCGACGGTCGCCTGTGTGGATCTCGGCCTGGGCGAGGTCACCGGCATCAAGGTCATCCAGCACTTGCGTGCACGTGATGCAGAATTGCCGATCATCGTCGTGACGGCGCAGCGCGAAATCGAGACTGCGGTCTCGGCCATGCGCGCGGGTGCCTACGATTACATCACCAAACCGCTCGACCGCGACCGCTTGCTGCTCGCCGTGCATCGTGCGCGTGAACGCCGCGAGCTCGTGATCAACGTGCGTCGCCTGGAGAGCGCGCTCACCGAACGCTCCGTCTTGGGCTCGATCGTGGGCAAGAGCCCGCCCATGCGTGAGCTCGCTCAGCAGGTGCAGCGCGTGCTCGAGAGTGAGGTCGCGGTGTGCGTTTCGGGCGAGAGCGGCACCGGAAAAGAGCTGGTCGCGCGTGCGATTCACGCTGGCGGACAACGAAGGCGCGGCCCGTTCGTCGCCATCAACTGCGCCGGCATCCCCGAGTCGTTACAAGAGTCGGAGCTGTTCGGGCACGAGCGCGGCGCATTCAGCGGCGCGACGCAAATGCGACGCGGCTGCTTCGAGCAAGCCAATGGCGGTACGCTGCTCTTGGACGAGATCGGCGAGATGAGCTTGCAAACGCAGGCCAGTCTGCTGCGGACGTTGCAAGAGAAGACCATCCGTCGCGTCGGCGGCTCCGGTGAGATCCCGATCGATGTACGCATGGTGTGCGCCACCCATCGCGATCTGCGCGCAGAGGTAGAAGCCGGGCGCTTCCGCGAGGATCTGTATTTCCGCTTGGTCGTATATCCGATCCTGCTGCCCACGCTGCGCGAGCGCGTGGAAGACATCCCGCTCTTGGTCGGGCATTTCTTGCGTACCTTGACCTCTGACGTGGGGCGGCAAGTGCATCGCATTTCGCCCGAGGCGCTCGAGGCGATGTCGCGCCACCGCTGGCCGGGCAACGTGCGCGAGCTACAAAACGTGGTCCACCGCAGCCTCTTGGCCTGCCGCGGCGACGAGATCAATTTGGCCGACTTGCCTCCCGACATCCGCGAGCTGGGCTTGCCCTCGCTCGGGCTGTCTATCGTGCCGAGCAATGGTGCGAGCGCGAACGGCCACGTCGAAAACGAGATCTTGCCGCTGCGCGAGCTGGAACGACGGGCCATTCAACGCGCGCTGCGCGCCACGCAGGGCAGCGTCGGTAAAGCTGCCAAGTTGCTCGGCATCGGTCGCGCCACCCTATACCGCCGGATTGCGACGCTCGACCTGTCTCGAGACGTCGCGTGAGCTCGGGCTCCGCGAGCGAGCCCCCGCTCTCGCTGCCCCCGGAGATGTTACGCGAGCTGTCCGTGGCCGGTGTGGCTGCAGACCAAGCGCCGAGCCTCGAGCAGTGGCAGACCTTGCTCCTGCGCTTCGCGCACCGCTTTCGCGACGAGCCCACGAATCCCCTGCAATTGGCCGCGTCCGCCCTGGGACACGATCTACGCACGCCGATGACCGTGGTGATCGGCGCGAGCGAGCTGCTCCTCGAGGGGCAGCTCGACCCCGAGCAGCGCTTGGCTGCGGAGAACGTGCATCGCTCGGGGCAGCAGCTGCTGGGCGTGATCGATCAGATGTTGAGCGACGTGACCGAGCGCAGCAGGTCGACCCCGCCGCCGCCACGTGCACCGACGCCGAGCGGTCTTCGCCCGGGCGCCGAGCGCGAGCTTCGTCGCGTGCTACTTGCGGAGGACAACGACTTCAATCGCATGCTGATCGAGCGCGTGCTGCGTACGCTCGACTGTGAAGTCGATTTGGCGCTGACTGGGCGCGAAGCCGTGCGTAAATTTCACCAAGGCAACCACGACTTGGTGCTGATGGATTGCCACATGCCCGACCTCGATGGGCTGGAAGCAACCCGGCAAATCCGCGCAGTCGAGGGCCCGAACCGGCGCGTGCCCATCTTGGCCATCACCGCCGGCACCGTGCCGGGCGTGCGTCAGGCTTGTTTACAAGCTGGCATGGACGACTTCATCGCCAAGCCGTTCTCGCTCACGACGTTGCGTCGCAAAGCCTCGCATTGGCTGTCCACGGTCGGCCGCGAGCCCGCGACCGAAAGCGCAGAACGCGCGCTCGAGTCCGCGCAGCGCCCGCTGCTGCCCGCGGTCGCCACGGGTGGACGTCATTCCACCGTCGACCTGTCGCGCCTGCAAGAGCTGGCCGACGAAGCCGGCTCACCGCGCATCGTCGAAGAACTTTCCCTGATTTTCGTGGAAGACATGGAGCAACGTTTGGAGGCCTTGCGCGAAGCCGTCGCCGAGCGCGCGGAGCGCAAGCTGCTCAGCGTGATCCACTCGGTGAAGGGCGCGTGCGGGAACTTCGGGGCCCTGCGCATGGCCACGCTGTCCGAGAAGATCGAAAAGCGCATCAAACGCGGCGATTTGCTCAGTCTCGATCTGGAAGTGGGCGAGCTGTGTAGCGAGTTTCAGGTCGTGCGTCGGGTGCTCGATCACGAAGTGTTCGGCATTCGCGCTGCTGCAGGGCTGCCGGACGACCCGGCCGCGCGTCTGGGTTGAGCTCGGCTTCGCTGAATTAATCCGAGACTTCCACAGCTTACACACTGGCTGGGGATAACCGCTCAGTTCTCGCGCAGCGCCGCCAGGGCGCCCTGCGGGTCTTTGGGCTTGGGCAATGCCAGCGCGGCCAGGGCATCTTCCACGTACCTGACGTTGCGCGCACCGAGCAACACGGAGCTGACTCCGGGCAACCCGCGCAACGTGACCAACGCCTGGCGCGACAGCGGCTCTGAGCTCAAGCGGGGCTCGAGGTGCGCCGCCAGAGCGCCCTGCAACGCACGCAGTCGACCGGCACTGCGATCGGCCGCGAGGTTGCGCATGGCCAGAAACAACCCTTCCAGATCGCGCAGGTAGCGGCCGCGGAAGTCGCGGAAGCGCTCGGCCAGCTCGCCGCTCAAGGCGCCGTCGAGCCCCTTCAGCACCTTGCCGAGCTCGGGCGCGATCACGTGCGCTTCGATTTCTTCCCACTGCACCAAGCTCGAAACCCGCGGCTCGATCTCGAGGATGCGATCGCCCCAGGCGAACAGATCATCGGCTTCGAGCCCACCGCCGAGCTCCAAGGAAGGCGCGATGGTTTCGCGGAACTCACGCTCCAAGGACAGTAGATTGGCGCGAATCAGCTCGAATTTCGGCGCTTTCTCCGGGCGGGTCGGCTCGGCCAGGCGCAAGATGCTGCCGCCGCGAATGGCGTTCAGCGGGCGATTGACGAGCACGGCTACGCCTCGAGCCTGGGCTTCGGCGAGTAGGCTCTCGGCCCCGCCGGGCGCGAACACGGCGCTGCTCTCGAGCAGATTGAGCGGTACTTGCACGACGCGGAAGTGGTGCTTGCCGGGTGCCGCTGCCTCGGCTGCTGCCCACATGCGCGCGAGCTCGGTCGTGTCGCGTGCGCCGGGGGCGCCGATGGCAGTGTTGCTCGACACGCCGTAGTAGGCGATGCGGCCGCGTTCGACCTCGGTCTCGAGATGGCGAAATGCTTGCTCGAGCCGACGATAAAATTCGCCTCTTACCGAGGCCAGTGGCCCTTGTCCGCGCTTGGCAGCGTCCGCCAGAAAGTACTCGGGGTTGTGTAGCAGCAAGACGTCGAGCGTCTCGAGCGCCAGGCGTTCGAGCGAGCGCCCGAGCTGGTCCGAAAGCCACTCGGGGTGGATGCAGTGCCACAATCCCTCGTCGTATTCGACCATTTCGGGAAACGGCTTGCCGAGCGCTTTGCGCGCCGCAGCCAGCTCTTGATTCTGGCCCTGGACGTAGCCGAGCTTGCTCACGACCACGACCTCGGCTCGCGTGAGCTCGCGCTCGTCGCTCAGGTGGCGCAAGACTTCACCAATGAGTCGCTCGCTGCGGCCGTCACTGTAGTTGCTCGCAGTGTCGATCAGGTTGATGCCCGAGCGCAGCGCGAGCTCCAGCGCGGCGCGTTGTTCCGGGTGTTGGTCGTCCAGGCGATAGCCGCCAAAACCGATGCCGCTCACCAGCAAGCCCGTGCTCGCCAGCGCGTTTCGTGCCTGATCGCCGAGTCGCTCGTTGCGCCTGCGCGTGCCGTCCGCGCTGGCGCGGCCGGTGAGCGCACTCTGCGCTATGCTTTCCGCCGATTTTAGTGGCGTGGTCTCGCGCAGCGCGCGCTCCAAATCCGCGACTTCGACGATCGGCGCCGCACAGCTGAAGTTTTGGCACACGTACAGCGCGGCTTTGCCGGCGACCGTGGTCTTGCCTTGGCTGAGCGGCAGCCCCTCGGCCTCGGCAGCCGGCCGCGAGGGATCGACGTGCGCGAAGATCGCGTTCGGCAGGTAGCGTCCGCCCAGGGCCTTGCGCAGCGCCTCGTAGCCGGCTTCACCCGGAGCGCCCGCGAGCACGATTTCGAGCGGCGATTGCAGCAAAAAATCGACGACGCACAGGGACGTCGCGAACGAGCGTGGCGAGCGCTCCAGCAACTTGCCGTAGGCGCGTAACGCGCGCGCAGCGCGTTCGCGAAAGTCCGGCTGGTCCGTATGCGCGGCCAGCTTGGCCAGGGCACGCGCGGCGACCGCATTCGCGCTCGGCAGCGCGTTGTCGTAGCCCTCGCGCGGACGCGCGATCAGGGCTTCACTGTCCTTCGCGGTATTGTAGAAAGCGCCGCTTTCAGCATCGTCGAAGTCGGTCAGCATGCGCCGCGCGAGCCGCATTGCCTCGCGCAGGTAGCGCGCCGAGCCACCAGCCTCGTACAGCGCGATCAAGCCGTCACATAGGAAGGCATAGTCCTCCAAGAAGCCGGGCACGTGCGCACGCGCGCCGCGCGCGGTGTGGAACAGGCCGCCATCCGGGCGGGCCATGCGCGCCAACAGAGAATTTGCCGCGCGCTCCGCGGAGTCCAGGTAATGGCGATGCCCGAGCACGCGATAGCCGCTGGCCATCGCGGACAGCATCAGGCCGTTCCAAGAGCTCAAGATCTTGTCGTCGAGCAGCGGCGGCACCCTCCGCTTGCGCGCCTGATACAGCAGCTTTTTCGAGCGCCCGAGCTCCGCGCGCAAGACCGGCTCGGGCAGGCCGAGCTCTTCAGCCACGCGCGCGAGCGTTTGCTTCGTGTTGAGCACGTTCTGCCCCTCCCAATTGCCTTTGGCGGTCACGTCGTAATACGCGGCGAAGTGCTCACCCGCTTCGGGACCCAAAATCTCGAGCACTTCATCCAGCGCCCAGACGAAGAACTTGCCCTCCACGCCTTCGCTGTCGGCATCCGTGGCCGAAAAATAGGCGCCGTTCGGCTCCTGCATCTCGCGTACGACGTAGTCGAGCGTCTCACGCGCCACGCGCTCGTATTCCGGATCGTGCGTCACCTGGTAGGCGTCCAGGTACACACTGGCGAGCTGCGCGTTGTCGTACAGCATTTTCTCGAAGTGCGGCACGAGCCAGCGCTCGTCCGTCGAGTAGCGCGCGAAGCCGCCGCCGAGGTGGTCGTACATGCCGCCGTTCTTCATGCCGTCGAGCGTGCCCGTGACCATGTCCAACAAGGAGGCATCGGGCACGTTGCGGTGATGACGGAGCAGCAGCGAAAGCGCCGCAGATGGCGGAAATTTGGGCGCTTTGCCGAAGCCACCGTAGCGCGCATCGTAGCTGCCATGGAGCTGGCGCGCCGCGCTGCGCAGGGCCTCGCGACCAATGGCCAACGGGGCCGAGACTCGCGCCTGCTGCGCGACGTGCTCGGAAAGCTCGGCCGCCTGCGCGAGCAGCGTCTCGCGATCGCTGTGCCACAGCTCCTTGATGTTCTGCAGCAAGGTGGGCAAGCCCGGGCGTCCGTATTTGTCGACGGGAGGGAAGTAGGTGCCGGCGAAGAACGGTTTTTGCTCGGGCGTCAGGAATACCGTCATCGGCCAGCCGCCGCTGCCCGAGAGCGCGATCGTCGCGGCCATGTAGATCTCGTCCAAGTCCGGGCGCTCTTCGCGGTCGACCTTGATGCACACGAAGCTCTCGTTCATCTGCACGGCGATGGCTTCGTTCTCGAACGACTCGCGCTCCATCACATGGCACCAGTGGCAGGCGGCGTAGCCAATGCTCAACAAAATCGGCTTATTTTCGGCGGCGGCCCGGGCGAGGGCTTCTGGGCCCCACGGGTACCAGGCGACCGGGTTGTGCGCGTGCTGCAAGAGATACGGGCTCGTTTCCGAGGCCAGGCGATTTTGATATTTCATCGGTTCCGAAAGGCTTTGCGACTGGGGTGCCGCAGGACGAGTACGTGCTCACGGCGCGGGCTCTGGCGAAAAGCCGCGCGCGTGGGTTCGTGAAAGTAGGGGCGCTCTTGTGAGCCCAAGCAGGCCAAGGCAAGGCCATGGGCGATCGCCAAATCGCGGATGGCTTCGTCTGCGTAGAGTGCGCGGCCGCCCAGCACCGAGTCCGCAATCACGAGCGCGATGCTGCCCTGCGGCGCGAGTGCTTCGCGGAACGCCTCGAGACACGCTCCAAACTCATTTTCCCAAGTCTCGACCGCCGCCTGAAAGCCAATGCCCGACAGCCGACGGCGCGCGCCGATTTCGCTTTCTTCGAACGCGGTCTGATCCATGCCGAGCCAACGCAGACGCAGCTCGTGGTGATCGAAATAGTCATATACCCCCGGATAGGGCGGCGAGCTCACGATCAAGTCCAGCGACTCGGGCGTGATCTTCGACAAGTCGCGGGCATCGCCCACCGCGCACTTCGCCTCTGGCGCCGAGGCTGGAACGAGCGCGCTGTATTCGAGCAAGCGTTTGGCCAGATCTTTGGCTTTGGTCTCGAAGAAGCGGATCGTGAAGCCGCCCGCGAGTCGCTTGGGCGCGGTGCGCGGCGCGGTGTCGCCCAGCTTCTTGCTCACCTTGGTGAGCGTGGCGGAGAGCACGAGCAGGAGCGCGCGTCTCAGCTCGGTGGGCTTGATCTTGACGATGCCATCGCGCAGCCCATCCAGCTCGAGCAGCACGTGCGCGTCGTACACCTCGCGATCGGCGCTACCGTACTTGCGCGTTGGTCCGAGCTTCTGCAGGCGCCGCGCATCGGCGTGCGCCACCACGGCCGCCGCTGCCGCCGTGAGCACTTCCGCGAAGTCGGGCGTCGAACCGTGGCACTTGAGCGTCGCCAGCGCGACCGCCAGCGGATTTGCGTCGATGCCGAAGGCTTGACGCCCGAGCCGGCGCGCCTCGACCAGCACCGTGCCGCTGCCACAAAAGGGGTCGAGCACGCGCCCGTCCGGCGGCGAAAAGCGGTCCACGAGTCGGCTCGCGGTTTCCGGATGCAGGCGCGCCGGGTAGGTGTGGAAGCCGTGCACGTGCGCCATGGTGGCGTTCTCGTCCGGGTCGACGGAGAGCGCATATTTCAGATGTTCGCGGTCTTGCTCGGAGCCGCCCACGACACGGACCTCGCCGCCCACGTGGCTCAGCGCACGTCGTTGCTTCTTTTCCTGTGTTGCGCCCGGCTTGGCAGGCGGCTTTGCACTCGGGGGCGGTTCATTCACGGCGCCCGGAGCTTGTCCGCCCGCGCCCGCCGCGTAAAGGTCAGGACGCGAAAAATCGCCCGGAAAGCGACAAGAACAGGCTCAGGGAGACGAGCGTGCGGTGCACCGCAGTTGCTGAGCCGTTCAGCTTCGTCGACGGCGCCAGACCACGAAACCCAGCAGCCCGGCCAAAGCTAGCCCAGGCACCGAACCGTGCGTTTGGCCCTGGCCGATGCGCGCGCCGCCACAGCCCTTGGCCGTGTCGCCGTCGCCCGCGGAGGCCTGCACGGGGCTGACCGAGTACAGGGCGTTCATTGTCGTTTCATCGGAGCCGTGCAGCGCGCGCTTGTTCGTCTCGCAGCGGCCGGTCGTGTAAAACATCGTGGCCGGCTTGTCCTCGAAGTCTTCGCCCAAGCCGAAGAAGTGTCCGGCTTCGTGGGTGGCAACGCTCTGCAGGTCGTATTTCTGATCGCAGCCCGAGGCTTTGCCTAGGCTTGCCGATTCGGTCGCGCTCATCGTTGAATAGGGCAAGATCCCGAACGGGTGCTTGCTGTTGAAGATCATGTCGGACTCGACCACCTCGCCCGTCTTCGGATCGGAGAAGGTCACGGTCAGTGCAAGATCGTTCTCGTGGCCGTGGAGCGTGATCGGGCCATACATCACCTCGCTCTTGCCGTTGGGGACTTGGCCGAATCGTGCGCCTTCGGTCGAATCGAAATCCAAGCTTGGCAGCTTGGCACCGCTGGCAAGCCAGGTCCCGAAGCCAAGCTCCACCACTTCGCGCGCGTGCCTGCCCGCGCGATCGAGCGAGCTGTCGAAATAGATTTTGCTGCGGTTCGAGTGCCAGCGCACGCTGTCGCCGTCCGCGCCCTTCTTCAACGTCGGATTGCCGCTCACGACCTGCATCACGGCTTTCGGGCGTGTGCGCAGGTGGGACAAGTCGTTGGCTGCGCCAGCCGCGCCGAAGGTGCCCGCGATCGCCGCGAGTGCGATGATCTTGAGCGACAGCTTGCGCGCCTGTCGCGTTCGGAACGCGGACCCGGGCGCTTCGAGCTTGGGCCTGAGCGTGTGTGCCGAAGCCGCGCTCATCAAACTGATCGGGACGCAGAGCACGGGCTCTCGTGCCGAGGGCACGGGTTGTAACGAGTCACTCACGCAGCACTAGAACGGAGAATCTCGGCGTTTGTTGAGAGCGCGCCCGCGAAATTCGCGGATATTTGGCGGGAAAAGTGGTTCTCGGCCGCGAACGGCTTACATTTCCCGGCGCAAGCGGCTGACTACCGACAAAAGTTCCTCGTCGGTCAGCACGTGATCGGCGGCTTTTGCACGCTCGAGGATGGCGCGTTCGAGCACAGGCGTGGCGCTGATGCCGTGACTTCCGAGCCAATGTTGCACGTTGGAAGCGCCCGACATGGGACCAATCGCGATCGACGCCTGCTGACCAACGCTCGCCGCCGAGAGCAAGCTATACACATGGTCGGCGAGCCATTGACTCTTGGCTTCGGCCTTGGCGATCGCCGAGGCGTGGACGCCGGTCGCGGTTCGGAACGCGTTCTTGCCCACGAGCGGCTGATTGTCATTTACGCCGATGCCGAGCACGCGCGCAAAATGCTGGCAGTACGCCGAGACGCGCTCGAGCGAGCGAGGCGCGTTCGACAGCAACAGGTTCAAGAGCAACAGCTCCATGGGCGGGTTGCCGACGCGTTCACCGACGCCCAGCGCCGTCGCGTGCAAGCGATCCGCCCCGGCGTGTGCGGCGCTCAACGCATTGGCGACGGCCAGCCCGCGATCGTTGTGCCCATGCCAATCGATTCCGATGCGAGGGCCCACGATTTCTCGGGAAAACTGCGTCACGGCCGCGACGCCCTCGGGCGTGGCGAAGCCTACCGTGTCACACAGGCAGATGCGCGCGGCGCCGCGCTCGACGGCCAGCAAGAACAGCGCACGCAGCGTCTCTGGCCTGGCGCGCGTGCTGTCTTCGGTCACGAACGTGACCGGCAGATCCGCGTGCCGCGCGGCATCGATCGCGCTCTTCGAGCGCGAGAGCAAAAATTCCAAGTCCCAATCCTCGGCCACTGCGCGGATCGGACTCGAACCGACGAACAGGGACGCTTCAATCGCCATCCCGGCCTGCTGCGAGACTTGCGCAATCGCCGCCACGTCCTCGAGCAAAGTCCGCCCCGCGCACACCGGACGGATCGCGTAGCGACGCGCCGCGATCGCGCGACACAGCTCGACCGCCTCTGAAAGCGCGCGCGCTGACGCGCCGGGCAAGCCGACATTCACGTACTCGATGCCGAGCTCGTTCATCAGCTCGAGTCCGGCAAGCTTCTCAGCGAGGGACGGACTCTGCACCGATGGGCTCTGCAGGCCATCGCGCAGCGTCTCGTCCAGCAACGTGACGGCGGGCAGCGCCGGCCGACCGTTGCCGACGCTGTTCCAGTCGTAAATCAGCGTGCTGTCGGGCGCGGTTGGCCCCGGCAAAGAAGCGAGCTTCACCCCGCTACAATAGCTTGGGTTTTGGCTGGGGGTTGGGTTGAAGTGGGTCTTTGACCGGCCCGTCGTCTCGCCGGTGGCGGTATTCCAGCTATACTCGGCCGCCCATGCTTTCCAGTGCGACAAGACGTCTCATCCAGACGCGTTTGTCTGACGAGATCGGTCGCATCGACAAGGACGCCCCGGCCCGGGTGGCCCTGGTTTATCCCTCGCCTTACCACGTAGGGATGAGCTCGCTCGGCTATCAGCGCATCTATCGCGCGATTCAAGCCATGCCAGAAGCCATGTGCGAGCGTGTGTTCTTGCCCGACGAGGGCGATCGCGCCGGCGCCGAAATCGAGCGCCCGCTCAGCTACGAAAGCCTGCGAGAGTTGGGTGAGTTTCCGATCCTGGCAGTGAGCGTTGCCTACGAGCTCGAGATCGCAGGCCTGGTGCGCATGTTGGATGCGTCGCGCATCCCGGTCTTGCGTACGGACCGAGACGGGCAATCGCCGTTCATCCTTGCTGGCGGCCCGCTCACTTTCTCCAACCCGCTGCCGCTCGCGCCGATCGTGGACGCGATCGTCATGGGTGAAGCCGAAAGCATCGTCGAGTTCGCGATCGACACCATCTATCGCGCGCCGAACCGCGCGGCCGCGCTCGAAGCCCTGGCTGCGCACCCGAACATCTTCGTGCCTGCGCACCACGGCAGCACGCTCGCCAAAATCGGCGCTTGCAGTGATGCACTGTTACCCGCGTACAGCGCGATCCGCACGCCGCACACCGAGCTGTCGAACATGTTCCTGATCGAGAGCGAGCGCGGCTGTTCGCGCGGCTGCACCTACTGCGTGATGCGCCGCTCGACCAACGGCGGCATGCGCATCGTGCCCAAAGAGGTCATTTTCGAGAAGATCCCAGCCGACGTAAAGAAGGTTGGCTTGGTCGGCGCCGCGGTCAGCGATCACCCAAAAATCATCGAAATCGTCAGCGAGCTCGCCGAGCGTGGGCTGCAAGTGGGCCTCTCCAGCTTGCGCCCCGATCGCCTCAAAGAAGAGTTCGTCGCGGCCCTGCGCAAAGCGGGCCACAAGACCCTGACCACCGCCCTCGATGGCCCGAGCGAGCGCATGCGTGGCCTGATCGATCGCCGTGGACGCGAACCGCACTACCTGGCGGCGGCCGAACGCACGCGCCGCTACGGCTTCGATCGCTTGAAGCTGTACCTGATGATCGGCTTGCCCGGCGAAACCGACGAAGACATCGACGAGTGCGTCAAGTTCGTGGGTGATCTGTCCAAGATCTGTCCGATCGCGCTGGGCGTCGCGCCCTTTTGCGCCAAGCGCAACACGCCCCTCGATCGCATGCCCTACGCCGGTGTCGCCCGCGTCGACGCCAAGCTCGATCGCCTGCGCAAGGGCCTGCGCGGCCGCGCCGACGTGCGCGCCGTCAGCGCCAAATGGGCCTGGATCGAATACGTGCTCGCCCAAGGCGGCGAAGCCGAGGGCCTGGCGTTGGTGAGCGCCGTGCGCGCAGGCGGCAAATTCTCCGACTACCGCCGCGCCTTCGCGGAGCTCGGCCATCGCCCCGATGGCAGTGGCTATGAAGGCCTCGAGACGCCCATCGCGCCCGAGCGGCTCAAGCACAAGAAGCTGCCGCTGATCGTCGCCGACTCGGCACTCAAATAGAGCCCACCGCCTTCATGATCCGCCGCAGGTGGATCATGGATGAGCTCCGCGCTCGCGTGAAGCGTGTCGTATTAGGGGCGCTTGGGCCGTGCTGGTGAGCCGAGCACTTCGACCTTGGCTTCGAAGTGCCGACCCGAAGCGAGCGTGAAGTAAGCGCGACCCGGCGCGTTGCCGCGCGGTGGCTCGAAGCCGCGCTCGACTAGCTCAGCCGGCTCGCTCTCTTCCTTCACTGCGCGATCGGAGAGCGTGATCGTGATCCGAAACAGATCGCGCCCGGCGGCACCCCGGTTCTGCAGTGCGAATAACCCCCCGCCCAAGAGCGCGATCACGCGCTGCCGCAAATGCTCGAACTGCGTCGGGATCTCGCCCCCGTCGTGGGCGTCCAAGATCTTCGCGCTTGCAATGTGCCCCTCGGCGTCGACCTCGACCGCCAAAATGAACGGCCGCTGCGTGCCCGTGGGCAAGGTTTGCCAAATCGGGTCGGCGCCCGTTGCCGGCGGAATCGCGCGCGCAAACGCTCCCGGCAAGCTGCGCACGCCCGGGGGCAAACTCTCCGATCCGAACGCGCCCGTCGCGGCGGGTGTGTTCGCTTCGTGACTGCCGTCTGCCGCTGCGGGCGCGGCTGCGACGCCGGGCGCGGGGTTTTGGCGCTGGCTGGGGCGTGGCCGGATCGGCTTCGGCTTGGGGGCAGGAGCCGCGTCGGGTCGATGCTCGACAGCTGCAGGCTTCGGCTTGGCTTCAGCTTCGGCTGCTGGCTCACTCGCCGCGGCCGCAGCCGCCGGCTGTGAGTCCGACTCCGGCGAGCTAGCTGCATTGGCGATGTTGGGCGTCGCCTCCGGTGTGGCCACTGCGTCGACCTCGACGGCGCTCGCGCCGAGCCAGGGATCAGGTCGCTCCGGGGGCGCAGTCACTGGCGCGGACGGCGACCGGCGCGCGGCGAGCAGCAGTACCAACACCGCGCACGCGTGCAGCCCGACTGAGCCGAATAGCGAAGTGAGCTGAGCGGCGGGGGCCGAACGCATGCTTGAGGATTGTGACACCCAACGCCCGGCCTAGGTTCCCGGAAAGCTCGTGGGAACGTCGAGTGGGGGGCGTGACGGCCAGGTGGTTCTGGAGCCGCAGCCGAGGGAATGTTTGGCGCGACAAGGCGTGCGCGGAAGGTGGAGGAGTTGCTGGCGGCGGCTCAGGTCCTGGCCATGGCTGAGCCGGTGATCGCGGCGGGGCCACAAAGCGGTGCTTGGTCCCCTTCTGCTCCCCCCAACTAAACCGAGCGAGCCCCGCGCGTCTTGAAGAAATCGGAAAATGGTCAGAGTGCGACGGCTTTGGGCACCACGAGCAGGCCGGTGCTGATCAAATTGCGCTCGGCGCTGAAGGCGGGGATGTCTGTGGAATGGATCTTTTGGCCGAGCTGTGAGGGTGGCTCGCCGATCAGCTCGCGGAATTCCCGACTCATGTGCGCTTGGTCGGAGAAAGCGCTGGCGGCGGCGGCGGCGCTGAGCGGGACGCTGGCGCCCGCAAGCAGGTCCAGCGCATATCGAATGCGCACGATGCGCGCCAGGTGCTTGGGCGTGAGGCCCGCTTCTGCGACGGTCGCGCTACGCAGAGTTCGGCTGCTGCAACCACACGCCCGCGCCAGTTGTTCGGTGGAAATTTCGCCTTGCGCTGCCTGAATGAGCTCGAACGCTCGGCACACCGTGCGACTCGGCCGTTCCAGCTGCCGGACACGCGCGCGCAGGTAACGTTCGAGCAGTGCCAGGCGCCGGCCAGCAGTTCCCTCGAGTACCAGGCGATCTCGAAGCTCGCGCGCCTCGGCTCCCCACAGCTCGTCGAGAGCCAACAGCGGCGCATCGGCCAAGCCATCGGCGCCACGTGGCAGCAGCAGCCGCAGCCCCGCGGGTCGCAATGAAGCGCCCACAGCTTGGCGCAGGCTACCGGGCACGGGGATCACCTGCAGGTGCGCGGGCTGTAGGAAGAGGCAGGCGCGCAGCCCACCGCCCAACGAAGTACCACCCGGTAACGAATGGCCGGCTTCGATGGCGAACACCAGTTGCGCTTCGAGCTCGGGAAGCCGCCGCGCGTCGATTTTTGCCGCGAAATAGCTACGTACTTCGCTCGCGTACAGGTATTCGACGAAGTGCGAAAGCGGCGCTGTGGTGGGGAAAAACCGAAAACTGGTGGCTTCTTGCGCTGCCAGTGCGGAGCCCGCGTCGACCCGATGGTCATCCAACATTTCGATCGTGCCTCGGCCCACGACAAGATAGCAGCCACGCGCTCGAGCAGCAAAAGTTCCCGGGGCGGTAATACCAAGGGCGCTTACGCAGCTCGCGCTGGTCTTCGCGCTCGAACGCCGCTACGTTTTCACCTGGGATGAGCGCCATCACGACCCGCGTCGCGACGGCGGCCGACGCACATCGGGCGCTGGAGGTCGTTCGTCAATCGATCACGCAGCTGTGCGGCGCCGATCACCAGCACGACGGGCCGACGCTCGAACGCTGGCTGCGCAACAAGACGCCCGAACATTTCAACGCTTGGTGCGCTGACCCGGACAACCGCCTGTTGGTTGCCGAGCGCGCTTCCGGGCTCGCTGGTGTGGCTCTGCTTCGCCGCTCGGGCGAGATTTGTCTTTTCTACGTCTGCCCCGACTGCGTTCGTGTGGGTGTCGGCCGCGCCCTGCTGTTGGCGCTCGAGGCTCAGGCGCTGGCCTTTCAGATCAGCGCCTTGAAGTTGGACAGTACACTCGCCGCTCGGCCCTTTTACGAGCGCTACGGCTTTACCTCCGAGGGCGAATCGACCGTTCACTTCGGCGTCTTGCGCGGTTATCCGTACCGCAAGGCGCTCGTGGTCTCAGCGCGATGACGACTTCCTACGCCGACGCGCAGCGGCTGAAGCTCGCCACTGGCAACGAAGTCGAAGCCCTGCTGCGCCTGGAAACCAACGGGAGCGTTCGACCGAAGTGCTTACTTTTGCATGGCAATCCGGGATGCCATCTGGATTTCGAGCAGCTGCTACCGCGGCTCGCCCGCGCGGCGGACATCGCAGCCATCGATTTGCCCGGGTTTGGCAAAAGCCCTCGCTCTGGTGCAAGCGCCGAGTCGATGAGCCTCGAGCGGCTCGCGCAGCAGGCCATTTCAGCCGCAGACGCGCTGGGCTGGCACGAGCCTATCTTTCTCGTCGGCCACAGCCACGGCGGCGGAGTGGCGCAAGCAGTTGCGGCGCGGTACCCCGAGCGAGTCGCTGGCCTGGCGCTGATTGGCACGCTGGGCGCTCCCGCACATGCCAGCTATCGCCTGTTGTCACTGCCCGGGGCCGCCGCGTTCGCGCGTGCCGTGGGCTTTCTGTTTGGTCGCCCGCGCCTGCGAGCGTTGAATCGCATCATCCTCCGGACCGTGATGTCCGACATCTTCTCGCCCGAGCGGGTTCCCGCCGAGACACTCGAACGCGAGCTCGATTTGTTTGCTTCACGCCCAGAGATCCTGCTGAGCATGGTGCAGGTCAGCCTCGGAAAGCCGTGTGCAAAGCTTTTGCATTCTGCGTCCGAGCTGCGCTGCCCGACGCTATTTCTGCACGGGAGCGAAGATGCCTTGGTTCCGGCCAGCTGCGCGAGAGCCATTCACGAGCGCATCTTGGCTGCCGGAGGACGCTCGCAGTTTCAGCTCCTGCCCGGGGCCGGGCACATGCTGATCCGTTACCAAGCGAGCGAGCTCGCACAGCGCATCCTGCACGGCTTGCTCGAAGGCCCACGAAACGGCGAAATGCGCGTCGCCGCGTGTGAAGGCTGACCAGTTATAGTCGGTCGACCCAAACGCGCATGTCCTTGGTTTCGAGCGGACCGAACTCGGTGATCAACGCAACGTCCGCCGCGTCGCGGCCATAGGCAATCGCGATGCGACCGCCGAGCGGCTCCGCTTGCGTCGCATCGAAGGTGTACCAACGACCATCGACGAAGGCTTCGAACCACGCATGCAGGTCCATCGGATCGAGTCGATAAAGGTAGCCGACCACCATCCGCGCCGGGATGCGCAGCGCCCGGCACAGCGTCAGGCCGATATGCGAAAAATCACGGCACACGCCCGCTTTATCGCGCAGGCTATCGGCGGCATTGGTCGAGCCGTTGCTGACGCCGTACTTGTATTCGATATTTTCGCGGATCCAACTGCGGATGGCCTCCACTTGGTCATAGCCGGGCGTGTGAGAGCCCGCGACTTGCTGCGCGAATGACTCGAGCGTATCGCTCGGGCAATAGCGACTCGGCAGCAGGAACTGCAGAGCGTAGTCGGGAAGGTCTGCCACCGCGGTCAGCGGTGCGCCGGGTTTTACGGCGATTTCGTCGGCGACCTCGACCGTGACCTGGGTCCGCAGTCGCAGGTTACCGACGGGTGCAACCAAGCGTTGGCACAGGTTTCCGAAACAATCGACGTATTCGCTGGCCCCGACGAACGGTTCGAATTCGTATTTTTCTTCTACGATCCACTGGCCTAGGCCGCTACTCGGTCGAAGCATCGCAATCAGCGGTTGAGGGCTGGTCGTGACCAGTGTGAGCTCGCAGCCGGCACGCACGCGCATTCGATTAAGCCAGCACGTTGCGATTGGACAGCTTGCCCATTACCAGCAAGAGCAGGAGCGCTCCGACGACGCTGCCGATCATGCCGGCTGTATTGAGCTCGGTGACGCGCTGCTCAGTGACCAAGCTGACCAAGAAGCCGCCCACGAACGAACCCACCACGCCCAACACCATCGTGGCAATCAGCCCCATTTTCTGGGTTCCGGGCATGACTGCCCGCGCCAGGAAACCCACGATCAAACCGAACACCAGAAATAGCAGGATACTCAATGAGAAACTCCTTCGCAGTGTGAACCGGAGGCGCGAGCGAAACGCCTGCAGCGAGTCGCTTTACGCAAGGATTGCGCCAGGCCCCGCAAAGCCGCTCCCGCCCGAGGTCGGTGCGCGCTTCGGCGACGTGCTGCCAGCGCTGGTCCGGGAACGAGCCCCTTTTGGCTAGAACCGACGCGAAGCGTCTCAGGCGTTGCAACAGCTGTCGTCACGATGCTCACGGCAAGCGCGCTACGATGACTGACGCGGGTCTCAAAATGCATCACCCGTATGATTGCTCCACGATAAGCTGCACGACGCATGTCGTCCCGGAATGGTGCCCCCGTCAAAGAACCCTCCGCGCTGGTCCGCGCAGCGAGCGCCCTCGAAGCCGAGCTACTCGAGCTCGAGTCGATCTCCCGCGCTGCGCGCAAAGTCCCGCTCACTTCCGAGAAGAGCATCGCGCGCGCCACGAAAGAGCTGACAGAAGCGCTCACGCTGCCCGATCGCTTGGCCGCGGGTTTGCAGGCACTGGCTTCCGCGATGGCAGGGATGCAGGCGCGGCAGCAGGCAGCGCTCGAGCCCTTAGCGGCGTTCGCGAGCGAGATTCAACAGCGGCATCAACGCCTGCTCGAGCACATGCAGGCCTATGCCGCACTGGGCACTGCAGCGGCCGAGGTGACGGCGCGCATCCAAGCAGGAGACGGCGAGCGCGCGGTCGTCTTGAGTGACGTCGACGCACAGCTCGGCCGCATCGCGGACAATGCACGGGCGCTGTTCGATGTCACGCAGGCGGAGGATTTCCCCGAGCTCGCCCGGGAAGCGGATGCATTGAAGCAGCGCGCATCGGCTCTGCGCCGGCGGCTCGCTGGTAAGGGCTAACCCTCGCGCCGCGCTGCGTGAGTCTCAGCAACCAGCACAAAAACAGCTCACTGCGCCATTTTGCTCAGTGCAGCCGAAGTTGCCGCAAGGTGCCAGACATTGGCACGAGCTCCCTGCCTCGCAGCCTGCTTGGCGCGCGACGCAGCGAATCGTCGTGCCGCCGATGTTCGGGAACTTTACGCACTGCGCGTCGCCGCAGGCGTCGCAATCAGTGACCTCGCTGCACTCCGTGGCTGCGATGCAGGGACCCCAACAGCCGAGCTCGGTCACGCTGACGGCTTCGCCCGCAGGGCAGCTGGGAGGTAGGCTCTTGCAACGCGCGCGCCGCTGGTCACAACTCGTGGCCAACGTACAGCGGCCGAGTGTGCACTTCGCCTCGGCCGTGAGGCCCTTGGCGTCGCAGGCGTTGCCAGCACAGGCGAGCGCACACGCCGGCATTGTCGCGCCCTGGGGCACGGCCTGACAAGCGCAGCAGTCCTTGGCGATTTCGCAATCTTGGTCGGTGCGACATTCAGGAAAGCTGGCAGCGATTCCGGAAGCCCCCGCCTCGCCGGCATCCCCGCCGTCCGTGCTGCCGGAGCCGGACGTCGCGCCGCCCGCGCTAGCTCCCGCATTCGTGCTGCCTGCGCTGGCTGCGCCTGCGTTCCCCGTGCCGGCATTCGTCGTGCCTGCGCTAGCGCCGGCATTCGTTCCAGCTGCCGCGATGGAGCCCGCCGAACCGCCGCTCGCGCCCGCGGAGCCTCCGCCGGGCGAGCTTCCCGCGGGACGGCCCTTGCTGTCGATGCGAGCGGCACAGGCGAAGCAGCACGAAAGGCCGAGCAGCACGAGCCGTGCGCTGCGCAGCAGGTCACTGCTAATCCTGGGGCGGGTCATTAGCGCGTGCGAAACAAGGCCGACAGCGGCACGACCGGCGCTGGCTCGCGCGTAGGCGTCGAGGGCGCGCCGATCTCGGGCGTCTCTTCGGCTTCGACCACGCCCAGCGCCGAGCGCAACGCGACGTCGAACAGGTGCGACGGGCGCACGTTGCCGAGCGCGGCGAACACGTTGGCGCGGACCTTCGGGTTCTTCGCGTTCAAATCATTGAGCAGGTTCTTGATTTGTTTGCGCTGCAGGTTCTCTTGCGAACCGCACAAATCACAGGGAATGATCGGAAATTGCTTGAGCGCGGCGAACTCGGTCAGCTCTTCCTCGCTCAGGTAGACCATGGGCCGAATCACGACGTTGCGGCCGTCGTCCGAGCGCAGGCGCGCGGGCATTGCCTTCAGTTGCCCCGAGTAGAGCAGGTTCAGCATCAAGGTCTCGATCACGTCGTCGCGGTGGTGTCCGAGCGCGATCTTGGTCGCGCCGAGCTCCACCGCTTGGGTATAGAGAATGCCGCGGCGGAGACGCGAGCAGAGCGAGCAGTACGTCTTGCCTTCGGGGACCTTCTCTTTGACGATCGAGTAGGTATCCTCGGTGATGATCTTGTACTCGTAGCCCTCGCGCTCGAAGTACTCGGGCAAGGTGCGATCGGGGAAGCCAGGGTGCCCTTGGTCCACGTTCAGGGCGAACAACGAAAACTCGAAGGGCGCTCGGCGTTGGATTTGGCGCAGCAGGTAAAGCAGCGCGTGCGAATCTTTGCCGCCGCTGACCGCGACCATCACGCGGTCGCCGGGTTCGATCAGCCGAAAGTCGTGGCTGGCGCGGGCAACTTCGGCGAGCAGCCGTTTTTCTAGGCGATCCATGGGTCCGGGGGGTACGACGGCCGCGACCAAAGCGAGCGGGCGCGCGACGCGGCCGAGTCTTTGCCTGAATTTCGGGCTGGAGCAAGCCCGAGCGTGCCCGACCGCGGCTCGTGGTGCTAGGGTCCGCTCGCCGTGTTATTCGCGAAATTCGCTCAGTTTACCTGTATTGGCCTGGCGGCGCTGGGCGTGTATTCGTTCGTCTCGACCGCACGAGACGGAGAAACCCGCCGCGCCTGCACGCCGCTGTGCGCCATGCGCCCCGAGTATGCGGCGCGCAATCGCCAAGCGCCGGATTTCGAGCTGCCCAAAATCGGCGGCGGGACCGCGCGCCTGTCCAGCTACCGCGGCAAGACCGTGATTTTGAACTTCTGGACCAAGACCTGCCGCCCCTGCTTGGAAGAAATGCCCTCGCTCGCCTCGCTGGCCAAGGCGCTGGCTCCGCATCCTGACATCGTCCTGCTCACCGTGTCGACGGACGAGAGCCTGCAAGACGCACGTGAGACCATGAAGTCCGTGCTGGGCGGCGCCGAGCCCCCGTTCGTGGTCATGATCGACCCGGAATTCAAGATCGTCCGCGATACGTTCGGCACCAAGCTGTACCCGGAGACTTGGTTCATCGACCCGAGCGGCGTGATCCGCGCGCGCATCGACGGCGGGCGCGAGTGGAACGCGGCGCTGACCATCGATTTGGCGCACAGTTTCGACGATCCGCTGCAGTGCGGCGTCGAGTTCCGTGAGCGCAAGGCAGAAGGTCCCTTTGCCAGCCTGTGCGGCGAGATCGCGCCGACCGAGTAACCAAAATTGTTTTGCGTGCTAAAGTCCCGCCCGTGAAAGTTCGACTGATCAAGGAACTGCGTTTCGAGGCTGCTCACCGTTTGCCGCGCGTGCCAGAAGGCCACAAATGCGCGCGCCTACACGGGCACAGCTTCAAGATCGAGCTGGCGGTAGAGGGCGCGGTGAACCCCGACACCGGCTTCTTGATCGACTACAGCCGGCTCGACGAGATCTGGCAGCCGCTGCACGACACGCTCGACCACAACTATTTGAACGACGTGCCCGGCCTGGAAAACCCCACCAGCGAAATCCTCGCTCATTGGCTGTGGCAACGCATCAAGCCAACCCTGCCCGAGCTCACGCGCGTGATCGTCCACGAAACCTGCGACGCCCGCTGCGAATACGAAGGCAGCTAAGCCACCCCACTGGTCCTGGAAGCGCCGCCGTGCAGCAACGCTTCACGGCGCCTTGAACGGCTCCCAGAGGGCCGCCAAGATCGCCAAGATTTCCAAGATCGCCAAGAGCTCGGAGCGACCCGGCCTCACGGCATCACCGCGAAGAGCTCGATGAAATTTGGGGGTTAGCTCTGCTCGGCAGTTCCTCGAGATTTCAATGGCGAGGACGGTCCGTTGGTGGCCCTCTGGTCCCCGGCAAAAGGTGACTTTTCTGACCGGCATGTGCTGGATAGGTTGCGCTCGACAGGCGTCCGTAGAATCTGCAGCGCACGGAAGACGTCTCGGTTGTGAAAATGATTCAACCCGACGTGCTCAGCAAACCCCAAAAAATTCTGATCGCTTGATCTGGTTCGATGCAGCCGGATGGGACGCCCTAGGGACTTGGCGATCTTGGAAATCTTGGCGATCTTGGGTGCGTCACGAAGCGACGCCCTTCCTAGTGAAATGAAAGGAGTTCACCCTGAGTAAAAGAAGAGCAATCAGGTAG
>Ga0207691_10000278_pt1 | contig 50663 bp, 41 predicted proteins | sample KBSM13metaG_FD_184327 | JGI IMG/M metagenome (GOLD analysis project Ga0207691, IMG submission 184327) | Miscanthus rhizosphere microbial communities from Kellogg Biological Station, Michigan, USA - KBS M1-3 metaG (SPAdes) (version 2) | ecosystem: Host-associated > Plants > Roots > Rhizosphere >...
CCGGCGACGACGTATCCGCTCACGACGCTCGACATTGCCGGACACGAGATGTCACATGGCGTGACCAGCCGCACGGCGGCGCTCGTGTATTCCGGCGAGTCGGGCGGCCTGAACGAAGCGACCTCCGACATCTTCGGCACCATGGTCGAGTTCTACGCCGGCAACGCCGCCGATCCCGGCGACTACATCATCGGCGAGGAGATCTTCAAGGCGAATGCGACGTTGCCGCCCGGCAGCATCCCGCTGGCGATCCGCTACATGTTCAAGCCAAGCCTGGATGGCATTTCGCCGGACTGTTACCAGGACGACCTTGGTGACTTCAACGTGCATTACAGCTCGGGCGTCGCCAACCACTTCTTCTACCTGCTGGCGCAAGGGTCGGTGGTGCCGAATGGATTCCGCGCAGGCAGCGAGGCCAACCTGAGACCGGCCGACCTGGTATGCAGCGGCAGCGCTGCGCTGCACGGGATCGGCCGTCGCGCGGCGGAGCGGATCTGGTACCGCGCGCTGACCACGTACATGACGTCGGACACCACGTATGCGGAGGCGCGCGCCGCCACGATCAGCGCCGCCAGGGACCTGTATGGCCCGGGATCCACCCAGGCGACCGCGGTCGCCACGGCCTGGAATGCGGTGCTCGTCCACATAGGTCAGTAGCCACGCATGAAGGACGGCCTCGTCGCGGGCCGTCCTTTTTCAGGTCGATAAGCGCGGGTTGCCCGCTGGATGAGTTCAGGGTTTCCGGCGGACAGGCCACCGACAGTCGCTGATCGCCACTGAAGTCTGGCGTTCGAGCTTGGCGCGCCCGGAGGGATTCGAACCCCCGACCAATGGCTTCGGAAGCCACTACTCTATCCGGCTGAGCTACGGGCGCGTGGGCCGTTCCGCGGAGCCAAGGCACGCGCAGGGCGCGCATTCTCGCATGATTGGCCGAAGCGGCGCGAGCGGACGGGCGCTTGCTAGGCTGCCGCAATGAGTTACGAACGCTACGCAACGGCCCCGACGCCGCCGTCCCCCCCGCCACGTTTGCGTGCGTACTGGTCGCTGGTGCGCGGCGATCGCCCGATCGGTTGGCTGCTGTTGCTGTGGCCGACGTGGTGGGGCTTGTGGATCGCCGCCGATGGCCTGCCGCCCCTATGGCCACTGGTCGTGTTCAGTGCCGGCGTGTGGTTGACGCGCTCGGCCGGCTGCGTGATCAACGACTACGCGGACCGCTGGCTCGACCCGCAGGTCGAACGTACCCGCAATCGCCCGCTCGCGACCGGCGCGGTGTCCTCGCGCGAAGCGCTGGCGGTGTTCGCCGCGCTGATGCTGGTGGCCTTCGCGCTGGTGCTCACGCTCAACCGGCTGACGATCGTCCTGAGCGTCGTCGGCGTGCTGCTGGCGGCGAGCTATCCATATCTCAAGCGCTACACCTACCTGCCGCAGGTGTACCTGGGCATGGCCTTCGGCTGGGGCATCCCGATGGCGTTCGCGGCGATCCGCGGCGAGGTGCCGCCGGTGGCGTGGGTGTTGTACGTCGCCAACATCTTCTGGGCGACCGCCTACGACACCTGGTACGCGATGGTCGACCGCGAGGACGACCTGCGCGCCGGCGCGAAGTCGACTGCGATCCTGTTCGGCGACATGGACCTGGTCGCGCAGGGCGTGCTGTATGCGCTCGCCTTCGCCGCGCTGGCGCTCGTCGGCCAGCGTGCGCAACTGGGCCTGTATTACTGGTGTGGTGTCGGCGTCGCCGCGGTCCTGGTGCTGTACGAATTCCTGGTCGCCCGCCATCGCGACAGCGCCGCCTGCTTTCGCGCATTCCTGCACAACCAGTGGGTCGGTGCGGCGATCTTTGCGGGCATCGCAGCGAATTACGCCTTGCGGTGATCTGCCAAACGGCGCTGTAGGCGCTCACGGCACCCGCGCGCACACCCACGCATCGACACGCGCCACGCCGGCGCGCCGCAACGCCGTTGCCGCCGCGTGCAGGGTCGCGCCGGTCGTCATCACGTCATCGACCAGCGCGACATGCGACGGGAGCGACGCATCAATGTTCACAGCGAAGGCGTTGCGCACGTTGCGGCGTCGGGCGAACGCGCTGAGTTCGGACTGCGGCGCGGTGACGCGGCGGCGCACCAGGAGAGCCCGATGCAGCGGCAGGTCCAGCATCCGCGACAACGGCGCCGCCAGTTCCAACGCTTGGTCGTAGCCGCGTTGGCGCAGCCGGCTGCGATGCAGCGGGATGGCGACCAGCGCGTCGGGCCGGGGCAGCGTGGCGCAGGCATCGGCCATCAGCTGCGACAACAGGCGGCCGGCGGCGAAGTCGCCATGGAACTTGAAGCGCGGGAGCAGGCGATCCAGCGGTCGCGCGTACACGCAGGCGGCGTGGACCGCGTCCAGCGGCGGGCGGCGTTTCAGGCATGCGCCGCAGGCGGCTTCCGGCACTGGCAGGGGCAAGGCGCAACCCGGGCAGGCGATCCGGTTCCACGGCAGCGACGCCAGGCAGGCCAGGCACAGGTCGCGCATGGCATGCCCGCGTGCGCCGCAGCCCAGGCAGCGTGGCGGCCACAGCGCGGCGAGGAGCGACGCCAATGGCCCGTCAACCTGTGGACGTGGGTTCGGGTTGACAGGGGCGGGCATGATTTCCAGACTGCCCCGCCGGCCCTGTCCCCGCCGTCGGAAAAGCCCCATGCCCGAGATCAGTCTTTCGCCTGTCGCCGCGTCGCCGTCCTTGCGCCATGACTGGACGCGCCCGGAAGTGCTGGCGCTGTTCGCGTTGCCGTTCACCGAACTGCTGCATCGCGCCGCCACGGTCCATCGCGCGCACTTCGACCCGGCCGAAATCCAGGTGTCCACGCTGCTGTCGGTCAAGACCGGTGGCTGCCCCGAGGATTGCGGGTATTGCCCGCAGGCCGCGCGCTACCACACCGGTGTCGATGCGACGAAGCTGATGTCCACCGACGAGGTGGTCGCCAAGGCGCAGCAGGCCAAGGCGGCAGGCGCGTCGCGTTTCTGCATGGGCGCCGCGTGGCGTTCGCCCAAGGACCGCGACATTCCCAAGGTGGCGGCGATGATCCGCGAAGTGAAGGCGCTGGGCCTTGAGACCTGCGCGACGCTCGGCATGCTGAGCGACACCCAGGCGCACGCATTGAAGGACGCGGGCCTGGACTACTACAACCACAACCTCGACACCGCGCCGGAGTTCTACGGGGAAATCATCCACACCCGCGAATTCCAGGATCGCCTGGACACCTTGTCGCACGTGCGCGACGCGGGCATGAAGACCTGTTGTGGTGGCATCGTCGGCATGGGCGAATCACGCGAGCAGCGCGCGGGCCTGTTGCAGACGCTGGCGACGTTGCCGGCGCATCCGGATTCCGTGCCGATCAACCGGCTGGTGCAGGTGGCGGGTACGCCGCTGGCGGGAACGGCGGAACTGGATCCGTTCGAATTCGTGCGCACGATCGCCGTGGCGCGGATGCTGATGCCCAGGTCGATGGTGCGGCTGTCCGCAGGGCGCGAATCGATGTCCGACGAGCTGCAGGCGCTGTGCTTCGCCGCCGGCGCCAACTCGATCTTCTACGGCGAGAAGCTGCTCACGACCGGCAATCCGGACACCGAGCGCGACATGGCACTGTTCGCGCGCCTCGGGCTGCGGCCCATGCCGGTCCACGTGGATGCGCCCGACCACGACCATGGCGGCACCGTCCATGCCGCGATCACCCGCGACACCGTGCGCGCCGCCTGAATCGTGCGCACCGGTCTCCATGAGCGGCTTCTCGCGCAGCGCCGGCAGCGCGAGGCGCAGCATCGCGTGCGCACACGTCGCGTGGTGTCCCGGCGAGATGGCATGCGTTGCCACGTGCTGGATGAGAGCGGCGACGGGCGCTGGCTGATCAATTTCTGCAGCAACGATTACCTCGGCCTGTCGCAGCAGTTCGCCGTGACCGACGCGTTGCAGTCGACCGCGGCGCGCGAAGGCGCCGGCGGCATCGCATCGCACCTGGTGTGCGGCCATCACGCCATCCACGAAGCGCTGGAACGCGAACTCGCCGACTGGCTCGGCGCGCCGCGCGCGTTGCTGTTCGGCAGCGGCTTCCTCGCCAACCTCGGCGTGGTGCAGGCGCTGCTCGGCGACGGCGACCTGTGCGTCCAGGACAAGCTCAACCACGCCAGCCTGATCGATGCCGCGCGCCTGTCGGGTTGCACGCTGCGCCGTTATCCGCATGCCGACGCCGATGGCGCGTTGCGACAACTGCGCTCGCTGCCCGATCCGGTCGCGATGCTGGTTACAGACGGCGTCTTCAGCATGGATGGCGACATCGCGCCGCTGCGGCGGCTCGCGCTCGCCGCACGCGTGCAGCACGCGACGCTGTACGTGGACGACGCGCACGGCGTCGGCGTGCTTGGTCCGCAGGGCAGGGGCAGCGTCGCCGCCGCGGGCCTGGGTGTCCGCGAAGTGCCGCTGCAACTGGCGACGCTGGGCAAGGCGCTGGGCGGTTATGGTGCGGTCGTGCTCGGCGACGACGCATTGATCCAGCACCTGGCCGAAACCGCGCGCCCGTATCTGTACACGACCGCGCTGCCACCGGCGCAGGCGGCGGCATCGCTGGCCGCGGTGCGCATCGCGCGCAAGGACGACTGGCGGCGCGACAAGCTGCACGCGCTGATCGGCCGCCTGCGCGAAGGCGCCTCGCGTCGCGGCTTCGAACTGCTGAAGTCCGAGACGCCGATCCAGCCACTGGTATGCGGCGACGACCACCGCGCGGTCGCGTTGGCGAGCGCCCTGGAAGCGCGCGGCTACTGGGTCGCGGCGATCCGGCCGCCGACGGTTCCCGAAGGTGGCGCGCGCCTGCGCATCACCCTCAGCGCCGCGCACGGCGAGGCCGATGTCGACGGCCTGCTCGACGCACTGGCGCAGGCATCGGATACGCTCGGCGTCGCGACGGCGGCGCCGACCACGCAATCGTCGCCGGCATGAGCGACGCCACGCACGACGCACGCCGCGGACTGGCGGCGATCGGCGTCGCCTTGCTGGCGGCGCTGTTCTTCACCTTCACCTACGTGCTCAACCGGGCGATGGCGAGCGCCGGTGGACATTGGGCGTGGACGGCATCGCTGCGTTACCTGCTGACGCTGCCGATGCTGCTGCCGCTGATGCGCTGGCAAGGCGGCGCCGCGCCGGTATGGCGCGCCTTGCGCGCGCATCCGCTGGCGTGGCTCACGTGCAGCGGGGTTGGCTTTGTCGTGTTCTACCTGATGCTGGCGTTCGCCGCCGACAGCGGGCCTTCGTGGCTGGTGGCCGGCTCGTTCCAGTTCACGGTCGTGGCCGGCATGCTGTGCGCACCGTTGCTGTATCGGGACGCGCGTCGCCGCATTCCGCGTGCGGCGCTGGCGGTCGGTGTCGTGATCCTCGCCGGCGTGATGCTGCTGCAGTTCGGCACCGCGCACGGGGCGTTGGATCGGGCGGGCTGGATCGCGCTGGCCTGCGTGCTCGGATCGGCGGTGCTGTATCCGGTTGGCAACCGCCTGCTGCTGTTGCACCTGGAGCGCACCGACGAGCCGCTCAATGCGACCCAGCGCGTGTTCGGGATGACCTTGGCGAGCCAGCCGATGTGGCTGCTCGTGGCGGCGCTCGCCTGGCAGCGCGCCGGTCTTCCGTCCACCAACCAGGTCTGGCTCGCCGGCGGCGTTGCCCTGAGCGCGGGCGTGATCGCCACGATCCTGTTCTTCCATGCCACCGGCATGGTGCGCAACAACCCGGCCGCGCTCGGCGCGGCCGAGGCGATGCAGGCGGCCGAACTGCTGTTTGCAACGGTGCTGGGCGTGACGTTCCTGCACGAGCCGTGGCCGCACGGCATCGCGTTGTGGGGCGCCTTGTTGGTGGTCGCCGGCATCGTCGCGTTCGCGTGGGTGGTCGCGCGGCCGCAGTCCCGGGAACCGCATGCTGCGCAGGCGTTGCCGACGGACCGCGGCGCATGACCGTGCAATCGCGAGCGCAATTGCATGTCGATGTCGTCGGCGACGGGCCGCCGCTCGTCCTGCTGCACGGATGGGCGATGCACGGTGGCGCCTTTGCGCCCCTGGTCGAACGGTTGCGCGACCGATACACGCTGCATGTCGTCGATCTGCCTGGCCACGGTTACAGCCGCGACAGCACGGTGCCGCTGGCGCTGGAGGCCTGCGTCGATGCCATCGTCGACAGGGTGCCGCGCGCGCCATGGTGCGGCTGGTCGCTGGGCGGACTGGTCGCGTTGCATGGCGCCTCGACCAGGGCCGGGCGCGTGCCGTCGCTGGCGATGCTCTGTGCGAGCCCGCGTTTCGTGCGCGGCCCCGACTGGAAATACGGGGTGTCCGCGGAGATCTTCCAGGATTTCGCCGAGGGTTTGCGCGCGGACTACCGCGGCACGCTGGATCGTTTCGTCGCGCTGGAAGCGCTCGGCTCCGACCACGCGAAGGAAGAGATCCACGCGCTGCGCGACGGCCTGTTCGCGCGTGGCGAGCCTGCGGCACGCGTGCTCGCCGATGGCCTGGAACTGCTCGAGACCACCGATCTGCGCGCCCGATTGCCGTCGCTGTCGACGCCGAGCCTGTGGCTGGCAGGTCGTCGCGATCGTCTCGTGGATCCGCGCGCGGTGCGGGCCGCGGCTGCGTCATGCCGCGGTGCCGACCTCGACGTCATCGAACACGCCGGCCATGCCCCCTTCCTCACGCATGCCGACGCGGTGGCGTCACGACTGGCCTCGTTCCTGGAACGGTACCGGGATGCGTGAGTTGTTCGACCGTCGCCATGTCCGTCGCGCGTTCTCGCGCGCGGCGATGAGCTACGACGCGGCCGCGCGCCTGCAGCGCGACGTGCAGGAGCACCTGCTCGAATCGCTGGATTACCTCGAACAACGCGTGCCGCAGGTCGTGCTGGATCTCGGCAGCGGGCCCGGGCACGCCGCAACGGCGATGCAACGACGCTGGCCGAAGGCGCAGGTGCTGGCGCTGGACCTGGCCCTGCCGATGCTGGCCGCTTCGAGGCAGCGCGGACGGTGGCATCCGCTGCGACGCCGCGTGCAGCCGGTGTGTGCGGACGCGCGCGCCTTGCCGTTGGCCGAAGGCAGCGTCGACGTGCTGTTCTCCAACCTGTGCCTGCAATGGATCGAGGACCTGCCGGCGGTCTTCGCCGGCTTCCGACGCGTGCTGCGGCCGGGTGGCTTGCTGCTGGTATCCACGTTCGGTCCCGACACGCTGCAGGAACTGCGCGCGGCGTTCAGCGAGGCCGAGCATTCCGACGCGAACCCGGTACCCCATGTCAGTCCGTTCGCCGGGATCGCCCAATTCGGCGACGCGCTGATGGCGGCCGGATTCCGCGATCCGGTGCTCGACCGCGACCTCACGGTCACGCGCTATCCGGACCTGGCCGCACTCATGCGGGAACTGCGCGCTATCGGCGCGACCAATGCCTTGCAGGCGCGACGGCATACGCTCACCGGCAAGGCGCGCTTCGCGCGCGCCGCCGCGGCGTACGCAATCCTGGCCGGCGAGGGCCTGCCGCTGCCGGCAACGTGGGAGACGATCACGGCGATGGCCTGGTCGCCCGCGGCCGGCGCACCGATCCGCGAGGCAGGCGTGGAGATCGCGCGCTTCCCGGCCAGCGGCATTCCGGTGCGCCGCCGCTGACGCCATCGTCGTCAGCGCTCGGTTCAGCCGCGCCCGACTAGATTCGCCGCATGCAACGACACCCCTTTGCGCGCCGCGCCGCCGTCTTCCTGTTCGCCGCGTTTGCCGGCGCGTCAATGGCGGTGCCGGCGCAATCGGTTGCCGACTGGGGCATCGATCCGGACGTCCTCGCCGACAGCGGCAGCGACCTCCTGCGGCGCGCGCCGGACGACGCAATCGACGGACTCTTCCAGGCGGTGCGCGCGGCATCGCGCAACGAGGACGAGGCGCAGGCGTTGTGCGGCTTGTTCGAGCCCGATGCCGATCGCAGCCTGGCGGGCCTCAACGCGGTTGCCGTGCGCCTCGGGCCCGCCAGCCGCGAGCGCTTCGCCACGGCGGTCGCCGATGCATTGGTGGGCGCGACGCAGTCACCGCCGCAGCCCTACGACGCGGCCGCGGCCCTGCAGTCGCTAAAGGCGGCCGGCGCGACGGCCGCGATCCTTCACGATGGCTTCGTGCGCGGACTCAATGCATCCGGTCCCGAGGCCGACAGCCGCGACGCGCGCTGCCAGTCGTTGCGGTGGCTGCTCGATGCGATGCAGGCGCGGCCCCAGCGCGAACGCGCGGCGATGACTCGTTGGCTGCTCGACCAGGGCGTGGCGCGGCTGGCGCCGTGAGGCGCGCGCCTCAGCGCAGGCGCCGGATGCGGAACAGGATCCGTCCCTCGTAAGGGCTGCCCTGCGGCAACGCGGCGACGCCCTGCGCGGCGAATGCATCGCGCACCGCTGGCCAGTGTTCCTCCTTGGTGATCCAGAGCGTGTGCGGATCGAAATCGTCGCCCAGTTCGTCGGCGATCGATTCGTCGTATTCGGGATTGAAGCGCGACTCCCGCAAGGGAACGAGCGACAGCTTTTCGATGTCGGCACCCAAGTGCAGGTGCAGCCCGTAGCGGGCCATGTCCTCGACGAAGTCGACCTGCGTGACCGGTCCCGGTACGCGGGCGTGGATCGCGTCGGCCCAGGCCGATGCGTCCTTGTGCGTATGCCAGCGGGCGGCCGCCAGTTGCAGCGCCAACATGAAGACAGCCCACGCCAGCAGCCAACGCCAGCGCGGCATCGCCTTGCCCTCCTGCACGCGCCGCGCGGCCGCGAGCACCGCCAGCGGCACGAACAGCGGCAGGATGTACAGCGGCAATCGCGAACGTGAGACGCAGAACACCAGCAACGGCAGCAGCAACCACAACGCGAGCAGCAAACCCGCCGCGTCCTGCGCGCGTCCTTCGCGCGTGCGCCAGTGGCGAATCGTCCCCGGCAAGGCGCGCGCCCAGCGCAGAAGCGCCGGTGTCCACGGCAACGTGCCGAGCAGCAAGGTCGGCACGTAGATGGCGATCCAGCCGTACCACTGGCCGTGCCGGCTGAAGTCGTTGGTGGCGATCCGGTCCACGACTTCGTTGCCGAGGAAGTACTGCATCAGCCCGGGATTCCGCTGCATCACGACCGCGTACCACGGCAACGCGATCAGCATGAAGACCAGCAGGCCCTGCCACCGCAGGACACGCGCGCGGGTCCGGGCCGGCTGTGCGAGTTCGAAGGCAACGACTGCCAGCAACGGCAACAATCCCGGCGGTCCCTTGGCGATGAACGCCAGTGCGAATCCGGCCCACATCAGGATGATCCAGCGCCTGGGATGCGGGTGTCCGCCAAAGCGCGCTTCGACGAAGGCCCACATCGCCAGCGTCTCGCAGGCGGCAAGCACGTAGTCGGTGGTGATCAGGTGCGCGGCGCCGATCGGAAACAGCATCGTCGCGTACGCCAGCGCCGCCTGGTGTTCGCCGCCCGGCGCGAGCCGGCGTGCGATGCGCCAGGCGAGCCAGACGCACAGCAGGTAGGACAGTGCCGCGGGCAGGCGCGCGGCCCACGCGTTATGCCCGAACGCCGCGACGCTGGATGCGATCGCCCAGTAGGTCAGCGGTGGCTTGGTCCAATGCCCGATTTCCTGGCTGCGATACGGCTCGATCCAGTTGCCGCTCTCGAGCATGTTCAGTGCAACGTTGGTGTAACGGCCCTCGTCGGGATCCCAGATGCCGCGCTGGCCGAGCAGGGCCAACGCCAGGACCAGGGCAAGCGCGGCGATCCACGTATTGGGCGAACGCAGCAGTCGTTGCATGGCGGCAGGGCCGGGCGCGCGGACGGCGCGGTGCGCAGCACTGTAGTTGGTCCGCCCCGGCGACGCATCCTGCTCAGAGCATGCGTCGCAGCGTGTCGTCCTTGCGCCATGCGTGGTGATAGAGCGCAGCCAGCACGTGCGCACCGATCACCCAGTAGAAGATTTCGCCGATGGTTCCATGCAGGTCTTCGAGCTGGTGCGCCAGTGGCTTGTTGATGGGCAGCAGCGTGGGCAACGCCAGTTGCGTGAACGGCACGTACAGGACCTTGCCATCGCTCCACGCGGTGGCCAGTCCCAGCAGTGGCATCACGATGAAGAATGCATACAGCGCCAGGTGCAGCAGCTTCGCGGGCCAGCGTTGCCACGGTGCCAGTGGCGGGGTGATCGGCGGAACCTGCGCGCGGATACGCAGGCGCAGCCGCCAGGCGACCAGCGCCAGCAGGGACAGTCCGGTCCAGAAATGCGCCTGCATCATCGCCGCGCGTCCGCCGGAGCCGCGCGGGAACAGCCCGCGCTGTTCGATGAACAGGTACGCGGCGAGGACGAGCAACGCCATCAGCCAGTGCAACCGGCGCAGGCCGGGGCCGTAGCGATTCACCGCGGGAGCGTGGGCCATTGCAGTCTCCTCGTGCCGGAGGCGACATGCCGCCCGCAACGCAATACTCCAGTGGTGCGCCCGCGCAGCGCCTTGCGCCAGGTCAAGCCCTCGGGCGAAAGGGCGACGGTCACTCCGGGGCGCGGGCGAGGAGCGCCGGCAGCGCGTCCAGGTCGACGTTGCCGCCCGACAGGACGATGCCGACGCGCTGGCCCGCGAAGCGCTCGCGATACCGCAGCACGGCCGCAAGCGCCGTGGCCGACGAGGGTTCGACGAGTTGCTTCATCCGACTCCAGACCAGCCGCATCGCGCGCACCGTTTCGGCATCGTCGACCACCAGCGCCTCGACGCCATGCGCGCGCAGCAGTTCGAAGTTGAGTGCGCCGAGCGTACCGCGCAGGCCGTCGCAGATCGTGTCGGGCACGAAGTCGGTAATGCGCACTCCGGCCGCGAGCGACGCCGCGGTCTCGGCGGCGCCGCTGGGCTCGGCGACGAAGAGCCTGCATCGCGGCGCCAGTGCCGCGACCGCCAGCGCCGCGCCGGAGGCAAGGCCGCCGCCACCGACCGGGACGACGAGCGCGTCGAGAGCAGCGTCATCCGTCAGCAGTTCCATCGTCGCGGTCGCCTGGCCCGCGATCACCTGCGGATCCAGGTACGGATGGATCAGGGTTGCGCCGGTTTCGCGTTGCAGTTCGGCGCAGCGCGATTCGCGCGCGGCGATCGTCGGCGCGCACCGGTGCAGGCTCGCGCCATAGGCCTGGATCGCCGTGAGCTTGCTCGCGACGGCGCCTTCGGGCACCACGACGTGGCAGGCGATGCCGCGCGTGCGCGCTGCCAGCGCAAGCGCCGCACCATGGTTGCCGGACGAATGCGTCACCACGCCGCGTTCGGCGACGGCGTGGGACAGCGCCCACACCGCGTTGCAGGCGCCGCGGAACTTGAACGCGCCGACACGCTGCAGCTGTTCGCACTTGAAATGCAGTTCGCAACCGGCCAGCGCGTCGAGCGAGCGCGATCGCTGCACCGGCGTGACGTGCGCATGCGGCGCGATGCGGCTCGCGGCGGTGACGACGTCGGCGAAGGTCGGTCGTGGCGAATCGGTGGCGTCCATGCGCGCCATGCTAGCGCGGCGCCCGCCGGCCGAGCAGGCTCACCGCGGCGGAGCCGGCGACGACCAGGATCGCGCCGACATACCCGGTCGTGCTGATCCGTTCCGGCGCCAGCAGTTGCGGCCATTGCAGATGCACCAGCGCAACGGCGGCGATGCACAGCAAGGGCGTGGCCGCGAGGATCGCCGAGACGCGAGAGGCTTCCCAGTGTGCGAGTGCTTCGGCGAAGGCGCCATACGCCCCGATGGTGTTGAGCGCGCAGTAGGCCAGCATCGCCCAGTGCAAACCGTCCAGCCGCAGCAAAGCCGACCGATGCGCGAACGGCAGCAGCACGAGGCTCGCGGCGACATAGATCAGCAGCAGGATCTGCATCGAACCCAATCGCACAAGGAGCTGCTTCTGCAGCAATGCATACGCCGCCCAGACGATCGCGCCGACGATCACCCACGCCGATCCGGCCAGATACCCCGGTGCCGCCTGCGCGGCGGCGAGCTGGTCGCGGAAGAACAACAGCATTCCGACCACCAGCAAACCCAGTCCACACCACTGCGCGGCGCGGAACTCCTCGCCGAACAGCCAGATGCCGCCCAGCGCCATCAGCAACGGGGCGAGCTGGATCAGCAACTGTGCATTGGCAGGCGTGGTGTGCTGCACGCCGAGCAGGTAGAACACGTAATTGCCCAGCAGCAGGAAGGCGGCGGCGGCGAGCATCCACCAGTGCCGGCGGTCGAGCGCGGCGTAGCCACGCAGTTGTCCGCGCGCGCCGAGCCATGCGGCGGTGAACGCCGTCGCGACCATGAAGCGGAACCACGTCAGCGTGATCGGGTCGAGGATTTCCAGCGCGATCTTCAGCGCGATGGGCAGGGTCGCCCAGAACAGCGCGGTTGCCAGCGTGAGCGCCAGCCCGAGTCGCCAGCGCCCGGAGGTTCGATGCAGGGTCATGCGCGCTCCGGTGCCGGAGGCGCATGCTGTCACCGGCGCCGGCACGCGACAAATGGGTTCGAAAGGCGTGGAAATGTTAAGGACCGATTCAATCCGATCGGCGGATGCTTGAGGTCTACACCGGGGGTGTCCCATGAATCGCAAGCTGCTCGTCCCGACCCTCGTCGCCATGGCGGCGTTGCTGGCCGGTTGTGCGACCGGGTACGAGTACCAGTACCGCGCAGGCGCGGGAGCTGGCACCGGCACCGGCGACTACTACTACGGCCACCCCACGGTCGAATACCACGACTACGGTTACGGCTATTACGGCTACGGCTATCCCTATGGCTGGGGCCTGGGCTACGGCTACGGCTTCGGCTATCCCTACTGGGGCTACGGATATCCGTTCTACGGGTACCCGTACTACCACCACGGCGGGCATCACCATCACCACGACGGGCACGACGACTCCGACATCGACATCCCGGATCCGCCGGTGACGCCGCCGCCGGCGCCTCAAGTGGGCGGCGTTCGCCCGCCGCATGAGCCGTTGCGGCCGGGCCACACCCGGACGCCACCCATGGTGCGCGCGCCGTCGACGCCCGCCCCCCGGCTGTCGACTCCCATGCCGCAGCATCAGATGGTGACTCCGCCGCCGTCGCCCCGGGTCGATCCCGCGCCGCACAACGGGCCGTCGCCGAGCTTCGACGACAGGCCGAGCCACCAGGAGTCGATCCGGACAGGCCAGGATCGCGACGACCGTCGCAGATCCAACCGCTGATCGTGCTTGCGTTGGCCTACGCCCGGCCGCAAGCTAACCGCGGCGACTGACGGAATGCGTCGTATTTCGACCTGACCCACGTCGCCTCCATGCCGACGCCCGGCGGGGGTTCCCGGATCCCCCCTGTTCCGCTCCCCGCTTGGCGTCGGCGCCTTTCTTCCGGTTTGATCCTCGCAGCCGCGCTCCACGTTGCAAAAGCAGCGCCGGCACCGGACCCGGAATCGCCTGAACACGGGCGCAAATCGCGCCCTCGGCGGCTGAAGCATTCAGACTCGCGTGTCAACAGAGTTGGCACGCTTCCTGCGTAATACCTACTGCACCCGACGTGGCAGGCGTCAGGGGCGCTGACCGGGATTGGAACAGGGCTGGTCGAGCGCACGTCGGGGATGCCGGGGGCCGAATGTCGGGGGACGTTCGGCCCCTTTTTTATGCGTCACGCAGCGCGCGCGATAATGCGCTCTGCGCTTCGCGGTCAGCCCTGATGCCTTCCTCTTTCCATCACTACGACGTCATCGTGATCGGCGGCGGCCACGCCGGCACCGAGGCCGCGCTCGCGTCGGCGCGTTGCGGTGCGCGCACGCTGCTGCTGACGCACAACATCGAGACCGTCGGCGCGATGAGCTGCAACCCGGCGATCGGGGGCATCGGCAAGGGCCACCTCGTCAAGGAAATCGATGCGCTCGGCGGCGTCATGGCGCGCGCGGCCGATGCCGCCGGCATCCAGTGGCGACGGCTCAACGCGTCCAAGGGCCCCGCCGTGCGCGCGACGCGCTGCCAGGCCGATCGTTCGCTGTATCGCAGCTTCATCCGCCGGGCGGTGGAGTCGCAGCCGAACCTGACGGTCTTCCAGGCCGCGGTCGACGACCTGGTGATCGAGCAGGACCGGGTGCGCGGTGCGGTCACGCAGACGGGATTGCGTTTTGAGGCACCGGCCGTGGTCCTGACCGCCGGCACCTTCCTCGCCGGCAAGATCCACGTCGGCGAAACCCAGTACGCCGCCGGCCGTGCGGGCGATCCGCCAGCGACCGCGCTCGCGCTCAAGCTGCGCGAAGGCCGTTTCGCCGTCGACCGGCTCAAGACCGGCACGCCGCCGCGCATCGACGGCCGTACGCTCGACTATTCCGCGATGGAAGCGCAGCCCGGCGACGATCCGCGGCCGGTATTCTCGTTCATGGGCTCGCGCGACGAACACCCGCGCCAGGTGCCGTGCTGGATCACCCACACCAGCGAGCGCACGCACGCGATCATCCGCAACGCACTGCATCGTTCACCGTTGTACAGCGGCCAGATCGAAGGCATCGGCCCGCGTTACTGCCCGTCGATCGAGGACAAGGTGGTGCGCTTCGCCGAGAAGGCGAGCCACCAGGTGTTCGTCGAGCCCGAGGGCCTGGACGTCGCCGAGATCTATCCCAACGGCATTTCGACGTCGCTGCCGTTCGACGTGCAACTCGAACTCGTGCGCAGCATCCGCGGCTTCGAACAGGCGCACATCACGCGCCCGGGCTACGCGATCGAATACGACTTCTTCGACCCGCGCGGACTCAAGGCGTCGCTGGAAACCAAGGCCGTCGCCGGGTTGTTCTTCGCCGGCCAGATCAACGGCACCACCGGCTACGAAGAGGCCGCCGCGCAGGGACTGATCGCCGGACTCAACGCTGCGCGTTTCGTGCGTGAGCAGGCGTCGTGGTCACCGCGCCGCGACCAGGCCTACATCGGCGTGCTGATCGACGACCTCGTCACCCAGGGAACCAGCGAGCCGTACCGCATGTTCACGTCCCGCGCCGAATATCGGTTGCAGTTGCGCGAGGACAACGCCGACCTGCGCCTGACCGCGATCGGTCGCGAACTTGGCCTGGTCGATGACGCGCGCTTTGCTGCCTTCGACGCCAAGCGCGAGGCGATCGAACGCGAAACCGCGCGCCTGTCCTCGGTGTGGGCGGCGCCGGGCAATGCCTTGGGGGCGGAGATCGCGGCAACGCTTGCGATGCCGTTGTCGCGCGAAACCAGCGCGATCGACCTGCTGCGGCGCCCGGAACTCGATTACGCGACGCTGCTGTCGCTGCCCTCGCTCGGTCCGGCGGTGGAGGATGCTGCCGTCGCCGAGCAGGTCGAAATCGGCGCGAAGTATTCGGGCTACCTGCAGCGCCAGCACGACGAGATCGCGCGCCAGCAGCACCACGAAACCCTGCCCATTCCGTCGGCGTTCGACTATGCCGCGGTGCGCGGGCTGTCGACGGAGGTACGCCAGAAACTCGAACGCGTGCGGCCGGAGACGATCGGCCAGGCGCAGCGCATTCCCGGAATGACGCCCGCGGCGATCTCATTGCTGCTGGTGCACATCGCGCGCGCACGTCGCGAGCGCGTCGCATGACCAGCCTGCGCCTGCTGCGGATGCGCGCGTCGTGGTTGCTCCCGCTGGCGTTGCTTGCCTGCCATCGCGCTTCGCCCGACGCCACCGCGCCGCGCACAGGTGGCGACTACGCGGTGTCCGACTGGGTGCTGCCGGCCGCGCCGGGATCGGCCGAACCCGATCTCGTCGCCACGACCGACGGACGGATGCTGCTGGCCTGGATCGACGCCAGCGCCGGGCGCCGCAATGCATTGCAGTTCGCGCAGTGGAGCGATGGCCACTGGCAGAGCGCGCCGCGCACGGTGGTGGTCGGCGATGCGCTGATCGCCAATGGCGCCGACACGCCGCATCTGGCCGCGACGGCCGATGGCGCGCTGTGGGTGCAATGGCTGCAGAAAGTGCCGGGCAGCGAAGGCAGCGACCTCATGCTCAGCCGTTCGGCGGACGGCGGATTCAACTGGAGCCCGCCGGTACGGATCAACGATGCGACCGGCGCCGCCGAACACGGCTTTGCCAGCCTTTGGCCAGCCTCGCGCGACCGCATCGGCGTCGCGTGGCTGGATGGCGCGGCGATGGCATCGGCAAAAACGCAACCTCCAATGCCTCCGGCGATGCCCGGCGCAGGCACGACGTCGCTGCGCGCGGCCGTCTTCGACATGAACCTGCGCCGCGCGGCGCCGGACACGATCGACGAGCGCGTGTGCGACTGCTGCCAGACCGCTGTGGCGATGACCGCGGGCGGCACCCTGCTGGTCTATCGCGACCGCTCGCCCGATGAAATCCGCGACATCGCCGCGTCGCGCTTCGATGGCAGCAAGTGGTCGTCGCCTGCGACGGTGCATCCGGACCAGTGGAAGATGACGGCCTGCCCGGTCAACGGACCGGCGGTCGCCGCCGACGGCGGCAATGCCCTCGTCGCCTGGTATACCGCGGCGAACGACATGCCCGCAGTCGAGCTCGCGCGCAGCCGCGACAGTGGCGCGCATTTCGATCCGCCGCTGCAGGTCGACCACGGTGCCGCGGTGCAGGGTCGCGTCGCCGTTGCGGTCGATGCGCAGCAGGCGTGGGTGCTGTGGGTGAGTGGCGAGGGTGCGACGCAGGCGCTGTGGCTGGCACGCTACACGCCGGACCTGTCGCGTCGACTGCAGCGGTTGCAGGTCGCCACGTTGCAGGCGCGCGGGCCGGGCGCCGGCTATCCGCAACTGGTGGTGCAGGACGGCGCCGCGTACGTGGTGTGGTCGGACATCGCCAACGGCGGCAGCCGATTGCACGGCGCCGTCGTCACCCGCTGACGCGCCTCAAGCCAGTTCGAATCGCGTTAGCCGGCGTGCCGGATCGGCTTCGACCAGTCGAACCCGAACTGCCTCACCCAATGGCAATGGGGATTGCGAGGCGACCGGTGCTTCGATCGCCGGGTCGCGCAACATGACCACGCCCTGTCGCGGATCGTTGCGTTGTACGTCGACGATCGCGCCGTCGAACACCTCGCCCACGCGTGGTGCGAGCGTCACCGCTTCGACGAGATCCAGCACCGCACGCTCGAACCGGCTGGCGCGGCGATCGGCATCGCTCATGGTCGCTGGCAAACCGGGCAGCGCCTCCAGCACCCAGTCGGGTACCGGTTGCCGCGCGCACAACGCAACGCAGGCTTCGCCGGTATAGCGATCCACCAGGCGCCGCAGCGGCGCAGTGGCGTGGGCGTACTCCGACGCCAGGGGCCAGTGCATCGGCTGCGCCGGCAGCTCGCCATTGAAGGCGACGTAAGCGGCGCCGCGCAGCACCGTCGTGCAGGCGACCATCATCGCGACGTGGCGCGGCCGCGCCGGGTCCAGCGAGCGGATGAAGTCGGGATAGGACTGCGCCGCTGGCCAGTCGATGTCGAGCGCGCCGGCCGTGCGCCGCAGGCGTTCGATCGCCCAGGCTTCGGGCTTGGGCAGTGTGCGCAGCACCCCGACGCGCGCCCGCACCATCAGGTGCGCCGCGGCCATCCCTGTCAGCAGCGAGATCTGTTCGTTCCAGGCTTCAACGGGCCGGCGCGCGCGGAATTCCAGCGTCCACCGGCCGTCGTCGCCGCTGCGGATTTCCTGCTCCGGGAGCGGCAGGCTGATGCCGCCGCGTTTACGTTCGCGCTGCTGGCGCAACTCGCCGATCTCGCGCAGCACCGCCCACATCGGCTCGGCGCGTCCCGCATCGACCCGTGCCTGCACGCCGGCGTAGTCGAGCTTGGCCCGGCTGCGCACGCGCGCGCGGCGTACGTCGACGGCGATGCCTTCGCCGGTCGCGTCGAGGTCGATCGTCCACAACAGCGCCGGTCGCATCTGGTCGGGCAGCAGCGATGCGGCGTTCTCCGAAAGCACTTTCGGATGCAGCGGAATCTTGCCGTCGGCGCCGTACAGCGTCTCACCGCGCTTGTGCGCCTCGCTGTCGATCGCATCGCCAGCGGTGACGAACGCCGCGACATCGGCGATCGCGTAATACACACGGTAGCCATCGCCGCTGCGTTCGACGGACAGTGCCTGGTCCAGGTCCATCGCATCGGCCGGATCGATGGTCACCAACGCGATGTCGGTGCGATCCAGGTCGGGCAACCGCGGCGCTGTCGCGACGCGCGCGGCCAGTGCTTCGACGTCGTCCGGAAACGCCAGTGGCAGGGCCTGCTCGCGCTTGATGTCGGCGATGCCCTGTTCGAGCGTGGGCGCGGTCGGTGCCCGGACATGCAGCCGGCGGGTGGTCGCCATCGGGTTATTTCTCCTTGCGCCAGTTCGCCGAGGCGCGGTTTTCGATCGTGCCCGACTCGATCTCGATGTCGAAGCCCTTGCGCAGCAGGTACTTCAGCGTCAGCACCTGGCCGGTGCCGAGCAGCGACACGCCGTAGCCGACGTACAGTCGCGGTGAGAGGTACTTGCCGACGCCCAGCACGCTGCCGCCGAGCGCGCGCGATTCGCCGATACCGGCGGTGTCGAGCCCCAGCCTGGCGCCCAGCCGCGACGCGAGGAAATTGCCTCCGGCGGACAGCGCCGCGCTGGCGGCATCGAGCTTCTGCGTCTCCTCGCTGCTCGCGCTCGACAGCGGCCGCCCCAGCGCGAGATAGGCCAGCGCCTGCGACTGGTCGGTCGCCGGGTCGGTCCATACCTCGGCCTGCGGCCGCGTCGCGTGTCCGGTGACATCGATGCCGGCGGTGACCTGCTCGACATCGCGCTCGGCACGGATGTTGAGCAACGGGTCGTCGATGGGCGTGTTCGACCACGTCAGTTCGCCGCGGGTGATGTCGAGTTTCTGGCCATAGGCGGTATAGCGCCCGCCGACATCGAGCGTCCCGCTGGCGACCATGTCGCGTCCGGGCTGCGAGCGCACGCGCAGGTTGCCGGCGAGCGTGCCGTCCAGTCCGAACCCGTGGAGGCGGACGTCGCCGCCCAGCGCCAGCGTCAGGTCGAGTGCCAGCGGCGTGGCGATTGCGCGCTTGGGATCGACCGGGTCGAGTACCACCACGTCCGCCGATGTCGTCGCGCCGCGATCCAGCCGCGCCAGATCGATGTTGGCGCTCGGCACGCCGACGCGCCCGCTGACGTCCAGCGGCTTGCCCGCCGCGTAGCGCACGACCACGTCGGGGTCGATCACCGCGCGCAGGTCGCGCGTGTCCGAAGCCAACACGTTGCGGCCGGTGACTTTCAGCACCAGCGGCGTGGAAGTGCCGCGCCAGCCCAGGCTGCCGTCGATCGCCAGCGTGCCGTCGCCCGAGCGCACGCTGCCGTGCAGGCGCGCGCTGCCGTCGGGTTGCGCGTCCAGGCGCACGCTGCCCTGCGACAGGGCGATGGCGAGCGCCGGCAGTTCGGTGCTGAAGTCCGACAGCTGCGCTTCCCCGCCGAGCGCCGGTTGCGCGCGCGTGCCGCCGAGCGCGATGCGACCTTGCAGGTGGCCGGTCGGCTCGACGATGTCGGGCGACAGCAGTTCCATCCACGTCAATGCATCGGTCGACAGCGCGATCTCACCGTCCAATGGCGCGTACGCATCCCAGCCCGTGGCGATGCGCGCATCGATGTGGCCGTTGCCGTCGAGCGCCGTCGCCAGGCGCGCATCCACGCGCTGTGGACCAAAGTCCGCGTCGAGCGCCAGGCCGTCGTATGCGACCAGATCGCGGCGCGAGCGTTCGCTGTTGCGCAATCCGCCACTGGCCGACGTGAGGTGCACGTTGCCGCGCCAGCCGCCGCTGGCCGGATGCACGCGTGCGGTCAGATCGATCGCTCCGCGCAGGAGCCATGGCCGGCCGTCCTCGCGTGGCGGCAGATAGGGCGAGGCGAGCGTCAGCGGCAATCCATGCGCATCGACGTCGATGCCGCGGCGCGGCCAATCGATCGCCGCGCACAGGGCGCCTTCGCCCGATGCGACGAAGCAACTGCGCGCCAGTGTCCAGCGCGTGCCCACCTGGGCGAATCGCGCAGGCGCCTGCAGGTGCCAGGCCGCGCCTTTTTGCGGCGCGATCTGCAGCGCGTCCAGGGATCCGCTCCAGTTGCCGCCGCGCTTGCCGACGCTGCCGGCGAACGACATCGCCCCCGCAGGCGCCTGTGCACTTGCCTGCAACTGCAGCGCTTCGACCGCTCCGCGCGCCTGCAGGTGCGCGTGATCCAGCGCAAGACCGGCCACGACGTCGCGCGCGTCGAGCGTCAGCGAACCGGCGCCGCGTCGCCACGGCAGGTGGCCGGTGGCCGTCAACGCGCCCACGCGATAGCCGCCATAGGCAATGCCGGCGCCATCCAGGCTGGCGGTAATGTCGGGCGTGTTGCGCGCGCCGCGCAACTGCACGCTGCCGCGCAGCGCGCCGCTGGCCCGTGGCAGCAGGTCGGCCAGTTGCAGCGGCGAGAAGTGCGCATCGACCTCCAGCATGTCGGTCATGCGGCCTTGCGCCTGCATGCGACTGTTGCCGAGTGCCAGCTCGACGTTGCCACGATACGCATCGCCCTGCATCGCCAACTGCCCATGCGCCTGCAGCGCCCGATCGCGCAGGCGGCCACCAAGGTGCGGCACGTCGACCACGGCATCGAAGCCGCCTGCCTTGCGTGCGCTGCCGGTGCTGGTGATGCGGCCTTCGAGCGCGCCGCCCCAGTCCGGCAAGAGATAGCCGGGATCGAAGCGGTCCAGTTGCGCGGCGATTTCCCAGCGCAGCGCCGGCGACCACGCCACGTGTCCATGCGCGTCGAGTGCGCCGCCGGGCGTCGCGGCGTGCAGCGTATTGATCGTCGCCTGTGTCGTGTTGCCGCGGCCATCGAAATGCAGGCGTGCGGTCTGGCGCTGGCGCAACAACGTCGCGTTGCCGATCGCGGCCCACGCGTCGGGGCGGCCGGCGACGCCGAAATCTGCATCGGCGCGGACCTGCGGCGCATCCGTGGTTCCCGACCAGCGCAACCCGCGCGCATTGATCGCGAAACGCAGGCGCGCGTGCGCGGGGTCGCGCAGGTCGGCGTGTCCCTGCAGCGTGACGTGTCCGTCGAACGCATCGACGCGCAGCGGATGCACGTCCAGCACCTGGTCGGCGAGCGCGACGTGCGATGGTTGGATGACCAGGCGCAGGTCGCCGCGTGCAAGCCTTCCGTGCAGCGTCGCGACGCCACCGTTGCCATCCAGGCGCAGGTCGAAGGCGATCGGCGTTCCGGGCACGGCAGTGGCCAGCAGTTGCGGATCCAGGGCATCCGAATGCGCAGCGAACGACCAGCGTGGCCGGTCCTTGCCGCGCAGGGTCAGCGCTGCGCGCAACGGCGCGGGAAGGTTGCCGGCGAGCGCCAACTCCATGCGCGAAAGATCGCCGCGCGCCACCAGGCCCAGCGTCGGCGGTGTGCGGCCGGCGGGCGCCGGCAACACGCCGGTCAGCATGAGATCAGTCCGGTAGTCGTCGCGGGGCACGTAGTCGCCATGCGCGGTGAATCGGCCGCGATTGCTGTCGACGAACAGCCGCTCCACATGCAGCCGGCCGGTGCCCGCGTCGAGCCCGCCGCGTGCCTCGCGGATGGCGACGAACGGCACGCCATCGCGCGTGACCTGCAGGTGGTCGATGCGGATGGCGTCGGCCTGCAAGGCGAGCGGCGGTGCGATCTGTGGCAGCGAGTCGGGCCAACGCGGGAATTCGAAGGGCTTCGTGCTGGTCGGCAGTTCGAGCGTCGCGCCGGACAGCGCCAGCGCGTCGAGCCGCAGCGTGCGCCCGAGCAGCGGACGCAATGCGGGATCCAAAACGATCGTCTGCGCGGAAAAGGTGATCGTGCCCATCGCGCAGGAATGCCCCGGCGTGGCGACGCACGACGCATCGCGCGCGCGCACCGTCGCGAAACGCACGCCGTGCAGCGTCAGTGGCCCGGAGGCCGGCCCTTCCGCGCGCTGCCATGTCAGCGTGGTGCCTGCCGGCAGCCGCGCGACGATCTGCCGCAGCAGCACATCGCGTCCCCCGATCGTCGTCAGCAACCACCATGCAAGGACCGCCACCACGACGACCAGCGCGAGCGTGCCGAACGCCGATCGCAGTGCCACCCGCCGCGCCAGCGCGCGCCGCGCCGCCTGCCGGGCGGCGCGCTGTTCGGGCGTCAGCGGCACGCCCCTCACAGGTCCGCTCCGATGTTGAGGTTGATCGTGAACGCGGAATCCGCCTCGTCCAGCCCATGTGCGATGTCCACGCGCACCGGACCGACCGGCGAACGCCAGCGCAGGCCGATGCCGACACCGGTATGCCAGTCGGGCGTGCGGCCGTTGAACGCGCTGCCGCTATCGACGAAGACCGCGCCACCCCACTGCGGGGTGAAGTAGTGCTCGAACTCGGTGCTGGCGGTGATGACGTTGTTGGCGCCGAGCCCGAACGTGCCCAGTCGCGGTCCCACCTCCCGATAGTTGTAACCGCGGATGCTGCGGTCGCCGCCGGCGTAGAAGCGCAGGCTCGGTGGCAGGTCGATGACCGCATCGGTAAACGTGTGGCCGAGTTCGCCGCGCAGGATCAGCCGGCTATCCGCACCGAGTCCCTTGAACCAGCTCGCGTTTGCATGCACCTGCGCGAAGCTCGCGTCCGATCCCAGGCCTTCGGCGCCGCCGCGGACTTCCAGCGCCGCACCGATGCCCCTGCGCGGATACAGTCGGTCGTCGGCGTCGACGTATTCGCCGCGCAGCGATGGAAAGGTGAACGTGCCATAGCGATAACCGGGATTGGCAAGATCCCCCGGGTAAGCCCAGCGCTCGCGCAATGCGTGCAGCGAAGCGGCCACGGTCAGGTGCGTGTTGACCCGGCCGCTGCGGCTGGCGACGAATTCGACGCGTCGCGTGTCGATGTAGTCGGTCTGTTCGTCGGCGGCCTGCAGGCTGGCGGTGTACCAGCCGTCGAGCCAGGCGAATGCGGGGATGCGGTATTGCAGCGTGAGCGTCTTGCGCCGTTGTGCGTAGTCCACCTGCGCCAACGCCTTGTGGCCGCGTTCGTTGAGATAGCGCCGTTCCACGCCCAGCCGCACGCCGGGGCCGCTGTCGGTGCCGTAGCTGACGCCGGCGGTGTAGATGCTGCGCTTGGCGGGTGTCAGCGCGACCGTGATCGGCACCCGGCGGTCGACGGCCTGATCGGGATGCGGCTGGATGTCGATGCGGCTGAAATAGTCGAGCGCCACCAGCGATTCCCGCAGGCGATCCAGGTCGCCCTGCTGGTAGGGAGCGCCCGGCGACCAGCGCACCAGTTTGTCCAGCAGCGCGCCGCGGATGATCGGCGGCGACTGGATGAATTTCGCCGTCCCCAGGTCATAGCGCACGCCGCTGTTCCAGACCAGGTCGATGTCGGCGGCGTTCTGGGCGCGCGTCACCTCGACCGTGCGGCGGGTGAAGTCGGCATCGAAGTAACCACGCGCCGCCAGACGGCGACTGACGCGCGACTTGCTGCCTTCGTACACTCCCTGGTCGAATACCGAGCCGATGGTCGGCACGAAGGCGTCGAGTTCCTCGCGCAGCGCGGGATCGCCCGATGCCTCGCCCTGGATCGCGACATGCGACCGCCGCACGAGCACGGGTTCGCCCGCACGCACCGTCACCGTGATCGACACGGCCTGCGTGCCGCCTGCGCTGGCCGGCGTGCGCTGCACCTCGATCTGGGGCGAGTAATAGCCAAACGGCTCCAGCGCCGAACGCGTCTCGGCCTCGGCGACGCGCACCAGGTACGCCAGCCGGCGGCCGGACACGTCGCGGCCGATGCTGTCCACCAGCGAGAGCGAGTCGCGCACGTTGGCCGTCATCGCCTCGTCGACGCCGCGGATGTCGACGCGCGCGATGGTCGCCGCGCGTGCGGTCCCGGCCGCGGCGAACAGCGCGAATGCGACGACGGGCAGGCGCGAACCGGACATGGGCCGGAGGATACCCGGGCGATGTCAGCGGTTCGTTCATCGCGGACGGCGCAGGTCAGCCGCTACGCGTGAACTGCGCGCAAGGCGCGCGGCTATGTCGACAGATGCTCGATGGCCGCGACGCTGCCCAGGCGATCGGCGAGGCGTTGCAGCAATGCCAGGCGGTTGTTGCGGATGGCGGGGTCGTCGACGTTGACCATCACCGCATCGAAGAACGCGTCGACCTGCGGGCGCAGGCGGGCCAGGCGGCCGAGGACGGCGACGTAGTCGCGCTGCGCGAGTGCGTCGTCGGTATCGGCCATGGCCTGGCCGACGGCATCGGCGAGGTCGCGTTCGGCGCCGGCTTCGAGCAGCGAAGGCTCGACGTTAGTCGGAATGGCGCCTTCGACTTTCTTCAGGATGTTGCGGATGCGCTTGTTGGCAGCGGCAAGCGCTTCGGCTTCGGGAAGCGTTGCGAATTCGCCAACTGCCGTCAGGCGTTGGTCAAAGTCACGCAAAGTTTCCGGATCCACTGCGAGCACTGCTTCGAACTGCTGCGGAGTCACGCCGCGATCAGCGTAGTAGCCGCGCATCCTGTCGACGACAAAATCGTAGATCTCCCGCGCCTGATGCCCGCTCTGTTTTTCAACGTCACTCTCGAGCATCGTCCGGCCGAGACCGAGTGCAGCACGCCGGAGACCAAACGGATCCTTGTTACCAGTGGGCTTGAGCCCCGCTTGGAACCCGCCTTGTAGCGTGTCGAGGCGTTCAGCGATCGCCAGCACCCGACCCAACGGTGATGGGGCAATCGCGTCGGCAGAGAAGCGCGGCATGTAGGCTTCCTCGATCGCCGCCGCAACTTCCGGCGATTCGCCAGCAGCCAAGGCGTAATACCGTCCCGCAATCCCCTGCAATTCCGGGAATTCGTTGACCAATCGGGATTGCAAATCCGCCTTCGAGAATTCGGCGGCGCGACGTGCAAGTGCCGGATCCACGCCCATCGCCGAAGCGACCGCTTCCGCGATCTTCGCGACCCGTGCCACCTTGTCCGCGATCGTGCCGAGCTTGGCCTGGTAGGTGACGTTCGCAAGGCCGGCATTCATCGCCGATAGTCCTTGTTTCAGGTCCTCGTCGAAGAAGAACTTCGCGTCGCTGAAGCGCGGGCGGATCACGCGTTCGTAGCCCTTGCGGACTTCGGCGACGTCGCGGGATTCGACGTTCGCGATGCCGATGAAATGCTCGACCAGGCGGCCTTCGGCGTCGAGCACCGGGAAGAACTTCTGGTTGGTTTCCATCGTCGCGACCAGTGCTTCCTGGGGCACGACGAGGAAGTCGCGCTCGAAGCTGCATGAAACCGCGCTGGGCCACTCGACCAGGCAATTGACCTGTTCGAGGTTGTCGGCGTCGATGCGGGCACGGCCGCCGGCCGCCTGCGCTGCATGTTCGACCTCGCGCACGATGCGTTCGCGACGCTCGTCGGCGTCGACCATCACGCGGGCGCCGCGCAATGCATCGACGTAATCGCCGGGGGTTCCGATCCACACCGGCTTGTCGTGCAGGAAGCGGTGGCCGCGGCTGTTGCGTCCGGCGCGCAGGCCGAACAGTTCCGCCTCGACGACCTGTTCGCCCAGAAGCAGCACGACCCACTGCACCGGGCGCGCGAACGCGTATTCGTGGGCGCCCCAGCGCATCGGCTTGGGGATCGGCATCGCGGCGATCGCTTCGCCCAGGATCTCGGGCAACAGCTCGACGGTCGCCATGCCCGGCCGCACCGCGCGATGGACGAAACGCTCGCCCTTGTTGTCGCTGGTGCGCGCCAGCTGCGTCCACTCGACGCCGGCCTTCTGCGCGAACCCCTGCAGCGCCCGGGTCGGCTGGCCGTCGGCGTCGAGCGCGATGTTGAGATAGGGGCCGAGGACCTCGGAGGCCTGTTCGGGCTGTTCGCTGCCCACGCCCGGCAGCAGCACGGCCAGCCGGCGCGGCGAATACAGCGGCTTGGCTTCGTCGCGTTGCACCGCGATGCCGCGTTTCAGCAGTCCGTCGACGATGCCGTCGAACAGCGACTGCGCCAGCCCCGGCAGTGCCTTGACCGGCAACTCCTCGGTGCCGAGCTCGACCAGCAGCGGCTTCATGTCATCGGTTTGGGCCTGGCTCATGCTGTCTCGCCGCCGCGCGGGCCGTAAAAGACGACCCACGTGCTGAAGTCCTCGCTGAAATGTTCGAAACGGTGTTCGACGCCGGCCGGCACGAACAACAGGTCGCCGGGGGCGAACGTTTCGCGCGTACCGGCGCATACGAAGTCGCCATGGCCGGCGATCACCACGTAGACCTCATCGCGCGCGTGCGGCGCCTGCAGGTCGCGGCCGGCCGGCTGGTAGACCTCGATCTCGAGCGAGCCGTGCGAGAACAGCTGCACGAATGGCTTGCCCTCACCGCTGTCCTTGAGCGCGGCCAGGGCCGCTGCCGGCGCAAGCTTCATGCGCGCGCCTGCCCGGTCGTCGGAACCGGTGCATCGAACGGAACATGGAACTGGCGGAACACCGGTAATGCCTCGCAACGATCGCAATGCGCCAGCAACGCCGGATACGGCGACAGATCGAACGGCACGGCCTCGCGCAGGTAGTTCGCGTAGCAGGCAAGCGTGATGTCGGCCTGGCCAATGGCGTCGCCGACCAGCCATTGGCCCTGGCGTTCGGCGCAGCGTGCGTCGAGTTCGGCAAGTGCGCCGCCGATCTGCAGGCGGCAGCGATCGAGGAATGGCGCGTGGTGTTTTTCCACCGGCCGGAAGATGCGTTCCATCACGATCAGGATGCCTTTGTCGACGGCGCCCGTGGCGAGTGCCATCAGGGCCTGCGCCTGCCGGCGCATGCGTCCCTCGGGAGCCAGCAATGCGCGTTGCGGCCCGACCCGCTGGTCGAGGTAGTCGAGGATCATCGCCGACTCGACCAGCACCTCGCCGTCGTCCAGCACCAGCGTCGGCACGCGGCCTTGCGGGTTGAATTCGCGGATGCGGCCGAAGTCGCGACCCACCGACCAGTTGCGATGTTCGAACGCGATGTCGAGCAGCGTCATGCTGATCGCAACCCGCCGTACGTACGGCGAATCGAACATGCCGATCAGGATCATGCGGCGGCTCCTTCGATGCGGCGCAGGCCGGGGAAGCCGAGCTTCTCGCGTTGCGCGTAATACGCCTCGGCGACCGCCTGGGACAGCTTGCGCACGCGCAGGATGTAGCGCTGGCGTTCGGTCACCGAGATCGCGCGGCGCGCGTCGAGCAGGTTGAAGCTGTGCGACGCCTTGCAGACCTGGTCGTAGGCGGGTAACGGCAGCCCGAGTTCGACGAGCTTCAACGCCTCGGCTTCGCAGGCGTCGAAACGATGCAGCAGTTCCGCGACGTCGGCGTGCTCGAAGTTGTAGGCGCTCTGTTCGACTTCGTTCTGGTGGTAGACGTCGCGATAGGTGACTGGCGTGCCACCCGGTCCGTACGTCCAGACGATGTCGAACACGTTGTCGACGTTCTGCAGGTACATGCACAGGCGCTCGAGGCCGTAGGTGATCTCGCCGAGCACCGGCTTGCACTCCAGGCCGCCGGCTTGCTGGAAATAGGTGAACTGGGTGACTTCCATGCCGTTCAACCACACTTCCCAGCCCAGGCCCCAGGCACCGAGCGTCGGCGACTCCCAGTTGTCCTCGACGAAGCGCAGGTCGTGGACGAGCGGATCGATGCCCAGTGCGATCAGCGAGCCGAGATAGAGCTCCTGCAGGTTGTCCGGATTGGGCTTCATCACTACCTGGTACTGGTAGTAGCGCTGCAGCCGGTTGGGGTTTTCGCCGTAGCGTCCGTCGGTGGGGCGACGGCAGGGCTGCACGTAGGCGGCGTTCCACGGCTCGGGACCGAGCGCGCGCAGGAACGTTGCCGGATGAAAGGTGCCGGCGCCGACTTCCAGGTCCAGCGACTGGACCAGCACGCAACCGTGCTCGGCCCAGTACGCGTTGAGGCGCTGGATCAGGGCCTGGAACGTGACCGCTTGCGGACGATCCGTGACGGTGTTCGACATGTCGGGGGCAGGCCGTGGGTGGGCGCGGAAAAGCGGGCTAGTATACGTTTGCGGTCGCGAGGAGCCCCCGATCCGGGCTCGATGCAGTCGGCCGCACGACCCACATTTCGCAGAGCACCAGCAGGTTGCGCGGATTTGAACGCGACGTTCCCGACCGCTTTTCCAAAACCCTTCCTGATCCTCGAAACCGGCCAGCCGGTTCCTTCAATGCGCCGTCACGGCCGCTTTCCGCACTGGATCCGCGTCGCCGCTGGACTGCCGGCAGACGCGGCAGTCGTGGTGAACGTCGAAGACGGCGACCCGCTGCCAGCGCGCGACGGCTTTGCCGGCGTGCTGATCACCGGATCCGGTGCGATGGTGACCGAGCGGCGCGATTGGAGCGAGCGCAGCGCCGAGTGGTTGCGCGAGGCAGCGCACGCCGGCACCCCGCTGTTCGGCATCTGCTACGGACACCAGCTGCTCGCGCATGCGCTCGGTGGCACGGTCGACTACAACCCGGCCGGGCGTGAGATGGGCACGGTCGACATCGCGTTGCATCCGCATGCGGTTGGCGATCCGTTGTTCGACGGGCTGCCCAACCGCTTTCCGGCGCAGGCGACCCACCTGCAGAGCGTGCTGCGCGTGCCCGACGGCGCCACCGTGCTCGCCAGTTCCGCGCAGGACGGTTGCCACGCCTTCCGCTGGGGCGCGTCGGCGTGGGGCGTGCAGTTCCACCCGGAATTCGCCACCACCCACATGCTCGGCTATGTCCGGGCCAAGCACGAGGCGCTCGCGCGCGAAGGCCACTGCGCCCGGCGCCTGTCGCGTACGATCAGCGCCACGCCGCATGCGCGGCGCGTGCTGCGGCGGTTCGTGCGGCATGCGCAGTCCGGGCCTGCCTGACGTCGTCGACGCGACGCGACTTTTTCTAGCCAGTTCATTGGGAACAACGATGCAGACACGTGCGATGGGCCCCGGGGCCGGCTGGTCGTGGTTGAAGCAGGCGATCAACCTGGGCCGCAACAATCCGCGCGCGCTGTTCGGTGCCGCAGCCCTGCTGATGCTGGTCGCGATCATTCCGAGCCTGGTGCAGGTCGTTGCGCAATTCGCGTTCCACGACGCCAACGCGATGCTGTGGATCGTGGGCCTGACCGCGTTGGCGATGCTGGTGGTCTATCCGCTGCTGATCGGTGGCTTCTTCCGGGTGATCGACGCGACGGAACGCAACCAGCCCACGCATGCGACGGCGCTGTTCGACACGTTCCGGCCTGGCGAGCAGCGCGGCCGGCTGATCGGATTCGGCTTGTCGCTGGCGCTGGTCTATGTGCTGGTGCTGGTCGCGATCATCGCCGCGTTCGGCAGCGACGTGCCCGGCTGGTACCTGCAGGTCATGCAGGCATCGCAGAACGCGACCACCGGTGCGCCGCCCGAGTTGCCGGCGATTCCGCCGGGACTGGGGAAGGTGTTCGGCCTGGGCATGCTGGTGATGATGTTCCTGGGCGGCGTCTATTCGATCGGCTTCGGACAGGTGGCGCTGGCCGGGCGCAGCGTCGGTGGCGCGCTTGCCGACGGCGTCACCGGCACCTTGAAAAACCTGCTGCCGCTGCTGGTGCTGACCGTGATCGCGCTGCTCGGGATGATCGGTCTGGCGATCGTGCTGGCACTTTCGCTTGGCCTGCTCGTCGGACTGGGCAGCCTCGTCCATCCCGCGCTGGGCGTTGCCCTGGCGATTCCCGCCTACCTGGCGTTCCTGGTGGCGATGTACGTGGTGATGTTCGGCGTGATGTATTTCATGTGGCGCGACGTGGTCGGGGTCGATCCCGCGACCGCCACGCCGGTCAGCGGTTTCGAGGCCTAGCCCGCAGCAGCCGATTGCAGTGCCATCGCGTAGCGCTGCAGCCCCCACGCCAGCAGCGCGACAGCGGCGGCGGCTTGCGCCAGCAACCACAGTCGCGCCCACGCCGGCAGTTGCGCACCGATGCTCCCGTCGAGCACCCGGGTCCCGGCGATGTAATCGTGCAACGCGCGTTTCTGCGGCGGCAGCGCGGCCAGGGCGTGGCCGAGATTGAACGTCAGCCACGACAACGTGCATGCGGCATGTCGCAGCAGCGTGCGCCACGCGGCGGGTGTGCCGTCATCGGTCGCGTCCACGACTTCCAGCTGCAACGCACGCTTGCCCGGCGATGCCCGCCAGGGCGAACGCTCGAAGCCGACGTGATAGAGCGTCGACAGCAGCGCGTACCACGGCAACCAGGAGCACAGCAGGCGCACGATGCCGCCCTGCACGGCGTCGGCGCCCGCGACCACGCGCGGATCGGCGAGCAACGCGTGCGCGAGGCGGTCTGGCGACATTCCGTGCATGAGGCCGTCCGCCAGGCTGCGCCCGAGCAGAGCGGACAATGCGTGCGCGGCAGCGACGGTATCCCGCCACGCGGCGACGAGGTGCGGCCACCCGAGCGCCAGCGCCGCGGCGGCGAGCATCGTGAAGTCCAGCGAATAGGCGCCATAGCGACGCCAGAAACCAGCCGGCCTGGCCGCGACGGCCGCGGTCATTCCGATGCAGGAACGTCGGGGTTGCGCGTCGGCCGCACCGCGCTTGCGGCAAGGATGCCGGCTTCATACAGAAGCATCATCGGGATCGCGAGCAGCAGCTGGGAGACGACGTCGGGCGGAGTGATGATCGCCGCGAGCACGAATATGCCGACGACCGCATATCCGCGCCACTCGCGCAGCTGCTTGGGCGTCACCCAGCCCAGCAGCGCGAGGATGACGAGCGCGACCGGCAGTTCGAAGCTCGCGCCGAAGGCCAGGAAGATGACCAGCACGAAATCGAGGTAGGCGTTGATGTCGGTCATCATCGCCACGCCCGACGGCGTCACCTTGTTGAGGAACGTGAATACCGCCGGCAACACGATGAAGTACGCGAACCCGCAGCCGATGTAGAACAGCACCAGCGCTGAGGCAAGCAGCGGCAACGCGAGTTTGCGTTCTCGCTTGTACAGGCCCGGCGCGACGAACGCCCACAGCTGGTAGAGCAGCCACGGCATCGCGACCACGAGCGCCACGAAGAACGCGAGCTTGAGCGGGGCGAAGAACGGCGAGGCGACGTCGATCGCGATGAGCTGGCCGCCCTTGGGAAGTTTTTCCAGCAGCGGCTGCGCGAGCAGCGCATACAGCCGGTTGGCGAAAGGCAGCAGCGCGACGAACAGCAGCACGAGCCCGGCGACCGCGCGCAGCAGGCGCGTGCGCAATTCGACCAGGTGGTCGATCAATCGTCCGCCGATGTCGTCCTCAGCGCTTGGCGGTGTCATCGTGGTCGGTCGGGAAGGGCAGTTCGGGTGCCGTTTCGTCGTATTCCTCTTCCTCGGGGTCGAAGGAATGTTCGGAAGCCGATTCCAGTGGCGGATCCCAGATCACCTCGGGTGCCGGCTCCGCATCCGGTGCGTGCGTCGGCTCCGGCGCGGTTTCGCCGGGCAGCAGCGCTGGCGCGAGCGCCGGAACGGGGGGAGGGGAAGCGCCAGGCTCCGGCCGCGGCCCGCGCATCAGATCGTCGCGGGCGGTGGTGAATTCGCGCTGCAATTCGCCCCCGGCGTCGCGCAACGACTGCTGTGCGTCACGCAAAGACGCCTGGGTTTCGCGCAGCGTGCGCTTGAGTTCGTCGTCGGCGAGTTCGCGTTCGAATTCGTTGCGCACCGAATTCCATTGCGCGCGCGCGCGCCGGACCCAGAGCCCGGCGAATCGCGCTGCCTTGGGCAGGCGCTCGGGACCGAGCACGAGCAGGGCTACGACCGCGATCAGGAGCAGTTCGGAAAAACCGACGTCGAACATCGCCAGGGCCGCGCGGTGTCAGGCTCGATGCACGCTGCGATCAGCGCCCAACGGGAGGATTGCGGTCGTCTTCGCGCGCCTTGGCGACGGGATCGGCGTTGTCGCGGACGGTTTCGTCGCGTCGCGCCTCGTCGGTAAGGTGTTCGCGCTTCTCTTCCTCGCTCATCCCTTTCTTGAAACCCTTGACCGCCTCGCCCAGATCCTGGCCGACGTTCTTCAGGCGCTTGGTGCCGAACACCAGCACCACGATCACCAGCACGATCAGCCAGTGCCAGAGGCTCAATCCGCCCATGTGCGTTCGCCTAGTTGCGAGGGGAACACAGGATAGCGCAGCGCCGCAGAGGCGGCGTTGCGGTGGCGTTACGACGCGTGCGCCGCGTCAAGCTTTACCGCGGCGTCGGCGGCAGCGGTTCGGTGGTTGCCGGCTGGTCCTGCACCGGTTCGAACGGCGTGGGTTGCGCGGTCGTCGGGGCGGGCGCCGATGTCACAGGAGCCGCTGCTGGCGGCGTCGCGGCCCTGGCGACCCCTGCTGCCGCCGGCGCTGGCGCCACGGTGCCGCCACGCGCAACGCGTGCGGCCGCGCCGGCTTCCTCCAGGCGATCGCGGAAATCGACCACCGCGTCGGACGGCCGTTGGGACGCCCGGCCTTCGAAGATCATCCTCGGCGTGGTGTCGCGGCCGTACACCGCCTCGTCGGCCGCGTCGTCGATCGCGAGCACCGCGCCGTCGAGCGCCACGCCAGCGAACAATCCGCGCGCCCGCGACCACGACCAGATCTCGGCCTTCATTTCGCCATCGGTCGCCGCCGACGCATTACGCCCGACCGGGCCCGCGGCGACGCCGGCATCGGCGCCGAGCGTGAACTTGCCGTTGACGATCGACTCGAGCCCGCGATCGCTGCGGAACACCAGCACTATGTCGGCCGACTGCACGCCGGCCTGGAAGCCGATGCTGCCGCCGGTGAGGGTGACGAATGCCGGATTGGACCAGCTGCCGTCGGGATTCTTCACCGACAGCAGGCCATGCCCACGCCGTCCACCGACCACCAGGCTGGCCTTGATCGAGTCGGGCACCACGACTATCGCGCGTGCCTCGTCCAGCAGCTTGTCGGGGATCGCGGATTCCGGGATCGCCTGGATGTCGGTCAACACCCGCACGGCGTTCTGGGCGCGCGCATCCTCGAGCGAGCCGGCATTCGCCGCGCTCGCACCCGCGAGCGCAAGGGCCAGCGTCAGCATCTGTGTTGCGCGAAGGGCGGTGCGGTCGGGTGCAGCCATGGTGTCGACTCCGGTTGGGGGGCGCGGACAGCGCAAATTCAGGCTAGTCGTCGCGGGATGAATCGCGAATGAGCCGCGCGGCGGGATAGCGCAGGCGCCTCGACAATCGGCGCGGCGCACCGCGCTGCAATCAGTCCGCCCGAACCGGGGACCGTTATACCGATTGCAGATTGGCATACGCCAGCACCAGCCATTTCGAGCCGGCATCGTCGAAGTTCACCTGCACGCGCGCGTGCGCGCCGCTGCCCTCGTAGTCGGTGACCACGCCCCGGCCGAATGTCGCGTGCACGACGTTCTGGCCGAGCTTGATCGCCGGCGTCTCGACGGCCGCGTGACCACGCGACTGGAATTCGCGGCGCGGCTGCGTCGATGCGAACGGCCGCGACACCTGCACGCGCGGCCTGACTTCGTTTAGCAGCGCGGCGGGAATCTCGCGCAGGAAGCGCGACGGGATGCCGTACATATCCATGCCGTGGATGCGCCGGGCCTCGGCATAGGACAGCACCAGCTTCTGGCGGGCGCGGGTGATGCCGACGTAGGCCAGGCGCCGTTCCTCCTCCAGGCGGCCGACTTCCTCGGCGGATTTCGCGTTGGGGAACAGGCCCTCCTCGAGCCCGGCCAGGAACACCAGGGGAAACTCCAACCCCTTCGCGCTGTGCAGCGTCATCAGCTGTACGCCGTCCTCGCCGGCCTGGGTCTGGCCTTCGCCGGCCTCCAGCGACGCGTAGGACAGGAATGCGACAAGCTCGCTCAGCGCCGCGGCTTCTTCGTCGTCGTCGCGCTGCACGAAGCGCGAGGCGACCGACACGAGTTCGTCCAGGTTCTCCGTGCGCGAATCCAGCGAGCCCTTCGACTCGGCGGCGTAATGGGCACGCAGGCCCGAACGCACCAGCACGTGGTCGATCTTGTCCTTGAGCGGCAGCTCGTGGGTTTCGCCTGCCAGCGCTTCGACGAGCGCGTGGAACGCCATCAACGCATTGCGCGCGCGCGGCGCCAGCGTCATTTCCCGTGCGACCCGGATCGAGGCTTCCCACAGCGACACCCGATCCCCGCGCGCGCGCCGGCGGACTTCGTCCAGCGTGCGCTCGCCGATACCGCGGGTCGGGGTGTTGACCGCACGCTCGAACGCCGCGTCGTCGTCGCGATTGGCGACCAGCCGCAGGTAGGCCAGCGTGTCCTTGATCTCGGCGCGCTCGAAGAAGCGCATTCCGCCGTAGACGCGATATGGAATCTGTTCGGCCAGCAACGCTTCCTCGAACGCACGCGATTGCGCGTTGCTGCGATAGAGGATGGCGCTCTCGCCATGGCTGCCGCCGTCACGCACCCATTGGCGGATGCGTTCGATGACGAATCGGGCCTCGTCGATCTCGTTGTATGCGGCATAGAGGTCGATCGGCTCGCCCTCGCCGGACTCGGTCCACAACTGCTTGCCCAGGCGGTCGGGATTGTGGGTGATCACCGCGTTCGCGGCGCCGAGGATGTTCCCGCTGGAACGGTAGTTCTGTTCCAGCTTCAGCGTTGCCGCGCCGGAATAATCGCGCAGGAACCGTTGCACGTTCTCGACTTTGGCGCCGCGCCAACCGTAGATCGCCTGGTCGTCGTCCCCGACAACGAACACGCGACCCGTGTCCCCGGCGAGCAGGCGCACGAATCCGTACTGGATCGCGTTGGTGTCCTGGAATTCATCGATCAGCAGTTCGCCGAAGCGCTGGCGGTAATGCGCCAGCAGCGCACCGTTGTCGCGCAGCAGTTCGTGCGCGCGCAGCAGCAGTTCGGCGAAGTCGACCAGCCCGGCGCGGTCGCAGCGTTCCTGGTACAGGGCGTATGCGCTGCGCATGACGTCGGCCCAGGGATCGGCGCCGGGTTGCAGGTGCTGCGGGCGTCGACCTTCGTCCTTCTGCGTGTTGATCCACCATGCGATCTGCCGCGGCGGGAAGCGCGCCTCGTCCAGCTCCAGCTGCTGCACGACGCGCTTGACCAGGCGCAGCTGGTCGTCGCTGTCCAGCACCTGGAACCCTTCGGGCAGCTTCGCGTCCTGCCAGTGCAGTCGCAGCAGGCGATGCGCCAGGCCGTGGAAGGTGCCGATCCACATTCCCCGGCCGCCCGGCCGCGAACTGCCGCGCTGCAGCAGCGCATCGGCGCGCGCGCGCATCTCGCCCGCGGCCTTGTTGGTGAACGTCACCGCGAAGATGCCGTGCGCCGGGATGCCGTACACCTCGTTGAGCCAGGCGATGCGATGGGTGAGCACGCGCGTCTTGCCGGAACCGGCGCCGGCGAGGACCAGGTAGTGACCGGGCGGTGCGGTGACGGCCTCGCGCTGCGCAGGATTGAGCGCGTCAAGCAGGTACGAAACATCCATCGGCCCATTCTACGTGGCCGTGGCTGACGCCTCCGTTCGCAGCAGTTGCGGCAGCAGCGTCTCGAACGGTTGCGGGCGTCCCAGCAGGAAGCCCTGCAGTTCGTCGCAGCCGCGTTCGCGCAGCCAGTGCAGCTGCTCTTCGGTCTCCACGCCTTCGGCGACGATGCGCAGGTCCAGGTGGTGGCCCAGGCCGATGATCGAGGCGCAGATCGCCGCGTCGTCGGCGTCGTGGCCCAGGTCCTGGACGAAGGACCGGTCGATCTTCAACCGGTCGATCGGCAGGCGCTTGAGGTAGGCGAGGCTGGAATAACCGGTGCCGAAGTCGTCGACCGAGATGCACACGCCGAGCGATGCGATGCGCTGCATCGTTTCGATCGCGCGCTCGGGGTTGTCCATGATCACGCTCTCGGTGATCTCCAGTTCCAGTACGTCGGCGGGCAGCGCGAATTCCTCGACCACCGCGGCGACGTCGCCATAAAGCTCGTGGCCGAACTGCGCGGCCGAAACGTTGACCGAAATCCGCACGCGGCCCAGGCCCGTCGCGGCGAGCAGTGCGTGGTGGCGTGCCGCTTCGCGCAGCACGAAGCGGCCGAGCTCGACGATCAGCCCGCTTTCCTCGCACACGCTGATGAATTCGGCCGGCAACAACAGGCCGCGTTCCGGATGCTGCCAGCGCGCGAGGGCTTCCAGCGCGAGCAGGCGGCCGGACGGATCGAACAGCGGCTGGAAGGCGAGCAGGAACTCGCCATTGCGCAGCGCCTCACGCAGGCGCGACACCAGTTGCAGGCGATGCGACACGGCGCTGTCGAATTCCTCGCGATAGGCGATCGCGCGATTGCGTCCCTGGCGCTTGGCCTGGTACATCGCCAGGTCCGCATGCTTGAGCAGGGTCTCCGCGTCGCGGCCGGCCTCGGGGTAACGGCAATGGCCGAGGCTGGGCGTGAGTACGTGGCGTTCGCCGGCCAGTTCGATCGGCTCCGACAACGCGGAACTGACGCGCTCGATGACATGGCGCATGCCGGCCTCGTCGGTCTGCTCGGTGAGCACGATGACGAATTCATCGCCGCCGAATCGCCCGACCGTGTCGGTGCCGCGCACGATACCCTGCAAGCGTTCGGCGACGGCCTTGAGCGCGATGTCGCCGGCGCCGTGGCCCAGGCTGTCGTTGATCAGCTTGAAATCGTCGAGGTCGACGAACACCACCGCGACTTCATGTCCGTAGCGCTCGGCGTTGAGGATCGCCTGCTGCAAGCGGTCATGCAGCAGCTGGCGGTTGGGCAGGCCGGTGAGTTCATCGTGGGTGGCCCGGTAGGCGAGCTGTTCCTCGTAGCGCTGGCGTTCGCTGATGTCGCTCAGCACGCCGACGAAATGCGTCGACTGGCCGTCGGCATCTCGCACCGGCGCGACATGGAACTCGTTCCAGAACAGGGTGCCGTCCTTGCGGTAGTTGCGCAGCAGGGCCTTGGCTTCGCGCTCCTCGGCCAACGCCGCCCGAAGTGCGGCGATGCCGGGCTGCGCGGTGTCGAGGCCCTGGAGGAAACGGCAGTTGCGCCCCTCGACTTCGGCCTGCGTGTAACCGGTGATCTCCTCGAATGCGGGATTGACGTAGACGATCGGCATGTCGGGCTTGCGCGCATCGCAGATCGCGATGCCGTTGTCGGTGGCCTCGATCGCCTGCCGCAGCAGGCGCAGATTGGCTTCGTCGCGCTTGTGCTGGGTAATGTCGAGCATGCCGCCGAGCGCACGGATCGCTCGGCCGCTCTCGTCGCGCAGGATGAAGCCGCGATCGCGTACGTCGGCGTAGCTGCCGTCCTTGCAGCGCAGCCGGTACTCGCATTCCCATTCGCTGGCGCCGGACTCCACGCCCGCGCGCACGCTCGCCATCACGCGTTGGTGGTCGGCGGGGTGCAGCAGTTCCTCCCAGGCGCGCAGGTTGGATGCGAATTCGCCCGGGCAATAACCGAACAGCGAATACACGTTGTCGCTGCGCCAGGTGGTGTCATTGTCGAAGTCCCAGTCCCACACGGCATCGCTGGTCGCACGCGCAATCAGCTGGAATCGTTCCTCGGTACGTTCGCGCTCGGTGACGTCCTCGCCGAGAACCAGCCGCGCGGCCTTGCCCTCGAAGACGATGTCGCGGGCGTGGATGGCGGTCCGCAGCCGGCTGCCATCCTTGCGCAGGTGCGTCCACACCTGGCCCTGCGGGCGTTCCTCCGAGCTGAGCCGCGCGGTCGCGCGAACCGCATCGGCATCGTCGGGCGGGCGGATGTCCAGCATGCTCGCCGCGAGCAGCTCCTCGCGCGTGTAGCCGTAGCTGGCGAGCATCGATTCGTTGACCGCGAGGAAGCGCAGCGTCTCGCGTTCGAAGACCCACATCGGCAGCGGATGGTTGCGGAACAGGAATTCGTAGTCGGCCAGGGTCGAATCCAGGCGCGTCCGCGTCGCTTCGAGTTCGGCTGTGTCCCGCGCCGCCGCCAGTCGCGCCTGGCGACCGATCACGCGGCACAGCAGTGCGCCCCAGAGGCCAACCAGCAGCGCGGTGAAGACCAGCATCGCCATCGCCACCTGCCAACGCGATGCTTCCACTGCCAGCAGCACGCTCGCGCCGATCAGCAGCAGCGAGGCGGCGATCGTGCCGAATACCCAGCCCCTCACGCGCGTCGGCGGCGCGGGCTGCGCGCCGGGCGGGTTTCCTGCGTCCTGCATGTTCAGTCCTTCGGCGGCGTCATCTGGAATTGCGCCGGCGGCTGCGCACCGAGCAGCCAGCGGACGAAGTAATCCCATCGCCGCCGCATCATATAGGGCGCGTCCGTGCCGTACCCATGGTGCGCATTGGGGAAGACGACCAGGTCGAAATCCTTGTTCGCCTTCACCAGCGCGTCGACCACGAGCAGCGTGTTCGAGGGCGGCACGTTGTCGTCCATCAGGCCGTGGGCAAGCAGCAGGTGGCCCTTGAGGTTGGCCGCGCGGGCCTGGTTGGCCTGCGCGTCGTAGTTGCCGCGGCCATGCTTGCCCGTGGCCTGCAGCCCCTGCCACTTCTCGGCCCAGTCGTCCTCGTAGTTGCGGTTGTCGTGGTTGCCGCTTTCGCTGATGCCGACCTTGAAGAAGTCGGGATAGGTGAACATCGCATCGGCGGTCGCGTATCCACCGCCCGAATGGCCCCACACGCCGACGCGGTCGAGGTCGATCCACGGATAGCGCGTGCCGAGCTCATGCAGCGCGGCGACTTGGTCGGGCAGCGTGTTGTCGCCGATGTCGCCACCGAAGGCGTCGTGGAATGACTTGGAGCGCCATGGCGTGCCCAGGCCGTCGATGGCGACCACGATGAAGCCCAGCTCCGCCAGCGCCTGGTGGTCGACGCGCGCGGCGCTGAAGCTGCGGCTGCCGACCGATCCGGTCTGCGGTCCAGGATAGATGTAGTCGATGATCGGGTACTTGTCGCCCGGATCGAAATGCGACGGTTTGAACATCAGGCCGCGCAGGTCGGTCTTGCCATCGCGCGCCTTGACCACGATGGGTGTCGGCGGCGTCCAGCCCGCGGCCTGCAGCCGGGCGATGTCGGCGCGGGCGATGGTCGCGACGGTCGCGCCATCGTCGGCGCGACGCAGCAACGTCACCGGCGGCGTGGTCGGCGTCGAATACGCATCGACGAAGAAACGACCGTCCGGCGACAGCGTCACCGTGTGGTCGGCGTCCTCGGGGGTCAGCAGCGTCGCCGGCCCTCCGTCGAGCGACACCTTGTAGAACGCCTGGAAATACGGATCGCGCCCGCCGCCGTCGACCGGACGCTCGCGACCGACGCCGCGGAACCACAGCGATCGCGATGCCGCATCCACGCGCACGACTTCGGTGACGTTGCCGCTGCCGGTCGTCACCGCATGCTTGAGCTTGCCGCTGGCCAGGTCGTAGAGATAGAGGTTGCCCCAGTCGTTGCGCTCGCTGAACCACAGCACTTCGTTGGACTGCGGCAGGTAACGCCAGTTGACGGCGCCGTTGCCGCTCTCGAAATACGTCGGCACCGATTCGTGCAGCACCTCGCGCACCGCGCCGGTGGCCACGTCCGCCACGCGCAGCCACGCCTGCTTGTGGTCGCGCGTGGACGACACGAACGCGAGCGTGCGGCCGTCCGGAGCCCACTGCACGTCCTCCCAGCCGCCTTCGCAGCTGACGTCGTCGCACAGGGTCGAACGATGCTGGTCCGGAGGCGTCTTCAGCCGCAGCACGCGCGCGCCCGCCACGTCGATGACGACGCGCTCGATCATCGTGACGTCTTTATCGCCGACCAGCGGGTACTTCCAGGTCTCGACTTGCGGATGGCCGACGTTGGTGCCGACCAGGGTCATCGAGCCGGTCTTGCGCTGGTCCTGCTGGAAGGTCGCTATTCGGGTCGAATCGGGCGACCACACCACGACGGCGCGATCGCTGTGGATCCAGCCGGCATTGTCGGTGGCGTAACCGAAATCGGCGACGCCATCACGCGTGAGCGGGGTCTCCTTGCCGGTGGCGACGTCGCGCAGCCACAGGTTCCAGTCGCGCACGAAGGCTTCGCTACGCTTGTCGGGCGAGAGCACGCCCGGCTCCTTGCCGCCTACGTGCGCCACGGCGGTGCAGCCCTTGAACGCCGCATCGCAGCGGTAATGGATCTTGTCGACGGTGACGTCGAAACCGCCGTCGTCGACGACGCGATAGTCGGTGAGCGGAAGTTTGTTCGCGTCGACCGGTTTGCCGCTCGCGTGTGCCAGCGCCGCCGCCAGCTTGCCGGCATCCAGGCTCGGCGACGCCTTGCCGGTGGTGGCGTCGACCTGCAGGAACCGGTCGCCGCGAGCGTCGTGGTCGCGAAACCAGAAATGAGTGGGATCCAGCCAGGTGACGTTGACGACCGCGTGGTCGACCAGCGGATTGGCCTTGTAGCCGACCAGGCGTTCGGCGCGGGCGTAGTCGGCCGCCGTCAACGCGAGCGGCTGCGTGGCGCCGGCAAGCGCGGGCAGCGCCAGCGCGAGCATTGCGGGCAGCGTGAAGCTGCCGGTCTTCAGGCCCATCGATGTCCCCTGTCTGTGCCGTACCCGCACGGCTGCAAACTCCATGCTAGCGCGGTCGCCCGCTATATGACCTTCGAGGGTTGCGCACCCCGGCGGCAACGCGATGCTGTTCACACTCCAGCCACCGGTACCCTCGATGAAGCCTTCCGCCCTGACGCCAACGCTCCTTGCCCTCGCGCTCGTGCTCGCCATCCCCGTGTCGGCGCCGGCGCGGGCCGCCGATGCGAGCGCCGCGGCGGCGACCACGCCGGCCTGGGTCGCGACCAGCAACGGCTACGCGCAGATCCTCCTGAAGGCACAAGGTCCGTTCCAGCCCGAGCAGCTTTCATTCCTCGGCGTGCCGGGCTACGACGACCAGGTGTTCGATTACGGGCCGGACAACCCGGCGCGCTTCCGCGCGGCGATGACCCGCGCCAAGGCGGAACTGCTGGCCAAATCGGCGGGTGAAACCGACCCGAACGTGCGCCAGGACATCGCCATCCTCACCCGTGCCGCGGACAACGCGATCGAGGCCAGCGCGGTCAACGAACGCCTGGTGCGGCCGTTCGCCGACGTCGGCCAGACCGTGTTCCAGGGGCTGCAGGGACTGCTCAACGACCAGACCCAGCCGGAGCGGCGCGCATTGGCGATCAAACGCCTGCAGCGTTACACCGGGCTCGCGCCCGGGAGCACGGCGCTGGCCACGCTGGCCCGCCAGCGCTACGACGAGCGCAGCGACCCGAAACTGTTGCAGCCCACCCAGGTCGAGGTGCAGCAGTCGCTGGACAACCTGCCGACCTACATCGGTGGCATCCGCGACCTGTTCGCCAAGTACCACGTCGACGCCGGCCCGGAGATCGATGCGTTGCAGAAGCAGCTCGACGGCTACGCCGCATGGACGAAGACGACCGTGCTGCCGCACGCGCGCACGACCTATTCATTGCCGCCCGAGCTCTACGCGCTGCAGCTGAAGAACGTCGGCATCGACATCGACCCGCGCGCGCTGATCGAGCGCGCCGAATTCGAGTTCATGGAGATCCGCGGGGCGATGCAGCAGCTTGCGCCGCTGGTGGCGAAACAGAAGGGCATCGCCGCCACCGGCTACCTCGATGTAATCCGTGCGTTGAAGCATCCGCAGCTCGCGAGGAACGACATCGAGCCGTATTACCGCAACACGGTCATTCCGGCGCTGGAGCACGCCATCGCCGAGCATCGCATCGTCACCCTGCCGAACCGGCCGATGCAGATGCGCCTGGCCAGCGATGCCGAAAGCGCCGCGCAACCGGCCCCGCACTTCCAGCCCGCGCCGCTGGTCGGCAACACCGGCCAGCAGGGCACTTTCGTGCTCACGGTCGGCAATCCGAACGCCAAGGGCGATGGCGGCTACGACGACTTCAACTATCCCTCGGCGGCATGGACGCTGACCGCACATGAAGGCCGTCCGGGGCACGAACTCCAGTTCACCGCCATGATCGAGCGCGGCGTGTCCCTGGCGCGCACGCTGTTCGCGTTCAACTCGGTCAACGTCGAAGGCTGGGCGCTGTACGCCGAGTCCGAGGCGCTGCCTTACGAACCGCTCGACGGCCAGCTGATCGCGTTGCAGCTGCGCCTGCAGCGCGCGGCGCGCGCGGTGCTCGACCCGATGCTCAACCTGGGCCTGACCGATCGCGACACCGCATTCAAGGTGCTCACCGACCAGGTCGGATTGTCGAAGGGCTATGCGCGGCAGGAGATCGACCGCTACACGGTCAATTCACCGGGTCAGGCCGGCAGTTACTTCTACGGCTACTCGCGCATCCAGCAGCTGCGCGCGGAAACCGAGATCGCGCTCGGCGACCGGTTCGATCGCAAGGCGTTCAACGATTTCCTGCTCGACCAGGGACTGTTGCCGCCGGACCTGCTCGCCCAGGCGGTGCGTGAGGTGTTCGTGCCGGCGCAGAAGTCCAAACATTGAGACCGATGGCGCGCCCGCGATCCGGGCACGCCACGTCGCCGGGCGTCAGGTCACCCGCGCAAGCATACGACGGTGACCGATCAGCCGCGCCCAGCGGGTACCCAGATCGGTCCAGCACACGTATGCGGCTTCGCCTGCCAGTCGCGCGAGCGTACGCGGGTCGAGCGGCAAGCGCGGCTCGGCCGCGCACAGTTCCCAGTCGAATCCGAGTTGGCGCGCGAACAACGCGCAGCGCGCGAGATGGTAGCGGCTGCTCAGCAGGGTGACGCGCGGCAGTTTGCCGGGAGTCTCATCCGATTCTTCGCGATTGGGGGCCCGCAGCAACTCCCGTGCATTGCGCAGGTTCTGCAGCGTGTCGCGCGATCGCGCTTCCAGGCGCATGGCGACGTGGTCGCCGACGCCGCGCCGCAGCAGCGCCTGGCGGGCGACTTCGGCTTCGCTTAGTTCGCCTTCCGCGCCGCCGCCCAGCAGCACCACGCTCGCCGGTGGATGCTCGCTCCACAGCGACACGGCGCGGTCCAGGCGCGCTGCGAAATCGCGGTCGATGCGTCCGTGTGGCGCGTGCTTGCCGAACAGCAGCACGCAGTCGCCGCGTTCGGGCCGGCAGGGAGCCTGGCGCGCGACGCGCAGCACGTAGAGGAAGTAACCCAGGTAGACCAGCCCGGCGCTCAGCACGCATGCGGCGCCCGCCACGACCCCGGTGTGCAGCACATCCCCATCGCCGATGAGCGCAAGTCGATGGGAACGGCGGCTGGACATGGCGCGATTCTAGCGCCCCGTACGGCTGCGATTCCGGATCGCTGGCTATACTCGCGCAGATCCAGCGCGCCGCGTGCCGATGCCGCGTTTGCCGTTCAGTTTTCCACCGGAGTTCCGCGTGCCGCCTACGCCGATGCTGCGCAGCCAGCAGCTCAAACCCATGCCGCCGCTGGCCATCAGCGCGTATACGGCCACCACCGCGCTGGGTCGCGGGCGAGAAGCGCAGGCCGACGCGTTGCGCGCACGCCGCGGCGGATTGCGCCGCAATGATTTCCACGACGCCGGCCTGGACGCCTGGATCGGGCGCGTCGACGGCCTGGAGACGTCGCCACTGCCGGCGCGCCTGGCGCGCTGGGAATGCCGCAACAACCGGCTGGCATGGCTGGCGTTGCAGCAGGACGGCATGCTCGAGGCCATCGCCGGATTGCGCGAGCGCCACGGCGCCGATCGCGTCGCGCTGGTCATGGGCACTTCGACCGCAAGCATCGGTGAAACGGAAGCGGCGTACGCGACGCTGCAGCCCGACGCGCAGGGCGCGTTGCAATTCGCCGAGGAGATGCGTCGGCCGATCGTGCATACGCCGCACTCGCTGGGCGATTTCGTGCAGGAAGCCACGGGATTGCGCGGACCCTGCGTTACGGTCGCGACGGCCTGTTCATCCAGCGCCAAGGTGTTCGCGCAGGCGGCGCGGCTGATCGAGGCGGGCGTCGTCGACGCGGCGGTCGTGGGCGGCGTCGACACGTTGTGCGCCAGCGTGCTGTACGGCTTCAACTCGCTGGGGCTGGTATCGGCGACAGCGTGCCGACCGTTCGACGCAGCGCGCGACGGCTTGTCGCTCGGCGAGGCCGGCGGCTTCGCCATCCTCGAGCGCGGCGGTGCGCGCGACGGCCTGCAGTTGCGGGGCTACGGCGAATCCAGCGACGCCCACCACATGTCGACCCCGCATCCCGAGGGACTCGGTGCGCGGCTGGCGATGGCCGACGCGATGGCGCGTGCCGGCATCGAACCGGACGCGGTCGGCTATCTCAACCTGCACGGCACCGCGACACCCGCGAACGACGCGGTCGAAGCGCGCGCAGTGGCGACGCTGTTTCCCCACACGCTGCATGCCAGCTCCACCAAGGGCTGGACCGGCCACACGCTGGGCGCGGCCGGGATCGTCGAATCGATCTTCGCGCTCATCGCGCTGCAGGATGGCCTGCTGCCCGGCACGCTCAACAGCGCCGATCCCGATGCCGCCTGCGGGCCGCAGGTCCGCTTCGACAATGCCGACCGCGTCATCCGCTACGCGATGAACAATTCATTCGGGTTCGGCGGCAACAACTGTTCGCTCGTGTTCGGCAGGACGGCATGAGCGCCCTGACGGCCACCATCGAGGGCATCGGATTCTGGGCGCCGGGGCTGCCTTCGTGGGCGGCCGCGCTCGACTTCCTCGGCACCGGGGCGTTTCCCGAGGACGCGCCGAAACGTCCCTCGCCGCAACTGCTTGCGCCGAACGAGCGGCGGCGCGCGCCGGACTCGGTCGCCGTCGCACTCGAGGTGGCATTGGCGGCATGCACGGCGGCGCAACGCGATCCGGCGTCGCTGCCTTCGGTATTCGCCTCGATGCATGGCGACCTGGCCATCACCGACTACATGTGCTCGACCCTGGCGCACGATCCGGCCGCCGTGTCGCCGACGAAATTCCACAATTCCGTGCACAACGCCGCGGCGGGTTACTGGACGATCGGCGCCGGCTGCGTCCAGCCAACGACGGCGGTCAGCAGTTTCGACGCGACCTTCGCGCAGGGACTGATCGAGGCGCTCGTGCAGCTGGATGCCGGCGCGCCGGCCGTGCTGCTGGTCGCCTACGACGCGCCGTCCGCGGGTCCGTTGGCGGGCGTCTCCCGCAGCAAAGGCCTGCTCGGCGGCGCGCTGGTGCTGTCGAACGCAACGCAAACGGTCCGGCCGGCACTCCACGGTCGCCTGCGTTGCACGCTGGTCGACGCCGATGCGCCAGCCCCGAACGGTCCACTGGCGCGCCTGGCCGCCGACAACGCGATGGCGCCGATGCTGCCGCTGTTCCAGGCACTGGCTTCGGGCCATGATCTGGCCTGCCTGCACGCCGGCCGCGGCCGCGCGTTGCGGGTGGAGATTGCCAATGCCTGAGGCGACACGACACGACATGCACGAAATACTCCATCGCGGAAACGTGGCGGCGGTGATCCCCGCACTCAACGAAGCACTGCGGATCCGCGACGTCGTCGAGGGCGCGCTGCGCCATTGCGACCACGTGGTCGTGATCGACGACGGTTCGGACGACGACACGCTCGCCTGCATTTCCGACCTGCCGGTGACCGTGCTGCAACACCAGCAGCGCATGGGCAAGGGCGCTTCGTTGCGCGACGGCTTCCGGGCGGCATTGGCGCAGGGCGCGGCGGCGGTGCTGACCATGGACGGCGATGGGCAGCACAGCGCCGACGACATCCCGCGGCTGCTCGATGCCGCCAACCGGTATCCCGGTTACATCGTCATCGGTGCGCGCCTGCGCAAGCGTTCGCAACAACCGCTGTACCGGCGCCTGGCCAACGAGTTCGGTGACTGGGGCATCGCCTGGGGGACCGGCTACCAAATCGCCGACAGCCAGAGCGGTCAGCGCCTGTATCCGGCCGCCGTCGCCGGGCTGGAGGATGTGCCGGGCGAGGACTTCGTGTTCGAAGCGCAGATCCTGATCTCCGCCGCGCGCGAACTGGGCACGCGCTGTGTCTCGGTGCCGATCGAGTCGCGCTACAAGAACGTGCATTCCAGCGAGGAATTCCGCGCCAGCCATTTCAAGCCGGTGCGCGACTTCACCCGCATCACTGGGCACATCGTGAGGCAGGCGCTCGCGTACGGCGGCCTCGTGTCGGTCTATCGCAGCATCCGTGCCCACCCGGCATTGATCCACGATCCCACGGGCGAGTTCGCGCCGGCGCTCTCGCCGCAACCACATCGCGCCGGATGAGCGCCGTGGACACGGCCAACGCGAAGGGGCATTCCGTCGACGTGGCGATTCTCGGCGGCGGCTTGGCCGGGCTGACGCTCGCGATCCAGTTGCGGCAACGCAACCCGGGCATCGCCGTCACCGTGATCGAGCGACGCGCGCATCCGGTGCGCGAAGCGGCCTTCAAGGTCGGCGAGTCGACGGTGGAAATCGGCGCGCATTATTTTTCGCACGTGCTCGGCCTGCGCGAGCACCTGGATGCCGAACAGATCCGCAAGTTCGGTTTCCGTTTTTTCTTTTCCGAAGGCTGCGAGCAGGTCGATCGCTGCACCGAGCTGGGTGTCAGCCAGCTTCTGCCGACGCCGTCGTGGCAGCTGGACCGGGGGCGCTTCGAGAATTTCCTCGGCTCCCACGCGCGTGCGCTCGGCGTCGAATTCCGCGACGGCGCGGTGGTGCGCGGCGTCCAACTCGATGCGGTCGCCGGTCACGCGATTGCGATCGAATGCGACGGCGCAACCGAAACGCTTGGCGCGCGCTGGGTCGTCGATGCTTCCGGCCGCGCCGGACTGCTCAAGCGCAAGCTCGGGCTGGCCGAACCCAACCACCATGACGTCAATGCGGTGTGGTGGCGTGTCGACGGCTTCGTCGATCCGAACCGCTGGTCGGACGATCCGCAATGGATCGGTCGCTGCGATCCGCCGGATCGCTGGCGTTCGACCAACCACATGTGCGGCCCGGGCTACTGGTTCTGGTTGATCCCGCTGGCCTCGGGCGCGCATTCGCTCGGTATCGTCTGCGACGCGCGCCTGCACCCGCTCGAGGGCATGAATACGCACGAGAAGGCGATGGACTGGCTCCGGGAGCACCAGCCGCAGGTCGCCCAGGCGCTGGAGGCACCGGAGCATCGGCTACAGGACTTCATGTTCCTGCGCGACTTCTCGTACGGCTGCAAGCAGGTGTTTTCCGCCGATCGCTGGGCGCTGACGGGCGAAGCAGGGATGTTCCTGGACCCGTTCTATTCGCCGGGCAGCGACTTCATCGCGATCAGCAATGGTTACGTCTGCGACCTGGTCGAGAAGGATCTTGCGGGCAAGCCGTTCGCGTCCTACGCGCTGATCTACGAGCAGCTGTACCGCTCGTTCTACGACAACATGCTGACGCTGTACCAGGACCAGTACGCGCTGTTCGGCGACGCCCAGGTGATGCCGGTCAAGGTGATCTGGGACTACACGTTTTACTGGTCGATGCTGGCGCCGCTGTACTTCGCCGGAAGGCTCACCGATGTCGCGATGCTTGGTCGGCTGCGGCCGCAGTTCGCGCACGCCGCCGAACTCAACGTCGCCCTGCAATCGCTGCTGCGCGACTGGGGACGGCGCAATACCGCAGCGCTCGTGCCTGACGACCGCATGCTCGACCAGTACAAGATCGACTGGTTCCGCGAGATGAACCGCGCGCTGTCCGACATCCTCGACGACACCGCTTTCTTCGAGCGGATGGCGTCGAATGTCGAACGCATGCGCTGGCTCGCCGGGGAGATCCTGGCGCGGGCGCGCGTCTCGCACGCCGATATCGAGGATCGCGGCCTCGACCTGCTGCTCGCCGGCCGCGAGCGCCGCCGCTCGCTCGATGCCGCCTGGTACGCCGACGCCGCCTGAGCCGTCGGCGGATTACGGGAGCGGCTGCTGCGGAGGACTACTCGCCGCAGCCTCCGGCGCGGGCGGATCGGTCACGTAGATCGCCATGCCGCGCGCGTACTTCTGCGTCGGACTCAGATCGACGCCAACGCCGACACCGACGTGGCTGTGGCTGCCGTAGCTGTCGCTACCCACGCCGACGCCGACGCCGCTGCCGCCATAGCCATTTTCGGTGCCCTGGAACAGCACCCCGTTGGCGCCGAGCTTCGCGGCCTGGGTGCGCAGGTTGTTCAGCACGGAATTCATCTTGTGCTGCTCGCCGTACGTGAACGATCCGCTCTGCGTCTCCAGCAGCGCGACCTCGCGGTAACGCGGTGGTGGCTGGTAGTAGATGCGCACCTGCTCGGCTGCGATCGGCGGGTAGGCCGGTCCGAGCATGACCGTGGACGTGCTTGCACAGCCACCCAGAGCAAGCACCAATGTGGCGATGGGCAACAGGGGTCGCGGGCTCATTGCGTGCCTCCGGGTCGAGAACCCGAGCATACGACGCGATTTCTGAATTGTGCGTCGATGGGGGGACACCGGAGGCACACGCCCGCCTTGGCGCAATTCTGATCGATTCAGTTTCGGGAGAAATTGCCGCCGCCCGCCCTGGTCCTCGCCAGCATCGCGGCTACGCGACCGATGGAAGATCCAATGCGTGCCGCCACGTGATTCGCCCTCACAGCAAAGCATCACGCCGATAGCTCGGGAACTCCGACTCTCGGCAACAGCCGGGCAGTGAAGTGCCGATCGCGGTAGTACCGGATCTTGTCGCACAACACCGGATGGGCAAGGCCTTCGCAAATCAGCAACTGCTTGTCGGTGCCCAGCGCCTTGAGTTCCTGCGGCAGCATCAACGCGCGGCGTTCGAGTGATTCGCTGCGCGAGACCTCGCGTCCGCGGGTCACGTTCTGGCGGCGTACGGTGGTGTACCCGAGCATGTCGGAATAGTCGTTGGCGTCCTGCTGTTCGCGCGGGGCGAACAGGATCTGCACGGCGTGGTTGGTCAACAGCGTGCGGGCGACGTCCTTGCCGTAGGTCGCGTCGAGCTGGGCCATGCTCTGGACGACCGGTAGCAGGCGCAGGTTGTAGCCAGCCATGAAACCGATCGCGCTGGCGAGAATCCCGACCTTGCCGATCGCGGTGAATTCGTCCATCAGCAGCAGGCATTGGTGCTTCAGCTGCGGGTCGTTCTGCGGCAGCTCCCGCGTGTTGACGTTGACCAGCTGGCTGAAGAACAGATTCACGATCAGGCGGCTTTCGGCGAGCTTGTTCGGTTGGATGCCGACGTAGATGGTCATCGGCTTGCGGCGCAGGTCGGTCAGCAGGAAATCGTCGGCGCTGGTGGCGGCGTCGAGCACTGGATTGATCCATGCGTTCAATGGTTCCCTGAAGCTGCCGAGGATCGAGGCGAAGGTCTCGTCGGCCTGCGACACCAGCGTCGCGAACGCGGTGCGCGCGCCTCCACCCAGGAAATCGCTGGATGCGAGCGATTGCAGGCGGCGCTTTGCGTCTGCACCGTCACCGGTCGCCAGGCGTAACACCGCACCCAGGCTGGGCGCGGCAGGCGGCGGAAAACCGCTGCGCAGCGCGTCGTCGCGGTTCTCGAACAGATAGAGCGCCAGCGCAAGGAATGCGTTGCGCGCCTGGCTCACCCAGAACTTCTGTTCGTCGGCGCCGTCGGGATACAGCATCGCTGCAATCGCCATCAGGTCCGAAATGCGGAAGGCCGGATCGGCGGACACGTAGCTCAGCGCATTCCAGCGATGCGTGCGTCGGTCTTCGGCGAACGGATTGAACAGGAACACCGACTGGCCCTGGCTCGCGCGCCAGCCGCTGGTCAGGTCGAAGTTCTCCTGCTTGATGTCGAGCACCACGGCCGAGCCGCGGTACTCGAGCAGGTTCGGGACGACGATGCCGACTCCCTTGCCCGACCGCGTCGGCGCCGCAAGCATCACCGACTGCTGTCCGCCCAGGCGCAGCAGCTTGCCGCCGAACCGACCGATGACGATGCCGTCGCCATGCGCCTGCAACAGGCCACGACGGGCGAGTTCGGATCCGGTGGCGAAGCGCGCGTCGCCATGCAATGCCTTCCGCGCCGGCCGCAGGAGCGGCACCAGCAGCGCCAGGCTCGCCGCCAGCGGCGCACCGAAGCCGATGCAGCCCGCGGCCTTGATCCTCGCGGCATAGGGCTGGACCTGCGGCAGGTCGAGTGCGCGGACATACTCCATGTATGACTGCCAATGCAGCAGGTGTGCATCCAGGCCCAGCAGTTTCAGGGTCAGGTAGCCGGACAGGTACGCGCCGGAGGCGAGTGCCATCGTCGCGACGACGGCAACGCACAACAGTTGTTTCGAATGCATGCAGCTCTTCCGTGAGATGGGGCGACGTCCTGTCGTCAGCGATGCGCGCGCGCGGGCGGCGGATGCACAAGTGCGTCTTGTCGCAGCTGTTGTTCCAGCCAGGCGTGGGCCTGGGACAGCGTCGCTTCGACCCGCAGGCGGTCGCCCGCAAGCGTGGCGACGGCGTAGCCGGTGATCGCGTCGCTGGCGTATTGCGGTTGGTTCGACAGCGCGACCAACCGATAGCGTCCATGGCTCAGGATCGGGTGTTCGAATTCATCCATTGCACGATCTCCCTATCGCGCCGCGGGAGAACCCGCTTGGTGTGGCGGCAGGTCGCGCCGCCGCGCCGAGCATACCTGCTTGCCAGGGCCTTTCCCAAGTCACCGCGGCGGCGCCGCCATCTCCGCTGCATCGAGGAAATCGTCGCCGTTGCGATCCTGGCGATCGAACACTTCCGCCAGACGCGCGCGATGTTGCGCGCGCGACACCGGATGGCCGCGGCCTCCCGGCAGTTCGGCTGACGTCAGCATGCCGTCGTGGTCCCGATCCATCGCGTCGAACGCGTAA